>Ga0181523_10004439_pt1 | contig 12091 bp, 11 predicted proteins | sample PEATcosm2014_Bin_43_FD_119752 | JGI IMG/M metagenome (GOLD analysis project Ga0181523, IMG submission 119752) | Peatland microbial communities from MTU Mesocosm Facility, Houghton, MI, USA - PEATcosm2014_Bin05_30_metaG | ecosystem: Environmental > Terrestrial > Soil > Wetlands > Peat | place... | reverse complement strand
CTCGTAGCGCGCCGCATAGATCATCGAGCGGCCGTCGCGGCGCACCGTGACGAGGCTCGCGGCGCGCAAGCGATCGAAATGGAAGGTCAGCGTATTCGGCGCCAGATCGAGCTCTTCCGCCACGCGTCCGGCGGCAAGCCCGTCAGGCCCGGCCTGCACCAACAGGCGGAAAATCTCGAGACGATTATCCTGGGCGAGCGCGGCCAAGGCCGCGACGGCATCTGATGTTTCCATATTTCAACGAATATAGAAGTATTGGCCGCCAGTCAAGGATTATTTCAGCGATTATCGAAATAAGAATCTCGTCCTCCCCCGTTGTCGCGGTGGCGGATAAGATCGCGCCATGCTCGACCCCAATACCTACGACTATGTCATCGTCGGCGCCGGCTCGGCCGGCTGCGTGCTGGCCAACCGGCTGAGCGAGGACAAGAGCAAGCGGGTGCTGCTGCTCGAAGCCGGCGGCTGGGATCGCGATCCGTGGATCAAGATCCCGCTCGGCTGGCCGCGCCTTCTGCTGCAGCGCAAGCATGACTGGATGTATTTCGCGGAAGCCGAGGCTACGACCGGCGGGCGCGGCCTCGAATGCGCCCGCGGCCGCATCATCGGCGGCTCGTCGTCGATCAACGCCATGGCCTATGTGCGCGGCCATCGCGGCGATTACGACCGCTGGGCGGCCGCCGGGCTCAAGGCGTGGTCCTATGCGCACGTGCTGCCGTATTTCCGGCGCCAGGAATCCTGGAAAGGCGGCTCGAGCTTTTATCGCGGCGGCGATGGCCCGCTGACGACACAGATGACGCGGTTTTCCGATCCATTGGTCGATGCCTTCACTGCGGCAGGGCTTGCCGCGGGCTACAAAACCACGCCCGATTACAACGGCGCCCAGCAGGAAGGTTTTGGCGTCTGGCAGATGACGGTGCGCGACGGCCGCCGCTGCAGCGCCGCCGACGCCTATTTGCGCCCGGCGCTGGCGCGCAAAAATCTCAAGGTCGAAGTCGATGCCTTGGTGACGCGGCTTATTTTCGATTGCCAACGCGCGGCCGGCGTCGAATACCTGCAGCACGGCGAGACATTGACGGCCCATGCCGAGCGCGAAGTGATTTTGTGCGGCGGCGTCATCAACTCGCCGCAGCTTTTGATGCTGTCGGGGATCGGCGACCCGGACGAATTGCGCGCCCACGACATCGCGGTGAAAGTGGCGCTGCCGGGCGTCGGCAAGAATTTGCAGGACCACATTTCGGCGAGCATCGCCTATGGGCGCAAGCAGCCGGGCACTTTGCATCGGGCGATGCGGTTCGACCGTATCGTGCCGGCGCTGGCCAACGCCTATTGGCGCGGCAAAGGCATCGCCACCGAATTGCCGACCGGCCAGATGGCGTTCCTGAAAAGCCGGCCCGACGCGGCGCTGCCCGACGTCGAGCTGATCTTCAACGCCGCGCCGATGACGGCTGAGCCATATTTCTGGCCGTTCCGAAAACCTTATGCCGACAGCTATGCCTGCCGCGCCGTGGTGCTGCGCCCGGAAAGCCGCGGCAGGGTCGAGCTGACCTCGGCCGATCCGCGACAGCCGGTACGCATCCGTCAAAACTTCCTCGCCACCGACAACGACCGCAAGACCCTGCGTGCCGGTCTGCGCATGGTGCGCGATATCTGCCGCCAAGCACCGATGCAGGCGTTCATGACGCGGGAGATCGCGCCGGGCGACAGCGCCGTCTCAGATGCCGATCTCGACGCCCATATCGCTACGAATTCCATCACCGTGCACCACCCGCTCGGTACCTGCAAAATGGGGCTTGCCTCCGATCCCCTGGCGGTGGTCGATCCGCAGCTGCGCGTATTCGGCACCGAGGGCCTGCGCGTGGTCGACGGCGCGGTGATGCCGGACCTGGTCGGCGCCCACATCAATGCGCCGATCATGATGATCGCCGAAAAGGCCGCCGACCTGATCCGCGGCCGCACACCCCTCGAACCGGCCCGGCTGGCCGGGGCGACCGAAATGTCCCGGCCATAAATAAGCCCATGGGTGTAAGCCCCGGAGCAGGCTTCACAATCCTGTCACGCCTGCCTATAAACTATGGCCCATCGCCGCAGTGCGGCATTGAGTCGAGGTGGGAGCGTCGTCTTGAACGCTCATGTATCGCCATCGGGGTTTCCGGCGCTGGTGCTCAACGCGGATTTCCGTCCGCTGAGCTATTACCCGCTGTCGCTGTGGTCGTGGCAGGACGCCATCAAGGCGGTGTTCCTGGAGCGGGTGAACATCGTCGCCAATTACGACCGCGCGGTGCGCTCGCCGAGCTTCGAGATGAAGCTGCCGAGCGTGGTGTCGCTCAAAACCTATGTGAAGCCGTCGACCCATCCGGCGTTTACGCGGTTCAACGTGTTCCTGCGCGACCGCTTCTCCTGCCAGTTCTGCGGCACCCGCGACGATCTCACTTTCGATCACCTGATCCCGCGCTCGCGCGGCGGCCACACCACGTGGAGCAATGTCGTCGCCGCCTGCTCGCCGTGCAATCTGCGCAAGGGCAACCTGACGCCGGACGAGGCGAAAATGTTTCCGTCGCAGACGCCGTTCCAGCCTACGGTGCAGCACCTGCACCGCAACGGCCGGCTGTTCCCGCCGAACTACCTGCACGACAGCTGGCTCGATTATCTGTATTGGGACACCGAGCTCGATCCGTAAGGTCGATTGTCATCGTCCGCGGAGGCGGGACGATCCAGTAATCACTGATTACCGCACCCGTATCGCGCCTTAGCATCTACTGGATGGCCTGCCTTCGCAGGCCATGACAGCGCCTTGGTTACGCCGCGTTCACCTTGGCCGCACCGCCAAACGCCGGCGCGACTTCGGCCATGAAGCGCGCCATTTCGTCCTTGACCTGATTGTGCGGCTTTAGGCCGACGTTGGAATAAAGGATCACTTCGTTGAAGCCGGCGGCTTCGACTTTTTTCAGGATTTCAGTGATGCGCGCCGACGAGCCGATCAGCACCGAATTCTCCGTCAAGTCCTCCGGCTTCACTTTGCTCAGCCGCTCGACCATGTCGACGAAATAGCGGTAGCTCGGCGGCGCGGTTTTCGGGTCTCCGGGCAGCGCTGGGATCACGCATTCCCGGTAATAGCGGATTTGCCGCGCGCGCTGCACGTCCTCCTGCGCCTTGGTATCGGCGAAATGGATAAAGTAGCTGCACATCAGGCCGGCGGGCGTCTTGCCATGCTTGGCGCAGGTCTCGTGATAGAGGTCGGCGACCTGTTTCAGCCCGCCATAGCTCATGGCCGCGGCGAACGGCGCCACCAAGAGCCCGCAGCCCAAGCGCGCCGCAAGCTCGATCGACGGTTTGGAGAACGAGCCGACATAGGTCGGGATCGGCCGCTGCACCGGCTTCGGCGTGATGCGCACGTCGTCGAACTGGTAATGCTTGCCGTGATGCGAGATGCGGTCGTCGGCCAGCCAGAGCCGGCGCACCAGTTCCAAGCCCTCTTCGAAAATACCCTGGTTGTCGTCGAACGACACGTGGAACGGCAGATATTCACGCCGGTCGTAGCCACGCCCGGCGGCGAACACGACCCGGCCGTTGGAGAGCAGATCGAGCGTCGCCCATTGCTCGGCGACGCGGATCGGATTGTGCAGCGGCAGCACGGTCACCGCCGGCGCCAGTTTTATGCGCGTCGTCTTGGCGGCAACGTGGGCCAGCACCAGGTCCGGGCACGACAGCACGCCGAGCGAATTGAAATGATGCTCGCCGATCCAGGCCGAATGCATGCCGAGCTTGTCGGCATAGAGCGCTTCCGCGGTGATGTCGGCGACGAACTGGTTCGAGGAGCGGTCGTTGTTTTCGTAGTGGTTGTCGCTCAGCGTGAAATAACCGAACTCCATGATTTCCTCCCAGGCGGCGGCATTTTTGCTTGCTATCGTCCGCAGAATAATTGATAATGCAACTGTTGTAAATGCATTAATTAATGCCGGATACCCCCGCGATGCCCGCTGCCAAGCTCGATCTCGGCGATTACCTGCCCTACCTCGTCAACCGGGTCGGTACCATCATTGCCGAGCAATTCGGCGCCGATGCGCTGGCGCGTCACGGCCTGAGCATCGCCGAGTGGCGCGTGCTCGCGGTACTGGCGAGCAATGGCGGCCAACGCCAGATCGACCTTGCCGATTTGACCAGCATCGAAGCCTCGACCTTGTCGCGGCTGGTGACCCGCCTGGTGCGCATGGGCCTCGTGACCCGCACCCGCTCGGCGAGCAGCAACCGCGAAGTCGTGGTCAAGCTTTCGGCAAAGGGGCAGACGCTGGTGGCACGCCTGATTCCGATCGCGCGCGGCTACGAAGCGGCGGCGATTGCCGGCATTACGCCGAGCGAGCTTGCCGCGCTCAAACGCTGTCTGCGCCGGATGTACGGCAATATGAAAAGCCGGCAGGCTTCGCTCGCCACCGCCGCGCAATAGTGCGCGGCAAATTTGCGACGGCCGCCGTTACTCGACGCTCGAACCCGGCGCTGAGTCCTCGAACACCGTCTGTACCGGTGGCGTTCCCGAAAACCCAAGCTCGTTCCAGCGCGCCACGACCTGCTCGTAGGTCGCCTTCGACAGTTTTGTGCGCTTGGAAAAATTCTTGATGTGCCGGTAATCCATGCAGGCATTGATCAGCGCCTTCGAGCCCCAGGGGCGGATTTCCGGCGGATTGAGGCTCGGATCGAGGAACGTGCTCCAGGTCTCGCGCAAAATGTCGATCGACTGCGCCGGCCGCGAGCGGGTCGCCATCGCCCACAGCACCTGATGCACGTTGCTCGGATCGATGTCGTCGTCGACGACGATCACATACTTTCCGAAATAAGCGCCGCCGACGCATTGCGCGGCGAGCGCCATCACCTGCGGCGCATGGCCGGGATACATCTGCTTGATCGAGACCACGGTGATGCCCCAGCCGGCGGCTTCCGGGATCGACCACACGCCCTGGATGCCGGGCACGCCGAGTTTTTGCAAATCCGACCAGATCGCAGCCGAGCGCAGCGCCGCCCAGAACAATCCGGCTTCGTTGGCCGGGCCGTCCGCCATCAGCGCGCAGGTCAAGGTCGGATTGTTGCGGAAGCGGACTTTCTCGACGCGCATGTAAGGCGTCGCGCCGCTCGGCCGTCCGTAATAGCCGGTGAATTCGCCGAACGGGCCTTCGGCGAAAGTTTCGTCCGGATAGACAAAACCTTCGAGGATGATTTCGGCGCGCGCCGGCAGCGGCAGGCCGGTGACGTCGCTTTTGAACAGCTCGATCGGCGCGCCGTTGATGCCGCCGTAATATTCATATTCGCTTTCGGTTTTTGGAAAGCTCGTCGCCGCGACCAAAAACAACAGCGGATCGATGCCATACGCGGCGGCGATCGGCATCGGCTTGCCCAGCTTCCACCATTTCTCGCGGTCGAGCGTCGCGTCCTTGCCGGGCGAGGTATAGACGCCGATCTCGCGCGGGCCCTTGATCATCATGCGATAGGTGCCGACATTGATGCGGCCGGTCTCGGGGCATTGCGTCACCACCGCGTCGCCGGTGCCGAGATAAAGCCCGCCGTCGAGCGGCCACATCCGCTGCGCCGGGAATTGCCGGATATCGATTTTGTCGCCCGTCACGACATTTTGGTTGCAGATCGCGGTCTCGGCCGGCACCTCCTTGGGCTTCATGGTGCGGCCCATCTTCTTCTGCAGCGCCTGCACCGCCTTGAGCGGATGATCCATCGGCTCCTCGCCGATCATCAGGCAGAACCGCGACAAGTTGCAGCCGATCATGTTGTAGAGCGCGCGATGCCCGGGATGGCCCTTGATGTTCTCGAACAACAGCGCCGGGCTTTTCTGGCTGCCCACGAGATAGGTGATGGTCGCGGCCTCGAGATCGGGATCGACCTCGGCGGTGATGCGCTTGAGCTCGCCCATGGCGTCGACCTTGGCCAGCCACTCGTCGAGGTCGCTTGAGTTCGGGCTGCGCACGATCTGATCGGACTTTCCTCCGCCCGTCGTCGCCTGTTTTTCCGGGGCGACCGATACGCTCATTTCCATGGCATTTCCTCGGGCATTTCCTCGCACGCGGCCGTCGCATTGGCCTTCGCGCATCATAGAGAGGCCCCGGGAACATATCGATAGCGATCTGCGTTCGCCGCTTCATGGCTGTCGTCTCGGCCGCGGGCATCTGCTAAACTGCCCTCCGCATCCGGACCTGCGTGACGGTCGCCGCAAGAGGCCAGCGACAACGGGAGTTGCGGATATGCGTCTCGATCCTGAATTTCTATCCCGCATTCAATTTGCCTGGGTCATCGGCTGGCACATTCTGCTCCCGGCCTTCACCATCGGGCTTGCCTCCTTCATCGCCTTCCTCGAAGGCGCCTACGCGCTGACCAGGCGCGCCGTCTTCCTCAATCTCTCACAATTCTGGCTGCGGATTTTTGCCATTTCCTTCGGCATGGGCGTCGTCACCGGCATCGTCATGCCGTTTCAGTTCGGCACCAACTGGGGCCGCTTCGCCGACGCCGCCGGCAACATCATTTCGCCGCTACTGGCCTACGAGGGTTTGTTTGCGTTCTTTCTGGAAGCGACATTTCTCGGCGTGCTGCTGTTCGGCCGGAAACTCGTGCCGCCGTCCATGCATTTCGTCGCCGCCGTGCTGGTCGCCGGTGGCACCTTGTTGTCGGCATTCTGGATTCTGGCCACCAATAGCTGGATGCAGACGCCTGCCGGCTACGAGATGGTCGACGGCCGGTTTTTTCCAAAAGACTGGTTCGACATCGTCTTCAGCCCGTCACTGCCATACCGCTTCATGCATACGGTCAGCGCCTTCTACGTGACCACCGCCTTCGTTGTGCTCGGCGTCGGCGCTTACACGGTGCGGCGCGGACAATCGCCGATCGAAGGCCGCATGATGCTGCGGCTTGCTCTGTGGTTCCTGGCGATTTTCGTGCCGGTGCAGATCGTGCTCGGCGACCTGCACGGCTTGAACACGCTGCAATATCAGCCGGCCAAGCTTGCCGCCATTGAAGGCCTTTGGGACGGCGGCAGCGGCGTACCGGCCTCGATCATCGGTTGGCCCGATCAGGCTGCCGAACGCAATGTCGCGGAGATCGCGATCCCGCACCTCGGCAGCGTCTATCTCACCCATTCCTGGAATGGCGCAGTCAAAGGCCTGAAGGATTTCCCGCCCGATCAGCGCGCGCCGGTCGCGGTGGTGTATTTCGCCTTCCGCATCATGGTCGGCATCGCGCTATTGATGGCAGCGGTGGTGCTGACCGGCTTCGTCCTGATGGCGCGCCGGCGGCTCGACGAGACGCGCTGGTATATTATGCTCTGCCAGTTCACCACCTGCCTCGGCTTCATCGCCGTGATCGCCGGCTGGACGACGACCGAAGTCGGCCGCCAGCCGTGGACGATCTATGGCCTGATGCGCACGGCGGATTCGTTCTCGCCGTCGCTGACCGGCGCCAACGTGCTGTTGTCGCTCGTGCTTTATATCGCCGTCTATCTGATCATCTTCCCGACCGGCATTTACACCATGCTGCGCATCGTCTGGCGCGGCCCCTCGGCTTCAGAGGACGACGCGCCCGTCGTCAGCGGCCGGCCAAAATCGCCGATCGAGGCGCTCGCGTCTGCAACCGCGGAGGCACGCTGATGCCCGCGCTCGACCTCGTTCCGATCTGGACCGCCATCCTTGCCATCGGCGTCTTCCTCTATGTCGCGCTCGACGGCTTCGATCTCGGCGTCGGCATGCTCTACAACTTCGCGCCCGACCGCGATGCGCGCGCGCTCGTCATGAACTCGATCGCACCGATCTGGGACGGCAACGAGACCTGGCTCATTCTCGGCAGCATCGGCCTGCTTGCCGCCTTCCCGGTCGCTTTCGCCATCATCATTCCGGCGGTCTATTTCCCGATCCTGTTGATGCTGCTGGCGCTGATCTTTCGCGGGTTGGCGTTCGAATTCCGCTACCGCGACGCCGAGCACCGCACCTTCTGGGATCACGGCTTTGCCGCGGGCTCGGCGCTGGCGGCTTTCGCGCAAGGTGTCGTGCTCGGCTCGTTCATCCAGGGTTTCCAGGTCGAAGGCCGCCAATTCGTCGGCGGCTCATTCGACTGCTTCACGCCGTTTTCCATTTTCGTAGGCTTCGGCCTGATGTTCGGCTATGCACTGCTCGGCGCCGGCTGGCTGATCATCAAGACCGAGGGCAGCTTGCAGGACTGGGCCCGCGCGCTCGGCCGCAAATGCCTGATCGGCACGGTGCTCGCCATCGCCGTCGTCAGCCTGTGGACGCCGTGGACCGAGCCCGCCATCGCGGCGCGCTGGTTCTCGTGGCCGAACATCGTCTATCTGGCGCCGGTGCCGATCGTCACCGCGGCGCTTGTGCTCTATGCGTGGCGCTCGCTCCACGACCGCTCCGAATACGGCCCCTTCATCGCCGGCTTAGGACTGTTCGTGATGTCTTACATCGGCATCGCCATCAGCCTTTGGCCGATGATCGTGCCGGGGCATTTCACGCTCTACCAGGCCGCGGCCTCGCCGAGCACGCAAGCGTTCCTCTTGATCGGCACGCTGTTCCTATTGCCGATCATCCTCACCTACACGGCGTGGTCCTATTGGGTGTTCCGCGGCAAGGTGCGCGCGGATATCGGCTATCATCATTAGGCGGAACACGATGGCGCGCTGGCAGGTTGTTGTATGTTGTGAGAGATGCGCGCGCGAATTAAATAGGTTGATCTTTAGCCCTTAAGCGGAGGCGGACACATGGTCCGTATGCTATGGGCGATCGTCATCGTTATTGCCGCAGCGGTGGCCGCGGCCGTGGTGATCGCCGTTCACGTTCCCGATCCGGGACTTTCTCCCGCGCTCGCCCAGCGCCAGCCCGACGTAACGCATGGCCAATATATCGCCACGCTCGGCGATTGCGCCGCCTGCCACACCAAACCCGGCGGCAAGACGTTGGCCGGAGGCCTGCCGCTGAAGACGCCGCTCGGCACCATCTACACCACCAACATCACGCCGGACCGCGACACCGGCATCGGCGCTTACAGCTTTGCCGACTTCGCCCGTGCCATGCGGCTCGGCGTGCGGCCCGACGGCGCCCGGCTTTATCCGGCCATGCCGTACACGGCCTACGCCAAAATGTCCGACGAAGATTTGCAGGACCTTTTTGCCTATCTGCAAAAGAACGTCGCCGCCGTGACCCAGACGCCGCCCGCCAACACCATCGGCTGGCCGCTGAACCAGCGCTGGCCGATGGCGTTTTGGAACGTCGTATTCCTCGACACTTCGCATTTCACGCCAGATCCGGCGAAGGACGCGTCGTGGAATCGCGGCGCCTATATCGTCGAGGGCCTGGAGCATTGCGGCGAATGCCACACGCCGCGCGGCGTCGCGCAAAATCTCGACAATGCGCAAAAATTCTCCGGCGCCGCGCTGCAGGGCTGGAAGGCCTACAACATCACGTCGAGCAAGCAATCCGGCGTCGGCGGCTGGAGCGATGAATTGCTGGCGTCCTATCTAAGCAAGGGCCACGCCGACGGCCACAGCTCGGCAAGCGGGCCGATGGCCGAAGCGGTCGATAACAGCTTGCGTTATGCGACGCCCGACGACATCCACGCCATCGTCGCTTACCTGCGCGGCATTGCGCCGATCGACAATGCGCCCGCCATCGCCCAGAACCCGCCGGCGGCGAACGAAGCATCGCCGCCTCCGGGCCTCGGCGTGCAGGTGTTCGCCGGCAATTGCGCCAATTGCCACGATTGGAACGGCAAGGGCGTGCAGTCGCCCTACGCCGACTTGCTCGGCAGCCGCACCGTCAACGATCCAGACGCCACCAATCTGATGGCGATCCTGCTCGCCGGCTCGAACGCGCCGCTGCCGGTCGAGCACGCCTTCATGCCGCCATTTGCTCGTGGCCACAGCGCTGATGAGCTCGCCGCGGTGGCGAATTTCGTCAACGGCTTTTTCGGCAATGGCATGGCGCACGTCGCCGACATCGACAAGGCGCGTAAGGCGTTGCCTTAGACGCTGGTTCAGCGGACTATCGGCTCGACGAAGCTCGGTTCGTCGCGTGGGTAAAGCAATCGAAGCCCGTAAGGTGGATTAGCAAAGCGTAATCCGCCAATTCTAACATATTGAGATGGCGGGTTACGCCTTCGGCTAACCCGCCCTACGCGTTTTGGTGGTTTCCGCTTTCGGGGGCAAAGCTGACATCTCCTCGAAGCCCGGGAATGTCCGCTTTTGACCCGATTCAGACACGAGCCGGTTGCTCAGCAACCCGTGCCCCGTGCTGTCATCGCCGGATCAGGGTTAAGGGCTTCCCCTTAGGGACAATATCTGAATTTTCGAGCGCTCAGACGGCTCGTATTAGAGAATTATGCTTAGGAGGGGGTTGATCGATGAGCAGCCAGCAACAGCTCCATTTCATGCGTCAGCCGTATGCCCACGCTCGCGCTGTCGCCCAGGTACAAGAGCAAAACCATCACGCAATCACAAAGATGGTCGTTTATGCGCTCGTGAGTGCGATTATCGTGCTGTGGATGGCATACTTGCCCACTCTGACGGGCAGTATCCTGACAATTTTGAACGTCGTGCCGACGCATCTGTCGTCCACATTGGACAGCGTCAATCGCGCCAACGAGGACGATCAGCTTACGAGCGTTCGATTTGACGACCGATGGAACGCCTTGGGGAGGACGACGATGCCGACGCCTGGGAAGAACGACCCAGCGAAGGACATCTAGCGAATTCCGGTCGGTTGCGAGCCGGCGTTCAGCCATCTCATCAAAACCGGAAATTTCAGTGCGCGTTGCGTTGCAAGCGCAGATATTACTACGAATACAGGTTGATCTGGACCCATTTTCGATCCGCTAACCCGGCGGCCTACTTTTGCGTTTGAGCGGGGGCAGTCGCACTCGGCGTCGTCGTCACTGACATCGACACGTTGCCGTAACCAAAATAGACAAGGCCCCCGAACACGACGGCAAACAAGATTGCACTCATTAGGGCGCTGAGGAAGCGGTTGCCGAAAGCGATCGAGGCGCCGACTAAATCAATGATGAATACCACGATGCTTGCAATGAGGACGGGCTCAAACCACGCGTATTGTGCGGGCAACAACATAGCTCGTCTCCCCAGCATTTTCAGGATGTTCGACGTTAGCAGAAGCGACGACGACTGGCTATCCTCTCGATAAACTGTCCTAAACTTTAATGTCTGGTACCGTACATATGGCTAGACTCCGCGACCGTAAGGGAGCATCCTATGTTTGCGGTCCGGTTGCTTTGCAAAAGGATCGCTGAACGCGCCTTGCCAGGCTGGGTACGCGGATGCGTACTTCTTACGGTCGCGCGACCCGGCCGTCTCCTTCTCTGCTGCCGCGGGAGACGTGGGAGAAATGGAGGCCGCTATGCAAAGTATCATCAAAGCCAATGTCGAAAGATTCAAATTACTGCTGTCAACGGAAACCGACCCGACTAAGCGGGCGATGGAGATACGCCTTCTTGCCGAGGAGGAGGAAAAGCTAGTGAAGATGCCGAAGCCTGAGAAAAAGGAAGATTAGAAGTTTTTAAATTGCTCCGGATTTCGGCTCTTCATTGCGGGCCAATTTGTGAGTGCGTATCATGATTACTTTCAGCGTTGTCAGGGAGCAGTACGGCTGGGCTATCCGGGTGGGCGAGCGCATGAAGACGCTCTTTTGGTCCCGGGACTTGGCAATCCGCGAGGCAAGCTGTTTGGCTGACGCTATTCGCTGTCATGGCGAGTGCACCGAAGTAATTGTTGAAGGCGCCGATCCAAATGAGGCGTTCAAGAGAAAAAAGGGATCGAGTTCGGCTCGCTTGACCGATCCTGACCCCCGCCCCCAAGCCCCCATGATCGCGTGAGCGCCAGGTGCCCGGCACTAACGGGGAGGTCCCGACTTCGGTCGGGACCTCTTTTTTGTTTGGCCGCCAACTGAGGATTTCAAGCGTGTCGAAGAGTCCGGTTCTGGCCGATTGTGTTGCAAAAGTCGAATGTTGCAGGTCTATAAATTTTTCGCGAAAACACAAACGGGAAGCAATCGCCGATTCGTATAACCTCTATCGCGTTACCGAAGTCGCCTGTGAGTTT
>Ga0181523_10004431_pt1 | contig 12101 bp, 14 predicted proteins | sample PEATcosm2014_Bin_43_FD_119752 | JGI IMG/M metagenome (GOLD analysis project Ga0181523, IMG submission 119752) | Peatland microbial communities from MTU Mesocosm Facility, Houghton, MI, USA - PEATcosm2014_Bin05_30_metaG | ecosystem: Environmental > Terrestrial > Soil > Wetlands > Peat | place... | reverse complement strand
GCGGGCAACCAGGGAACGGTGGGAAGTTCCGCCATCACCCGCCACCCCTGGGTGATTCCCGTGGCAGCCTGCACCCTTCAAGGCAAGCCACTCAGGGAATCGAACCTCGGAAGCTCAATCGGCAGGAGGGGGCTGAGCGCGCCGGGGGAGAAGGTTACCAGCCTCGGGGCAAACAACCAGCAACTGACATTTGGCGGGACAAGCGCCGCAGCGCCTTTCGTGACCGGGGCTATTGCACTGCTGTGGTCAGAGTTTCCAGGCGCCACCGCGGCCCAGATCAAGCTGGCCGTGACGCAAGCCGGTGTGCCACGGCGGGCAAGCGTCTCTCCACCCCTGCTTGATGCCTGGGCGGCTTATCAGGTGATGACCTCGGCTCACAGCGGGAGAAAACTCTCATGAACAGGAAAGAAACAGCTAAGCAGCAGGGCAGGGGCCACAAGTTCACCCTTATCGTGTTCGTCTGCCAGGGTTCCTCATCGACGACGAGATCGGCTTGGGAGACGCCATCAAGCGGGTGACGTACGCGATGGGCATCAAGCCCTGCGGTGGCTGCGAAAAGCGCGCTGCGGCGCTTAACCGATGGATGCATTTTTCACGATAGCTTCAGGGTGGCGGCGGTCAAGACACCGCCGGCGGGCGCTCACAGAGCGCCGTTACAACTTCGAAACGGAGGCGAAATTTCATGGAGCAATCAGAAGTGAACGAGCAAGTGGAAACCGCATCAGCCGGCGGGATTGGCGCGCCGACGCAAGTGACATCTGCCGCTCGACCAGCGTCAAGCTGGCTCGCTCCCCAGACGTGCTCTACTTGCGGAGCCGCGCCCGCCACCAATGGTGGAACTGCCGCTTCTCCCAGCTACGTCTACGCCATCGGCAGAATTGAACCGCGCTTCCCGCGAGCTTCAGTGGAGAAGGAATTTGCCCAAGCCACCGGGAGGGCCGGGACGGCGGGGCTGACGGACCGGCAGGCGCTGCACGCCGTGCTTTCCAAGCCGGAGAACCGTTACCTGGTGCGGCAGTTGTGCTGGGTGATGACCATCGAAGGCTTGGAAACCTACATCCTGGCCCCGCGCGACCCGTCGGACTTCGGTTTGCTGGTGGAGGCCCTGCGTCCTACACCTCAGCCCTGGGACCTTGACTGCGTCATCGGGTTTCGAGGGCCCATCGCCGGGCCGGAAGTGTGCAACGGGCTGATGGTTCCGATTGTGGCTTTCGATCAAATCTATTCCTTCGACCGCGATACTTTGATAAAAGCCATCCCCAAACCCGAAAAGACTACAGCCAAGGAGTTCGCTCCCGCGGCGGAGGAATTGTTCGACCGCATCATGCAGTTGGCCGACAACGCCGGGGCAACCGACGAGCACCGAGCCGTGAACTACCTGGCCGTCCGCTATCAGGCCATCTACGCCAACGCTGCCGACGCCTTCGCGCGCAACGCTTCCTTGACGGGCGTGGACGTAGCTCCGTCGCCTTTGAGCGGCACGCGCAACGTCGTCGAGGTCATTTTCTCTTACACCAACCGCAATACGGATGTGACCGAGAAGTTCTTCACGCGCGTCGATGTGACCGAGGAGTTTCCGTTCCTGGTCACCAAGTTGTCACCGTACTATGACCGGTGAAACGACTTTATTTTGTTAAAAGGAGACGAAAAATGAAAATACCCGGATATAACGCTGAGGGCTCGCTTAGCAAAGCGACCGAGCATTATTGTCTTAACCTGGGACAGGCGGCAGGGGGTGGGGAGGTCCATCCTCAAGCACTAACGGTCCATTGTTATGAAGGGGGACACTGCAGTTGGCGTTGGGTTCCCGACCCCAACCCGACCACCGGGACACCGCCAGGCCCCATTACGAAGTATTAGGGCCTAGCAGAAAGCCCAGCCTGCGGGCAGTTGGTTGGCGACCGGTTACCGAGCCCAGATCCATCTGGCGTCTGGGAAATCCGGTGCCGCGTTGCGAAGTTGCTGGTGTGTGTCGATTTGACCGAAAAGGTTCCATTCCTGGTCGCTAAGTTGTCGGCGTTTTTATGAGCGCAAAGTCGGACAGCGCCATCGAAAAGGAGGAATCAAGATGCGTATACCCGGTTTTTCTGCCGAGATGTCGTTAGGCCGCTCCGAAGAATACGAGGCCTCTGGCAACATAACCCTCGATGCCAGGGCGCAAATACAGCCGCAGTTCTGTGTGCGCCATGGAAGCACGATTACCTGCACCGAGTGCTCTGACGGATACTGTTGGACGCATACCATCAGTATGCCCACGCTCTATTAGGCGGCGCCTCGCGCCTTCCGGCGAGCTGGGAATAAGCCTGGGGATCAGTGTGCTCAGCCGTGCCCGTATTGAACTGCCGTCGGCGCGTGGGGCGGTGAGAGGCCAATAACGGAGCCAGTATTTTCGCAACAACATCGCTCTTCAAATTACTCGTGGAAGGAAGATAAAACATGCCAATCGATCAGAGTTCACCATTGTGGGCGGTTCTCGCGGACTGGGTGAAGATTGTCTTGACGCTGCCGGACCCTCCACCGGACCCGCTTGTGCAGTTGAACGACGTGGCCATTCTCACGGCAATTTCTGTCTTGACGGGACGGCTGTCGCCGTCAGCGGGGACCGAGTTGCGCGCGGTGCTGCCCCAAATCCAAGCACGCCTTAATGCAGCGGGTTAGCCCCTGGGAGTTTGCGGAAAAACGCCTGGACACTGTCATTCTGAGCGAAACGAAGAATCCCCGCAGTTGTAGTTTCAAAGAATTACGGAGATCCTTCGTCGTCCGTCTGCTGACGGACTCCTCAGGATGACAACCAGGGAGGTTTTTCCGCGGCCCGGAAGGAGAAGGACGATGATCAATGCTGCCCACGTGGTGATCTACACAGGCGATGCCGAGGCGGATCGAGCTTTCTTCCGTGACGTGCTCGGACTGGCATCGGTGGATGCCGGTGGGGGCTGGCTGATCTTCGCGCTACCTCCGGCCGAGCTCGGCATTCACCCGACAGACGAGAAATCGTGGGCGGGCAGCGACGCGTTGAAAGGACATCACCAGCTCTACTTGATGTGCGACGACGTGGAGTCGACCGTTGGCGAGTTGAAAGGCAAGGGTGTGGAGTTTACGCAGCCGGTCAACGACGCCGGCTGGGGCCTGCTCACCGCCCTGAAACTTCCGGGCGGAAGCGAACTGTGGCTCTACCAGCCTAAGCACCCCTCGCCGCTGAACCGTTCCAGAGCGTCATGACAGTCGCTCATGTTCGTCGGCCGAGCAACACCCGGAAACCGTGAAAACGATTCTCCTCTTTCTTGTAGGGGGACGGCTTGCCGTCCCCTTGTTGCGGGCCGTCGGCCTGCGGGTAGGGCAAGTCCTATCCCTACACGTTTTCAGAGCGCTGACGCATCGTTAAGCACAGGAATGGTCTATGAACAACAGTGCCATCGATGGCCAACTTATCGAAATCACCAGCGGTCCTGCGCCGGCTACAATCGGCGACGTACTCACCTTGATGGGGAAGATCGACAGCCTGTTGCCGAGCGGCGACGGGCTCAAGTGGTTCAACCTTCTTTACATGATGGTCACTCAAAAGGTAGACAGCAGTCCGCCCCAAGGAGGCTGGGAAGATCCGGCTTGGCTTACCCGCCTCGACGTCGTCTTTGCCCAGTTCTATTTCTCAGCAATCTTGAATTGGCTGAGTAGCCCCGCGCAAGTTCCCGCTTCCTGGCAGGTCCTATTCGAAGCGCGCTATCGCCCGGGTATTGAACGCATCCAGTTTGCACTGGCTGGAATGAATGCGCACATCGATCATGATCTGGCGCTGGCGCTGGTTCAGACCGGCGCCGAACTGAACCTGCGCCCCGGGAAGACGAGCCCGCAACACGAAGATTACGAGCACGTGAACGGGATACTGGAAGCCGTACTTCCCCAAGCTTTGCAGTTCCTCGCCACAGGAATTCTGGGTGAGTTGGCCCAGGACACCGGGAAAATTGGCAGGCTTCTGGCCATGTGGAATGTCCGAGCCGCCCGCGATCTGGCTTGGGATTTCGCGGACCAGCTTCGCTGTCTGGCAGGGGTCGCGCGTGATTCGGCGTTGGCCGCACAGGATCAGGCAATTGGTGTGCTAGGCCGCAGCCTGCTGCTGGCCTGCCCCGGAAGTGAGTGAACTGAATGAGGGTTGGGTAGCGTTCGTTGGATGGAGACTCGAACGGCGAGTCCGACTCCGAAGCCCCGTCAGGGGCTAGAACGTACGGAAGCGGCGCTGGCTTGCAGTCGCTATTGGTATCGCAGCGCCTCCATGGGGTCCACCTTCGTTGCCCGGCGCGCGGGGACGTAGCAAGCAATGAGCGAAACCAGGCAGAGCAACAACGTCACCGCCGCATAGGTCCAGAGATCGCTCGTGGTGATGCCGAAAAGGACGCTTTTGAGGTAGCGGGTCAACGCCAGCGACATGACGATTCCCGCGGCCAAACCCGCGAAGGTCAAGAGCATTCCCTGCCCCAGCACCAACCGCAACACCTCCGCTGGCCGTGCTCCGAGCGCGATGCGAATGGCAATCTCGCGCGTGCGCTGGCGCGTGGTGTAGCCGATCACCCCGTAGATGCCCACGGCGGCGAGGGCCAGCGCCAATAATCCAAACGCGCTGGCGAAGACTCCGGCGAGGCGTTCAAAGATGCTTCCAAACTGCATGCTGGCTTTGAGCGTGGTCACACCAAAGACGGGCAGGTCGGCATTGAGTTCGTGAACGGTCTTAACCACCGTGGCGGCGTAACTCTCAGGATCGCCGGAGACCCGGGCGTGAATCATTGCCAGACCCTGATAACGCTGATCAAGGGGCCGGAAGAAAACCGGCTCCGGGGGATAAATCAAGAGGCGGTACTTGGCATTTCGGGCCACGCCCACGACATTAAACGACTGCCCGTCCTGGCTGAACCGCTTTCCAATCGCGTCCTGCCCGGGCCAGTATCGGTTCACAAATTCCTCGTTGACGATGGCCACGAGCTCGGACCCCGCGGTGTCGTGGTCGGTAAAGTCGCGCCCGGCAATGATGGGAGTGCGCATGGTGCGGAGGTAGTTCGGGCTGACGGCGGCGGACAAGACCAGCATGGATTCACCGGTCCGCGGCAGGTAGCCTTCGGGCTGGATATTTTCGGAATGGATGGTGAAACTGAGAGGCGAAAAATCCGCCAAGGTCACTGACTCAACCCCAGGCAGGGCGGAGAGCTTCGAGAGCACTTGCCGGTGGAAGGCGATGCCTTGATCTTGCGAATAGCCGAGAGCTCCAAGGTCATAGGAAGCCACCAGCACGTGGTCAGGGTCAAAGCCAGGATCCAATCGCCGGGCGTTCTGCTGGCTGCGAATGAAGAGACCGGCCGAAATCAGCAAAAGCAGCGAAAGGGAGATCTGCGCCACCACCAAGGCGCCGGAAAGCCGCGATTTGTGAACTCCGCCCGACATACTTCCCGCCTCTTCTTTCAGGACGGTGATGGGCGCCAGGTTGGAAGACCGCAGCGCCGGCAGAATCCCGAAGATCAGGGCGGTGAGGACTGAGATGGCGACAGTCACGCCGAGAACCACGTGGTCAGCTCGACCGTTGATGGCGAGCGGAAGGTTGGTGGGCGGGTAGAAGGCCGTCATCGCACCGGCGGTCCAGCCCGTGAGCAGCATGGCGACTCCGCCCCCCAGCAGCGCCAGCACCAGGCTTTCCGCTAGGAGTTGGCGCACCAGCCTCCAGCGCCCGGCGCCCATCGACAATCGTAGTGCCAGCTCGCGCCGGCGGGCCACGGAGCGAACCAGCAGCAGGTTAGCAACGTTGGCGCAACCCAGCAACAGCAGCACGGCCGCCAGCGCCAGAAGCATGGGCAGCATCTTGTACAAGAAAACGTTGGTGCCGAAAGGTGAACGATAGAGCGGATCGAGCGTGATCTGGTTGGGCCCGCGGTGCGAATCGGGATACTGCTTGACGATCCGCTGCATTTGAACGTCGAGTTCCGCCGCAGCCTGTCGCCGTGTGACGGCGGGCTTGAGCCTTCCCAGCACGTCAAGCCAGTTGGTGCCACGCTGGCGGAACTGATCGTTACCATAAACCAGGGGAGCCCAAAGATCGGAACGGGTCCCCGTCGCAGCTCCTACAAACCCCGGCGGGGCCACGCCTACAATCGTGCAGAGGCGCTTGGCGATCTCGATTGACTTGCCGATTACGGACCGGTCTCCCCCGTAATGACTCTGCCACAGTGCGTAGCTGATGATCACGGCAGGGGTGCTTCCGGTTTTTTCTTCTTCCGCCAGAGAGAAGCTGCGTCCGAGGATGGGCGGCACACCGAGCACATCGAAATAATTCGCGGAAACGAACGTTCCGAACAGGCGCTCCGGCTCGCCGTTACCGGTGATGGACATGAAATCCTGCTGGTACGCAATGAGGCCGGAGAAGCTCGCGGTCCTCGAGCGCAGATCAACGTAGTCAGGATAAGAAAACGGCGGCATGGGATTCTCGCTCCACTGTCCCCTCATGACCGAGACTAGCTTGCTGGTATCCGCCGCCCCCGGAATAGGGTCCAACAGGGTGGAGTTGATCCAACTGAAAATCGTGCTATTCGCGCCAATCCCCAGCGCCAGAGTGATCACCGCCACCGCGGTGAAGCCGGGGTTCTTCGCCAGCATCCGGAAGCCAAAGCGCGCATCTTGGAGAAGGGTGTTCATCGTTTTCTCTCACAACCGGCGTCTGGTTAGAGGCTGCACACAAAGCAAGCCCGCCAGCCGCTAACTACTGTTTTAGCAAGCTGTGGACCAATCGAAGATGGGTCGAATTCACTATCCAGGAAGGAGTTACGAGACACGCCAGGAGAGTTGTAGGATGCAGAGTGTCCGGTATTGGGATTCCACCTTCCATTTTCGGACAGGAGCCGTACGCGCCGTCTTCAAGAGCCGGCCAAGACGGACACCGTGCCACGCGGCCAAATTGTCAGAACGCCTACCCTTCGACTCTTACGTGGCCGGCGCAGAGCGAAGCTCCGCGGTTTGGCGACACTCGAATCGTCGCCAACCGGTACGAAATTGCAGTTGCCAACGAGCGGGTGGGGCGTATATTCTTGGCTGCGGTGAACCAAAAAGAAAATTCCGGCTTATAGGGATCGGGCCCTAGAGCTCGGCTCGCAGCCCGGTTGAGGGTATCTGAACGCTTATGACACGACCGGCCACGCAGGGGATTTCGCCATGTTTTATCGTCAGCAACGTCGATCAAACTATCGCCTTCTACTGCGATAAGCTTGGTTTCGAGACGAGATTCCGGGCGCCGGATCGGAATCCTTTTTTCGCCATCATCGGTCGCGGCGGAGCCCAACTCTTCCTCAAATCCGACAAAGACGTGTCGCCGCTGCCGAACCACAAGCGACACCCCTACATGCGGCTGGACGCCTTTGTCTATGCACCAGACCCCGATGCGCTTGCCGCCGAATTTGCCGATCATGGCGCAGCATTCAGCGCACCGCTTAAGGATACACACGACGGTCTGCGCGGCTTCGAGATTTGCGATCCAGACGGCTACGTCCTGTTCTTCGGGCGGCCAACAGTCGAGGAATGAGATGTCCACTGTGGCAGTTCACCGTGCTACGCACCTTACCGGAATAGCCCCGCAGTTTCTGGTCGATGATCTCGACCGGGCAATCGCGTATTACTGTGACAAGCTTGGCTTCGAGCTCGATTTCAAGTATCAATCGTTCTATGCGAGCGTCACGCGTGACGGATTCGCGATACATCTCAAGCATGCGCCGAAACTGGCCACGGCGAGAGAACACCGGAAACAGAACGAACATCTGGACGCGTATATTTCCGTGTCGGGCATCCGAGGTTTGTTGAGTGAGTTGGAAATGCGTGGGGCTCAAGTGATCAAGCCGCTTGAGGAAAGACCATGGGCATGCCTCGATTTTTACGTCGAAGATCCTGACGGCTACATTCTCTGCTTTAGTGAACCTAACACCTGACGCCGGCCCTTCGTGACTTGACCGCAGTCGCAAAGTTGTGCAACATTTCCGCCCCTCCCAACGTATTAATGTTTAGAAAGCAGAGTTTCCGGCAGAGGGAGGGAAGCATGATGCTCAAGATGAACGATTCATTTCGGATCGATAATCTTCGGCGTTGCCCGTCTGAAAGGGTTGAAGCGCTACGCAGCGCGCTGGTGGCAGGTGTGATCGCGGCTGCCGACCCTCGCCGCAAGAACTTCTATGACCTGGAAGCCGGAGACAATATCTTTTACATTCATGTGAGCCCCACCGGAGCCGTTCTCTTGCTCGCCTGCTGGCGTAAAGATCCTGCGCAGCAAACCATCTCGCGCCAAGCGCCGCTCCCGGAAGCGAGGGCCTACTGCTGAACTCGGATGTCCTACTTCAGCGAGATCTTGAACGTATAAGCGTACCGGCAAGGACGCCTGGCCGGTGGCTGGATGACGACTGCCCTGTCATCCTGTTTCCAAACCACAGCTTCATTCAGGCCCAGCATCTCCACCCTGGATACTGCGGTTCCCGCCAGTGAGGTAAGCCTGAGCTCATCCTCCGGCCATTCGAGCGCGATCGCATAAAGGGTGTTGCCCTTGCGAGTGAACCGGACATCGCCATCCTTGTAACGATCCCAGGGACGAGTACCATAGATTGCCTCGCCATTCACTCTCAGCCACTCTCCTACCCGGCGAAGACAATTCTGCATCACCTCCGGAATGGTCCCGTCGGCTCTTGGCCCGATATTGAGCAGCAGGTTTCCATTCTTGCTGACGATGTCCACCAGGTAGTCCACCACATCGTTGGGAGTCATATACTCGCTCTCGGGCAGATTGCGGTTGTAGCCCCAGGAAGTCGGATCGAGCGAATCGCATTCCTCCCATTTTGTCTTCAAGAGGTGATTCACCCTGGTCCGCTCGGGAGTTGCGTAGTCGCCCAACGGTTTGCCATCAACGTCCAGGCCCCAGCGATCGTTCGCGACAACTTCCGCAGGGTCGCCGGAGTGGTTGTAGTAATAGGCCAGCACCTCTTTGCTGCCCCAGTAATCCGCTGGCAGATATTTTCCATCCTCGTCCTTGACAGGGCCTTGGCCCGTGTCCCCCCACAGAAGGCTGGGGTGATAGAGATCAACCAGTTCCTTGATGGAGTTGTTCATGTAATCCACCCAGTCCCGGCCCGGGAAGCGCGGGTCCCAGAAAGTATATGTCGTGTTGTGATAGAAGCCCATCTTCAGTCCGGATTGATGAACCGCTTTCAGCAGGTCGCCGGCTAAGTCCCGGTGGGGGCCCATCTCCATGGCGTTGCGGGGCGTGAATTTGGTGGGCCAGAGCGCGAACTCGTCGCCGTGCTTCGCGGTCAGCACCACATAGCGCGCCCCGGATTCCTTGAACAGCTCCGCCCACGCTCCGGGGTCAAACTTTTCGGCTTTGAACATCGGAATGAAGTCGTCGTAAGCGAAGTTCGGGCCCCAGTGGGCGAGGTGATATTTCACCGCATCCTCGTTCACTTTGGCTTTGCACAATTCCTCGGGGAGGTTCCCGCAAGTGGCCGTGTAAGGAGGACGGCCGAACATAAAACCGTAATTGGCCTTCGGGCTGATGAATTCGACATACCACTCGTGATAAGCGGGGACCGCGAATACTCCCCAATGGATGAAGATCCCGAACTTGGCATCCTCATACCACTTCGGAACCTTATGCTTGCGGAGTGACTCGGTATTCGCTTCGTAAGGACCGGATGCTTCGGCGGGCTCTGTGGGGCGAACCGCAACGGAGGAAAGCAACCCTGCCCCCAGCATCAGTACGACGAGCTTTAGGATCGTGGAAATGTATCTGCCTTTCTTCATCGTCATGTGAGAGCCTCCGGAATCCGATTCATTCTTCGAGATAGACGCCGTCACCCGTGCGTACCTCCCCGGGCGTGAGCACGGTTGCGTAAACTCCGGCACACTTGTTGTGCTCTTCAACAATACATTTCAGGATTTGGGGCGACGGTTCACTGGTGCTGGGGTCGAGCGTGGTTATGACGCAGCGCTGGTCTACCTTGATAACGGCGATGCGCGCCTTGTCGCCCAGGCGCAAGGCACGGCCAACCCACTTCAACTCCTCGAAGGCCGCACCACCCTCGAGATTCACCAGCAGGTTTGGCCGGAAGCGCCACGGGTTAGCCTCGGTTTGCGATTCCTCGGCAATGCGTCGGACAGTTTGCTCGCTGATGAGGGAGACGTTCGCGACATCGAATGAACCGCGATGGTCTCTGAGCAGGAAGACTGGCTTTCCGAAGCGTTTCTCGATGGCCTGCCGAAGCTCGCTGCTCTCGACCGGCCACCGTTCGCCTTCAGGCGTAGCGACCGTCACGGCGACGTCCTGCGTACCCGGCTTCTCGACAGAAGTCTGCCAACGGACGAGTTCCGGCATCTGCCGCGCCGTGAGCCACGGGAAATCGCTTCGCGACTCAGCTTGCACAAATGCAAACCGGCGATCCTCTTCGAAGCCCTGGAGGGTTAGAGGAAGCGATGCGTAGGCGTCACCGCGCATGGACTTGACAGGATACCTCGCCACCATGCGAATGACGCCGACCTTCGGCATACTCCTCCGCCTTCCCACGGTTCTCAAATCTCGAATCTCAAATCTCGAATCGCCCCGCGCGCAGGGCCCCGCCCTACGCCTCCCCCTGCAACTGCACGCGGTCGCGACCCTCCCTCTTCGCGCGGAAGAGCGCAGCATCAGCGGCTCGCAGCAATTCCTGGGCGGTGATTCCGTTAACAGGCGAGGTCGCAATACCACACGATAGCGTCAGTGTCCCCGCCGCTCGGCCGTCGCATTGCATTTCCACCTGTCCGGCGGCCCTCCGAATCGCGTCTGCCCTCTGGCCGGCGAGTTCCGGCGTTGTATCGGGGAGAATGAGTACCAACTCATCTCCTCCGTAACGGCAGGCGGCATCTTCATTTCGGACGTGGTTCTTGATCAGTTGGCAGAAGCGCTGCAAGGCGAGATCTCCGGCTTCGTGCCCATAGGAATCATTAAACCCTTTGAAGTTGTCTATGTCGATCATGAGAATCGCCAGGGGACGCCGGTTTCGAGTTGACCGTGAAATCTCCCGCTCCAGCGTTTCTTCCATGAAGCGCCGGTTAAACCAGCCGGTCAGCGGATCGCGGATGGACTGCACGCGCAGGGCTTCGCGCAACTTCATATCGCTCAGAGTCAAGGCCAATCGCTCTGCCATAGTTCTCGCGACCCAATCTAATTCCGTCGAGCCCGGGGCCGTCGTTTCGGATGCTCCCTGACTTTGCTGGTTCATGCGCAGGTGGAGCAACCCGAGGGTTTCATCATGGCCCATGATGGGAGCGCAGACATACGACTTCGGCAGAGGTTCTTGCAGATGGCGGCAGAGCAAACCGGTGTGAAGATCTTCAACCAGATGCACGTGTCCCCTTTGAAGCGCCCAGCAATCATCGGGCGCGAGAAGAGCCGGCTCTCCCTCCGCGGGCCAGTCCCAACTGGCGACGAGCTCCAGTTTGCCTCGGGATGCCGGGTACTGGAATAGGGCGCCCGAGGCTGAGGGTACAAGGCCTTGCGAGAAACGAACGATCACTGCGTAGGCATCCGCGGGAGTGGAGCTTGCCTGCAGCAATTCACCCATCTCCGACAGGAGCATGAGCTGGTGCGTCTGGTGCTCGAGTCGCTCGTTGGATTGCCGTATTGCCTCCTCGGCCAGCTTGCGATCCGTGATGTCGCGCGCGATGCTGGAGATGCCAACCAGCCTCCCCTCCCGATCCCGAACCGGCGATAAGGTCCGCGCCACATGGACGAGTGTGCCGTCTTTTCTCCGGATGACTGTCTCGTGATCCTTGACCGCGACGCCTTGGTGAACGCGCGCCACCAGGCGTTGCAGTTCGTCACTTCCGCCGGTGGGAACAAGTGTGGAGTAAGGTTGGCCGACGGCCTCTTTAGCCGTGTACCCGTAAATAATCTCGGCAGCTTTGTTCCAGCTCAGGATCCTGCCGGTCATATCCTGCCTCACAATGGAGTCTGCGGAGTCTTCGATGACTGCGGCCGCTGCCTGCAGGCTGTCCTCGGCTTGCTTCACGCGCTGGATGACCCATATGATCGCCAGACTTGCGCCGCAGAACAGGAGCGCGCG
>Ga0181523_10004428_pt1 | contig 12107 bp, 9 predicted proteins | sample PEATcosm2014_Bin_43_FD_119752 | JGI IMG/M metagenome (GOLD analysis project Ga0181523, IMG submission 119752) | Peatland microbial communities from MTU Mesocosm Facility, Houghton, MI, USA - PEATcosm2014_Bin05_30_metaG | ecosystem: Environmental > Terrestrial > Soil > Wetlands > Peat | place... | reverse complement strand
GCCGCCGGTGGTGCTGGCCGCACATCCGGCCGGTGCCGCCGGTGACCGGACGCTGCTCAGCCGGATCGGCGCGCTGAGCACTTCACCCGGCGTCGCGGCGGGCACGGGCTCCGGCCAGGCACCGCTGGGATCGGGTGCTCCCGGCCTGAGCGCCCTGGTGGCCTGTTCCGCGCCGGTCAGCGGTCAGTGCCTGTGCGCGATCGCCCTCGTGGGGGACGCTTCGCATTGGGACACCGAAACCCGGTCCGCGCTGAATGCCGTGGCCACCGCCGTCGCCGCCCAGATTCGCCACACCAACGACGCAGCCGACCTCGCCGATCAGCAGGCGCTGGCCCAGACGCTGATCGCCGGCTCGCCTGATGCAATCATCGCCACCGACTCCCGCCGGCGGCTCGTGGCGTTCAACCACGCGGCCGAAGAACTCTCCGGCTACCGGCGCGACGACGTGCTGGGCCAGGAGATGTCGGCCCTCCTGATTCCCGAACGGGAACGTGGCGCGTTTGTCGCGCACACCGAGCAGTACCTGGCCACGGGGGACCGGGGTGAGTACTCCGGCCCGGTACGGGTGCCGCTGCTGCGTGCGGACGGCACGGAGCGCATCGTCGAGCTGACGGCCAGGCCGCTGACCCAGGACGGCGGGACGTTCTTCTGCGGGTTCTTCCGGGACCTCACCGACTTCGAGCACGCCCAGACGGCGCTGGCGGAATCCCGGGCGCGGTTCAGCCTGCTGGCCCAGCTGGCGCCCGTCGGCATCGTGCAGACCGGTGCCGACGGACGGGCCGTCTTCGTCAACGACCGGTGGTGCGTGATGGCCGGGGTCCGGCCGAATGATGCTCTCGGCGCGGACTGGCTGAACCTCGTCCACCCCGATGACCGGGACCGGGTGGCGCGCGACCTGGCCACGGCTGCTACCGCGGGGGAGATGCGAGCCGACTGCCGGCTGCGATCGTCCGGCGGTACCGACATCTGGATCAAGGCTTCCGCCGTCGCGCTCCACGCCGTCGGCGGTGACTTTCTCGGTTTCCTCGCCACGTTCACCGACATTTCCGATGTCAAGCGGGCGGAAGCCGACCGCGAACGGCTGCTGGCCGCGGAAAAGGCCGCCCGTCTCAGCCTCGCCGACCAGACCGAGCGCCTCAACTGCCTGATCGCAAACGCGATCCCCGGCGTGCTCTTCACCGACGAGCAGGGCCGGGTCACCCACGTCAACCAGAGTTTCGCGGCCCTGTTCGGGATCGCGTCACCGGAACAGCTCGTCGGGACGGCTGCTGGCGATGTGGTGCGCCGGATCAAGGTGGTCTTCGCCGATCCGGACGAATTCGTCCGCCGCACGGCCAAGGCCTTCAGCGCCCGCCAGCCGGTGGCGGGCGAGCAGATGACCGCCGCGGACGGCCGCACCCTGGAATGTGACTACTGGCCGGTAATGGTCGGCGGTCGCTACCGCGGTGACCTGTGGCTGGCCTGGGACATGACAGACCGCAAGCAATTGGAGGAGCAGCGCGAGCAATTGCTCGAAGCCGAGCTCGTCGCCCGCCGGTCCGCGGAGCTGAGCCGGCGGAAGCTGGAAATGCAGAACGAGAAGCTGCGTGAACTCGACGAGGCCAAAACCGTCTTCCTCGCCACCGTGTCGCATGAGCTGCGGACGCCGCTCACATCGATTGTGTCCTTCAGCGAGCTGATGCGGGCGGAAACTCAGGCGCTCACCCCGGATGGCGCCCAGTTCCTCGACATCATCGAGCGGAACGCGCACCGGCTGCTCCGTCTCGTCGGCGATCTGCTGCTGCTGAGCAGGCTCGAGTCCGGGACCATTCCGCTGGAGCTGGCGCCGGTATCCGTCCCCGACCTGGCGGGCGAGGCGGCTCATGCCGCCTCGGCCAGGGCGGCGAAGCACGGGGTCACCGTCCACTTCTCAGCCGATGAAGGACCGCTGATCCAGGCCGACCGCACCCGGCTGGCTCAGGTCCTGGACAACCTGATCGTCAACGCGGTCAAGTTCTCCCGGCGGGGCGGCCTGGTCCGGGTCGATGTGATCTGGGGCGACGGCGGCTGGCGGATCGATGTCGCCGACAACGGCATTGGCATCCCGCCCGAAGAGATCGGCCAGCTTTTCGGCCGCTTCGTCCGGGCCTCCAACGCACGGACCGCGGGACTGCCGGGGACCGGCCTGGGCCTGTCCATCGTCAAGGCGATCAGCGAACTGCACGGCGGCCGCGTCACGGTGGACAGCACCCTCGGCCACGGGACCACGTTCAGCGTCTACCTGCCGGCGCACTGACCGGCGGCCGGCTGTCCTCATCTTCCCGCTAGCGTGGTGAGTAGCGGGACCGGCCAGTCTTCTGGTTCGTTTAGGCCCTGTACACAATCGATGAGGAGCCGACCGCCATGAGCCTCTTTCAGCGAGCCCACGAAATAGTCCAGGCCAAGGCCAACAAGGCGCTCGATGCCGCCGAGAAGCCCGACGAAATGCTTGATCTTTCCTACCAGCAGATGCTCGACCAGATCACCCAGGTCCGCCGGTCACTGGTGGCCATCGCCGCCTCGCGCAAGCAGATTGAACTGCAGGAGCAGCAGCTTCAGCATTCCGTGGCGCACCTGGACGACCAGGCCCGGGCCGCGCTGTCGCAGGGCCGCGAGGACCTGGCCCGGGAGGCGCTATCCCGCAAGGCCGCCGCCCAGGCCCAGATCGACGGCATGGAACCCCAGCACCAGCAGCTCACCGAGCAGGAGGCCAGCCTCGAGCGGACCCTCGCTGCCCTGCAGTCGAAGGTGAACAACTTCCGGACCCAGAAGGAAGTACTCAAGGCCCAGTACACCGCGGCGAGCGCGATGAGTTCGGTCGACGAGAGCGCCGCGGGGATCTCCAGCACCATCGGCGATTCGGGAGCGGAGGTGCAGCGGGCCGAGGACAAGATCGCCACGATGCAGGCCCGGGCGGGCGCGCTGGACGAGCTGCTCCAGTCGGGCGTGCTCGAAGATGTCGGCGGGGACACCGACGACATCCAGAAAGAGCTCGACGAAGCCGGGTCCGCCGCCGAGGTGGACAAGGAGCTCGCCGCGCTCAAGACCCAGATCGGCCCGGGCGGCCCAACGCCGCCCGAGCTGACCGCCGGCTGACCGCCCGGTCGCCGGTCCCTCGCCGGTCCGCCCGCCGGGCAGCGCTGGACTGCCGGAAGGAAATCGTCCCGTTGAGCGCGACTACGCTGCCAACTCTTCTCACTACTTAGAGTTTGATATAATTCACTTTCAGTGACGATCCGGCCCGCCGGTGCCGGTGCCGGTGCCGGTCCTCGGTGCGGACGGCTGGGTTGCGTACGCACCGCCTGCCCGAGGTGCCCAGGGAAAGAGCCCGCCCCGTCCCGAGGGCCCACCGCGTGTTGACCGGCCGCCCTGGCGCGGCAGGTGCCGTCCGGCCAGCCTGGAGAGGATTCACATGGCCCAGCCGACGGGCGATGAACACCTACCCGCGCGGCGGGCGGCCGCGGTGTCGGGTGAGGCCGGCCCGCAGCTGGGCACCGAGCAGACCGCTGAGGCAGGGACGGCACCGAGCACCGCGATGCCCGGGAGTCGCTGGAGCAGGCCGAGATGACGGACGATGCTGAGCGCCGCGATGCCCGGAGGTCCCGGGAGCGGAAGGAACGACTGCAGGCGCAGGCTCAGCGTCTGGAGAGCCTCGGCCAGCTCGCCGGGGGCGTCGCCCACGACTTCAACAACCTGCTCGCCGTGATCCTCAACTACGTCTCATTCGTCTCCGAGGACATCGCCGCCGCGGCCGGGCCTGACCCAGCCGGGCACCTGGAGTCGGCCAGCGCTGACCTCGGGCAGATCAAGAAGGCCGCCGAACGGGCGGCCGGGCTCACCCACCAGCTGCTCGTCTTCGCCCGGGGCGACGTGAACCGGCCGCAGGTCCTCGACCTCGACACCGTCGTCACCGAGGTGGAGGAACTGCTGCGCCGCACCATTGGCGAGCATGTCGAGCTCGTCATCTCGCTGGCCGGTGACCTTTGGCCGGTGCTGGCCGATCCTGGCCAGCTGGAGCAGGTGCTGGTGAATCTCGCGGTCAACGCCCGCGACGCCATGCCGCGGGGCGGCACGCTCACCATCGACACCGGCAACATCACCGTCGATGCCGACGCCATCGCCGGGGGATCCAGGGCGCGGAAGGGCCGGAACGTGCGGCTGCGGGTCAGCGACACCGGCACCGGAATGGCCCCGGACGTTGCGCAGCACGTATTCGAGCCGTTCTTCACCACCAAGCCGGACGGCCGCGGCACCGGGCTCGGCCTGGCCACCGTCTACGGGATCCTCGCCCAGGCCGACGGGAAGGTCCAGATCTACTCCGAACCCGGCCACGGCACGACCTTCGTCATCATGCTGCCTGTCACCGCGGAGGCAGCCGTCCCGGTCGCAGAGCCCATACCCTACCGGCGGGCACCCAAAGGAGAGACGGTCCTGATCGTTGAGGACGAGGCAGCGCTGCGCGAGGTGACCAGGCGTATCTTCGCCCGTAATGGTTACCAGGTGATCACCGCCGCGAACGGCCCGGGGGCCCTTGCCATCGCCGCCAGCCACCCGGGCGAGATCCACCTGCTGGTCACCGATGTGGTGATGCCGCACATGCTCGGCAAGGAGGTCGCCGAGAAAATGCGGTTGATCAAGCCAGAGATCAAGGTGGTCTTCATGTCCGGCTACGCCCGGCCCGTGCTGGCCTCCCAGGACAGGCTCGACCCTGGCGTGGCCCTGGTGGGAAAGCCATTCTCCGAGGCCGACCTGCTGGCCACGGCCGGCCAGGTACTCAACGGCAACTTCAAGGGCTTCACGACCATCCAGGGGACCCCCGCCTGACGTCGCCTGCCACCAGGCAACCACTGCCACCAGGCAACCACTGCTGCCCGGCAGCGGCAAAGGGGCCATTAGGCTCGGCCTATGCTCATGCAAGGATTCCCGCCGCCTGCGGATACCCGGGTCACGCTGGCCAACTGGCAGCTTCCTCCCTACAACCGGTGGTCCTTCTCGCACATGCGTGAACTCGTGCCCACGCAGCGCATTCCCCGCGGTCCAGGACCGGTAGCGTCGCTGCCCGGGGACCCCCAGCCGCTGGGCCGGGTCTCGCTGGTCCGCGGCAGCGCCGACAAGGCGACCGTGGACGAAGTGCTCGACGGCACCTACACCGATGCCGTCGTCGTCGTCCACGACGGGCGGGTGGTCCTCGAGCGTTACGCGGGAGAGATGGCCTCGGACACACCCCACTTGCTGATGTCCATCTCCAAGTCCGTGGTGAGCTGCGTCGTCGGCAACCTTGTCGAGCGCGGTCGGCTGTCCCCCGACCAGCTCATCACCGACCACGTACCAGAGCTCGGGTCCAGCGGCTACCGTGGGGCCACTCTGCGTAATGTCCTGGACATGCGGTCCGGAGTGGACTTCAGCGAGGACTACACGGATCTGAACGCCGAGGTGCGCCTCATGGAGGAGGCCATGGGCTGGCGCCCCCCGTCGGCGCGCAAGGTGCCCCCGTCGATGTACGCCTACCTGACCACGCTCGGCGGCGCCGGTGCGCACGGCGGGGTCTTTGACTACCGGTCCTGCGAGACCGATGTCCTCGGCTGGGTGTGCGAGCGGGCCGCGAGTGCCAGGATGGCCGACCTCATCAGCGAGTTCGTGTGGTCGCCGATGGGCGCCGATCATGACGCCGAAATCACCTGTGACGGGGTAGGCACCGCGATTCACGACGGGGGAATGTGTGCCACCGCCCGGGATCTCGCGCGTTTCGGCATGATGCTGCTGGGGGACGGCGAAGTGGCGGGCCGCCGCATCGTCCCCGGTGCCTGGTTGCGGGAGTCGTGGACGGTCGACCCGGACGTACGGGACGCGTTCGCGCGATCCGTGTCCGAGCCCTACCTTCCCGGCGGGTGGTACCGCAACAAGTTCTGGTTCGTGCCACGGGCGCACGGCGACGTGCTGCTGTGCCTGGGCATCAACGGCCAGATGCTTTACGTCGCCCCGAGTACCGGCACGGTGGCGGCCAAGCTGTCTTCGTGGCCGGACGCACAGTCCTCCACGATGCTGGAGGACACCTTGCGCGCCTTTGACGCGGCCGGTGCCGTGCTCGCGGGCATCGCCGCCGACGATCCGCAGCGGCACGGGCCGCCGGGGGTGGCGGCGGGTCTTTCCCGCGGCCGGATAGACGGGCGACTGCCCAGCTTAGGAAGTGGCGCAAAGACGCGATTTAGGCTTATTTACCCGGTTAGGCTTATTTAACGTGCCCTTACCCTGACGCAGGGAACCCATGAGCCAGCCGTCGCCCCGCGCCCCGCATCCTTCCTCTCGCCCCCTTGCTGGGATCTCTGAGGTCCGCGCCTTCTTCCGGACCAACACCACGCCCATCTACTTCTTCGGGCCGACCGCGTTCAACCTGCTCGGTATCGACCGGTGGGTCCGTAACTTCAGCTACATCGCCTACTACGACTCCTGGGACGGCGGCCACCCACGGGTATTCACCCCCGGGCGCAAGCCGTACGTGCGGTTCGAGAGCGGTGAGGAGATCAACAATTACCTGCTCCGCGATCCGGAAGTGCAGGCCTATATCGCCTCCCGTGGCGGCCGCCCCAAGGTAGCGATGGTGTTTTTCGACGATGAGACCGAGCGGATCTGCGCAGAGCTCGGCTACGAACTGATCCTGCCGCCCCATTCGCTACGTCAGCGGCTGGACTCGAAGATCGTGACGACCGTCCTCGGTAACGAGGCCGGCGCCCTGAGCGTGCCGAACGTGCTCGCGGAGCAGATCGATTCGTGGGCCACCCTGGTCCGCGTCGCGGGCGAAAGCGGTCTCGGCACCGATCTGGTCGTGCAGACCCCCTACGGGGACTCGGGAAAGACAACCTTCTTCCTGGCCTCAGAGTCTGACTGGGCCAGCCACGCCGATGGCATCACCGGCCAGCAAGCCAAGGTGATGAAGCGGATCAACAACAAGGCCGTTGCGGTCGAGGCCGTGCTGACCCGGCACGGGACGGTCGTGGGGCCGTTCATGACCGACCTCACCGGCTACTCGGAACTCACCCCCTACCCGGGGGGATGGTGCGGCAACGACCTCTACCCGGAGGCGCTGTCCGATGAGCACCGGGCCAAGGCGGTCGAGCTTGTCCAGCGGCTCGGCGGCCGGCTCCGGCGGGAAGGTTATATCGGCTTCTTCGAGGTCGACATTCTCATCGATCTCGACACCGGCGAGGTCTATCTCGGTGAGCTGAATCCCCGCCTTTCCGGCGTGTCCTCGATGACGAACGTCACGGCGGGAGCGTACGCCGACATTCCCCTCTTCCTCTTCCATCTGCTCGAATACATGGACGTCGACTACAGCGTCGACGTCAGCGAGATCAACGAGCGGTGGCTGGACCTGGCCGGGGACGATGTCTGGTCGCAGCTGATCATGAAGGAGCCGAACGACTCGGTCGAGCGGATCCTCAGCGCCCCGCGCACCGGAACGTACCGGCTGGATGAGCACGGCGACCTGGCATTTCTCCGCGGGTCGCACGACTGGCACCCGGTCACCAGCGACGACGAGTGCTTCTACCTGCGCGTTTACGCCCCGGGCGACTACCGCTTCAAGGGTGCCGACCTCGGCATTCTCGTCACCAAATGCCGCATGCAGAGCGGCGGAGGCCTCAGTGAGCGTTGCCGTGATTACATTCGCGGCATCCGGTCACAGTACGTCAGCGAGCCCCTCGCGTCCCCTCCGGCCATCCCGCCCGTGGACTACCTGAAGTAAGTACGCTCTGACCTGGTCGTACGCCGTGTCCCTGGTCACCGTGTGCTCGGTGCTCCGGTCCCAGCTGGACGCGGCCCGGTCTGTGCTGCACTGAAGCGCATGGTGCCGTCGTTGATCTTGCTGTGCCGCAGAGTGAGCGCGTCGCTGAGATAGCTCATGCCGAGCCGCCAGGGGGCCCGCGAGCCGGCCCGCGGGAACTGATCGATCGCGCGGAGCACGTATCCCGCCGAGAAGTCGAGCAGCGGCTGCTCGGTGACGCGCGGATCTTCGTTGACCGGGACGCACACGTCGTAGCCATGGGAATCCATGTACCCGAGTAGCCGGCAGACGTACTCGCTCACCAGGTCCGCCTTCAGCGTCCACGACGCGTTGGTGTAGCCGATGGTGAACGCGAAGTTCGGCACTCCGCTCAGCATCATGCCCTTGTAGGCCATCGTGTCGGGGAGGTGGATAGCGCGGCCGTCGACGGTCAGCTCGATGCCACCCAGCGCGAGCAACTGCAGCCCGGTCGCGGTCACCACGATGTCGGCCTGGAGCTCTTCGCCGGATTCCAGCCGCAGGCCATGCTCCGTGAAGGTCGCGATCCGGCCGGTGACCACCGAGGCCTGCTGGTGGCGGATGGCGCGGAACAGGTCGCCGTCCGGCACCAGGCACAGCCGCTGGTCCCAGGGGTTGTAGACCGGCTTGAAATGCGTGTCGACCTCGTACCCGGCCGGCAGCTGCTTTATCGTCATGCCGCGGATCCAGTTCCGCATCATCTGCGGCCGGCGCTGGCTGAGCTGGTAGATCAGCGTGCTGACGAGCACGTTCTTCCACCGGATGAGGGGGTAGGCCCGGCGCGTCCCGACCAGCGTGCGCAGGCGCGCGTCGATCGGATCCTCGGTGGGCAGGCTGATGATGTAGCTGGGCGAGCGCTGCAGCATCGTCACGTGCCCGGCAGTCTCGGCCATGGCCGGCACGAGCGTCACCGCAGTCGCGCCGCTGCCGATCACGACGACCCGTTTACCCGCGTAATCAAGGTGCTCGGGCCACTGCTGCGGGTGCACCACCTGGCCGCGGAAGTCCCCGATGCCCGGCAGCGCCGCCTGGTAACCGTGGTCGTAACGGTAGTAGCCGCTGCACACCAGCAGGAAGCTGCAGGTCAGCACCATGGTTTCGGTGTCGTGGGTAGCCTGCACCGTCCATCGCGCGTCGGTGGCGGACCAGGACACCCGGGTCACCCGGTGCTGGTAGCGGACGTGCTGGTCGATCCCCGCCTCGGTGGCCGTGTCGCGGAGGTAGCGGAGGATCGAGGGGCCGTCCGCGATGGCCTTGGCCCCGGTCCACGGGCGGAACCGGTAACCGAGCGTCTGCATGTCCGAGTCCGAGCGCACGCCCGGGAAGCGGAAGAGGTCCCAGGTGCCGCCCATGACATCGCGGGCCTCGAGGACGACGTAGGTCCGGCCGGGGAACGCAGTTCTCAGGTGGTGCGCAGCGCCGATCCCGGACAGCCCGGCCCCGACGATCAGCACGTCGACGTGCTGGCTCACCGGCGCACCGCCCCCCGCCGCGGCCGCAGCCGCTTGTCGGCCTGCGCAATGATGGTGAAGTAGTGGGTCGGGGCGACCCGGGCCAGCGCATCGAAGGCGTAGGCGTCGGGCCCGACCAGGATGCGGGCCTTGCCCCGCTCCACCCCGCGGCAGATGATCTGCGCTGCCTTCTCCGGTGAGGTCATGGTGATCGCCTCGAATTCGGCCGCCATCTGCTCGTGGGTGCGCCCGCGGCCCTCGGGGTCGCTGCGTATCCGCGCGTTGCGGGCGATGTTCGTCCGGATGCCGCCCGGGTGGACGGTGACCGCCGAGACGCCGGTGCCGCGCAGTTCCTGGCGCAGCGCGTCGGTGAAGCCTCGGACCGCGAACTTGGAGGCGCAGTAGGCGCTCTGGTAGGGCATGCCCAGCAAGCCGAAGACGCTGGAGGTGTTGACGATGACGCCCTCGTCCTGCCCGGTGAGGATGGGCAGGAAGGCGCGGGTGCCGTTGACCACGCCGCCGAAGTTGATCCGCCGCAGCCACTCGTCGTCATCCGGGTCAGCGCCGAGGACCGGCGACGTCACGGCGACGCCGGCATTGTTGAACACGGCGGCCAGCGGTGCGGTCAGCCACTGCCGCACCTCCGCCGCGAAGCGGAGCTGGGCTGCGGCGTCGGCTACGTCGAGCACCCGGGCGAGCACCGGCCCCGGCAGTGACTGGGCCGTCTCTTTCAGGCGGGTCTCGTTAACGTCAGCGATGGCCACCGGAGAGCCGGATCGGGACAGCCGCTGCGCGAGGCTCCGGCCGATGCCGGAGGCGGCACCCGTGATCACCACCGGCCGGCCGGTGATCGTCCGACGATGCCGGGACATCGGAACTCCTTTCCGGGCGGCCCGGAGGCCAGCCGTACGCGCCAGTAACATAACGAAGGTACGCCAGCGTAGCGCAGGCCGTCGAGGGCGGCCCCGCAGTTCGGGTGCCTGGTGAGCTGGCGGTGGCGGGGTCATCGTCCCGGCCTCGATCGCGCGGCTGGCCGCGGCCGGGTCCGGATCTTCTGCCCTGAAGACGGCCAGCGGTTCGGCCTGCCCGCAATGATCAACCAGCTTATCCGGGACTGGGACACCAATCTGGCGGACAGCACGGCAGCCATCGGCGGTGGGCTCATTCACCGATAAGGACTAAGGTCACCAGCGGCGGGACCAAGGTCGCGTGTAGGAAGAAACCAGGAATAGCTCGGTATCCGCCGTCTCTACCCGGTCAGGACCACCAGCGGGGTGGCCAGTTTGAAGGGACATGCCATGACGCACAATGACGACCTGCCCGCGGAAGTGCGTAGGCAGGACGAGGAGGCGGAACTGCAGATAGCCGCCCAGCTGGCCGACCTCCTCACGGGCAAGGGTAAAGACGCGACCGACGCTGGCGACCTGCCGGCAGAAGTGCGAAGGCAGGACCAAGAGGCCGAACTGCAGATAGCCGCGCAGCTGGCCGAGCTCCGCACGGGCAAGGGTGAAGACGCGACCGACGCTGGCAACCTGCCGGCCGAAGTGCGAAGGCAGGACGAAGAGGCGGAACTGCAGATAGCCGCGCAGCTGGCCGAGCTCCGCACGGCCAGGGAAGCGACTGACACTGCCAACCTGCCCCCAGAAGTGCGGAAGCAGGGCGAACAGGCCGATTGAGCTCGTGATCGGTAAGAACAAGGGCTGACCCCAACCTGGGCCCGTTCGGGGAACGGGTACCGCAGGTGCGTACGCAGGTCCCAGCGATGACCGGGCAGACTCTCCCTAGGGGCAGAGTTTGCCCGAACCGTTGTCGCGGGGAGCGGGACCATAGACATAACGTGCGATGATCTCGGTCATCCGGTTTCGCTGGCGCGGCCAGTACGGCGGGTCGTGTCCCTGGTGCCGTCGCTGACCGAGTCGGTGGCCGCGACCCGGCGGGAGGCGCTGGCCGGCGTGACCGACTGGTGCACCCACCCCGCAGACCTGGACGTGCCGCGGGTGCGCGGGACCAAGAACCCCAACCTGGCCGCCGTCAAGGCGCTGAGGCCTGGCGTCGTGCTGGCCAACCAGGAAGAGAACCGGCGCATCGACGTCGAGCGCCTCCGGGCGGCCGGGGTGCCGGTATGGGTCACGGTCATCGAGACCGTCGATCAGGCGATGGCCTCGCTGCAGCGGATGTTCGCCGCCCTGGGCTGGCCGGCGCCGGGGTGGCTTGGCGCCGCCGAACAGGAATGGGACCAGCCCGGGCCCGGCGCCCAGACGCGCGCCGTCATCCCCGTCTGGCGGGATCCATGGATGGTCGTGGGATCGGCGACGTTCACCGGCGACGTCGCCGCGCGGCTCGGGCTGGAAAACGTCTACGGCGCCGACCCTGGCCGGTATCCGCACGTTGACCTCGACGATGTCGCCGCGCGCCGGCCTGACCTGATCGTGCTGCCCGACGAGCCGTATCCCTTCAGCGCCGAGGACGGACCGGAGGTGTTTCCCCGTCAGCGGGTCGCGCTGGTGGAAGGCCGCAGCCTGACCTGGTACGGGCCGTCCCTGGTCACCGCCCGGTCGGTACTGGCGTCCCAGCTGGCGGCGGCCCGCCCCGCCCTGTCCTGACCAAATCCTTCCAGGGTGCAGGCCGCGTCATTCAGGGCGGGGTTGGCCCGGCGTGGCGCCGCACGATTGAAACAGCATCCAGTACACGCGCTTGCGGCCGATCACGTCGGCGAAGCGGCCGAAAACGAAGGCACCGACGAACGCGGCAAACAGCATCGTGGAGTTGAGCCACAAAAGTATCCAGTTCTAGCAACGCGCCTCCCGCCGACCTGGAAATGAACGCCAAGGAAACGAAAG
>Ga0181523_10004423_pt1 | contig 12118 bp, 13 predicted proteins | sample PEATcosm2014_Bin_43_FD_119752 | JGI IMG/M metagenome (GOLD analysis project Ga0181523, IMG submission 119752) | Peatland microbial communities from MTU Mesocosm Facility, Houghton, MI, USA - PEATcosm2014_Bin05_30_metaG | ecosystem: Environmental > Terrestrial > Soil > Wetlands > Peat | place... | reverse complement strand
GCCGCGGCGGAGAGTGGACTGCCTGTGTCAACCTACAGGGAAGCTGACAAACAAATCCCCATAGCCGTGCGTTTGCGCATGGAGGAACGCGCCGGGCTTTCTGACATTCAAAATGCGTACGTGTACTCGCTGACGAGCAATCAACGCGTACCTTTGCGGCAGGTTTCAAACGTCACGACGGAAATGGCGGTATCGAAAATCAAGCGCCGCAATCAATTCCGGACGGTTACGGTATCCGCGTTCCCGATACCAGGGGTCTTGCCCTCTCAGGTCCTTACGCCTCTACTGCCAGAGATTAAAGAGTTCCAAAAACAGCTTCCTCCTGGCTATTTCCTCGAAATCGGAGGCGAATACGACGAACAGCAGAAAGGCTTCAAGGAACTCAGCGCCGTGATGGCGATTTCCGTACTGCTGATCTACATTGCGTTGGTCGTGCAGTTTCGAAGTGCGGTCAAGCCGCTTCTGGTCTTCGCTGCAATTCCATACGGAATGACAGGAGCTCTCGCGGGTCTGGTGGTCATGGGTCAGCCCTTCGGATTCATGGGGTTCCTGGGAGTCGCCAGCCTGGTGGGCGTGATCGTCAGTCACGTCATTGTTCTTTTCGATTTCATCGAAGAAGCACATGAGCGAGGCGAGCCGCTGCGGGAAGCTCTGCTCGATGCCGGCATCGTGCGATTGCGCCCCGTGATGATCACAGTCGGTGCGACTGTGCTTGGGCTCATACCCTTGGCCATTCACGGGGGACCCCTCTGGGAACCTCTTTGCTACGCCCAGATAGGGGGTCTTACTATCGCGACGTTTGTGACGCTGCTGCTTGTCCCGGTGATCTATTCCATCTTTGTGTTGGACTTGAAGCTGATTAAGTGGGAGTCCGCTGCAGCAGCCGAGCCGATGCCAGCAGTCGAGACTACGACGCCAGCTTTTCATTACGCTGATTAACCATGAATAAGGAGTACTGATAAGGAGATCATTATGATTACTTGCACCACGACTGCCAGTCTCTTCTCAGAGCTGAAAACCAGAATTGAAACTCGCCAAGCGCGGGTAGGTGTGATAGGTCTCGGTTATGTGGGCCTGCCGCTTGCTTTGCTCTACACGGAAGCGAAATTCCGAGTGACGGGCTTTGACATCGACCAGCATAAGGTCGCAACTCTCAGCTCCGGTGGATCCTACATCTGTCGAATTCCACCTACTGAGATCCAGGCGGCGGGCTCGCAAGGTTTCTGTGCGACCTCAGACTTTTCGAGCTTGACCGAAATGGATGCCATCATCATCTGTGTGCCCACGCCTCTGGACGAATATCGAGAGCCAGATCTCAGCTTCATTACCAATACCTCCCGCGCTATAGCGCCCTATTTGCGTGCCGGTCAATTGGTGGTCCTCGAGAGCACGACTTATCCCGGCACCACGGAGGAAGTGCTTGTTCCAATCCTGGAGGAAGGCAATGGCTCCGGTTTGAAGGCCGCCCGCGACGCAAGGGCTAACGGAGAGGATGAGTTCTTTGTGGCCTTTTCTCCGGAACGAGAGGACCCAGGCAATGACAGCATCGCGCGTCGTGACATCCCGAAGGTCGTAGGAGGCCTGAATTCCCAAGCCTCAGAACTGGCTGCGACGCTGTACGGATCAATTTTCAACCGAGTCGTCCCCGTGTCCTCACCTGCCGTCGCCGAGATGACTAAGCTGCTGGAAAACATTTACCGCTGCGTGAACATCGCCCTGGTCAATGAATTGAAACTTTTGTCATTACGCATGGGATTGGATATTTGGGAAGTCATCGAGGCTGCCTCCACCAAGCCCTTCGGCTTTCAACCCTTCTATCCCGGCCCCGGCCTGGGCGGACACTGCATTCCCGTCGATCCTTATTATTTGTCATGGAAGGCGAAGGCGTGGGATTTCCAGACACGCTTCATCGAACTGGCCGGAGAGATCAACAGTGCGATGCCCTATCACGTGGTCTCTTCCGTCAGCAGAGCTCTCAATCAACACGGGAAGGCTCTGAAAGGCGCCAAAGTGCTGGTGCTCGGCGTGGCTTACAAGAAAGACATCGATGATCTGCGCGAGTCTCCCGCCCTGACCATTATTGAGCTGCTTCAGAATGATGGTGCTCAAGTCAGCTACAACGATCCCTACTTTCCTTTTATCGGGAAAGGGCGCAAATACGATCTTCAGCTGAAATGCGTGCCCGTGGACGACGTCTCCAAATACGACTGTGTGCTGATCGTCACAGACCATTCGGATTACGATTACGGATGGATCGCGCAGCACGCATCCTTGGTGGTGGATACGCGCAACGCGACGAGAGGCATTCACGGCGGCAACATTGTGCGCTGTTAGATGAATCGGTCCGAAGAGAATCCGGCAGTGTCTCTTACAACCCTATTACGTGTGCCTTTGGAGAACGAGTTAAGTCAGGGTAGCGCGCAGTCCATTGATTAAGAGGAGCGATCTCGAACGATGACTCTGCTTCAACAGGCTGGTGCCGCCGTTCTTCTGGTATTGATTACGCTATTCTTGCAGTGTGGCGGCGCCGCTGCGCTCATTATTTGGATAAGAAGCATTCCGCGAGAGACCCACAAGGTGCGGGTGCTTCGCTGCGCCGCGCTCGTCATGCAGACCACGGTAGCTGTCATCGTTCTGCACGGAATCGTTATTCTGCTATGGGCGAGTTGCTATCGCTGGCTTTGCTTTCCGTCCTGGGAATCTGCGTTTTACTTTTCGGCGAGCAGCTATGCGACCGTTGGATACGGGGATGTGGTCCTTCCGTCGAAATGGCGGCTGTTGGGCCCGCTCGAAAGTATGGTCGGCATGCTGATGTCCGGAGTATCCATCGGACTTCTGTTCGCGGCGGTCACTCATCTGGTCGACGGCGAGTCACGCTCTCGTCTACCACTTCGCTCCGAACCCCGACTGCGGATCACATCGGTCGACAAAGGCGAAGCGGTTAGCTCGGTCGGTCGCGGTCGAACGTCATACCCTGAAAACAGTTAATTGTAAGTACGGGACTGGAAGCCTGGCAAACCACGTCATAGGTAGTGGCAAGATCCAGATGCGAGATCACTCCGGTGTAGGCCGAATCATGGAGCCCCATAATAATGAGGTCCGCTCGGAGTTTGTCAGCAGTTTCGAGGATCTTCTCGCTTACCGGCCGTCCTGATTCGAATTCCGCGTACAACTCAGGTCTCAGGTCGAGCCCGGCATCGTCGGCGAGTTGTGCCAGGTGCTGCAGGGTTCTCATGCGCGCATCCTCTTGCCGTTCCGTCAGCGCTTCGTCAGCGCTCGATGGTGCGGCTGGAATGATACTCAGAAAGGCGAGCTTGGCTCCAAACTGATTGGCAGCCGCAATGGCTTGCGGCAAGCCGTGGAAAGATGCGGGGCCGAAGTCTGTCGCAAACAGAAATGTGCGGTGCGTGGAGGACGTTCCAAACCAGGGGCGGCCATCGGTGCGTGGCCCAATGGTCAAGACCGGACAATCTGCCTGACGGAAAATCTGCTCTGCAATGGAGCCGAAGAACAGCTTGGCTATGCTGTGTCGTCCGTGTGTGCCGACGACGAGGAGATCTGCGCTCTCTTGTCGGACGATCTCTCGCAGTTCCGGCCACAGTTCACCTTGCCGAACGATGAACTTGTGTTGGATGCCAGTAAGAGCCCCGGTTTGAATCAGCGAGTCCTGCAAATCCGCGGCCTCGCGCGATACTGCCTCTTCACAGGCAGCAATTGCACCAGGACCCGCCATAGTCAGACCCAGGGAGGACACCACGTGCGCCAAGCAAAACTTCGACTCATAGAACCGAGCGAGTGCCAGAGAATAGCGCAGTGCCTTTTCAGAAGCCTCAGAGAAATCCGTTGCGATCAATACCGACCGTGGTTTCAGAGCCGCTGCGATGAGTGACATGCTGAAGTTAAACACCGCTCTTGCCGTTCAAAAACCGTCGGATGAGGTGCGGGTGACTTGATCCGTAACTGCTTGGGGAGAGCTGGGATCAAGCGCAGCGCACCCCTACTTCACCGACGGGCTTTGCGTGCGCACATTAACTTTCTACAGTTTGCATGCAAGGTGCCAATCGAGACCGACGGTATGTCCCTGTATCGCCACAATGTTTTCAGTCTTTGTCCTTCGAGCCTCTGCCCAGATTGAGGCACTGCCCAAGGCAGGGCATGCCAGGCGCCGATCAGGCGCGTGAAATCTATGGGAAATGACGTGTTAAGGAGAGGCCGATTGGCAAGCTATCTGCACGGGTAGTTCTGGGAGCACGTCCATCGACAGATGAAGATCCTCGTTCTCAACTCTGGTTCGAGCAGCCAGAAGGCATGCCTGTACGAAATTGGCGACGCTCTTCCGGAAAGTCCCCCTTTGCCGCTGTGGGAGGGCCGCATCGAGTGGAATGGCGATACAGCAGCGATTACAGTCAGGAATTCGAAAGGAATAGCTAGGAAGGAGAAGCTAAAGAGTCTGTCGTGTGAGCTGGTGCTGAAAGATCTTCTGGCCACGCTATGGAGCGGTGAAACGTGCAGCATTGCTTCCGCGGCTGAGATCAACGCCGTGGGTCACCGTGTGGTCCACGGTGGTCCCCGTTTCCACGATCCCATTCTGATCAGTAACGACGTGTACTCAGCTCTTACCGGACTCTCACAATTTGCTCCGTTGCACATTCAATCGGAGCTCCAGGGAATGCAGACTATCGCGGATCTTCTGGGAGAAGTGCCCCAGGTCGCAGTTTTCGACACTGGCTTTCATCGCCAGATGCCACTAGTAGCGCAGACGTATCCCGGTCCGTATGAATGGTTCGAACAGGGAATCCGCCGATACGGCTTCCATGGAATCAACCATCAGTACTGTTCGACGCGCGCGGCTCGGCTGATTGGAAAGGACTTGAAGTCGCTCAAAATTGTAAATTGTCATCTCGGCAACGGGTGCTCAGTCACGGGCATTCGAGGTGGCCGCAGCGTGGATACAACGATGGGATTCACGCCGTTGGACGGACTCATGATGGGCACGCGCTCGGGTTCGGTTGACCCGGGAATCCTGATCTTCCTCATGAGACAGTATGGGCTTGATGCCGACCAGATCGACGACATGTTGAATAAAAAATCGGGCCTGCTCGGCATTTCAGGTCTGTCAGGCGATATGCGCGACGTTTTGGCTGGCATGCACGCAGGAAATGAGAGAGCGAAGTTAGCATTCGATCTTTACACTCATGGTTTGCGCACAGTAATCGGCGGAATCGCAGCTGTTTTGGAAGGCCTGGACGTTCTGGTGTTTACGGCTGGAGTGGGCGAGAATTCGCCGGAGGTACGCGCTGCCACATGCAAAGGACTAGATTTTCTCGGGGTCACAATCGACCTGAACCGGAATAAGGAGCCTTTGCTCGATGCAGATATATCGAGCCCCGATTCCCGCGCGAAGGTCCTTGTAATTCGGGCAGCAGAGGACTGGGCTATCGCGGGAGAGTGTTGGAAGCTCTGCCGGTAGTGCAGGCCGGGATCTTTTTGCTCAGGAGAGGCCGGCGCATCGATCCGTGTATAAAGGAGGAACTGCAGAAACTCTCGCCTGAATCGGTGAAAGAATCAGAATTGGCGGGCGAACCGATCGTCGCTAAATTGACAAGGGCTCCCGGGAACAATGCTTCCATCGGTGGCCTTAAGGTGGTTGCAAAGTCCGGTTGGTTTGCCGCTCGGCCCTCCGGCACTGAAAACATCTACAAGATCTATGCTGAGAGTTTCAAAGGAGAGTCACATCTGAATGCAATCATTAGCGAAGCTCAAGAAATGGTGAACAACGCACTGGATTCTGGGGTTAATCGGTGAGCGTTGATAGCGCTTTCGCGAGAGTTCCTCCATTTCCGCCAGGGTATCGTGCCTCCGGCTTGTTGCTGCACGTCACATCTTTACCGTCGCGATATGGCATTGGCGATCTGGGCTCGTCGGCGTTCTCCTGGATAGATCATCTTCACGATGCAGGCCAGCAATGGTGGCAGGCTCTACCACTTGGCCCCACCGGATACGGCAACTCTCCATATCAGTCGCTCTCGTCTTTTGCCGGCAACGCTTTGCTGATCAGCCCCGGAGAACTGATTTCAGACGGACTACTACAGCCGGGTGATTGTGAGTCTGACTTCCCCGCGAATTTTGTCGACTACGACAGGGTCATCCCATTCAAGAACCGCCTGCTTGAAAAAGCGTGGACGAACTTCAACTCCGGAGCACGCAAAGACCTGCGTTCTGAATTCGGAAAGTTCTGTGCTGATCAGGCAAATTGGCTGGAAGACTACGCCCTATTTAGAGCTTTAAAGGCCAAGTATCGCGGTGCTTACTACCTTGACTGGCCAGCAAAATTGGTTCAGCGCAGGCCTGATGCCATTGTCCAAGCGCAACACGAACTGGCAACGCAAATCGATCAAGTTCGCTTTGCACAATTCCTTCTGTCCCGCCAAGCGGATCAACTTAAGAAACACGCCCACGCAAAAGGCGTGGGCCTTATTGGCGACCTGCCGTTTTTCGTTTCTCCGGATTCGAGTGATGTCTGGGCGAATCCTGAGTTGTTCCTGTTAGACGAGGAGCATCGACCGCGTTTCGTGGCTGGAGTTCCGCCTGATTATTTCAGCGCGCAGGGGCAGTTGTGGGGCAATCCCGTATTTAACTGGGATGCGCTTCGTTCGACTGGTTATCGCTGGTGCATCGAGCGCTTACGTGCCCTGCTGGCTCACGTAGACGTAATTCGTCTGGATCACTTTCGAGGTTTTGCGGCTGCATGGCACGTCCCTGCTGGGTCGCCAACGGCTCAGTCGGGACAATGGGTGCCGGGTCCGGGTGCAAGTTTTTTCCAAGCGGTGCAATCCGAGTTCGGTACCTTGCCATTTATCGCTGAGGACTTGGGCCTGATTACACCCGGGGTGCACACTCTCCGCGATCAGTTTCAAATACCCGGCACTCGCGTTCTGCAATTCGCCTTCGATGGCCATGCCGACAATCCGTTTTTGCCGGGCAACTTTGTTTCCAACACGGTTGTATACACCGGCACCCACGACAATGCCACAACTCTAGAATGGTACGAAGGACTTCCTGATTACCAGCGGCAAAATTTGTGCCGTTACCTCCAGCGTGCACCGGGCCAAATTGCGGACGCAGCCCCGGAATTAATCCGCCTGGCGTGGTCGTCGAAGGCAGCATTAGCAATTGCTCCTTTGCAAGATCTTCTCAATTTGGGGGCAGAAGCGCGTATGAATGTGCCCGGCCGGACCGATGGCAACTGGCGCTGGCGCTGCCCCGAAGAAATGTTGTCGCTTGCCGCCTTTCAATGGTTGCAGAAGCTGACGGAAACGAGCCAGCGGTTCAGCGTGCCGCAGGTCGAGCATTGGACGAGACGATGAAGAGGTGAAACGTGGCGAATGAGGGCGTGATTCCCCTGGCGGCCCAGCCGAGTCGTAGTTGGCCTGGTTCGCAGACGAAAGAACGCATGATCGCCATAACGGTCTGGAACGTTCCCGGCCTTCGCTCGAACAAGGAGGATTGAACATCAGTATGGAAATCAACGAAATGACAGCTGAGAAATGCAGCGCATTCCTGGAGCGTGCGTCCCTGGGTCGGCTGGGTTGTTCGTCTGAGAACCAGCCGTATGTAGTTCCAATTTATTTTGCCTGCAACAGCGGCTACATGTACGTTTTTTCGACCTTCGGGCAGAAGGTAAAGTGGATGCGCGCGAATCCCAAAGTGTGTGTCCAAACTGACGAGATTCAAAGCCACAGTCAGTGGATTAGCGTCATCGTAAACGGTGAATATGAAGAGTTACCCGATCCGCAATATGCAGCCGAGCGTAAGCATGCGAGTTCGCTGCTCGCCAAACGGTATGACTGGTGGCTTAATGCACTGGGTGAACGGCAAACGAGAGTGGGCGATAAATCAATCGAACCGCTTTTTTTTCGCAACCGCACTCACAGATAGGTCGTCCGTCTTTCACCCGATTGCTTGAGCTACCCGAGCCAGGGCGAACTGCTGGAGTCGGTGGGCATCGGCGTTGAACTTGCGAATGCCTTCCGCTAACTTTTCCGTGGCCATCGCGTCTTCGTTGTGCAGCCAGCGAAAGGTCTTTTCCTCCAGGAGCAAGCGCTGTTCTTTGCTCTCTCGGGCCTTCACCTGATCGAGTTCGCGCTTCACAGTACCTTCCGTTTTTTCGAGTTGATTCAGAAGCTCCGGGCTAATGGTGAGCAAATCGCACCCCGCCAAACGGACGATCTGGTTCACATTCCGGAAGCTTGCTCCCATCACTTGTGTCTTGTAACCGAATTTCTTGTAGTAATTGTAAATGCACGTCACGGATGCAACACCCGGATCCTGGTCGGGAGCTATCTCTGCTCCGCCGTGCTCTTTCCTGTGCCAATCGTAAATCCGGCCTACGAAGGGGGAGATGAGAGTGACGCCCGCTTGGGCGCAAGCCGCCGCTTGGGCAAAGCTGAACAGAAGCGTCAAATTGCAGTGGATGCCTTCCAATTCAAGGAGCTCAGCTGCGCGTATTCCTTCCCAGGTACTGGCCATCTTGATCAGAATTCGATCCCGCGAAAAACCTTTCTTTTCGTAGAGAGAAATGAGATTTCGCGCCTTTGCAAGAGTACCGGCCGTATCGAAACTCAGGCTGGCTGGAACCTCGGTGGAAACCCGGCCCGGTACTACTTTGAGAATTTCCGAGCCGAACAACACGAAGAGGCGATCGATAAACTCTTCAGCCATGCGCTGCTGAGTGCCGCCCAACTCCGAAGCTACTCTGGTTGCTTCTTCGGCAAGATGACGATAGGCAGGCATCTGCGCGGCTTGGAAAAGAAGCGAGGGATTTGTCGTCGCATCCTGTGGACGATACTGCGCAATCGCCTCAATGTCGCCGGTGTCGGCTACTACAGTGGTGTATTGTCTCAAGGACTCAAGTAACGTCATTGCTGGCTCCTACTCTTTCGTTTCACTGTTCCTTTGGAGTTGGACCGAGGCGTCGCTTGCGATGCGAACCGCCGGAACGCCTTAGACAACAGTTGGATTGGTGCGAATCGCACTTACTTTGGCAAGGCGGCGACGGTGCCGTTCCGCTCCACTGAACTTCGCGGCAAGGAAACTTTTTACGCAGTTCCAGGCAACGGCAACACCTGTCGTCAGACCGCCGAGGCAAAGGATGTTCATATCGTCATCCTCCACGCCTTGCAGAGCTGAAAAATCATCGTGACAGACTGCCGCGCGCACACCATCAATTTTGTTGGCAGCAATGGACGCCCCTATGCCGCTGCCGCAGAGCAGGACACCACGTTCCACGACTCCAGCGGCTACGGCGCGTGCCAGCGGAATGGCAAAGTCCGGATAGTCATCGTTTCGGTCATACCGCGTGTTGCCGAACTCCACCACCTCGTGGCCTCGTGCGCTGAGCAACTGCCGCATCTGCTGCTTCATTTGGTATCCGCCATGATCGGCGGCTATGCCGACTTTCATCTTTTCACCTTCGGTCCTGGGAAGTCCCACTGCTGAATTCGTCTAGATCCTTAGCGTGCGCATGAACTTTCGCCAGGTTGCACTCATTGGGCCAAACGGGAATCACGGCATTTTTCGTGGATACCAGAATTTCCGTCGCGTGGGGTCTTCCATCAATGCCCACATTGAGGCAGTGCCCTGGGCAGGGCATGCCCAATCCAGGTTGGCTCCTGGGAAATAGGCGAAATTAACGCCTTTAAGCGGACATCCCGATTGGCAATCCATCTGCTGTTCCTCAATGTCCAAGTGCGTAAATCGACGGGAAATGGGGAGAGCGACATGGGAGCTGGTAACTCAGTTATTGAATGTGCGCTGATGGGGACCCAGCAGACGCCCAAACCGAAGAAGGCGATGAGATGGAGAAGGATCCTCAAGCAGGCGCGCGAGGGCGGTACCGCGCCCAAACTACAGCCTCTCATTCAGTTCTCCCTCCGATTTTTCGCAGCTCTGCTGGGCCTTGGTCTACTAGGCTACTTGGTCTTTCGAAGCGGCCCGGGGGCCGTTTGGAAACAACTGCAGGCGGTCGGGTGGGGATTCGCTCTCGTTATCCTTTTGGGAGGGCTCGCTCAATTGGCCAAGACATGCGCCTGGAGACAGGCGTTTACCTGCGATATCAGCGGCCTTTCCTGGTTCCGTAGCTTCGTCGCGCAATTGATCTCGGACGGGATCGGACAATTTGGTGTCGCTGGAAAGGTGGTTGGCGAGGGGACGCGCATATCGCTGTTGGGTCGCGCAGTGCCAGTATCAAATGCACTGTCCGCCGGTGCGATTGACGGAGGATTGCATATCTTCACCGCCGTGCTCGTCACTGTTTCAGGAATCTCAGCCACCTTACTGCTTGCCCCGCTTTCTGGCCCGTGGCGCATGTATGCAATGCTGCTCGTTGCTGTGCTCATATCAGCGGTGATCCTGGCAGCTGTGTCGGTTAGAAACCGGTGGCAGTTGGTGGGCCATGCAACCCGGGCGATTGGCCGATTGCCTCGGCTTAGTACGTTTGTCAGCGGCAAACAGCCGATCATTGACTCGGCGGAAAACAACCTCCTGAGCTTTCGTGATGAAGCGCCGGCCGCGTTCTGGGCAACATTGATCTTCAATCTCCTATGGCACCTGCTGGCAGTCCTGGAGGTCTACATCATTCTGCGGTTTATGGGAGCAAGGATCGCCATAGGTGGCGCTTTCATCGTGGAAGCGCTGAACAAGGTGATCAACCTGGTGGGCGCGTTTAACCCGGGCAACTTCGGGACCTATGAAGGTGGAAATATGCTGATTGCCAAGATCTTTGGCGTGACAGGCACTGCTGGATTGACACTGGCATTGTGCCGACGTGCCCGCACCGCCTTCTGGGCAGGGGTTGGAGCCATGTTCATGATCGCTATGAAGAGGGCCGAGGCGCGGAGCAGAAATCAAAAGGGAAATTCCGGATTGGGTATGGACGGGCGGTTGAAACCTTCAGCTGAGAAACTGCAATGCTGACCAAACTCCTTCAGATAGTGTTTTTGACGGCGTGTCTGACTCCGGCCTGGGGCAAATCAACTTCGGAATTGTCCTTCATCCGACAGCCCAGCACGGTGTCCACCGTAGGACCCGGAACTGTTTTGTCCGTTCACCTTTTAAACTTACCCTTCATCAAGCCGCGCTACGCGGTCAAGTACAAGACGGACGGCGGAGAATTGATCGAAGTGTGGACTCCCGGGAAGGACGTTTTGGTGCTAGAAGGGATGCACGGGATACTGACCTACTCCACCCATCCTGAGAAGATCCTGAGCTTTCGAGTGGTGGAGCAAAAATTGACAAAGTAGCGAACATGTTGTGTCTCTCCGCGGTGCGTTAACCGCCATCGCACTGTCTGTCCACACTGGCATAACATCAGATAGAAATTCGGTAATCGTTGTCTGTCAGTTCTTGTCCCGCATCACCTACAAGCTCGCGTATCATTCGGTAGCGTCTTAATCTAAATTAAGACGCTACCTATCATTCCCATACATTCCAAGGTACGCTTGCCCTTCTCTCGCTCCTTTGACCGGAAGCACACTCAACAGGTTCCATAACGTGATTCCGCCATGAGCCTACCGCAGAGCCAGATCTGAAGTTCGTTTAGTGACCAGATGGGGTCCGCGTGCCCGTTACTGGGCACGGTATGGTCGTGAAGAACCAGGTTTATTGCACAACCACAACATAAGAAATGATTTGATTCTGAGATAAGTTCGGCAATTGGCGTGCCTACATCATCTGGTGCAAGTGCTCCGTTGTCCTTTCGAGGAGTTGGTCGCACACATTTGTCGAGCGCACTGCGCCGCTGCGCCGGCGAATGACACGAAGCAAGCGGCTTAGGAGTTCAGTCGATGATGAAGAATTCTGCATTACTCATGCTCATGTTCGCGATGCTCGCATTTAGCCCTCTCGGCCGTGCTCAAGACCAGGAGCCCACTATCGATTCCACGATCGCAGTAGTAAGGGCCAATATGCAGGCGGACAGGGCTACCCTCATCACAGCAGGAATGAATTTCAACGACAAAGATGGCGCGGCATTCTGGCCGATCTATCAGCAATACGAGTACGAACGATCCAGGCTGGATGATCGTCGCGCTGCCGTCATAAAGCAGTACACCCAGAAGTT
>Ga0181523_10004422_pt1 | contig 12119 bp, 14 predicted proteins | sample PEATcosm2014_Bin_43_FD_119752 | JGI IMG/M metagenome (GOLD analysis project Ga0181523, IMG submission 119752) | Peatland microbial communities from MTU Mesocosm Facility, Houghton, MI, USA - PEATcosm2014_Bin05_30_metaG | ecosystem: Environmental > Terrestrial > Soil > Wetlands > Peat | place... | reverse complement strand
ATGGTGCGCTTCATCGTTGAGCACCACGACCGGGCCGCCGCGACTAACGATGCGCTTGTCGAAATCCTCAATAGCCAATTTTTGCGCTTGCGGTTTTTGTCCGAGCACTGTGGTCATTTCGACCGTTTCTTCGACCGCAGTGGCGGCGCGCTCGTAAAATTGCTGGATGTTGGTCAAATAGAGCGCACCTAAAGAACCTGCCCGTTCGCTGTCGCCGCGCATGTAGCATTGGAAATCGCCCCAATATATTTTCAGTTCGGGCGGGATGACGGGATCGGTCCAAAAAATACGGCCGCCCTCGAAGTCCGTGCGTAACCGTTCGAAGACGATGACGTTCGGCGCGATCAGCAGGAACGTTTTGGCGAAATCGTCACGCGCTTCGGCCACAGCGTTGAAGAATTGCCAAGCGACAGCGAGCGACATGACTTTGGTCTTGCCGCTGCCCGTCGCCATTTTCACGCTGTAACGGGCAAACTCGTCGTATTGCAACAGACGCAGATCGCTACGGGTGGCAAATGTTTCGATCAAACTTTTATGTCGGCGGACTTTGGCTACCTCGTAGAGATAGACCAGAGTTTCGATGGCTTCGCGCTGGAAATAGTGGTAGGCAAACTTGCTCCCGGTCGGCAGCCGATGATCGGTCTTGAACCAGTAGTTCAAGAGGAGCCGCGTCGTATCGGTGACGCCCTTGTAACCACCGTCTCGCCATGGCGTGACCTTCTCGCGAATGGCCGGTACGCAGGGCGCGGTCGCCACCCGGGCTTCGAGCAACCCAAGTTGATCGGGGTTTTGCTTGGGCTTACGCCCCATGGCTACGCCACTTTAACCTTTATTGTCTTGGTCGTATCGTTGCCGAGAATATCAATGACCTTGACGACAACAGCGTACTCGCCGGGATCGGCATAGGTGTGGTTGGTTTCCAGCGCGAGCGCGTTGTCTTGGCGCGTGCGATAGGTTTGCCACTCATTATGGAACGTATCGCTCTTGTTGTCCCAGTCCACCGCCCAGTAGTCGATCCACTGCGACCAGTGTTTCACCGCGCGCCGCACGTCGTCCGGCACGTCGTCGGGCGGAATAACAAAATCTTTGAGCTTCAAAGCCACGTTTCGTTTGTGTACCTTCAGATCGACCGATAGCGCAGCTAATTCGAAGAAACGAATATCGCCCTGTTCGACGGCGCGTTTATCCATAACGTCACGCGGAATGCGCAGAAACCGCATCTGAATGTTCGCCGCTGCGGCTTGCTGCTTGGCGACTTCGTTCAATTCGAAGGCGAAATCCCAACCCAATACGTCCACGCCGTTTGATTTAGGAGCATCTTTGCCGGTGCCAATTGCGCGCTTGAATTCGGCTGCGATTTGGGTCACATCGCCGACGCTCACCGGCGCATCCACTGCGCCGACATGAATCAAGCGACCGCCCCTGACGCCGTGCAGCCATGAGTAGCCGTTGAGCGGGGTGGCATTGGCGAGCCTTACAATGAACTCAATGTAAGCGCGCTGCTGCGCCGCCGCCCGACCGCCGTTGTTCTCGCCGAACTGCGCTCCGGCCCACAGTTGCCGCTCATACTTGCCGAGGTTTTGAACGACGAACGGCTGGACGCTTGGTACCGACAACAACCGCTTGCGCGTGGTGTGAATAGCAAACCGGCTCAAGTCACAAGCAATCCACCGCCGTTTTAATTTTTCCGCTGCCACCGCCGTTGTACCACTTCCGCAGAAACAATCCAAAACTAGATCACCTTCATCGCTACTGATTTCGAGTATCCGCTCGATCAAATCTACCGGCTTCTGCGTATCATAATTGACCCATTCCTGCTTGTTGGCCGGTTGCAGGCATCTGATCCGCCAGACGTTATCAACGGTTCTATCTTCGCTGATGTAAGTCACAGCTTTGCCGTCCGGGCCGATGACATTTTGGATTTTCCCGCCGACCTTCTTGTATTTTAGTTTTTTGACCGGTTTGTCGCGTTCTTCTTTCAAGGCGTGGTATGAGTAGTCACTGGACTTTGACCTAACGTAATAGAGTATTTGGTCGAATGCTTTTGGAAGTAACTTCTTTCGGCTATCGTGAAGTTTGTTGTAGTAGTACCAAGCAATTTCATTTTGAAAATTTTCGATCCCAAAAATTTCATCCAGGAGAAGTTTCACATAAGGGCCGCGGTGAACATCAACGTGGACGTAGATGCTTCCATTTTCTGCTAACAATTCGTGAAGAACTAATAATGTCTCATACATCCACTGCATGTATGAGTCCATTCCACGGCCCCAGGTATCTCGGTAAGCTTTGTGTTCAATGATGCTGGGCTCTTTGGTGAAAGTAAACGGCTCCTCCTCTGTCTCGGGATTTTCGGGCACCATGGCCGTAAACGAAAAATCCTGTCCGGTATCGAACGGCGGATCGATGTAGATGAGATTGACCTTGCCAGCGAACTCCGCGAGGAGGGACGGCAGAACGTATTTCTTATCACCCCAGATCAGCCGATTGCGCCACTCCTCCTCGCGAAATCCCGGACCAAACGAAAGGGCACGCTGCCGATCCTGTGCGGACTCATTGACGGTCTCGACAGTTTGAAACGGGAGTGCCACCCGCAGCGGTGCGACACGACGGCCGTTGGCGTCGTATTTGCCCTCCCAAACCAACTCCGCGCGCGCCGGACGGCGTGCCGTGGGCTTTGAAGGTACTTCGCCCGACGGCTCATTTGCGAGCTTGTTCGCACTGTCCTGCGACGCCGATATTTTTGATGAAGTCACGTAACCTCCGGAATCGTCAGGTGAGAGAGACAAACATAACACTATGTACGCGGCACAACCACCCACCCGGCTTGCAATAGCGGGATGGCCTCGTCCTCATTCAACGCAAGCGTTCCATCGTCGCTGACACTCAGCGATTGCCCGGAAATTGTGTAAACAGTCGTCACGTTACCAAGGCTCTTCAAGGTAACACGCGCCTTCGGTGCGGTTGGTTTGGAGTCGCTAAATCCGCCGCCGGCGGCAGCGCGACGGTAATATTCCAAAAGTCCGGTATGCTGATTGTCGCCGTGTGAGCGCCACAACGCGATTGCCAGCGCCAAAACAAGATCGTCGTGCTTGCCGGCGCGGGCGCCGAATTTCCAATAGCCCGAGTCCGTCACGTCCGCGCGGAAGTCCTGCAACTCAGCAACGAGGGCCGCAGCGTCCGGCAAATCCTTGTGAATCTTTAGCCTGCCATCGTGCAATAAGGCTTGGATGCGCGAGATAAGAATGATCTTCGGAACGCGCCAAACTAGACCCTCATGGCTAATCGCTTCGCCGGCCGTGATCGTAACGCCGATTGGACTGACCCCACGGCCAATAAACATATCGAACACCGGGCGGCCAACGCCGGTGAAATCAATCACAAGCTCAGCCTTGCCGCGTAACGGCGCGCGGCCCAGCATGTTTGTCACATGCGAAACGACGATTGGGTATGACGTGCCCAATGGCAACCGCTCAAGGTGTCCGACCTGAAAAATCGGCTTGGCGGGGTAACTGTCGAGACGACGCACGGCCGCAAGGGCGGTGGGATCGTGAGATTGCCCCAAATCGACTCCAAGCGTGTATCGCTCATCGAATTGCAAATTGAGGTCTATTGCCTCAAGCGGCGAGGCTGAAGAATGGCTGAAAGTCATCTACGAGGCTCTTCTGAATTAAATCGGAATTGAACACCGAGGTTTCCGCGTCGATAAACGCGCACTCATATTCTTGACTGAATCGCATTGGCCCTAGCGCCTGTCGTTCCTCTTCAAGAAATTCTTTCGAGATTCGCGGACAGTCGGCGCCTTTGACGGAAACCCGCTCCCAGCCATCGCCGTTCGTCCAACTCTCATAAAACCAGCCGCGCTTTCCGGCCGGAGTCGAAAGCGCAATGAACCGACCGTTCGTTGTCGCCAACATCGGTCGCACTGAGGCTAGAAGCTCATCGGGAACGCGGCTTGCTTCATCCATCACTACCAACGTGGCGGCCGAATAGCCGCGCGTGGTCTTCTCACTGCCGGGCAGCGAAATGATCCGCGATCCGTTGCCTAACTCCATCCGCGTAAGTGACTCTTGATTGGCCTCCGGCGCGCCGGGAAGCCGCTCCCAAAATCCGTGGATTTTCTTAAACAGTTCCGTTGACTGCGGCTGCGACGGCGAGATTAGAATTATCATCGCGGGCGCCGCATAGAGAGCTTCATGGAGAGCGACAAGCGCGGTGGTGGTCGATTTTCCCCATTGCCGGCAGCAACAGACAAGAACCTTGCGCGAAACCGTAGAAAGTAACCGGGCCTGCACGTCGTCCGGCTGAATCTCGCAATCACGCGCGAGCAAGACAGGATCAAGGGCGCGAGCGAAATCGCGCCCCAACGAGATTGTCGGCGCGTCCACTATTCGGCCTGATCGGTCGCGGGTGTTACATCAATCATCGGCCGATGCGGCGTGCGGTGCGCGACACCGTTTTCAACCTCATGAAGTGTCGCCGCCACAGCGCGCCTAGCTTCCGGAAATGGTGCCAAGGCCCGTAGTAGCGCGTTCCGCAATTGCAAGTATTCCGCGCTGACAAGCACGTTAACGACGGTGCGCGTGGTGTGCTGTTGCAGTTCGCCAAGATACCGGCCAACCAGTTCAAGGTTCCGGTGGATGCCGGCTGCCAATGTCGCGACCGCCTGAGCATTACCGTCCTGAATCGCTTGGTCCTGCACAATCAGGAGTCTCGCTCGCTGTTGCGCCAGCGATTGCAGCAAGCCTTCGCTTTCCTCCGTTTTCAGCTTGTCCAAATCAACACCCGGCGCAAGCAGGCGACCGATGAAGGCTGCTTTCAGTTGCGGCGGCAGCTTCTTTCGGTGTTTGTACAGCGCCACTTCATGAACGTCGTACTTGCGGGCAATCGCACGGACTGACCCGCCGCTGGCAAGCTCGAACTCAATCTGCGCCCTTTTTTCGTGGTCGCGGATTGGTGTTCTGTTCTTGCCGGGCGCGCTTGGTGCGCCTCCAACTGGCGCTCGCTTGCTTTTGCTCATGTCAATTACTCGGAATTGGCAGCGGGCGAGCGCGCGAGAGCCACAAGCGCACCCGCCCGCCCACTGTTCGCGTGACTGAAGCGCGAACAATCGGGAAGGAAGACAACGGTTGCGGCAGTTATCGAGACAGTAGTCGCTTGATGGCTACATGACCGCTACGTTTATGAGCGTCGATAAATGCTTTAGTTGCGAGATTTGGCAATTGCTCCGCCAAAATCGCTTCGCCCACACGATTAAGCTCATCGCGTGCTTTGTCGCCACGGCCTACACCGCGACTCGCCGAGTGAAATCGCCGGCGAAGGTCGTGGGAAACGTCAGCGAGATTGATGATTACGCCTCGAATAGAGACGCATTCAATTAGATCGTTGTCACTGTTGTTGCTCATTGGAAATCTCATTTTGAAAATCTTTGCTTGCTTTGAGCGCCGACTCGCGGCGTTCCGTTTCGTTGTCGATTGCGTCGAGACGTTGGAGAATTTCGCGAATAGTTTCAAATGCCTTCACGATGCTTGTGGCGCCAATATCGGACGCCTTAACGATTACTTCGTTGATGTCGCCAAACTTCCACGGATTTTTGGTCATTGTTAGACCTCCACCGTCGCGTCGGGATCGCTTTTGAGCCGCTCGATAAATCTCAGATAAGGTGCCGTATTCACTGACCCCTCCGGGCGCCGCATTGTGAAAAGCGCCGTGCTGATCTTTTCGGCAGCCGATAGCCAGCCACGATCAACCATGGCCGCGGCAATGGATCGAACCGCGGCTTCAGCCGCTACCGCTTCGCGTCGTGCGCCTATCAGGCGTGCGAGGGCGGCTTGCCCCTCTTCAGCCATGACGGCCATAATTTTTACGTCGATTTCTCTCTCGATTTCGGCGACCTTCGCCGCCGCTTGCTCGGCCGGACCACGGGCGGCTTCCGCTTTGGCCTCGACCACGGGAAGTGTCCGCTCTGCGGCGCTCAAATCTTCCGCCAGTGCGCGACGTTGCTCCCGCTGCTTGGTCGAAGGACTCTGTGGCGGCCACGCCTGACCGGCCGCTTGGGCTTGCGCTCGGTCAAATTCGAGCAACTTGTCGTCCGCGATGCGAACAAGCTGTTGCGCATGTTCTTGCTGATCGCGGGCGCGGTCGAGTGGTTGGCACGCGGCGGCGGCTGCCTCTCGCGCTTGGCACAGGCGTTTGATGGTTTCGCCAAGATCATCGCGTGAGAGCGAGAGTGTCTTGACGGCGCGAGTAGGTGAAGTTGCCATGGTGCTGTTTTCCTATTTTGAAATGAAAACGCCCGGCAGTGGTGATGCCGGGCGCGGTGACGATAAAGGTGTAGGGCGAGGATTCCTCGCTTGAGGGATACCGGGAATCCGGGCAGCTTACCGGGGGGTGCAAAGCCCCTAAAAGGACAACCGTGTCGGATCACGACGAACTGCCCAAATCCAACAGCGAGTTCGTACTCAAGTTCGTGTGGGGAACGGTAGTGTTCGCGCTCGGATTTGAAGGGATTACAAAACTCGTCGAAGGCGAGCTTCGCACGGCTGGATGGTGCCTTGGGGCAGCCGTGTTGCTGAGCTTGGCCCTGGTCAACCGGCTGAAAATAGCAGCTTTCACGAGGTCCAATATGGTCGCGATATTGATAACGGTGGCAATCGGCAGCGCGCTCGCCTTAGGATTCGCCATAGGTGGATTATTCGGTCGAAATGGGCCGCTTTCGCCAAATCAAATATCGGCAGGGCGGATAACTTGGAATTTTGACCAGCCGGGCGACGTCTTTGTTTTGAATATGGGCGAAACGAACGATCAGGGCATTAGAGTCATAGGATTTCAGGCGCACGGGAAAAACAATTCGCCTGATCCAGTTTCAGAATTTAGCGGAGTAATGCGCTCGGATTACACCAATGCAGAGCGTCCCATTTACATTCTCGCCCAAGACCCCAATGCGGCAAACAAGCCTCAGACTGGCCCTTGGTTCATGTACCCAACACTACCCAACGACACCTTTGGTATTCCGGGCTTGGCTGATTTTGATATTGCGACACACAACTCGATAATCTCCGACTATTTGAAAGACGGGGAACCTCTGGCCGACTTTATACGCAATTTTGGTGCTTTCACCGTCGTTTTAAAATATGACGGCACGACTATTGAGAGGCATTACACAGTTGATCAGATAAAGGCTCAGGTCGAGCTATTCGAAAAGCGGATAAAGCCCCAAAGCACGAGCATCCCGCGTGTAACTCGAAAACCGACTGCGCCGCCTGCACCAACATTGCCTTTTATGGTGCCGGCTCTTCCGCCTTCAGAACAACAGCCCCCCGCTAAGGAACAGCCTTAAAATGGCAATTCCAGTTGCTGAGGCTCAGACTAGCGTCGTTCGCCTCTAGCTGAGACGGATGCCAGTGACCACGCGCGTCAGCAATCCCGGCGCCTGTCAGGGTTAGGCCGCCTTCAGGATGCGGTCTGCGGAGGTGCGGCCAATACCAAGCTGTGCAGCGATTTTGCCGAGCGTCAAACCATCGGCGGCAAGCTTGCGAACGGCTGCCGGATCAATCTTCCGCGGGCGTCCGCAGTTACGGTAGGCGCCACGTTCTTTGGCTCTGTCAAATCGCGCACGGCGGGCGTCCGCTTTGAACTTGGCAAGAACAGCTTCGTCATCGGCCGATGCGTTCTGTACCTTGAGCCGGACACCGTTTTGAATCAGCGTGCGCAAAACGCCGTCGCGTATGACCGCCGATCCGAAATGATCGAGTGACGGAATGACCAATAGGCCGTCCGGGATAAGCTGACTGACAAGCTTCAGAAACGACTTGCCGGGGCCAGCCTCGGAAGCCGGCTTTGCGTAGAATCGTTGAACCATTCTATTGCCTCATGCGGAAACAAAAAACCCGGCCGCCGTTTCCGGCTCCGGGCTCGACCTTGAGTGTTGCATAAAAAAAGCGCCGCGGGGGTTCCGGGCGCTAATTCGCACTGTGAATTGTTGATAGGCTAAGTGGCCTGGATTTGTCAATCTTTGACCCGGAACAATTCTCAAACATTATGGAGCATTACCGGGGCGGCGGCATGAAAAAAGCGCCGGGATTGCTCCGGGCGCGCACTGCGACTGTGTTTTTCTTATAAACCTACTGCCCTGGAAAGTCAATTTTTTGGTCAGAAGAATTGCGAAACATTATGGGACGGCGGACATCACTGGCGACGCTGAGTAGATGCGGCGTGATCGAAGCTTTGCGAGCTATCCACATAAAACCCCGCGCTGGGCCGTTTCGGATACGCGGGCGCATTTTCGCACCGTGCGGCGCGCGTCAACCGAAGAGGATCAGCGCCCCGGTGCCGATGACCAAGGCAATCACAATCCCCGCCAGCGGGCGCCAGGACGGCGCTGACGGCACTGAAATCGCTGGCCGTCGCAACCGGCGCTGCTCGTACCAGCCCAAGCCTGTGCCCGGCAGGCCGGCGCTGGCGCGCAAGCGATCATGACCCATGGTCAGCCACGCGCCCTTGCGGCCGACACTGTAAGACACACCCGACTTGCTGAGATTCATCCGGAATGGGCCGGCGCGGAAGCGTCGGTAAAATCGGAACGGCATCGTCAGCGCTCCCGAACATTGAGCCGCTTCAAAACCCGCGACACTTGAATTGCGCCCCATTCCGAACCACCGCGGGCAGTTGGAACGCCGCGCTCAGTCAGGGCGCGAGCTATGCCGCCAAGGCTGGCAACACCGGCTAATCTCAGTTCCTCGATGATCGGGGCAAGATCGGCACTGCGAGCGGCTGTACGATCCGCTACAGCAGCCTTGGCAGCCCTACGGATGGCCGGTGTGATCTTGGCACCCCTGTAACCACCAAGCTTCGTGCCGCGCCTCTTGGCTGCCGCAAGGGCGGCCTTGGTGCGGGCGGAAATAGCCTCTCGCTCATGTTGGGCCACCGCTGCCAGGATATGGATTGTCAGCCGGTTGGCGTCAGGCATGTCCGCAGCAACGAAATCGACGCCGGCCTCTTGGAGGCCGGTCAGGAAGTGAACGTTGCGGCTGAGCCGGTCCAGCTTTGCAATGACAAGCTTGGCGCCGTACAGCCGGCACGCCTGCAATGCCTTCGCCAATTCCGGCCGGTCAGACTTTTTGCCGCTTTCGACCTCAACATGCTCCGAAGCAAGAATCCAATTTCCGCCGTTGAGGTAATCCGCGACGGCCCGGCGCTGCGCTTCGAGACCAAGCCCCGATTTGCCCTGCCGTGCTGTCGAGACCCGCAGGTAGGAAACGAACTTGCCCTCAGCCATGACCAAGCCCCTTACGTTTCAGTCTACGAACGTTGACTGAAATGTTATAGGAAGTCAAGCCGGCCGGCAGGAAGGCGCGGGGTAGGAAAATGATTAGCTAAGCCGTTGAAACTCTCGATAAATCCAAAATTGGATTGGCCGGAGCGGACAGAAAGGGCGGGCGGAGTCGATAACGATGAAGAGGGCTTTCGACTACTCCCCAATCCAGAATTGGAGCGGCTAACCGACTGATATTGCAGCCCTCAAAAGTCAGGAGCCCTAGCGTCCAAATCTGGACCATGGTGTCGTTGGCCTGACGGTTTCAGCTAAGTGGCTGGAATCCTCGAAGAAGTGATTTTTCACTTCTACGAACTCTGAGGTATGCGCAAATTCGCGCAAACCCAAAACCCGGTCTCGGCTAACTGTCCCATGTCCCGTCCCGTCCCATTCCGTCCCATGGGACGCGGGTGAAGCGTCCCGTCCCGTCCCCTTTCCTTAATAAGGGGACGGAGGGGACACCCTGAGACGTTCTTGTTTTTGCCTGAGTCTGCTCATAGGTTGTTGAGACGGGTTGCGCTGGCCCAAAGGCGGTTATCAGCTCCCCGAATTGCTCAAGAGAGCAGCTATGCTGAAAGTTATCCCAATCACTGAACCGGGTGTCGCCGGATTTTCGTATGCAATCGCAAAAACGGATGCTGACGAAACGGTGGTGCGTACGAACGCCGCCACTCAAGGCTTGCTCGCCGGCAAGGCTATGCCGACGCAGCCCAACCCTCAATTCTGGTCGTTTATTGACCACCTAAAAGGCCGCTGAACGCTGCGCCTAGTGCGCCCGGCACACCTGTCCGTCTCGCTCAACGATTGAGTGTGACGCCAACAGCGTGTCCTTGATGCGTTTGAATGCCGACCTGGAATTGCCGGCGTCGCGGTTGAGAACGGCGCGCCGGAACAGTTCCTCTCGCCATGCTGTGACCTCAGCGAAGCCGTCAGCGCCGGCGCAACCGTCCAGAGCCGCAAGTGCATCGCTGCACCGTTGGGACAGCCCGTGACGTGCCGTGGCGGTTTGCGGGCCATCCACCGGCATCACCACGCATGACGTAATCGGGTCGCCGTCCGCGTCCATGCCAACCTGGATTTGCTCAAGCCGGCTGATAACGCGTTCGCCTTCCGGCCCGTCTCTCATAAACTCGACTTCCACGACGATGTTGTTCGCGGCGTTCCGCTTGACGGATAGCTGGGCGTCAACGGCGCCGCTGATCGAAGAGTGCCCGCGCGGGCGCGCCGTGTCGTGACCGGAATGGTGGATCACGATGACGCTGCAAGAGAAGGCATCCCTAACGACGTCGGCGGCCCGAATGTACGCCGCCATATCCACGTCGCTGGATTCTGAGCCGGCGAGCGAACGATTCAGGGTGTCGAGAACAACGGCGGCAGGCTTTTGCGCGCCAAGCTTTTCCTGGATCGCAGCGACAAGGGCGGGGTGATCGGCGGCAAAGTCCATTCTGGCGTTTACGAGATGCATCGGGACATTGCCAACCTCAGCTTCATTCGCGTTCGGCAGGTAATGCTCCCTCAGTGCGGCGGTACGCTGGCCGTAGCCCTCAACGCCCTCGAAACAGCAATAGACCACGGGGCCGCCATTGACCTTGCGGCCTCGATACTCGCGATTGCGGGCAACGTGAAACATGAGGTCGAACGCCCAAAATGTTTTCCCGGATTTAGGCTGGCCCCACGCAAGGACGACGCCGGGCCGGGGAATGAGCCCCTTTACGAGATATTGCGAAGTCGCGCTGGGGCGGACCTCGTTGAAGGGAATGAGTGTGATTGTCATGGCTCTCTCAAGAATTAGCGTTGAAAAATGATTAGGTGGTGCCCTCAGACAGGGCTGAGGACTTGCTGAGGCGGCTCATTTTTGCCGGCGGGGATTGCGGCCGTCGCGGGCTTACGCGCGTGTCCGAACTTCTGCGGGGACGGAGCGGCAACGCAAAATCGCGTTGGTCCTGATGGCGCGCCTCAACTTGATCCAGCATGGCGCGGAACGGGCTGACGCTCACGGCAATGTCGCTTGCTGCCGGGCGTTCAGCACCGCGTTCAAGAACTGCTCAAATGCCAAGCGGCAGGTTTGCTCAAGCGTGCGGTCGCTTGCCGCGGCCAAAACCTTCAGCCGGCGATGTAGGACCGGCTCAACGGGCACGACAAGAATCCTCAGTCCCAATCGAGATGCAGCGCGTGATGCCATGGTGTTTTGCCTTTGCTTGCAGGTAGACCAAAAAAAGCGGCGAACGAACGCCGGATGAAACTGGAAATAGGCTAGGTTCGCGGGCTGCAAGTTTGCAAGCGTCCGCGGCCAGGGCGTGAGCGAAGCTTTGCGAGCTACCCACGATAAAATACGCGGATCGGCCGCTAAGGCGCGCTTGACCTCACGTTACCGCGAATGGATGCGCGGCCCGGTATTATGGCCCAAACGCCACAGGCGGCTCTCCGATAAGCCCCCAAAATGCCCATGCCGAGGAAAACTCGGCATGTTAAGAAAACATCTATGTGGCTCCCACCTCTCTCGTTGGAGATGCTTCTCGGCCTCTTGGTCGGCCTAATTCCGGGGCTGGTCGAGATGAATTGGGAGATACACGGCCTACTAGTGTTATTTGCGATGGGGTTGACACTTCATATCGCTACGCGACTTGAAGTTAGACTGGCAGGGAAGATTATTTTTGCCGCCATCATACTAGGAATTTTGGTGTTTGGTTCCTATCGCTCGATATGGTCGAGTTTTCACGAGGAATTTCCGGCGGTAACGGGGGAAGGCGCGCTCTCTAGGATTATCGAGTTTTTCTCGCTAGTTGTTTGCGGCATTGCCGCGTACATT
>Ga0181523_10004421_pt1 | contig 12121 bp, 7 predicted proteins | sample PEATcosm2014_Bin_43_FD_119752 | JGI IMG/M metagenome (GOLD analysis project Ga0181523, IMG submission 119752) | Peatland microbial communities from MTU Mesocosm Facility, Houghton, MI, USA - PEATcosm2014_Bin05_30_metaG | ecosystem: Environmental > Terrestrial > Soil > Wetlands > Peat | place... | reverse complement strand
GGAGCCAGTTCGCGCGAGTAATCCATGAAGCCGGTGGTTTTACCCATGCTGCACCTGTTCGGCTTGGAGCTGCTCCGGTTGGAGCGGATCGGATTCCGCCAGGACGGAGACGGGTTGATTGGGGATGTAGGCTTGCTCGCTGCGGGCCACTCCCAGCACGCGCTTGAATTCGTGCGGGAAGACTTTGATGAAGCGCGAGGCCATCTCGTTCCAATTATCCAGAATCCCCTTGGCGCGGCGGCTGGCAGTCAACTCCAGGTGGCACCACAGGAGATCTCTGACGATCACCACATCCGGCTCGTCGAGCAAGGGCTCCAGATCGACGGAATCCAGATTGCACCGCTTCTCGGTAAAGTCTCCGCGCTCGTCGAAGACATAGGCGACACCCCCGCTCATGCCGGCGGCGAAATTTCTGCCGCAGGAGCCGAGCACCAGCACGATGCCGTTGGTCATGTACTCGCAGCCGTGGTCCCCGACGCCCTCGACCACCGCAGTCGCTCCGGAGTTGCGAACCGCAAAGCGTTCGCCAGCGACTCCATTGAAGAACGCTTCGCCGCTGGTGGCGCCGTAAAGGGCTACGTTGCCGATGAGGATGTTTTCTTCCGGAGCGAAGCTCGAAGCGCGCGGCGGATACACGATGATCCGGCCACCGGAAAGGCCCTTGCCTACGTAGTCGTTGGCTTCGCCCTCGAGCGAAAGCGTGACGCCCTTGGCGAGGAACGCTCCCAGGCTCTGACCAGCCGAGCCCGTGAGGTGAACGCGGACGGTGTCGTCGGGCAGTCCGGCAGAGCCGTAACGGCGCGCGATTTCACCGCTCAGCATGCTACCCACCGATCGGTGAATGTTGCGTACAGGAAACTTCACTTCAATCGGCACGAGGGTTTCGAGGGTGGGGGTCACCTGTCCGAGAATCTTGTGATCGAGAGCCTGCTCCAGGCCATGATCCTGCGCCTGCACGCGCCGCCGGGCAACACGCGAGGGCACGGGCGGGTTGTAGAGGATGGCGGAGAAGTCCAGACCGCGCGCCTTCCAGTGATCGACGGCGGGTTCCACGTCGAGCATGTCGACACGGCCCACCATCTCGTCGACGGTGCGGAACCCCAGTTCCGCCATGTACTGCCGAAGTTGTTCCGCGATGAAGAAAAAGAAATTGATCACGTGCTCGGGCTGCCCCTTGAACTGCTTGCGCAGTTCGGGATCCTGCGTAGCGATGCCCACCGAGCAGGTGTTCAGATGGCACTTGCGCATCATGATGCAGCCCATCGCGATCAAAGGAGTCGTAGCGAAACCGAATTCTTCCGCGCCCAACAGGGCGGCAATGGCCACGTCGCGGCCGGTCTGGAGCTTGCCGTCGGTTTGCACCCGGATGCGGCTGCGCAGATCGTTCAACAGCAACACTTGCTGTGTTTCCGCCAGGCCCAGCTCCCACGGAATGCCGGCATGCTTGATGGAACTCAACGGGGACGCGCCGGTGCCACCGCTGTCGCCACTGATCAGAACGACGTCGGCGTGAGCCTTAGCAACGCCCGCTGCGACCGTGCCTACGCCGACTTCCGCAACTAACTTCACCGCGATGCGCGCGCGCGGATTCACGTTTTTCAGGTCGTAGATCAGTTGCGCGAGGTCTTCGATCGAATAAATGTCGTGATGCGGAGGCGGGGAGATCAAGCCGACACCTGGGATCGAGTGCCTGAGGCGGGCGATCACGTCGTCGACTTTGTGCCCGGGGAGTTGGCCGCCCTCGCCGGGCTTCGCGCCTTGCGCCATTTTGATCTGCAACTCGTCGGCGTTGACCAGATAGTTTGCGGTGACGCCGAAACGAGCGGAGGCTACCTGCTTGACCGCACTTCTCCGCAGGTCGCCGCTCGCGTCAGGCTTGAAGCGTTCTTCGTCTTCTCCACCCTCGCCCGTGTTGGACTTGCCGCCGATTCGGTTCATGGCGATGGCCAGAGTTTCGTGGGCTTCCTTGCTGATGGAACCGAACGACATGGCGCCCGTGGCAAAGCGCTTCACAATCTCTTTGGCCGATTCAACCTCGTCGAGCGGCACCGGAGTGTCGCTCTTCTTTAACTTCATCAGACCGCGCAGGGTGCAGAGGTTCGCGCTCTGTTTGTCGATAAGGTCGGTATATTCCTGAAAGGTTTTGAAGCTGTCCTGTCGCACTGCCTGTTGCAGCTTGCTGATGGTTTGCGGATTGAGCAGGTGATATTCGCCGTCGACGCGCTGGTGATAACTGCCACCGACCGAAAGCTCGGTTTCGAACTCAGTCAGCGGACGGAAAGCGTAGTCGTGTTTCAGCAGAGCTTCGGCCGCGATCACCGAGAGTCCAATTCCCTCCAGCCGCGAAGTCGTGCCCGCAAAATACCCGTCAATCAGATCTTGGTTCAGGCCGATGGCTTCGAAAACCTGCGCGCCCTGGTAACTTTGCAGAGTAGAGATACCCATCTTCGAGAAGGTCTTCAGCAGCCCCTTCTTGATGGCCTTCATGAAGTGCTTCACCGCGAGTTCGGGAGTGATGCCATCGCCCAACTCGCCACGCCAGACGAGATTTTCAACGCTTTCGAGCGCGAGGTACGGATTGATCGCGCTCGCACCATAGCCGCTGAGCAAAGCGAAATGCATCACTTCACGGGGTTCGCCCGATTCGGTGATCAGCGCAACCTGGGTTCGCGTTTCTTCCCGGACCAGCAGGTTGTGCACAGCAGCCAGCGCGAGCAGGCATGGGATGGGAGCGTAATCTTTGTCCACGCCGCGATCGGAAAGAATCAGCAGCGAGTAGCCCGCCTTCACCGCCAAGGAAGCTCTCTGGCACAGTTCATCGAGAGCGCGCTTGAGCCCTTCCTCGCCGTCCTTCGCACGGAACAGAACCGGAAGTGTGGTCGCCAGCAGATCGCGATTCGATACTCGGCGCAGTTTCTCTAGTTCCCGATTCGAGAGAAGCGGATGTGCCAATTTCAGCATGTGGCAGTTCTCGGGCGCTTCCTCCAGGATGTTCCGCTCACTTCCGATGTAGCTAATGAGGGACATCACCATCTCTTCGCGGATGGGATCGATCGGAGGATTGGTGACCTGCGCGAAGAGCTGCTTGAAGTAGTTGAACAACGACTGCGGCTTGTCGGAGAGACAGGCCAACGGCGTATCGGTGCCCATCGAGCCAACGGGTTCTTCGCCCTTCGCGGCCATCGGGGTCAGGATCATTCTCAAGTCTTCATCGCTGTAACCGAAGGCACGCTGGCGGCGCAGAAGCGTCTCGGCATCGGGGTAGTGCATGCGCGTGGGCTCGGGCAACTGATCGATGGTGATCTGATTCTCTTTTACCCACTGGGCATAAGGCTGCCGCGACGAAAGTTTCTGCTTGATCTCTTTATCCGAAATGATGCGGCCCTCGACGGTGTCGACCAGGAACATCTTCCCGGGCTGCAGGCGGCCCTTGCGCTTGACCTGCTCGGGCGCAATATCGAGCACTCCGGCTTCCGAGGCCATGACGACTAGGTCGTCGTGCGTCACCACGTATCGCCCGGGGCGCAGGCCGTTGCGGTCGAGGGTCGCGCCGATAACGCGGCCGTCGGTGAAGGCGATGGCGGCGGGGCCGTCCCAAGGCTCCATCAGACACGCGTGGTACTCGTAGAAAGCGCGCTTCTCCGGCTTCATGTGCGGATTGCCGGACCAGGCTTCGGGAATCAGCATGGCCATCACGTGGGGAAGACTGCGTCCAGACTGGAGGAGCAGTTCAACTGCGTTATCGAAGTTCGACGAATCGCTGCCGTCGGGTGCGATTACGGGATGCAGTTTTTTCAGGTCGTCGCCAAAGAGCGGAGACTGCAGCAGCGACTGGCGGGCTTGCATCCAGTTGACGTTGCCGCGGAGCGTGTTGATCTCGCCGTTGTGGGCGATGTAGCGATAGGGATGAGCCCGTTGCCAACTGGGAAACGTATTCGTCGAAAACCGCTGGTGCACAAGGCAGAGAGCGCTGACAGCGTCAGGATCCGATAGTTCGCGGTAGAAATTGGCGATCTGTGGAGCGAGCAGCAATCCCTTGTAGACAATCGTGCGGCAGGAAAGCGAAGGAATGTAGAACATCTCGGCATCTTCGACACCGGAATCGCGGATTTCATTTTCCGCCCGTTTGCGCACGACGTAGAGCTTGCGCTCGAAGGAATCCTCGTCCATCTCGGGAGCCGAGCGTACGAAAATCTGCTGGATGTAAGGCTGCGAAGCGCGCGCCACACGGCCGATGGCGGAGGCGTAGACCGGGGTGTCGCGCCAGCCGAGTAAGGTCAGGCCTTCTTCGCGCACGATGCTCTCCAGAATTCCTTCGCACTGCAAACGCTGGTGCTTTTCGACCGGCAGGAACGTCATGCCGACGCCGTAAGTCCCGGGTTTCGGAAGCGCAAAGCCAAGCTTTTCGCATTCACGCGTGAAGAATTTGTGTGGAATTTGGATCAAAACGCCGGCGCCATCGCCCGTTTCCGGATCGCAGCCGCAGGCGCCACGATGCGCCAGGTTGAGCAGAACCTGGATTCCCTTGCGGATGATGTCGTGACTCTTATGGCCGCCGATGCTGGCGACAAAGCCGATGCCGCAGGCGTCGTGCTCGTGCGCCGGAGCGTAGAGGCCCTGAGCGGGCGGCAGGCCATTTGTCGAGTTGAGACGCGTCGTCATGGACTTCGTCCGGGGGACTGAATTCCTTTCGAATCAGTGTTCTTGGGCGCAACTTGCGGGAGCGACGGAGCGTCGCACACTTCTGCTCAGGAACAGCCGTTGGTATTCTCGTGCCTGGCAGCGGGCAAAGTACAATACAGAATTTCGATGCAGGTCATGCAAATTTCAGGGGCCACCACACCACGGTTGGTGCCGAGTAATTAACCTCGAGCTGAGGGGAAGTTCGCTATAATTCGTTGAAACGATAATGGACTTCGATCAACTTATCACATTCCTGGAAGTTGCCCGGCAGGGTAGTTTCTCGCGTGCGGGGGAGAAGGTTTTCCGCTCGCAGTCGGCGGTCAGCGCCCAAATCCGGCAACTGGAGCAAGAGTACGGCGACCGGTTGCTCGACCGCTCGGGCAAGACGGTGAAACTGACCCCGGCTGGCCAGGTCTTTTTCGAGTATGCCGAGCGCCTGAAGGCCCTGCGCGACGAGTCGCTGATGGCGGTGGCCGACCACAGCGGCACGCCTCGCGGCACGCTGCGGGTGGGCGCCAATGAGGCCACGTGCCTGTATGTTCTGCCGGAGGTTTTCGGCGAATACTGCCGGCGTTACCCCCCGGTACAGATCAGCATCTACCGGAACTTCAGCTACAAGATTGTGGAGAAACTGGAAAACGGCCAGGTGGAAGTAGGCATTCTTACCTTGCCGATACAGTCTCCGAGCTTGAAGATCCAGCCTATTTTCCGCGACAAACTGATGCTGATGGTGAGCCCCAAGAATCCGCTGGCCAAGTTTAAGGTGGTACCGGTCAGCGAGATCGTGAAGCATCCGCTGCTGTTTCCAAAGACGGGGCACACCCGACGTCTGCTCGACAAGCTGTTTCGGCCATACAACGCCGAACTGCAGGTTCGGATGGAACTGCCCAGCATCGGCATGATCAAGAGCTTTGTGGCAGCGGATCTGGGCGTGTCGCTGATCAGCGCGTCCTTTGCGCGCGACGAAGTGGAATCAGGACGGGTCAAGCTGATTGATCTGGAGGACGCGGTGCTCTACCGAGAGCTCGGGCTTGCCTACCGGCGCGACCGAACCCTCTCGGTGGCCTCAACTGCCTTTGTCGCTCTGTTGCGCCAGTTCGCCACGCAACTGAAGAAGACCGACGATTAGTCACCGATTGGAGCTGAATTTTCGATTGCTTCTATCGGAATTTTGAATTTTCCCTGGACTCCGCCGCGGACTACCCTTAGCTTGCAGTTGTTCTAGTTATCTGCGTCGACCATTTTTCATGAACACCCTCGTCCAGAAGTCCACGCGAATTACATCGACAGGCACAGGTATGTCGACACGAATTACGTGTCTTCTGGAGGACGGGATCGGATGAAGTAGAGCAATCGTAAGAGAATCACCCGAACCCACGCCAGAAGAAATCTGGCGGTGGGTTTTTCTTTGCGCCAAAACTGAGAAACGGAGCTGGATATGAGCGGACTACAGCGACAAAGCAGATTCGAAAGAGGCGACGACGTGGTGGTGATGAAGTTTGGAGGTACGTCGGTGGAAGACGCAGCTGCGATCCGCCGGCTGATCGGCATCGTGCAGAGCAGACTCGGCGCACAACCGGTGGTCGTGGTCAGTGCCCTGGCAAGAGTCACCGACCAATTGCTGGAGGCGGGAAACGCGGCTGCCAAGGGTCATCTCGGCGCAGCCCTTGCCATCGTGCGGAGCATCTACGTTCGGCACGAGCAACTGGCGGACTCGCTCGTCGACGGTTCGGCCTACAGCGCTCTCGATGGCGAATTGCGTGGCGACTTCCGGGCTCTGGAATCGATCCTGCACGATCTCGAAGCCTCGCGCCAACTGGACCTCAAGTCGCAGGACCACCTGCTGAGCTTCGGGGAATGCTTCTCCAGCAAACTGGTGAAGGAAGCCCTTTGCCAAGCGGGAGTGAACGCCGCGCATGTCGACGCACGGGCTTGCATCGTCACCGACGCTCGCCACGGACAAGCCAGTCCGGAATGGGACGTAACCCAAGAGCGACTGCAGGAGGCTCTGAGTCCATTGTTGGAGCGCGGACACGTGCCAGTGTTGGGAGGCTTCATCGCATCCACCGGCGATGGCGTGCCCACGACTCTGGGCCGTGGCGGCTCGGACTTTACCGCTGCAATCGTAGGCGCCGCGCTGTGTGCTGCTCGGGTGGAGATCTGGACCGACGTAGATGGCATCATGACGGCCGATCCGAAGGTCTGCTCCGACGCCCGCGTGATTTGCAAGATGAGTTTTGACGAGGCTGCAGAGTTGGCGCACTTTGGCGCCAAGGTGCTGCATCCGGCGACGCTGGCTCCGGCGATGCGCGGAAATATTCCGGTTTATGTTCTGAATTCGCGACGGCCACAGGGCGAGGGAACGGAAATCCTAGCGCGGGCAAGAACCGGCAACGTGGTAAGCGCCATCACCGCGAAGAGAAAGGTAGCAGCAGTTGAGATTGAATCCGCGCAAGGGGTCAACTCAGAACTATTGCGCGCCGTCTATGCGGTGTTCGACCGGCGTTCCTGCTCCGTGGATGTGATGGCTACGTCGGTGGGGCGCATGTCATTGCTCGTAGGCTCGACCGCTGCTTTGCCCGCGATTGCAGCGGATCTTCGAGGTGTGGCCGAGGTGCGATGGGAGAATCACAAGGCCCTGGTCTGCTTGGTGGGAGAGAACATTCGACGACAGCCGGAAGTTGCCAGCCGCGTCTTCGCGGCGGTTGCGGACATGGACGTGCGCTTCATTTGCCAGGGCGCTTCTGACTGGACGATCTCGTTCCTGGTCGAGGAATCGAAGGTTGAAGAGTCGGTGCGGCGGCTGCACGGGATCTTTTTCTCTCACCCAGAACCCGTGCGCGACTGGGGAGGGACCTCCAGCGCGTTCTGTCAGGCGGGTTGAAGCTCAATCTCAGTTACCGAACTTGGCAGCTTTCGATGCACCCGCGGCAGGCGGGCCCGGCACGGGCTCAATAATGTGCAGGCCGCACTCGGTCTTGGCGAATCCCGGCCAACGCCCGGCGCGCGGATCTTCTCCCGGTCTCACGGCGCGTGTGCAATGCGTGCAGCCAATGCTGGCATAATCCTGATTATGAAGTGCGTTGTAGGGCACGTCGAGGTCGTGGATGTAGCGCCACACCTGCTTTGACGTCCAGTCGACGATCGGATTGATTTTCACTAAGCCGAACTTGGCACCCCATTCAACTCGGCGCGCGCTGGAGCGGACTGAGGTCTGATCGCGGCGAATGCTCGTGATCCATGCGCCAAGCTCGCTGAGTTTGCGACGGAGCGGCTCGACCTTGCGCAGGCTGCAGCAGAGGTCGGGATCCCGCGTCCACAACGCTGTTCCGTGAGTGCGCTCCTGCTCCTCGGGTGAAAGCTCCGAATAGACTTTCTCGATCGCGATGCCGTACTTTTCTTCGATCCGGTCCATCAGATTGTAGGTCTCGGGAAACAGGAATTCGGTGTCGATGGTAAACAGGCGGAAATCTTTGCGAACCCGCGAAGCCATATCGATGAGCACCATACCTTCGGCTCCAAACGCCGACGAAATGGCCACTCGGTTCCCGAAAGTCTCGAACGCCCATGTCAGAGCATGCTGCGGGGTCCAACTCTCCGCCGGGTGTTGAACCTCTGCGATCTGGTCTTGAATGTGCTGTTGAATCCGGTTCTTCACGGGAGAGGCTCCTCAGTGGTTCCGAAGTCTGGAGTTGCAAATAGCGCAGCCGAGAGAGAACTGCTGTTGACCGAAGCAATTTCCGGCACTGCAAATTGCTGCCCAAGGGAAACGGGATCGGCAAAGCGGACGACTTCGCCGACGACCAGCAGCGCCGGAGCAGCGAGTTTCGGCGAGCGGTGCAACTCGGCAATCGTAGACTGGTGCGTTTGCTGTTGCGTCGTGGTCGCACGGGAGATGACGGCACAGGGCGTCTCGCTTCCAAGCCCAGCCGTCCGCAACTTCGCGGCGACTTCGGAGTAATTCTGTCCGGGCATGTAGATCACCAGGGTCGCGCCGCTTCCGGCAAGTTTGCTCCAATTCGCCGCTTCGCTTCCCGCCGCCTGATGCGCCGTCATGAATACAAGAGCCGACGACGCGCGGCGGTGAGTCAGCGGAATCTGCACCGTGGCCGCCGCGCCCATGGCAGAGGTCACACCCGGCACAATCTCGAACGGAATGCTGGCCCGGCGGAGGGACTCGATTTCTTCTCCGGCTCGGCCAAAGATGAGCGGGTCGCCGCTCTTCAGCCTCACGACACGCAGTCCGGAGTCGGCGAGCGCAACCATCAGGAAGTTGATCTCCTCCTGCAGGATCTTCTTTTTGCCGCAGCGCTTGCCGACATTGTGAACTTGCGCCGTGGGAGGGATGAGTTTCAAAATCTCGGGAGCGACGAGGTCGTCGTGCACCACGGCGTCCGCCATCTTCAGCACGCGCAGCGCCTTCAGCGTGAGCAATTCCGGGTCGCCGGGCCCTGCGCCCACCAGATAGACTTTCCCCTTCATGCTCCCTCTCCTTTTGCGGTTAATTCGGGCAATTCGGCCAAAGCGGCTTCGACCGCTTCCCTGCTGGCCAGCGAATGCAGCAGATCCAACTTCTGTTGGTTGTCGAGATCGCTGGCCAAGATCAGCTTTCGAGTCTCGCCAAGTTCCGCCACCCACGTGGCGTAGCCAGGGCCAAATTGTTTCTCGAGTTGCTGGCGAATCTTCTGGGCCAGCGACGGACTTTGCCCAGCAGTTGAAATGGCAATTTGCAAATCGCCACGACGCACAACCGCGGGGTAGAAGAAATCGCAGAGAGCGGGAACGTCGACTACATTGCAGAGCACGCCACGGCGCTGCGCTTCGTGATAGACGCGCTCATTCAAGGTGCGCGAATTCGTCGCCACGACGGCCAGGAACGCTCCGTCCAGGTCTTCCGCCGAAAAAGCACGCAGCTTAAGCTCAAGCTTTCCAGCACGCGCCCATTCACGGACCGCGGGACTGGCATCGAGCGCGACCACGCGAATTCGGGCACCCGTCTCCAGCAGGCCGCCGATCTTAGGCTCGCCGATTCTTCCGGCACCCACGACCAGGCATTGCCTGCCTTCCAGCTTCAGAAACATTGGAAACAAGCTAGTCACCGAGTCCTCCTGCTTGAGCCAGACTCCGAGTCGCGTCCGGCAAATCGCGAGCGACTGGGGCCACAACTTCTCCAGCCAGAAACTCGCGCAACTCTGCATTGTTGTGACGGGCAAAAAATCGCCGCAGATTTTCGCCGGGCTCCCGCCGGGCAAGGTATCGTCCCAACAGGCGTTCGAGAGCATCCGGCACTGCGGCGGCGGCACAGCGATATCCGACGGGACGCGCTGTAGCCTGGTGCAGACCCAGTGCCCCGCCCACGCAGAAGTAGTAGGCGTCGACCACGCGGTCGTGAACTTTGATCTTCTTGCCTTCGATACCGATGTCTGCGATCCAGTGCTGTCCGCAACTGTTGGGGCACCCGGTGACATTCAGCTTCAGATGCTGGTCGAAACCGGGCAAACGTTCTTCCAGTTCTTCCACCAGCCAGCGGGAGAAGCTCTTCGTTTCGGTGATCGCCAGCTTGCAGAATTCCGTGCCACTGCAGGCCACCGTGCCGCGCCAGAAGGCAGATCCGCCGACTTTCAAACCGATCGCGTCAAACTCGTGCGCCAGAGTGTCAGCATGGATCGTGGGCACATTCACGACGAGCAGGTTCTGCATATTGGTGGCACGCAACTCACCCCCCGCATGGCGTTCGGCGAGATCAGCGGCTGCCCGCATTTGCTCTGCGGTGATTCGGCCGCGGAGCGCCACCCCGCCCACGTAGGAGAGTCCGGTCTGCTTCTGCGCGTGGATGCCAACGTGGTCGCGATAGACATCGTCTGGAGGGTGCTCTTCGACTGCCGGATCGAGTTGGAATCCGATGTGGTCTTGCAACTCGCCCAGGAAGCGGTCAGCAGTCCAGCCATGACGCAGAAAGAGGAATTTCAGCCGGGCGCGCTCACGGTGTTCGCGCAAAACGTCGGAATCGCGGAACAGTTCGGCAATCCCTTTGATTACCGGCAGAACCTGATTCCACCGCACGAACGCGTTCAGCCGCGCTCCAAGATAAGGTTCCGTTGAGAGTCCGCCGGCGACCCGCAGGGAAAAGCCGACCTCTGGCTTTCCACCATCCGTGCGGGTGATCGCGGTCAGGCCGACGTCGTTGATTTCAGGATACGGGCACCACACCCGGCATCCGGTGATCGAGATCTTGAATTTGCGCGGCAAGTTGTAGAAGTCGGCATTTCCTGCGAGGAGTTGCGACGCCTCCAGTACCAACGGCGAGGCGTCGACGATTTCGTCCGCGTCCACACCGGCGACCGGGCATCCCGTCACATTGCGCACGACGTCGCCGCAAGCGCCCGTTGTATTCAGCCCGACCTGCCAGAGTCCGTCGAGCACTTCCGGCAGCGATTCGATGGTGACCCAGTGCAGTTGAATGTTCTGACGTACGGTAAGGTCGGCGATCCCGTTGGCATGGCGGCGAGCGAGGTCGGCGATGGCGCGCAGTTGGCTGGAGTTCATCATGCCGTTGGGAATTCGAATGCGCACCATGAAGCGCGGCAAAGCGCGGCCTACGCCATTCTTGCCGCCGGTAACTCCCGCGCCATCTCCCTGGGTGTAAACGCCCCACCAGCGGAAATAGGTTCCGATCCATTCAGTCGGGATGGATTCAAATCCCTCGCGGGCGAAGCGCCGGATCTCTTCCAGCCCTTCCCACGGATTCATCGCGCGCTTCAGGCGCTCGACTCTCTGTGCTGTGGTCTCTTTGGCTGCGTTGGTCATAAAAGTAAAGTCTGGAAATCGAATGAAAATAAAAAACCCACCGCCAGGATCATCTGGCGATGGGTTTTATGAGTGCCGGTGTTAAGAAAGAATTCTTAGGTCAGCAGCCTCCCCGCGCCAGTGCACACGCATGCACAACAACAACAAGTGCAACAGCACATCGCGCGAAGATTTCGGCTTTCTGACATTGGAGTCTGAATTCTAGGTTGCGCGGCCGACGCCGTCAACAACCTTAGGTAACACCTTCGATTCATAATTTAGATGGAACGAAGCATATTTTTGGCAGGCTCCCGCCCGAGCGGCCTGACCTGGCTGTAGAATCAGCAACTTAGGTTTCCGAACAACTGTTGAGTGATAATCTTCGGCTTGCTTGCAAAAGACTGCTGTCACCGGTCTGACCCTACGGGAAAGGTGCCTCTTCGATGAAGCGTTCCGCTGTCTTCTTATTACTAGCCGTGATCCTGCTGTACGCCGCGTTTGCCGTTTGCCAAAGTTCCGGTGCCACCGATCCCTATAAGCCGACACTCGACCGGCTCGAGGCACTCACTCGTCAGGGTGAGACCGAATGGCGCTTTCATGCTGACGTTCCGCATCCAGAGCATCCCGGACTGAACGACTCCGACTGGGGACG
>Ga0181523_10004418_pt1 | contig 12132 bp, 10 predicted proteins | sample PEATcosm2014_Bin_43_FD_119752 | JGI IMG/M metagenome (GOLD analysis project Ga0181523, IMG submission 119752) | Peatland microbial communities from MTU Mesocosm Facility, Houghton, MI, USA - PEATcosm2014_Bin05_30_metaG | ecosystem: Environmental > Terrestrial > Soil > Wetlands > Peat | place... | reverse complement strand
GTCGGGAACAGCAACGGCACGGCCACCATCTCGGGCACACCCACCACCGGCACCGGGGGCAGCTATCCGATCACCATCACCGCCACCAACGGCACCGGCACGGTGAACCAGGCCTTCACCCTCACCGTCGATCAGGCCCCGGCCATCACCAGCGCCACCTCGACGACGTTCACGACGGGAGCACCGGGCACCTTCTCGGTCACCACCACCGAGTACCCGGCACCGACCCTCACCGAGACCGGAGCCCTCCCCGCCGGCGTCACCTTCACCGACAAAGGCAAGGACACCGCCACCCTGGCCGGAACTGCGGCCGCCGGCACCGGGGGCAGCTATCCGATCACCATCACCGCCACCAACGGGACCAGCCCGAACGCCACCCAGAGCTTCACCCTCAAGGTCGATCAGGCGCCGGCCATCACCAGCGCCACCTCGACGACGTTCGCCCAAGACGCACCGGGCACTTTCTCGGTCACCACGTCCGGCTACCCGGCGCCGACGCTCACCGAGACCGGGGGCCTCCCCACCGGCGTCACCTTCACCGACAATGGCAGCGGCGCTGCCACCCTGGCCGGGACCGCGGCGTGGGGAAGCGCCGGGAGCTATCCGGTCACCATCACCGCCGCCAACGGGACCGGCTCGGACCGCACGCAGAGTTTCTCCATTACCGTGCCTGGCGTCCCTGCGTTGGCTGGGGGTGACCGCCTGGCCGCCACGCCCGACGGCACCGGCTATTGGATTGTCGGACCAACCGGCTCGCTCTCCACCTACGGCACGGCCGGCAACTATGGCTCGATGGCCGGCCACCAGCTGAATCGGCCTATCGTCGGCGTTGGCAGCACGCCTGACGGAAAGGGCTACTGGATGGTCGCCTCCGACGGCGGGGTGTTCAGCTTCGGAGATGCCCAGTTCCATGGATCGATGGGCGGAGTGCCGCTGAATATGCCCATCGTCGGCATTGCCGGCACGCCTGACGGAAAGGGCTACTGGATGGTCGCCTCCGACGGCGGAGTGTTCAGCTTCGGAGACGCCGGGTTCTATGGATCGACCGGGAACATCAAGCTGAACAAGCCGATCGTGGGCATGGCCTCCACCCCCGGCGGGACGGGCTACTGGATGGTCGCCTCCGACGGCGGAGTGTTCAGCTTCGGAGACGCCGGGTTCTACGGATCGACCGGGAACATCAAGCTGAACAAGCCGGTCATCGGCATGACCGCCACACGTGACGGCCACGGCTACTGGTTGGTCGCCTCCGATGGTGGGATCTTCAACTATGGTGATGCTGGGTTCTACGGCTCGGGAGGCAGTGCCGGACGCACCGCCGTAGGACTCATCGCTTCACCCACTGGTCCTGGGTATGCCCTCATCGATACCGATGGGACCCGCACCGCATTCGGAGGGTAGACGGCGGAGACGACGCGCGCCTCTTCGTCGCACGGGCGAATCACCGGCACGGCTGCCTTCCTCCGTTCAGATTGACGTTGAACCGGGCGCCATTGAATCCGGCAGCGTTGTCCGCTGGGCAGAATGCGCTGGTGGCCAGGTTGTACTCGGCGTTGAGCACCGCCTTGTGGCCGACGTAGGAGGAGAGCAGGCTGCAGGTCTGGTACTCGTTGCACTGCTCGGTCAGTACGCCATCGGCCAACGGCTCCATGTCGGCCGCGTAGCTGTCACCGGTGTCGTCGGGGTTCTTGATGATCCAGCCCAGGCCGTGGGCGTGCATGAAGGTCGCCAGGGTGGTCATGTACTGCTCTTCAGCTGCCTTGCTGATGATGAAGCCGGTCGTGCCGTCGCTGCCGCTGTATGTCTCGTCCAGGTCGGTCTCGACTGCGTCGAAGCCCTTGGCCGCGCACTGCTGCTGGATCATCGACTCGACGATGGACACGGTCGAGCCCGACGTGATGTTCAGGAACGACTCGGGGTAACCGCTCAATGCGTCTCCGAGCACACCAGCTGCCTGGAACTGCGCGTAGTACGTCGTCGGGATGCCTTCATCGGCTGCGCTGTAGTAGTTGCCCGCCGTCCCCACCTCGACGTAGCAGATGGCGTGGTCACCGGCAGCGTGCAACGCGGCCACCGTGCTGGCCGGGTTCTCGATCCCGTCGATGTCATAGACCACCGGGTTCGGCGCCGGCGCTCCTGTGTACGTGGTCACACCCGTTCCCATGTCACTGGCGCTACTGAGGTTCAGCGGGTGGTCGATCTCCCACTGCCAGGGGACGTTGCCCAGCGGTGGCGTCCACCAGGTACCTGCGGCCGGGGTGGTGATCGACGGTGGAGTCGTGGTCGGCGTCGTCGTGGGGGGTGCAGTCGTGGGGGGTGGAGTCGTGGGGGGTGGAGCCGTGGGGGGCGTGGCCACGGGGGGAACCGTCGAAGGAGGCACTGTCGTCGTGGTGGCAGCATCGGCCTTGCACGTCAGGTCGAGCGAGTTGGCGACCTTGTTGCTCACGGACAGCGACTTGCCGGCGCAGGTGACGTGAGAGGTGTCACCTCCCAGCATGCTCAGGCCCGGAACGGCCGACGCGGCGACGCCGATGGCCGGCCCCAGTAGGACGACTGCTCCCAGGCCGATGGCGACGCCTTTGGCGATCCGGTGGTTGCGGGGTCTGCTCTCTTGGTCCATGGTTCCCTCCTCAGGATGGGGGCGAGGTCATGCGACCTGCCCCTTCGTCGTGGTCTCCGTCCGTGCCGGAACGGTCGAACGCGTGTTGGGGATGACGACAAGTGGCTGGCGCGGATGTCGAGTCGCAGATGGTCGGCGGCCTAGCGCGCACTGTGCTTGCTGCCACCACCGGCAATGTGCCTGGTCGAGCCGTGTGCGTCGGGTTCAGATGCACTCCGCCTCCTCTGCTGCCTGGTTCGGCCGAGAGTCTCGCCACGGGGCTACCCCCGCGGTGTTCATCCACCGTCACTCCGTCACTCCGTCATGGAGGCGGGAGTGAACGGCCATCCCGTGAGCTATCGGCCGGAATGGCGCATAACTTGAACCGGACGTGTCCGCCGTGGCCCGTCCCCACGCATCCCGCCGGACGCCAGCCGTCACGAAACGGACCGGAGGCGGTTCTGGTTGCCCGGCGCCAGTGGACGGAGTCTCGGTCGCTATCAGACGGGCTGGTCGCCACCCACCGGAATGCCCAGGGCCGGGCCCTGACGGAGATCACCTGGTGGTCACTTTGATCCATGGGCCACGGCTCGGCGGGGGAGTGGCACCGTGTTGCAGCGCTCGACTCGAATATCCCGACGCTCTCCGATTCAAGTCGGTCCATCGGATTGCCGATGTCAGTCAGCCGGGCCCGTCGAGTACTTGGCAGGCTCCGGGCCCGGCTTTCCTATCACCCGTAGTGCCGAATGTGGGGGACCCGGATCGACATGGCGGAGACGCGGGCCCCACGTGCGATTCGTTTCGAGGTTGTCACGCGATGGGTGAGCGTCGTGGTCTGGTCGTCCGACCCTCAACAGGGGGGCTGGCGAGGGTCGGACGATCCTGACCAACGGTTGGGACGAACAAATCGCCGCCTTCCGCCGTGTTGCAGTCCCCGCCGAGCTGCAGTCTCCGCCGAGCTGCAACGCATCCTTTGTAGCACCCCGGCGCTCCGGTGACAAACCGTCGACCCGGTGATCGACCAGCTGATCGGTCTCGAGGCGCCGACGGGATGGCGAACCGGGGCCTTCCGGGATGCCCGGCGATTCCGTCGCCGCCACAGGTGGTACAACCCGCCCACTTGGCTCAAGGAGCGAGGACGACGTGACGATGCACAGCACATGGAATCGGAGCTCCGGTTTGATACCGATGATCACGAATTCGTTCGGGGATTCGAGATCGGGGTGTTGTGGGAGCGCTTGTCGGTCGACCCCGAGTGCGAGATCACGGTGCACGCGTCCAATGCCGAGATGGTCATGCGTGTGGCGAAGGCCGTCGGTTGCCAATTCTCCGGAAGAGATCTGGGCGATGACCGGATCTTCGTCGAACTGCACAAGGTGAACAGCTGTTAGTTCTGCGGTGTGGCGTCCAACCGGTGCATCGGGCCTGGGGGTGGTTCAGATGCCTCGACCGGGGTTGAGGATGCTGTTGGGATCGAATGCACGCTTGATCCCGTGCATCAACGAACGGGCGGTCGGACCCACCATCTCATCCATGTAGAGCAACTTCAGGCTACCGATACCGTGTTCGCCCGTGATCGTCCCACCATTGTCGAGGGACAGTCGGACGATGTCGTCGAAAGCGAGGCGGGCCGCGGCCACCGATTCCGGGTCGGCTGCGTCGAACACGAGGGTGGGATGCAGGTTCCCGTCGCCTGCGTGCCCGAATGTCCCGATGGTGACCTGACGCCTCTCGCCGATGCTCCGAATGCCCTCCAGCATCGCCGGAACGCTTGGGACCGGTACCGCTACATCATCGAGGAGGGTCGTCCCCAATCGCTCGAGCGCAGGCAGAGCGGCACGCCGAGCCTCCAGGAACAGCTGGCCTTCTGTGACATCCGTCGTGTGTGCCCGGTACGTCGCGCCTGATGCGGCACAGGCGGACGACGCTGCCTCGATCTCGACGGCCGCTGACGGCGAGTTCGACTGGACGATGAGGAAGGCTCCGGCCTCGGTTTCGAGACCCATGTGGGTCATCTTCTCGACCGCACGGACCGTTGTCCGGTCCATCAGCTCGAGAAGGGACGGTTGGGCCACCTCCAGGATCGCCACCACCGCCTGACCGGCGGCTTCGGGGGAGGCGAAGAAGGCCACCAGCGTCGAGGCGGGGGAGGGAGTGGGGTGCAGGCGGACCGTCGCCTCAACGATCACGGCCAGAGTTCCTTCTGACCCGACAAGCAGGCTGGTGAGGTCGAAACCGGCCACGTTCTTGCGCGTCGACGCTCCCGTGGTGAGCATGGTCCCGTCGGCGAGCACCGCGGTGACCCCGGCGACGTGGTCGCCGGTGACGCCGTACTTGAGACAGCAGGCGCCGCCGGCATTCGTTGCGATGTTCCCGCCGATGGTCGAGATCTCTCGGCTGGCAGGGTCAGGGGGATACCACAGGCCGTGCACCTCCGCTGCCCGTGCCAACGTCCCGTTGAGCACCCCGCACTCCACGGTCGCAAGCCTCCGCGGGACGTCTATGTCGAGTATCCGGTCCATCGCCGCCACGGACAGTACGACGCACCCTTCGATGGCGTTGGCCCCTCCCGACAGGCCCGTCCCGGCACCCCTGGCGACTACGGGAATGCCGTAGCGATTGGCGATGCACAGGACCTCGACCACGTCGGAGATCTTCTGCGCCCGGACGAGTGCTGCCGGTTCGCCGGCGTCGGCGAACGCAGCATGGTCCCGTCGGTACGAATCGAGGATGTCGACATCGACGACGACGATCTCGGGTCCAAGTCGATCCCGGAGATCGAGTACAGCCGCCGAGCGCCCTGGCTCAGGCATCCGGTGGCACTTCGCTCGTGTAGAAGTCCCAGACGTGGGCCTCGAGCAGCCTCTTGGCCAGGTCGCGATCCCCGTCATCGAGGGCGTCGAGTATGGCTTCGTGCTCAACGGTCAGGACCTGGAGCGCACCTGCCGGATCCTGCAGGGCCCCGAGCGTGCCGAGGAGGTGCCCGGCGATGGTGTCGCGGAGTGCGGTCATGACGAGGGAGAAGGCGGAGTTGCCGCTGCATCCCGAAAGTGCGATATGGAAGCGCACATCTGCGTCGTGGAAGGCGTCGATGTCCGCACGCGCGGCGCGCATCTGGTCGAGCGCCTCTCGGGCGACGGCGATGCGTCCGCTGGCAGGATCGGCGTTCCTCACCGCCTCGCCCTCGAGGAGCAGTCGGAGCTGGATCATGTCCCCCAATGGAATCTGACGAAGGCGCATCGCGTTCACCAGAGCGTCGGAGGCGCTGGTGAAGGTGCTCTCGATGGACACACGCGGGCGGGCGGTGGAGACGGAGTCCCCCCCGCTGAGGAATCCCTGCGCCTGCAGGACCCGGAGCGCCTCTCGGATCGTCGATCGACCGACACCGAACTGCTCGGACAACTCCTTTTCGGACGCGAGCTCGGTCCCGTCCCGGAGGTCGCCGGAGACGATGGCTTCGCGAAGCTTCCCGGACACCAGGAGGCTGAGGGGGGCTCTGGTGACCGATCGAAACGACTGCCTCACGTCTTCCATGCATGCATTCTAGGTGCTTGCATGCTTGTCTGATAAGTGAGTAGGGTCGGTTGCGATCAGGCCGAGGAGGCCGGTCGGTACCTGTGCAATGAGGGGGTTCTGAAGATGTCGATTGATCCGACGACGACCGCGGTGGTGCTCATCGAGTACCAGAACGACTTCACGTCTGACGGCGGTGTGCTCCACGGCGCTGTCGAGGCAGTCATGGCCAAGACCGGCATGTTGGACAAGACGCAAGACGTCGTCGATGCCGCACGCCGGGCCGGCGCCACCGTCATGCACGCTCCCATCACGTTCCACGAGGGATACAACGAGATCAGTTCGCACCCCTACGGGATCCTCAAGGGCGTCGTGGACGGCAACGCGTTCGTCAAGGGAACCTGGGGCGCCGCAATCGTGGACGAACTGACCCCCCGGGAAGGCGACATCGTCATCGAGGGCAAGCGAGGTCTGGACACCTTCGCCAGTACCAATCTCGACTTCATCCTTCGGAGCAAGGGCATCACCACCATCGTCCTCGGAGGGTTCCTGACCAACTGCTGCGTCGAATCGACCATGCGATCGGGCTACGAGAACGGGTATCAGGTCATCACCCTGAACGACTGCGTCGCCGCGACCTCCGTCGAGGAGCACGAGAACGCCCTCGCCTACGACTACCCGATGTTCTCCCGGCCGATGAGTTCGGCCGAGTTCATCGGAGCGCTCGAGGGGTCGTGAACCCGCGCTTCCAGTCCTGAGGTCAACCGCGTGATCGCGCGGCTGAACCAGCGGCTCCAGGGCGACGAGACCTTCGGTCGATACCCACGAACAGTTGGCGCCGACCTGTGAAATTTCGGGACGTTTGGCCCTATGTGAACACGATCACACATCGTAAGGTAACCGCCAGGTCATTCTGGATGAACCGGGATGGCACGATGTGACGAAGAAAGGCATGAATCGTGAAACGCAAGACCTTTGATGCAATATTGACTGCCGTCGGAGCCGCACTGACGGTCTTTCTGATCGTGGCTGGATGCCTGGGCATGTGGGCCTACAGCTTCGCCAACTCGAACGTCCACAACCAGCTCGCCGAGCAGCAGATCACCTTCCCGAGCCAGGCGGCGTTCGCTGCTGCCAAGCCCGGCACCGAGATCACCCCCGGGATGCTCCCGTACCTGCAGCAGTACGCGGGCCAAGCGCTGGTCACCGGAAAGCAGGCCGAGGCCTACGCGGACCACTTCATCGCCGTCCATCTCCAGGAGATCGGCGGTGGCAAGACGTACTCGCAGCTGAGCGCAGAGGCCATGGCATACCCCAAGGGATCCCCTCAATACACAGCGGCCGAGGCCAAGGTCCAGACCGTGTTCCAGGGGACCACGCTGCGAGGCCTCCTCCTCGAGGCCTACGCCTTCTGGCAGATGGGACAGATCGCCCTGTACGCGGCAATCACATGCTTCGTCTTCGCAGCGATCATGCTGATCCTCACCATCCTCGGCTTCGTCCACTTGCGCAGGACACCGGACGAAGCAGAGATCTGAGACCCGTCTCGATCTGCCCGCACGACCGGTGCAGCCCGGGATGACCGAGCGCAGGTGCGCAGGTCACTACGGACGTCCCGACCAGCCCCACTTCCGGTCCGCCACGGCGGCCGGAAGTGGGGCTGGCTGCCGTCGACACCGGAGCTGGGCAGCATGACGCGGAACCCCTGGACGGGAGATCTTCTCTTGCCCCGCGCCCTCCGCCCATCGTCCCTCCGCTCCCGGCGATGCCGCCCGAGAGGACGACGGTGACAACTCCCACCGATCGGAACGGCTCCACGCCGTCGGGCGACAGCACGCCGGGAGGAGTCGATCCACCACGGGTGACGGTCTACTGGCGGCCTGGCTGTCCGTTCTGCCGGTCGCTACGGCACAAACTCCGCAGGGCAGGTGTCCCGACCGACGAGGTGAACATCTGGGAATCGCCGACCGGTGCTGCGCTGGTGCGCCGACACGCGCACGGGAACGAGACAGTGCCCACCGTCGACGTCGCCGGGACGGTGCTCGTCAACCCCGCATCGTCGGTGGTGGTCGCCTGTGCCGAGCGGGCGGGCATCCGCCTCCCGGCGCCGGCCCCACGCTGGTGGCGACGGGGATCGCCATCACACGCTGTCCGGCGCGGGACGGGCGGGGAGTAGGGCCCAGCGGACCGCTCTCGTGTCGACTGATCTCAACCGTCGCCGTGCACGTAGCGACGTGCCGGGGTGCCCGGCGGGTGGGTCACCCCGGGCTCGGCGTCAGGATTCTCCACGCACACCTCGCCTTCGAGCCCGTCGGGATCGCGAAGGAAGATGCTCAGCACCGGACCGAAGTCGGTCACGAAGGAGTCACTCGCCCCCTGGGCCATCAGCCGCTCGCGAATGGTCTCGAAGCTGTCCAGCGATGCGGCCTGGAGGGCGAAGTGGTCCAGCCGTCCTCGCCCGAACATCGGTACCTGGCGATCGGCCTCGGTGTTGCCCTCGATCTGGAATACGTTCAGTTCGGAACAGGGGCCGATCTTGATGATCGAGAGGCGGACCGAGTCCTCGCCCTCGACCTCGGGCGCGTCCCGGATGACCTCGGCTTCGAACACCTCCTCGTAGAAGGCGTGCAGGCGCCGGGCGTCGTTGGTCAGGGTCGCCACGTGGTTCAGGCCGCTGGTGAGCATCGGGTCCCCCGATCGTCGGTTGCCGGTCGTCCGCATCGTAGGACACGAGGAGAGCCCATCTGGGATACTCCAGTACCATGACCGCACTGCCCTTCGAGGACCGCTCCGACTTCGACGATGCCGACCGGGGGTGGATCGGCGCCCTCGATCCCGCCGTCGTCACCGCAGGGGACGGGCGCGTCGTCTGGGACAACGATGCCTACGGGTTTCTGGCCGGTGAGTGCCCCGACACCGCCCACCCGAGCCTGTGGCGCCAGGGTCAGCTGGTGGCGCGCCAGGGCCTCTACCAAGTTGCCGACGGCATCTACCAGGTGCGCGGGTTGGACCTCTCCAACATGACCCTGGTCGAGGGCGACACCGGCGTCGTGGTGATCGACCCCCTCATCTCGAAGGAGACCGCGGCGGCGGCGTTGGCCCTCTACCGCCGGCACCGGGGCGACCGCAGGGTGACCGGCGTGGTGTACACGCACGCCCATATCGACCATTTCGGCGGCGTCCACGGTGTGGTCACCGAGGACGTACCGATCATCGCTCCGCACGGGTTCATGGAGTCGGCGGTGTCCGAGAACGTCTACGTCGGCGTGGCCATGGGCCGACGGGCCTCGTACATGTACGGAGCGCTCCTCGAGAAGGGGCCGGCCGGTCAGATCGGCTGCGGCCTCGGAATGACCACCTCCACCGGTTCGATCGGGCTCATTCCACCCACCATCGACGTAACCCATACCGGTCAGGAGGAGACCGTCGACGGTGTGCGGATGGAGTTCCAGCTGACACCGGGCACGGAGTGTCCGGCCGAGATGAACTTCCTCTTTCCGGATCGCAGGGCCCTGTGCATGGCAGAGAATGCGACGCACAACCTGCACAACCTGGTCACCCTGCGAGGTGCAGTGGTCCGGGATGCCAGGGTGTGGGCGAGGTACCTCGACGAGGCCATCACCTTGTTCGGACGCCGGTGTGACGTGGCCTTTGCCTCCCACCACTGGCCCACGTGGGAGTCGGAGCGGGTGGCGGACTACCTCTCTGTCCAGCGCGACCTCTACGCCTACCTCCACGACCAGACTCTCCGCATGATCAATGAGGGGTACACCGGGATCGAGGCCGCCGAGCTGATGGTGATGCCCCCGGCACTCGAGCGGGCCTGGCACACCCACGGGTACTACGGATCGGTGAGTCACAATGTGAAGGCGATCTACCAGCGTTATATCGGCTGGTTCGACGGCAACCCGGCCACCCTCTGGCAGCATCCGCCGGCAGAGAGCTCGGTCCGCTACGTCGACTGCATGGGTGGTCCCGCCGCGGTGATCGCCAGGGCCGAGGAGTACGCCGAACGCGGCGATCTGCGATTCTCGGCAGAGCTCCTCAACCGGGTCGTCTTTGCCGACCCCGAGCATGTGCAGGCCAAGGAGTTGCTGGCCGACGTCTACGACCGGCTGGGTTACGGCTCGGAGAACGGCACCTGGCGCAACTTCTATCTGATGGGTGCGTTCGAACTGCGCAACGGCGTCGTGGGCACCCCTGCGGTGACCGGATCCGCCGACATGCTGCGGGCCCTGAGCGTCGAGCAGATGTTCGACGCTTTCGCCGTCCGGGTCCACGGTCCGCGCTCGTGGGACGAACGGATCGTCATCGACTGGCGGTTCACGGATCTGGGCCAGACCCACCGCACCACACTGCGCAATGGCGTCCTGATCCACCGGGTGACCGAAGGGGAGGAGGGTGCCGACCTCACCTTGACACTCACCAAGCTGCAGATGGTGGGCATGCTGACCGGCAAGGGGTTCGACCAGATCGGTCACGAGGGCGACCTCGGTGCGATCGGGCGGCTCATCGGGGTGCTGGATGCCCCCGATGGCGACTTCCCGATCGTGACGCCCTAGACCTGACCGGTGGCCGGTGACCGGGGCCCGTTCAGCTCACTACATGGACGATGTCCACGATCAGCAGTGCCAGCACCATCCCTCCGACCACGGCGTAGAGAGCGGAGAACGCCCACCGCTGGTGATGGTCGGCCAGCCAGAAGCGGCGGATGCCCAGGTAGTCGAAGGTGAGGGCCAGTAAACCGATTGGGATGGAGATCACCGGTCCCACGCCCCGGGCCAATCCGATGGCCGGCAGCACGATGGGCAACACGATGTAGCTCAACAGGCACCGCAGCGCCGAGAGGAGGATCGAGGCGCTGAAGATCCGGTGGGTATCGGACTCGTCGATGGGCGCTTGTTGCTCGGGGACGCGCAGAAGGCGCCGCATGGCCTCGTCGGCACGCGACCGCGCTGGTCGGTCGATGGCGCGAGGCACTGCCACGGAGACGTTATCCACGGAACTCATGGTAGGCGGTCGGGCAGGCTGCGACCAGCCACCTCCAGGCGCCTCGGCGGCACCCGAGCGGGGAGCGGAGCCGGCAGTCGAGTCGGCCTACACTCCGAAGCGGACCGATCGTCGGACCAAGCTGCCTGCGGGCGCACCGGGGGCCCGGGCGACGATGCCGAGGGGCCGAAGGGGTCGAGAGAGTCAGGGGAGGGCGTTGTGACCAGTGGCCTGGTGGAAACCGTTCGGGCGTTCTTCGCTGACTGGACCACTCGCGACCCCGACGTGTTGTTGGCGTACTTCGCCCCTGAGGGTGAATGGTCGGAGGCCAATCGGGCGCCGGCCCGGGGGCGGAAGGAGATCCGCTCGGTGCTCGAGCTCCAGGTCGGGTTCGGGAGCGGGTTCGAGTTCGAGTTCCGCACCATCGGGTCGTTCGGGAACACCGTCTTCACGGAGCGCATCGACCGCTTCGTCATCAACGGGTCGCCGATGGTGGTGCCGGTGGCCGGACTGTTCGAGTTCGACGAGTCCGGGAAGATCCGGGCGTGGCGCGACTACTACGACTGGAGCGCTCTCGAGCGCCAACTCATCGAGTCCGGCGTCGACATGAGCGGTGCGGATCCCACCTGACCTGCGTGCAGCTCACGCACCTGGGGGCTGATCGTCGGGACAATCGTTGTAGCGGGTGGGGTTGTCGACCCAGCCGGAGGTGATCCATCCGGGGGCAGGTGGGCTCAGGTCGAACATCGGGGACAGCTCGGAGGTCACCTTGGCGGCGAGCGCTGCCGCACCCGGAGGGCAGAGGTGGGTGTTGTCGGTCATGCGAGCCCGGATCCAACCGCCCTCGACCGTGGGCAGCCAGGCCGAATAGCGGCCGTCCACCTCGAGCGACGACGCCACCGGAAGGTAGGTGACCCGTCCAGGGTAGGCGGCCGGCAGCTTCGACACGATGCGATCGAAGGCCTGGCGATTGCGCTCGGCTGCCACCAGCCCCTCTTGGCGCTGCGCGGGGTCGATGACCTGGAGCTGCG
>Ga0181523_10004417_pt1 | contig 12134 bp, 8 predicted proteins | sample PEATcosm2014_Bin_43_FD_119752 | JGI IMG/M metagenome (GOLD analysis project Ga0181523, IMG submission 119752) | Peatland microbial communities from MTU Mesocosm Facility, Houghton, MI, USA - PEATcosm2014_Bin05_30_metaG | ecosystem: Environmental > Terrestrial > Soil > Wetlands > Peat | place... | reverse complement strand
TGCAGGAGAGCCTGGAACTGTTCCGCATCGATCACTTCGAACTGCATAGACCGCTCGGCATGCGGCTGGTGGGACAAGGCTCGCTGCGCCTGTTTTCTTCCGACGCGGAGCTGGAGAACTTCTACGTCTACGGCGTCCCCAGCCTGGAAGCACTGGCGGACACGCTGCGCAATTGCCAGCTTCGCGAGCGCAGCCGCAGAGGGCTGACCACGTTCGTCAAAGCGTAGGGGCTGTGCAAACTGCCGGAGGCGGGAGAATCGTCGAAGCCGGGATGCAAAGGCTGCACCTGAGATGCGAGATTTGCCGGGAGGGTGAGGGTTACGTGCCACTGTCCGGCGTCCCGCGGTGCGGGGCTGAAGGCCCGCGCGGGCTAAGGCCCTCCCTCCTCGTGGAACGGCGCGTGCTAGGGATTTGACAGCGGGCTCGTGCTTGCCCGCCTGGAGACTGACCATGCCTTGCTTCTTCCTGCTGATCGTCGTGACGTTTCCGCGCGTCGCGATGGTGCTGATGTGGATCTACTCGACCTACCTGCAGCGGGCATTCCACGGCGGCCTGGTGCTGCCGGTGCTCGGCTTCATTTTCCTGCCGCTCACCACGATCGTATACGCCTGGGAACTGAACAGCGGCATGCCGACGGCGGGAATCAATCTTCTGTGGCTGTTGGTCGCGGTGGTCATTGATCTGGGTGGGCTGGGCGGCGGCGCGCATCGCCAATCGCGGCGCTGGTAACTCACTGACAGTTTTCAACGACCACGAAGGTAATGTCATCGGTTTGCGGTATGCCCTGAGTGAATTCCTCAATGGCTGTCAAGAATTTCTGCTCGAGCGCCTGACTTCCCGAGGGAGCCTCTTGCCGAATGATTCCGAGCAGTCTTTTCTCTCCGAACATTTCTTCCTGCGGGTTGCGCGCGTCCGTAAGGCCGTCCGAATACACCACTAGAATGTCTCCTTTGTCGAGACGGAACGCGCAGGATTCATAAGAGGCGTCATCGAACAGTCCCAGGACACTGGCGTTAGAGCCCAGCTCTTCGATTTTTCCCGTGGCGGAACGGAACAAATAGGCTGGAGTATGTCCCGCGCTGATGAATTGTCCCACGCCTTGCGGGCTGAGGAGAAAGAGAAAGAGCGTCACGAACTGGTAAGGAAGAGATTTTTCGCAAAGCAGCCGGTTAACCCGGTTCAAGACCTCCTGCGGTTGGGTCCTTGAGTGAAATTCCATGCTGAGAGCGCCCAGTACCATCGAACTTAACAGGGCTGCGGACATACCCTTGCCGGAGACATCTGCCAGAACTCCCACCCATTCCCCTGAACTCAGTGGCAGGAAATCGTAAAAATCCCCTCCCACATAGCGCGTGGGATTGTTAAATGCATGGATGCGAAAATTCTCAAATTGGGGCAGGGAGCGCGGCAGCAGGCTTTCCTGAGTTTCCTGCGCCAAGGCTAATTCCTGCTCGCTCTTCTTTCGCTCCTCCAGGGTTTTGAGACGAATCACCTCGCGGCTTGCCTCGAGTTCCCGGACCGTCTCCTCGAGTACTTTGCTGTAGTTTTTGGTTTCCAGATGCAACAGGCGCACTTCCAGAATGTTGTGAACGCGCGCGCGCAGCTCGGCCAGATCGAACGGTTTGCTGACGAAATCCTTAGCGCCGGCTTCGAGAGCGCGCAACTTATGAGCCGGCTGCGCAGTGATGACCAGGACCGGAAGATAACCGTCCTCTTCGATTTCCTTCAGGCCCTCCATCACCTGGAATCCGTCCATGCCGGGCATTTGGAGATCGAGCAGAATCAGGCTGTAGCGGTTCTTGCGGTGAAGTTCGCAGACCCCGCGCGGATCCATCGTAGACTCGATCGAAGCGTAGCCGGCGATGCGCAGCATGCCTTCCAGCAGACGGACGTTGGCTTCCTGATCGTCAACGACCAGGATTCTGGCGTTCAGGATATCGGCTAAGCTGACCATGAGCTTCGTCCCGACTTACTTGGCATGACCGGCCTCTTGTCGAGCGAATTCCAGTGCTGCGTCCAGCGTATGCATGAACTCATTGATCTTGATTGGTTTGGTGAGATATCGGAAGAATCCTGCCTGCAGGCCCTTCTCGATGTCGCGCGGCATTGCGTTCGCGCTGAGGGCAACCACGGGAATGTGCGCCGTGGACGGGTCTGCGCACAAGACTTTCAAGGCTTCCACACCGCTGATGCCAGGCAGATTGATGTCCATCAGGATCACCGTCGGCTGAGCGGCACGCGCTATCTCAATGCCCAGAGTACCGTTCACCGCGGTCAACAGTCGCAGGTCGGGCCGCCGCGCGATGAGTTGCTCGACCAGCTTCATGTTCGCCTGGTTGTCCTCGACGTAGAGCAGGGTGTGCGGCCGCGCGCCGGTCGCGACTGGCGGTCCGTCCAGCTTTGCGGCCTCGCCGCTTTCGACCACAAGTTGTGGTGCGGCACACGAGATCAACTCGCACCAGAACACGCTTCCCGCGCCCGCAGCGCTTTCTACGCCGAGTACGCCCCCCATCAGTTCCGCTAGCCGCTTGGTCACCACCAAGCCGATGCCCGTGCCTGCCACGCCGCCCGCCTCTTGTCCGAGACGATTGAACGGCTGGAATAGTTGCGCCAGCTTTTCCGGAGACAATCCCTCCCCGCTGTCCTTGACGCTGATGCGAGTGAGTCCCGGAGCGCTGGTGGCGCAATCCACGACAACCGTTCCCTGGTCCTTGTTGTATTTGATCGCGTTGGACAGCAAGTTGATGACAATCTGCTTCAACCGTGTCCGGTCGGCGCTGACAAAGAACGGGTTGTCGAACCGGGGAAAGGTCATGCCGATGCCAAGCTGTTGCGCCTGCGGCTCCATCATGGCTTGGCACTCCGACATAACCTCGGCCAACGACACGGATTCCGTCGATAGCGACACCTTTCCGGACTCGATCACCGAGAGATCGAGGATTTCGTTGATCAACTTCAGCAGATGCCATCCCGCCTGGAGAATCTGATCGATGCTTGCCGTCTGCGAGGGCGTTGGCGGCGGAGAATCGGAAATTATGAGCTGGGCGAAGCCGAGGATCGCATTGAGCGGCGAGCGAAGCTCATGGCTCATGCTGGAAAGGAAATCCGATTTCGCGAGGTTGGCTTGCTCCGCGGCGGACTTGGCGCTCTCCAATTCGACGTTGGTTTCCCGGAGCGCCTGCTCGTCCCGTTTTCGCTCCGTGACGTCGCGCGCTACGGCCAATACGCCCTGCAGCGTCCTATCTCGGTCGTAGAAGGTGGTGGCGTTGTAGGACACCTCTGTTTTCTTGCCGTCACGGGCGCGCGCGGTGAGTTCGTAGTCGGTGACTTTCTTTTCGCTCAGCACCAGCTTGATGGCCGCTTCGGCCCGCTCCGGATCGGTAAAGTATTTCTTGGACGGCGCGCCGATCAACTCATCGCGCGTGCAGCCGGTGAGCGCTTCCATCTGCTTGTTGACGTCGGTAATAATGCCGAGCGGATCGGTGGTCATCAGCGCGTCGATGTTGGACTCGATCAGAGAGCGCGTGTAGAACTGCTGGTCGCGCAGCCGCTGATCCAGCTTCTTCTGTTCTGCTTCCACCTGCTTGCGCGCGGTGTTATCGGTGCCGATTAACAGGTAGCCAATGATGGCGCCATCGTCGTCGCGTAGCGCCGTGACCGACACCACCGCCGGAAAGCGGCTGCCGTCCTTGCGGATGTAGGTCAGTTCATAGATATCCTCGATCCCTCGCGACGCCTTGAATACCAGTGCCTCGAAGCCCGGAGCGATTCCGGTCCCCAGTTCCAGGCTCAACGCTTTGGCGCGCGCGATGACTTCCTGCGGATCGGAAATATCGGCCGGAGTAATCTTGTTCAACACTTCGGCGGCCGCATAGCCCAGCATGCGCTCGGCGCCGACGTTGAATAATTGAATGACCCCCTTCTCGTCGGTGGCAATACTGGAGAAGTTGGCGCTGTTGAAAATCGCGTTCTGCAAGGCCCCCGCCTTCAGCAGAGCCTCTTCCGCCCGCTTGCGCGCGGTGTTATCGGTGCCGATTAACAGATAGCCGATGATGGCCTCGCTATCGTCACGCAGCGCCGTGACCGACACCACCGCCGGAAAGCGGCTGCCGTCCTTGCGGATGTAGGTCAGTTCATAGATATCCTCGATCCCGCGCGAGGCCTTGAACACCAATGCCTCGAAACCCGGAGCGATCCGGGTCCCCAGCTCGAGGCTCAACGCCTTGGCGCGCGCGATCACTTCCTGCGGATCGGAAATGTCGGCGGGAGTGATCTTGTTCAACACTTCGGCGGCCGCATAACCCAGCATGCGCTCGGCGCCGACGTTGAATAACTGAATGACCCCTTTCTCGTCGGTGGCAATACTGGAGAAGTTGGCGCTATTGAAAATCGCGTTTTGCAGCGCGCCCGTCTTCAGCAGAGCCTCTTCGCGCCGGACCTCGGTGACGATATCCAGCATGCGCGTTGCGTCGTCGTGAACGGCAGGATCGTCTTTGGTCGCTAACATCCGCCAACCTCCATCGAGTGAACAGGCCGATACCCGGGATACCGAGTCCGGATGCCGAGGCTCCACGCCGGTCTCACCTCGCCGACCAGGCTAAGGGGCCAGCCGTCGCTAATCGCGAAAACGAGAATAACCCCAGCCGCCGCCGCCGAGTACAAACAACACCAAGAGGACAATCAGTATAGTCGTCATTGTTTCTCCTTCCGTTAAAGTGTGGTGCAGGTGGAAGGCCAAAGCCGAATGCGTGTGAAGACATGGCGGTTCACTCGAGGCTCCGGCAGAGTGTCGCGTGCAAGTCCTGCCGTCCATAAGGCAAGTACTGCTACAAGGGCGGACGAGCAAAATAGCCGGAACCCCCGCGAATCGGGAGCCGTGGCGCAGGCTTCGTCCGTGGAGCGCGTGCCCGCGGCAAACGGTTTCAGGTCTGTTGGACGTGCGGTCAATCGATCACGGCTGCGACCACCACGTCAGTCTTGAGGAATTCGTCAATATGCTGTTCCATTTCGGCCGGAAACCGGGGTGCGCGCCCCACCAGTTTCTCGCCGTACGCCTTGAGCATTACTTCTCTGAACACCGGAAGTGCGGCCCTGGCGCCCGTCTCATCGGACCCCAGCGAACGGTTGTCGTCAAAGCCTATACGAACCGCGACGGTAATTCCTGCGGGGCCGTAAGTGGATCCTACGAAGAGCGCGTCCCTGAACTGGTTTGTGGTTCCCGTTTTTCCCATCACGGCGATGGGGAACCCGGGGGAATCCAGTGCATGAGCGGTGCCGGTCGGTATGCGGACCACAGAGCGCAGGCCCTCTTGAATCAGCGAGAGCGCGTCACTATCGACAGCCATCGGAGACGACTCATGTCCGCTGTCGGCCATTACCTCGTCCGAATTGCGTACGATCTTGCAAATTACATACGGCTGAGTCAGAATGCCGGATGCGATCGTGCGATACGCATTGGCCAGCTCCAGCAAAGTCACTTCGGACGCTCCTAAGGCAGTAGTAACGTATGGGCGTAACGGCGTCCGTATCCCAAGACTGCGCGCCGTCTGGAGGACGCTGGAGACTCCGATCTGTCCCGTAATCCAGACTGCCACGGCGTTTCTGGATTCCGCCAGCGCCATTCGGAGGGGAATCATGCCCTCGAATTCGCCGTCGTAGTTTGCGATCCACTTCAGATCCTGCTCCTGGCCATTGGCGACGCTGATGGGTTCGTCGGGCACCACGGTCTCCAGATTGTAAGTTCCCGCCCTAAAAGCGGCGAGATAGACAATGGGTTTCATGGCGGACCCGGGTTGGCGCAGGGACTTCGTGACTCGGTTGAGATCGCTATAGGCACTGGAGCGGTCTTTGTAGAACTGCCGGCCGCCCGTCTCGGCGAGGATCGCCGCATCGCGGTTCCTCAGTACCACCACAGCGCCCTGGACCAGGCCACGGGCGCCGGGGTGGCGGTTCTCATATAGCGAGAGGCCGTGCTCCAGTGCCTGGTTAGCAATTTGCTGCACTGCGGCGTCCACCGTCGAGTAGATCTGGATTCGCCCCTGCCGCAAGTCCTTCACGCTGAGTTCGGATTGGCGGCTTGTGAGTTCGTCAAGGATATTGTCGACGACCGCGGACGCCTCGATCGTCTTGTCCTTGTGTTGCGCCACCACCGCTATGGGGCGCTGCTTGGCTCTTCGCGCCTGGTCGGGAGAAATAAAACCCCTTGCGGCCATCAGCGCCAGGGTTTGGTTTCTACGCTGCAAGACTCTCTCAGTTTCGCTCGAGCTGGGTGCATAGTAGCGCGCCGACTTTGCAATGCCTGCCAGCAGCGCGGCCTTGTCCGCATCTTCTATGGTTAACGTGCCGAGCGGCCGGCCGAAGTAATATTCCGCTCCCTTGGCGAACCCGTACTGACCGTTTCCCATGTAAATCAGGCTGGCGTACCGGGCCAGAATCTCTTCCTTCGCCCGGCGCTTGGAACCGAAATGTATTTGCATCTGTTCCTCGACCCACAACGAAAGGCGGATCTCCTCCACCTTCCGAACCAGCATGTTGACCATGCGCGCCCCGATCACGCTCGACAACAGACGACCCGGGGCTCCGCCGTGCCTGAGTTGGTCGCTGTTCTCTTGAGCCGTCATGGTCTTGAGAAAGTATCCGCGCACCAGTTGCTGGGTGATGGTCGATCCGCCTTGCGGGAAGATCGCGGAATTGTTAGCCGCGTCGCGACGTCCCATCCTCGCCAGGCGGCCGATTAGATTGCCGAACTTGACTTTGCACAGCATGCGAGCAAATCCGGAGTAGTCGACTCCGGAATGCGAGAAGAAGTTCTTGTCTTCCGCGGCAAGGATCGCGTCACGAACAATGGGGGGGATTTCCTGATAGCGGGTAATCTGGCGGGATTCTGAGGCCATCTCCTTCAGTAGCTTGCCGTTGGCATCGTAAATGCCTCCGATGGTGGGGAACTCAAACCGCGTGAATCCTTCCAGATCGGGCAGATTGCTTCTGTCAAAGTAGATGTGATAGATAACCGCAGTCGTGAGAACGGCTGTGACAGCCGTCGTGCAAATGAGGAGGCGCACGAGCCCCTTCGTCCAATCAAGTCTCCCCAGGCGGGTCCTGCGTAGTCTCCGAACCGCAGCCCGGGCGCGTATCCGTAGACGGTGGAACCAAATGCGAACTGACATCGGCGGTCCCCAGTGTGGGGGTGGTCTCGCTATGCTCACGGGAAGATCGCCTTTGCGAACCGGTTCAGCCTGGCGTTGAGAGCGTCACGGCCCTCCGCCGGGTAGACCGTCCGGGCATCGGTTGCAACGTTGCTATAACCGCTGTAGTGGACTCTCTGCTCGATGCGCAGGGACTCTAGCAGTCCCAATCGTGCCGAGGCGGATACTTGAAGGCGATCGGGCAACCAGACTCCATCGTTGACGCACGTCAGTTCCAAAGTCGCGCGGGACCCCTTCGCGACGCGCACCAGGAATAACCCTACCGAAATGGTGTCGACGACTTCCGCTTCGACTTTCACGATGTGGCGGTCTTGTTGATCCACCCAGAATCTGCCTTTGAGGGAGCGGAACAACTTGCCGGTGGGGGACCGAGGCTGGTATCCCTGGCGCGGCGTCGCCTCGATAATGAAGGCGCTTTTTCCATTCAGCCGCCCTTCTCCTGCCAGGCGGAACTCGAACGCTTCCGGCAATTCCTGCCACGCCTCGCGCTGCCAGTTGGGGCGCCTCTCGTATGCGGACAGGCGCTTGGCTCGCTCCGCTTCGGTCTCTTGCCGTCGTTCGGCGGCACTTTTGGCGAAGCTCTCCAGCTCTCTCTTCTCTTCGATGAGGGGCAACCGGCGGTCGTCCCTCTGGATCAGTTGCCGGTAGGGAGTTCCTTCCTGCAACGTGACGTCGTAGGTCTGCACCTCGGATAGCTTGACCCTTCCCTGGGCGTCCAAACGCCGGAGTTCCACCCGTTCCAGGAACGTGTAGTTCCGGGCCATACTCCAGTTGCGCGCGTCGGCGGCAGCGGCGTTGCGAATGATCTCGCGCGCATCCGCCTGGCCTAGAAGGGCAGTCGTCGCGGCCAAGCCCAGCAGGACCACCCGCAGATCGCCCAGGATTCTCATACCCAGTTGCTTGGGCAGTTGCAGGTCAGACACCAAACCGCATCACGCCGCCGCCTGCCGTGCGTTTCCAGCGCCGACAGTTTCGAATGGGCCGCCCGGAAAGCAGTCGCAGGCAGTTCTTGCCTGTTCATTGGCAAGACTTGCATGTACGCTGTCCATAGGGGTAATGATGCTGACCGGCTCTGGCTATCCGCGGACTCTATCCGAGTGCCTGTAAACGGGGCCGACGGGGGCGTCGACCGCGGTCCAGGGGGACCGCCCCACCGCGCGAACTTGCTCAGCTCGTATAGTGCGCCCTTACCTTCCGCGCCGCGGCGCGTCCCACCGCCTTCGCCAACTCCTCTTCCGAGGCGGCCCGCACCAGCTCTGAGCTGCCGAACTGCTTCAGCAGCTTCTGCACAGTCTTTTCGCCCACGCCGGCGATCGTGTCCAGCTCGCTGGTCAACTGGCGGGCGGATCTTCGCGAGCGGTGGAAGGTGACGGCGAAGCGGTGCGCCTCGTCGCGGATGGATTGGATCAGGTGCAGGATGGGCGAGAAGCGGTCCAGCACCACCGGCTCGTCTTCCTGCCCGTAAACGTAAATGATCTCCTCGCGCTTGGCGATCGAGGCCAGCGGCTGATCGGCGATACCCAGCGCCTCGAGCGATTCCGCCGCCGCGTGCAACTGGCCGAGCCCGCCATCGATCAGCACCAGCCCAGGAAACGGTTGCTTCTCTTCCTGCAAGCGCGCGTAGCGGCGCGTCACCACTTCGCGCATGCTGGCGAAATCGTCGTTGCCGATCACCGTTTTGATGATGAACTTGCGGTAATCGGATTTCTTCATGCGCCCGTCTTCCCACACCACCATGCTGGCCACCTTGTCGGTACCCTGTATGTGCGAAATGTCGAAACACTCGATGCGCTTGGGCGCCGTGGGCAGCGTGAGCGCGTCCTGCAGGCCTTGCTGAATCGCCTTCGAGGACGGCTTCAACACGCGGAAGCGCGCGTCGAAGCTGTGTTTGGCATTGGTCCCCACCAGGTCCATCAGCGCTTTCTTCTGTCCGCGCTGCGGCGTGCGGATCTCGACGCGTCCGCCGTGCGGCGCGCCGCGTTTCTCGCTCAACAGCTCCTCCAGCGTCTCACGGTCCTCGAATTCCACCGGTACGTGGATCTCGGCCGGGATGAACTGCTGGTCGAGATAGAGCTGCTTCAACAGCGAGGAGAAGAACTGCGGCTCGTCGAATTCCTCCTGGTCCTCCCAGAAGAACTCGCGCCGGTCGACGATCTGGCCGTGGCGCAGGTGAAAAAGATTCAGCGCCACCAGCGGCGGTTCCGCGTAGCAGCCGAAAATATCGACGTCGTCGCCTTTGGCGGCTGCCATCTTCTGGCGCTGTTCGATCTCCTCGACGGTGGCCAGCAGGTCGCGCAGCGAGGCCGCTTCCTCGAACCGCATTTCGACTGACGCCGTTTCCATACGCGTGCGCAGATCGCGAGCCAGGTCCGTGTGCCGGCCGTCCAGGAACTGGCGCACGTTGCGCACCGCGGCCTCGTAAGCACCGTCAGCCACCAGGCCCTCCACGCATGGACCCAGGCAGCGGTGAATGTGATACTGCAAGCACGGCTTGGGGTGGTAGCGCGTCAGGTCTACCTTGCACGACGGCACCAGAAAATGGCGGTGGATGAAATGCACCAGCCGGTGCGCCAGGTTGGCCGGGAAAAAAGGGCCGAAATACGTCGCGCCGTCCTTGCGCAGGCGGCGCGTGACGTACACACGCGGGTAGCGCTCGTGGGTCAGCTTGACGTAGGGGTAGGTCTTGTCGTCGCGCAAGAGCACGTTGAAGCGCGGCTGATACTGCTTGATGAGGTTGTTCTCGAGCGCCAGCGCTTCCTTTTCGTTGTCGACCAGAATGTAGTCGATATCGCGCGCTTCCGCGATCAGGCTCCCGGTCTTGACATCGGCCAGTTTGTCCTCGGAGAAGTAGCTGCGCACGCGATGGCGCAGAACTTTGGCTTTGCCGACATAGATGACCTGGCCGCCGCCATCCTTATATAGATACACGCCGGGCGCCAGCGGAAGCTGCGCTGCCTTTTCACGGAGGTCCATCGGAGGGAACGCTATAATTGAATTATGTCACGCTGGCTTCTGGCCTTGCTGGCACTGGGCGCAGCTTCGCTCGCCGCTCAGAATTCCGGCAGCCCGCCCCCACCCGATTCGCCGCCCGCGCAACTGAAGACGGAGCGCCCGCAGCCGGCTGCCTCCGACAAGGAGGAAGTGCCGCCGGAAGAAGATTCGTCGCTGGCAACCACCAAGTATTCTTTTAACCCCTTGCAGTCGAAGAAAGACGTCCTGGCGGGCAAGTTTTACGCCAGGAAGGGAAATTACCGCGCGGCGGCTGGCCGTTACCTGGAAGCCACCAAATGGGATGACAGCAATAGCGAGGCATGGCTGCTGCTCGGCGAAGCCGACGAAAGGCTCAAGAACAAGAACGCCGCCCGCGAGGCTTATCAGAAGTACCTGGATCTGGCCGCGGACGCCAAGGACGCCGCCGACATCCGCAAGAAACTGGCAAAGCTGCGATAGCCGGGCAAAGTTTACACGTTTGATCGCGGCCCTGCCGGCGCGGTCTGTCCGCTTTGCCATGCCGGAGTCGAAAGACCGCTGCCCCACCGCCTCCGCACGCCGATCCACCTCAGTCTACGATTGGCTGCCAGGGTCGTGCAACTGATTGATCCAACAGGCCCTGGGCGCGCCGGCGCTTTTGTCCGGCGGGTCGAGCTAACGCAATCCCCTTAGGCAGTTCCCGGGGGTAGTAGCTCCGTGCTAACCGTAGATGGTAGGTTATTCCTCCGGTTGATTCCTGAGCCCGAGTAGCTGATAATGACTACACGTCCAGCCGGATTTAGTGCTTTTACGTACAGTTTTCTCCGAGTCGCGCCGGCAGGCGTTTTCGTCGAACATGAGCAGGCTAACACTGGGATGGATGATTGCGGCGGCTTTCGTGCTGGGCGCGGGAGTTGCATCTGCCGCGCCGGCATCGGCGGCATCCGGCGGAAGATCGGCCGTGCGCCACCGGGCGCAGCCGGTGGACCCGACCGCCGGGGACGCCATCGATGGTGATGACCTGACCGTGCGACGCGCCGCGGTCGAGGCCTTGGGAACGCGTCGCGGCTCCGTGGTGGTGGTTGACCCGGATAACGGCCGCGTCCTTACCATAGTCGGCCAGAAGCTCGCGTTCGAGACTGGCTTCATTCCCTGCTCCACCATCAAGCTGGTCACCGCCCTGGCGGCCCTCACCGAACACGTCGTCGAGCGCGACACCTCCGTCCGCATCGGCCGGTACTCGAGTTTCGATATGACGACGGCGCTGGCGCATTCCAACAACGAGTACTTTGGCGTGCTGGGCAGCCGGCTGGGTTTCGAGCGGGTGACTCGCTACGCACGCATGATGGGCCTGGGCGAAAAGGCTGGTTTGGATATTTCCGGCGAGCAGCCGGGCGATGTCGCGGCCGAGCAGCCCAAGGGCGGCATGATTCTGATGACCGCCTACGGCGAAGGCTTCCAGATGACACCGCTGGAACTGGCCGCGCTGCTTTCGGCGATAGCGAACGGCGGCACGCTGTATTACCTGCAGTATCCCCACAGCACGGAGGAGGCGTCGCATTTGACGCCACGGGTGAAGCGCCAACTGGACGTGGCGCCCAACGGCATCGACGATATCAAGATGGGCATGCGCGGCTCGGTGGAATACGGCACCGGACGCAACGCGGCCTACGACCCCAACGAGCCGATTCTCGGCAAGACCGGCACCTGCACCGATTATCGCGCGGGCAATTTCATGGGCTGGTTCGGCTCGTTCAACGAAGTGGGCTTCCATAGGCTGGTGGTGGTGGTGATGCTGGCCAGCCCCTACCGAGGCGTCAACGGCGGCCTGGCTTCCGCCGTGGCCGGTAATCTCTACCGCAACCTCTCCGGGCAGCGCTACTTCACCGCCGATGGCACCACACGGCAGCCCGGCCTGCCGGAAATCCTCGTCACCAGCCCCTGCTGCTCGCGCTGAAC
>Ga0181523_10004413_pt1 | contig 12136 bp, 12 predicted proteins | sample PEATcosm2014_Bin_43_FD_119752 | JGI IMG/M metagenome (GOLD analysis project Ga0181523, IMG submission 119752) | Peatland microbial communities from MTU Mesocosm Facility, Houghton, MI, USA - PEATcosm2014_Bin05_30_metaG | ecosystem: Environmental > Terrestrial > Soil > Wetlands > Peat | place... | reverse complement strand
CAGACCTTTCAGAGCGTCGATGCGATGCGGCTGCACCTGCGCGACGGCTCGCGCCTCCACGGCATCATCACCGACGGCGGCCGCGCGGTTAATATCATCCCGGAGCGCACCGAGTGCTTGTTTTTGGCGCGCGCCAGGAGCAGCCGCTACGCCAATGAAATCGGCGCGCGGGTGATCAGATGCGCCGAGGGCGCCGCGATGGCGACCGGAACGCGCGTCGAGCACGTTATCGAAGGCGGCTACAAGAATATGATCAACAATCTCAGCATGGCGCGTCGTTACGCCGCGCATAGCGAGGCGCTCGGTACAAAATCTGTCGAAGCCCCGGCAGGCACGCCCACCGGCAGCACCGACATGGGCGACGTCAGTCATGTGATGCCGGCGATTCATCCGTCGTTCGCGATCTCGCGCCACGGCGAGGGCAATTGCCACGAAGACGCGTTCGTCGCGCACGCCGACTCAGCGCGCGGCTACGACGCGATGATTCGGGTGGCGAAGGCGATGGCGATGACCGCGTACGATTTGCTCGCACAGCCCGAATTGCTGGCGTCGGCAAAAAAGGAATTCGAAGCGCGCAAAGAGAGCTGAATCGCCGTGGGTGGGCGGCGCGACCAATGCCAAGACAATCCATGAAAAGTACCTTGCTGACGCTGTTAGCCGGACTATGCCTTCTGATCCCAGGTTATTTTGGGTCGCGCAATGCGGGATGCATTTTAAGTCCAGTGCCATTACTGCCTTTATTTTTTGTAGTGGTGTTCGCTCCGTATATGTACGGGCTTGACGCTCAGAAACTCCTCGTGGTGCTTCCGACGTTTCTTTTCTTCGCCTGGAATCCACGATTACTGCGCGGGCAGGTCAGCACTCCGAAGCGGACATACGTGCTGGTTGCGGTGGGAATCGTGCTTGGCGTCGCTTATCTAGTGCACGGTTGGAGTTTTGGAATTAAAACGCAAGGAGTCGAATACACTCTCTTGGTGTGCGTAGAGAATTTCGCGTGGAGTGCGATCTTGTGTGTCCTCTTTTTTCGTAGCTGGAAAGCAGAGCCATCCTTCGTGAGGAACCTGGCGCTACACTGGGTCCTCTTCGCGTGGCTCACCTGGTATGCCTTTCCCTTTTTGGGCCATCCGTTCTAGGCTCAAAACCGTCGTGCCCCGATCGGACAGCCTCGCGTACCGGCTGGCAGAGGCGGAATCTTGAATCGCGCGCGAGAGATGCGCGCTGTATAAGGATCCTCACCTTCGTCCCCGCCCTAACAGGGCCAGGAGACAGAGATCCAAGGAGAGGAGGAAGCGAAATGCTAGTGGCAGCCGCATCCGCCCCCGCCGCATCCGCCGCCACCACATCCACCGCCGTTCGCCGCGCCGGAATTGGCCATCGCGTACGCGGCCGCGGCGGCGCCGTCGCCATTGCCGCCGCGCGATGCGAAGGTGGACATCTCGCGCTTGAGCTTCGAGCCGTGACAGAGCGGGCACTGCGCACCGCCGTCACCGGGGCGCACGAGCGCCTCGAACGAGTGGTCGCACTTGGCGCATCGGTATTCGTAAATCGGCATCTCTTTCTCTACTCGCCGGTTGGCTGGGCGTATTCAACCAGCACGCCGCGGGTGGCCTTGGGATGCAGGAAGCAGATCATTCCCGCCAGGCCGCGACGCGGCTTCTGATCGATTAGCTGGATTCCTTTGCCGCGCGCGGCTTCGAGCTCGCGGGCGACGTCGTCGGTCTCGAAGCATACGTGATGCAAGCCGCCGCCGTGGCGCGCGAGGAACTTGCCCACGGCATTATCGGCGTTGAGCGGCTCGAGCAGTTCGATCTCGCTCTCGCCGGCTTTGAGCAACGCGGCCCGGACGCCCTGCTCTTCAATCGTGGCGCTGCTGGTGAAATGCAGGCCGAGCGTGTCGCGCCAGAATCTCAAGCCGGCGTCGAGACTCGGCACGACGACGCCGACGTGATGAATCTTTTTGAGCATCGCCGCGCTACTTCCGGTTATCCAGGCATATCTTGCGCTGCAGCGCGTCCCACGAAGTCTTCATCTCGGGCGAGCCCAGGGTGGGATGTTCGGCGCGCGTCTGCGCCAGCTTGCTGCATGCCCCCTGGGTATTGCCTTGCTCGTTGTAGATCGCCGCGATGTTGTATTTCGCCTCGTACCACAGGATGTCGGACTCGGCCGCCGTGCTCTCGACGGTAGTCCACAGCGTCACCGCGTCCTTCCAGTCCTTCTTGGCTTGCGCGATACGGGCCAGTCCGGCGTTGGCATCGGGCGATGCGGGGTCGGCCTTCACGACCTCCTGATAAACCTTTTCCGCTTCTTCTTCATGGTCGGTAGCTTGTAGTGCCTGGCCGTAAATAGACAGCGTACCGGTCAGATTTTTGACCGGGATTTTGCCCGACGCCACCATGTCTGCGAAAAATTTGTACGCGGTGGCGGTCAGCATCGCGTTTTTCTTGTATGCCGTCTGATTGTTATTGGCCTTGGCTTCCTGCGACGCCTTCCAGAAGTCGATTCCGAGTTCCTTGATGAAATCGCCCTTGGCGACGTTGCCCTTACTGCGTTCGACGATTGCGGCAACGTCGGTGTTAACCTCGTCGTACTTGCCGAGATGATCGAGCGCCGTGATGCGCCATTCGGCCACATCCTGGAACTTCGCATTCATGCTCGGGTATTGCGATTCGTAGCCGCTAAGCAGGGTTGCGACCTGCGCGTAGTCAACTTTTTCCGGGTCTTCTTCCAGGATCGAAGCAAGCATGTAGATCGCTTCGCCGCGAATCTCATGAACCGTTTTCTTGCCCGTTCCGGAGGCGGTACGCTCCGCCTCGGGACCCATCTTGATTGCCTCGTTGATGTTTTCGAGCGTCAGCTTTCTGACCGACTCGGTATCGATCTTGGGCCCCTTGTTATCCTTGGCGCTGGCGCCCTGGAGCTGGGCGTAGTAGCACTCGGCGGCCTTGAACTTGGCGGTGAACGTGAATTCGGGGTCGCCCTTGACCTGGGAATACAACTCGGCGGCCTCGACGTATTTATTCTGCTGCTGCAGGAGACCGGCGAGTTGCACGCGCATCTCGGCAATGTGGTCGCCGTTGGGATATTTCTGCACGTAGTCCTGCGCGGCCTTCACCCACAGATCTTCGAGCGCCTTATCCTTCGAACCGCCCTGCTCCCATCGGCTATGCGCGAGGCTGAATCTCACGTACTCGGCCCATTGCGCGTCGCCGCCGCCGCCCGACGCGATCTTGCTCAGCATCGCCTCGACCTGGTCGTAGCGCTTCTCGTGCAGATAGATGTCGATGGCGAACTTGTAGGCCTTGGGATATTTTCCGCTGGCGCCCGCCTCGGCATAGTACTTGGCCGCGTTGGCCTCATCCTTGCGCGAGAGCAGGACGGCGGCGAGCAGCCATTTCTCGAACGGATCGCTCGAGCTGCCGAATTCCTCGACTACGTTGTTTGGAAACTTGGACGCCGCCGCCACATCGACCGCCCATCCTTCCTTGTCGTTTTCCTTGGCCTTCATCGCGTCGATGATCTGCTTGTGATAGGCGGCCTTCTTGACGGGGTCGGTGGTGGCCCGCTCGGCGCTGAACAAGGTCTGCAACTGAAGCATGAACTGGCCGGATCCGGTTTTCGCGCCAGGTCCACCGATCAGCTTCGCGGCTTCCTCGTTGTTGCCCATCTTGGCGTAAGTGGTGGAGAGTCCCTCGCGCGCCGCGGCGTATTGCTGCGTGCCGGTGCCGTCATCCATTATTTTCTTGAAGTCGGCGATCGCGTGGTCGTATTCGGCATGATCGAACTTGCCCAACTCGCGTTCGCAGTAGGCGCGGCCGAGGGTATTTTCGCGTATCAGGTTGGGATCGGGCATCGCCAGCGTGCTGGCGGTGAAGCCGTCGATCGCCTCATTGAGCAGTTTCTTCGATTGCTCGGCGTTGTCGTCGAACAGCGTGGTCGCAGCCGTGAACCGCAGCCAGGAAAGCGGATATGCGGCTTTCAATGCCAACTGTTCGGGTTGGTCGTAGTCGCATTGCCCGCCGTTATCGATCTGCGCGATGCAATCGTCTTTCTTCTTCGAATAGACCGTCTGCATCCGATCGAGCATCGATTCGAGCTGATGGTAGAGCGGTATCAGCGCGCCCTTGTCCACCTTGCCGCTCGAAGTGAGCTTGGCGAAGGTTCCCTCGGCGTTGTCGAGCTTGGCTATCACCTGGTCGGCCGTCGATGCGTTGGCCTCGGCGGACGACATCTGGCCCGAGAGGCTCGAAAGCTCGCTTGCGAGGTCTCCGGCACTCTGCGCGGAGGCGACGGCGGCGGTGAAGGCGAGCGTAAAAAATGCGGCGAGCATCACCATCAGGCGATGCGAAAAGAGCACACGGTTCATTTTTGTAATCCCCAAAATACTGTTCCCCGGAAAATTGTGGCCTTAGATAAGAATAACGCAGCGACAACGTCAAGCGAGTCAGAATACTTGCGCAACCTGTGGGACGCTGGCAAGCGAACAAATTCGGGCGGTCCGGGCCGCGATCGATGGCGCGGCCCGCTGTTTTCCGCGATCGATCAGGACCGCAGCCATCCCGATGGCCGCCGCGGGGGCGAAATCGAGATGCTCCGAGTCGCCGATATGCATCGCCTCATGCGGCGGCGCGCCGGCGCGTGAAAGGGCGGCCTGGTACACCTCGCGCCGCGGCTTGGCATAGCCGGCCTCGGAGGAAATCGTGATCGAATCGAAGTAACGGGTCAGGTCGAGGCCGTCGAGAATCCGATACAAGCGGTAATCGAAGTTCGAGATCACGCCCAGTTTGAGTCCATCGTTCTTTAGACGTTGCAGCACGGGCGCCGCTTCAAGATCCGCAATCCAGCTATCGGGATCGGCGAAATGGGCAAACAGCGCGTCGAAGTAAACGTCGAAGCCGGACCATGCGTCCATCGGCGCGAACGTCTCGCCCACCCGCCGCCGCCACCATTCCCGCTCCAGGCGTCGAAGCTCGTCGGGCCCGTGCCCGGGTCCGAAGGCCAGAGCGGGCGCCGCACCGAAAGCACGGCGAAATCCGGCGGCGACGGTGTCCTCGGAGGCGTCGAGGCCGAATTGCCGCGCGAGGCGGGCGTAGGTGCGTCCGACAGGCTCGCGCGGTTCGAACAGCGTGCCTGCGGCGTCGAAGAATGCGGCAAGGATCATGCGAATCGGCTAATTGTAGCATTTTCGGAATGCGGAACCTTACGCAGGTTTCGCGCTTCCGCGGCAGGGCTCAGCCCTGGCAGGGGGTGACCCCTGCACCCAAGGTTAAGGCCGCGCTCCGTTGTCGCGCGCGGGCTCTGCCATTGCGTAGTCGCGAAAAGATGCGCTGCGCAGATTTTCGCGTCTTCTCACTGCGGTGCAGGGGTCAGCCCCTGCCGCCCACCGCGCAGGTGATTCTTCCTTCACCCCTGCTCACCCCTGCCGCGTGGCGACGGCGATCAGCCGCTCGGCGGTCTGGTCGTAGGGTGAACCTTTCAACCGCCCGTACAGTTCGACCTTGGCGAATCCCGCTTCGAGCAGCGTCTTTTCCAGCTCCGCGCCCGAGTAGAGGCGCAGCGTCAATGTTGATTCGCGCCGCTCGTCGCCGCGAATCCAGGTCCATTTGCTTTCGATTCGTTTCCAGCCGTCGAGCAGGCGGCGCTCCTCGAGCATGATCGCATCGCCGCGCTGGCTCCAATCGCGCGCGCGAAATTTTGCGGCGAGGGTTTCCTTGCCGTTCACGTCGAGGATCAAGCGGCCGCCGGGTTTGAGCGAGGTACGCAGGTTGCGCGCAACTTTAAGATCATCGGCTGGATCGTCAAAGTACCCGAACGCGGTGAAGAAGTTGATCGCGGCGTCAAAGGCGTCGGGCCGGGTAAACTCGCGCATGTCCTCCTGGACGAACGCGACGCCGAGTCCCTCGGTCGCGGCGATACTGCGGGCCTTGCCGAGGAATGCACGCGTGCGGTCGACGCCGGTGACGTCAAATCCGCGGCGCGCGAATTCGAGCGAATGCCGTCCGGCTCCGCAGCATAGGTCAAGAAGCTTCGCTCCGCTCTGGATCCCGAGCAGCCGGATCATTCCATCCACTTCGACGCGGGCGGACTCGATTCGCTCGGGGGTGAACATGTAGCTCTCGAATGTTTCCCAGAACGCGTCGTCATCGAACCAATCGCTCATTTCCATGCCTCCGAAAAAGCAGGGGCTGACCCCTGCACCCGGTAACGAATCGAAAAATCCGCGCGGCGCGTCTTTTTCTCTCGGGCGTAACGCTGGCCAGCCGTGGCGACGGGCAGGGGTTACCCCGGCCCATCCCAGACCTGGATCAGCACGCCGAAGGCCGACTGCGGCGAGATGAAGTATTGGCGCTCGCCGCGCCAGTTGCGCCTTTCGTCCACCACCCGGACGCCGTCGCGTTTGAGCCGCTCGCAGGTCGCGTCGAAATCCTTAAGGTCGATCGATATGTGATGCATCCCCTCGCCGTAGCGCGCGATGAACTTGCCGACGAAGTCGTTGTCGGTCTGGTGCGGCGGGCTCGCGATGAATTCGAGCTTGAAGCCGGCGACCTCGAGATGGCCGAGCGCGAAGTTGCCCTGGGAATTGCTGAGATGAGGCGCGTGGCCGATTTTCGTGCCGGGAAAGTAGCGCGTGAAAAAATCGTAGGCCGCGTTGATGTCCTTGACCGCGAGCGAGACGTGATCGAAGTGGGCCAGGCCGTCGGGCGCCGGCTTGGGATGCGCCTGTTCCCAATTCGGGGTGTGCCAGAACTGGATCAGCGCGCCGAAGGCGGAGCGCGGCGAGATGAACGCGGTCGCGGCGCCTGATTCGTATTTTTGCTCGTCAACGACCCGCACGCCTCCGGCCTTGAGCCGCGTCACGATCGCGTCCAGATTGTCCGTCTCGATCGACAAATGATGCATCCCCTCGCCGTGCTTGTCGATGAACCTGGTGACGAAGCCGGGCTTGCCGGGCGGGTCCTCGATAAGCTCGACGATGAATCCGCCGAGATGGAAATCCTGCCAGTAGAACGAGCCGCTGACCTGCTCGTCGATCGACCTGGCGTTGCGCAGCTTGATCGGAAAATATTTCGCGAAGAATTCGTAGGCGCGGTCGATAGACTTCACCGCGATCGATACGTGATCAAACCTCATGCGAGCATCGCCGGTCCCGTCCATGCGCAAGCATTTCTCCCTTGGATAAAAATATGCAATCGGCCACGAGCCGCGGAGCCGCCGGCTTGCTACGCCGCGCCCTCGAACAATCGCCCGCCCTACTTCGCGGCGCGTCCCGGCCGGAACCGCCACAGTAGCCGGAACGAGTTGCGCAGCACCAGCGGCCATGCGTTGGCGATTTTTCCGGCGTAGGTGCGAAGCGATTGATCGGCGCGCGACAAGGCGGGCACGTCAAAGAAATTCGAGCCTCGCGTCAAGCCGCCCGTCGCCGGCCCGTACAATTACGTAGCCGCCGCCCTTGAACGGGCCCGCGTTGAAAATCTGCGTCGGACCGATTCGATCGACGCCTGCGGATTCGTGGATGTGCCCCGAGATGCAAACTTCGGGCTTCACTTCTTCGATGAATTGGCGCGCGGCGGTGCTGCCGACCGGCGTGCCGCTGCGGATTCGGTCGCATTTGGTGTCGAACGGAGGCGTATGACAAACCATCAGGAGCGGCCGCACGTCGCGCACGAAGTCATAACCGGCGCGCAGCGTCGCATAGATTTCGTCCTCGCTGAGCTCGGTCGGCGTGCCGAACGGCGTGATGTTCGAGCCGCCGCATCCGAAGATCCCCACCCCGTCCTTGACCAGGCCCTTGCCATGCAGCGCGACGCCGTCGCGCTCGAGGAACGGGATCACCTCGCGCTGGTCGAGATTGCCCGACAGCGCGAGCACGTCGGGACATGCGCGGCGGACGTCGGTGAGAACCTTGCGCGCGTCGTCGACGCCGCCGAAGTTGGTGAGATCGCCGGACAGGATTATCAAGTCGCAATCGCGCATCACCTCGCCCATCAGATCGAGATTGCGGGTCGCCATGTGAACGTCGCCGAAGGATATTATTTTCATCGGAGCAATACATTTAATTGTAGTGAAACCCGCCCTGGGTTTGCAGGGGGTGACCCCTGCGGTTTCGCATTCCCTGGAGGCTGCGCTTAAATGAGAGAATGGCGGCGCGGGAAAAATTCGCATTCGTGCTGTTCAGGCCGCAATCGGCCGGCAATATCGGCGCGGCGGCGCGAGCGCTCAAGAACATGGGCTTCGACGATCTTCGGCTGGTCGCGCCCGGCACGTTGAAGAGTCGCGAGGCGGCCGCGATGGCGGTGCATGCCGATGACGTCCTGGCGCGCGCGACGGTCTATCCCGATCTGGCGGCTGCGCTGGCGGATTGCGCGGTCGCGGCCGGCACGACCAGCCGCCGCGGCGGCTATCGCCGCCGGGCGCGTCCGCTGCGCGCATCGGCGGCGGAACTCGACGCGATTGCCGGCTCGAACAAAATCGCGATCGTCTTCGGCCGCGAAGACCATGGGCTGACTAATCGCGAGCTCAAGCTGTGCAATCGGTTGATCACAATCCCGACCGCATCCGAATATCCGTCGCTCAACCTGGCGCAGGCGGTGGTGGTCGTCGCGTACGAGCTGATGATGGCGGCGGGCGAATCGGCGGCGGCGGAGATCGAAGCCGCCCGCGCGTCGCATCCCGCGGCTGCGGCCCGAGCGCCGCAATTCGTACCCGCGGCGATCAGCGACCCGATGCTGGCGCGGATGGAGGAGGCGCTGGTCTCGATCGGATTTATTCCCGACGACAACCCGGACCATATAATGTTCGCGATCCGCGAGATTCTCGGACGCAGCGGATTGACGGCGCGCGAGGTCGAGATTCTCAACGGGATGGCGCGGCAGATGCGATGGGTCGCCGAGGGCGGGCATCGGACGCTCGCCGAGAAGCGGCGTGCGGGCAAGAAATTAAGATGACTGTTTCGCGGTTTCCACGCGCGGGGGCGATAAGCGATAATCGCGATCGGTCGCGCGCGTCGTGAATCATCAATGGCCGAGATAATCGATTTTGCGGAGATCCAGGAGGCGCGGCGCAAAGCCCGCGTGCGGGGGCCCGAGCGCGAAAACCTGGAGCGCGCGGCACAACTGATGCGCGAGAACCTGGCCGCCGTCGCCGCAGAGCTGGCCGACGCGCCGCGCGCCGAGCAGGGCGAACTATTGACGCGGGTAGAAAGGCTGGCGGCGCTGATTCGGTACGCGATGCGAATGCTCGGCGAGACGACCGACGCCGGACTGGATGGGCCGGCCTCGATTCGGTCGCGATAGGTATCGGCCCGGCGCACGATCCCAACCGATGGACGAAGGACTGACTTTGAGAATCACCGGCGTGGAGCCGGGCGACGAGATCGCGGGCGCGCGCAAGGTGCGGCTGGCGACGACGCGCGGCTCGATCGCGCTGGTGCTGCATTCGGCGCCGGAAAAGGGGCGCGCGGTGCTGTGCGTCAGCGGCGCGATCGGCGGATTCGACGGTCCGTCGATGCTGTATCCGCACCTCGGGCTGGAGATGCCCCGGCGCGGGCTCACGATTGCGCGGCTGGATTATCGCGCGCCCAACGAGTTCGGCGAATGCCTGGTCGATGCGATGGCGGCGCTGACGTTCCTGGGCGGGATTGGGCATGAGCGCGTCGCGCTGATAGGGCATTCGTTTGGCGGCGCGGTCGCGATCAACGCGGGAACGCTCAGCCCAATCGTCACGGCGGTGATCGCGCTGTCGAGTCAGCTCGCGGGAGCGGAGATGGCGGGCGAGCTGGCGCCCAAGCCGCTGCTGCTGATTCATGGCGGGGCGGACACGATTCTTTCGCACGAAAGTTCGCAGGCGCTTTACGAGCGCGCCGGCGAGCCCAAGACGCTCAAGATTCTGGCCGGCGCCGGACACGGATTGGCGCACGGCGAAGTATTCGAGCTGGTGAGCGACTGGCTATTGCAAAAGAGCTGATAACTGAAACGGCTGTTCACTCGAATAACCACTTCACGATACAATCGAAAAATGGCCAGCGGACAACGAATCGCGGTGGTGGGTGCGACGGGCGCGGTCGGGCAGACCACGCTCAAAATTCTCGAGCAGCGCAAGTTCCCGATTCGCGAGCTGCGCGCGTACGCGTCGGAGCGATCGGCGGGCAAGACCGTGACGTTCGCGGGCGAGTCGATAACGGTGCGGCGGCTCGACGCCGACTCGTTCAAGGGGATCGATATCGCGCTGTTCTCGGCGGGCTCGGCGCAGTCGCGCGAGTTCGCACCGATCGCGGTCAAGGCGGGCGCGATCGTCGTGGACAAGTCGAGCGCCTATCGAATGGACCCGGACGTTCCGCTGGTGGTGCCCGAGATCAACCCCGCCGCCGCGCGTCGTCACAAGGGGATCGTGGCGTGTCCGAATTGCACGACGATCGTCACCGTGATGCCGCTCAAGCCGATCCATGACCTGGGGCGTCTCAGGCGGGTGGTCGCAACGAGTTTCCAGGCGGTATCCGGCGCGGGCGTCAACGGGGTTGCGGAACTGCGCGAGCAGACGATGGCGTGGTCGAAGGGCGAGGCAATCATGGCGAAATTTTTCCCGCATCAGATTGCGTTCAACCTGATTCCGCATATCGACAAATTTGTCGAGGGCGGATACACCGGCGAGGAAATCAAGCTGGTCAACGAGATCAGGAAGATCCTCGAGCAGCCCGAATTGCTGATTTCGCCGACCACGGTGCGAGTGCCGGTCTTCACCGCGCATTCGATTTCCGTCAACGCGGAAACCGAGACGAAAGTCGCGGCGGCCGACGCGCGCGAGGCATTTGCGCATTTCCCGGGGATTCGGCTGTTCGACGATCCCGCGCAGAATCGCTACCCAATGCCAATCATCGTCGAGGGACAGGACGACTGCTTCGTCGGGCGAATCCGCGAAGACCTGAGCTGCCCCAACGCGCTGAACTTCTGGGTCGTGGGCGACCAGTTGCGCAAGGGCGCGGCGCTCAACGGCGTTCAGATCGCGGAACTGCTTATCGGCGGCCGCTAGCTCTCCGGTATAAAAGTCACCGCGCCGGCCGGAATCGTGGTCACGGTGTGCCCCGATCGCGGCGCGCTCAGCAGCGCCTGAAGATCGACGATGGCCAGGTAGCTGAAGTCTGCGTTCTCCAACACAGCGTATGCCTTGCCGCTGTTGGGGCTGACATAAGCCGTCACCGTATGAGGATCGTAGCCCTCCGCCCACTGTGTATCGCTCGGGTCTCCGGGCACGGTGAACGCCACGTAGTCGACAAAGGCGGGCGTTCCGCTGCCTGAAGTGGCAGGCAGCTCGACGACGCCCTCCAGGTCGCCGCCATACTCACCGGTCACTATGGCAAGGTGCGTACCGGGTGCGACTGCAATACCGCAGGTGCCGGCGGCCAGATTGTCAAACTCGGGAAAGTTCACAAGCTGGCTGGCGGCGTCGGTCCACGTGCCGGCGGGAGTTCCCGGCGTGAATTCCGCCTGAGTCAGATCGGCGATGAAGAGATCGCCCGTAAATTCATCGGTACCCAACGCGATGCCGGTGGTGCAGTCTTCTCCTGCCGAGTCGAACTCTGGATTCCCAGAGACCTCATTGTTGAACAGCGCAGCCGTCGGGGTGCTGATATTAACCAGCTGGTAATTCGATGCCTCATTTGGCGACAACACCAGGTGGCGGACCGGGTCGATCGAAATGTCCTCTGAAGTATCCCCTCCGGCAGGAATCGGTGATTCAAAGGCGGGAGTGCCGCCAAGGTCGAGGAATTGGTAAGCACCTGTCGATGAGTCGTCGACTGCCAAGCCAACCGAGATCAATGCCTTGTTGGTTGACGCGTCCACCACCACGCCGCAGTTTTCGCAATCGCCGCCTGAGAAACCTTCAGAGCCGGTCGCGCCACTGGTCAACGTGCTGGTAAGGGTCGTGCCATTAATGAGGTAAACGTCGGTGTTATTGGCGACGCATACCGTCTGGCCGGTCGTGGAGTTGGAGGAGCAGGAGTTCGGGATGTTCGCTGTCGTAATTGTGGTCGGCGCACCGCCGGTGCCAAGTCCGCTGCTGGTCTCAATGGGTACAACCTTAATACTGGCCGAACCTTCGCTCCCGCCCCAGTTTCCCTGTGGAAGATAGGCAGTGGCGTTCT
>Ga0181523_10004409_pt1 | contig 12152 bp, 11 predicted proteins | sample PEATcosm2014_Bin_43_FD_119752 | JGI IMG/M metagenome (GOLD analysis project Ga0181523, IMG submission 119752) | Peatland microbial communities from MTU Mesocosm Facility, Houghton, MI, USA - PEATcosm2014_Bin05_30_metaG | ecosystem: Environmental > Terrestrial > Soil > Wetlands > Peat | place... | reverse complement strand
CGCGCCTTCGTGATCCACGGCGCCGAGGGCTGGGATGAGCCGACGCCGGTCGGCGAGTTCATGTTGTTCGACGTGAGCCCAGCGGGGGTGCGGCGCGAGCAGCGTTCGCCCGCGGATTACGGGCTTGCGACCTGCCAGTCGGCTGAGCTCGCCGGTGCGGAGGCGGCCCATAACGCGCGCGAGATGCGCCGCGTGCTCAGCGGTGAGCGCCGCGCTGAAGGCCCCGACGCTCACCGTGACGCGCTGCTGCTCGGGGCTGCGCTGGCACTCGAGGTCAGCGGTCGCGAGCGCACGCCGCGCGATGCGCTCGCGCGTGCTGCGCGCGCCATCGATGACGGAGCGGCACGCGAGCTGCTCGAGCGACTGCGGCAATTCGGCCTCGATGAATCGCGACGGGCACCCGCGGCATGAGCGCTCATGGCGGCAGCCCCGACTTCCTGCGGGCGATGGCCCAATCGAGCCGCGAGCGTGTGACGCGCGCACGCGGCCGGCGCGGCGATGCGGAGCTGCAGGCATTGGCGCGAGCGGCCCCGCTGGCGCCGCAGCTGCTGCTGTCGGATCTGGGCTTCGATCTGATCGCGGAGGTCAAGCGGCGCTCGCCGGCGGTCGGACAGCTCGATGTGGGCGGCGAAGACATTGCCGCGCGCGCCAGGGACTATGCCGCGGCGGGCGCGGTTGCGATCTCCGTGTTGACCGAGCCGACGCGGTTCGACGGCGACATGGCCCACCTGGTCGAGGTCGCACACGTGCTCAAGCGGCGCATCCCGGCCATGCGCAAGGATTTTCTGGTCGATCCGTACCAGATGTACGAGGCCCGCGCGGCCGGTGCCGGCGGAGCGCTGGTGATTCTGCGCATGCTCGAGCCGGCGCAGAGCGCAGCGCTGCTGGAGGCAGCCGCGGAGCTCGGGCTGTTCGTGCTGCTCGAGGCGTTCGATGAGGCCGACCTCAGCGTGGCGAGAGGGCTGGTGCGCGAGTATGGTCGGCGCGCCATGCTGCTGGTGGGTGTCAACTGCCGGGATCTCACCACGCTGCAGGTGGTACCCGGCCGGCTCGAGACGCTCGCGGCGGGCCTGCCTGCGGACGTACCGTGCGTGGCCGAGAGCGGCGTGGAAAGTGGCGCCGACGCGGCGCGGCTCGCCGCGGCCGGTTATCGGCTGGCGCTCGTCGGCAGCGCACTCATGCGTGCCGGCGATCGCCTGAGTCTCGCCCGGGAGCTGCTGAGTGCGGGGCGCGAGGGACGCCGATGTGGATAAAGATCTGCGGCATGACGAGCGAGCGGGCCGTCGAGGCGGCGCTGCAGGCGCGCGCGGACGCGCTCGGCTTCGTGTTTGCGCCATCGGTGCGCCAGCTCGAGCTGCGGCGCGCGGTGCAACTGGCGGAGCCTGCGCGCGGGCGTGCGACCTGCGTGGCGGTCACGCTGCATCCCGCGCAGTCGCTGGTCGATCGGATACTGCGCGAATTTGTGCCCGACGTGCTGCAGACGGATCTGGCGGATATCGCAGGCCTGCGCCTGCCCTCGCATCTGCAGCTGCTGCCCGTGGTGCGTGCGAGGCCACCGGAAACGCTGCCGCCGCGCATCCTCTTCGAAGGACCACGCAGCGGCACAGGCACAGCGGCCGATTGGGAGCAGGCGATGCGACTCGCGACGATGACGCAGCTGATTCTGGCGGGCGGTCTCGCCCCGGGGAACGTCGCCGCTGCGATCGCGAGCGTGCGGCCATACGGCGTCGATGTCTCGAGCGGTGTGGAGGCGGCTCCGGGGCAGAAGGATCCGCGCAAGATCGTGGAATTCGTTCAGGCCGCACGCGCGGCCCTGGCAGGTGTTCATCATGAATCCAATTGAAACCGAGGCTGAGCGCGCCGATGCGCTCGCGGCGTTGCTGGCCGGGCAATATCCCGACGAGCGCGGCCGTTACGGTCCGTTCGGCGGTCGCTACGTGCCAGAAACGCTCATTCCGGCGCACGATCGGCTGGAGCGCGGCGTGCGCCGCTGGCTGGCCGACCGCGACTTTCGCGCCGAGCTCGAGCGCGAACTGCACGACTGGGTCGGTCGCCCGACGGCGCTGAGCCCGGCGCCGCACCTGTCCAAGCGGTGGGGCGCGCGCGTGTGGCTGAAGCGCGAGGACCTGGCGCACACGGGCGCCCACAAGATCAATAACGCCATCGGGCAGGCACTGCTCGCGCGCCGTCTCGGCGCGCGCCGGGTGGTCGCCGAGACCGGCGCGGGTCAGCACGGTGTGGCCAGTGCCGCGGCGTGCGCGCGCGTGGGGTTGCCCTGCACGGTCTACATGGGCGAGCTGGACATGGAGCGGCAGGCGCCCAACGTCGGGCGCATGAAATTGCTCGGCGCCAAGGTGATTGCTGTCACGAGCGGTGACCGCACGCTGCGCTCGGCCATCGATGAGGCATTGCGCGACTGGGTCGGCGATCCCAACGGGACCTATTATCTGCTCGGCTCCGCAGTTGGCGGCCACCCATATCCCTATCTGGTGCGCGAGCTGCAGTCGGTCATCGGGCGCGAGGCGCGCGCCCAGATGCTCGAGCGCGTCGGCTCTCTGCCCGATCTCGTGGTGGCCTGTGTCGGCGGCGGATCCAATTCGATCGGTCTGTTCCACCCCTTCATCGGCGATGCAAGCGTGGCGATGCTCGGTGTCGAGGCAGGCGGACGCGGCACGGGGCTCGGCGACAACGCCGCGAGCCTCGCTACCGGCAGGCCCGGAGTGCTGCATGGCAGCTATTCGTACCTGCTGCAGGATAGCGACGGACAGATCCAGGAGACCCATTCCATCTCGGCGGGTCTGGATTATCCGGGCGTGGGACCCGAGCACTCCTTGCTGCTGGCTGTCGGCCGCGTACGCTATGAATCGGCCAGCGACGCCGAGGCGCTCGCGGCCGTACGCGAATGCTGCGAGTGCGAGGGCATCCTGCCGGCGCTCGAGAGTGCGCACGCGCTCGCGGCGGCGCGGCGCTGGGCAGCCGAGCACCCTGCGGCGAAGATCCTGATCGGGTTGTCCGGTCGCGGAGACAAGGACATGCAGACGCTGTCGCGGACCTTGCTGGCTTCGGATGGCGCGCCCGCCGCCGCGAACGGGAAGGGGACATGACCGAGCAAACTGCCAGGACGCCCATCGAGCGCATCGTGACCGCGCTGCGAGCGGCGGCCAAACACGGTCAGCCGGCGCTCGTGGCCTTCATGACTGCAGGCTATCCGGATCGCTCGAAGTTTCGCGAGCACCTCGCGGCGGTGGCGCAGGAAGCGGACGTGGTCGAGATCGGCGTGCCGTTTTCCGATCCGATGGCCGACGGGGTCACGATCCAGCGCTCGAGCGAGGGGGCCCTGCGCGCCGGGGTCACGCTCACCTGGATCCTCGAGGAGCTGCAGCTCATGGATCCCGTGAAGGCCCCGCTGCTGCTCATGAGCTACATGAATCCGCTGCTGGCCTTCGGCCTCGATCGCCTCGCCCGGCGCGCGGCGGGCGCCGGCGTGTGCGGTTTCATCGTCCCGGATCTGCCGTTCGACGAAAGCGAGGAGCTGTGGTCCGTGCTGGCGCCGTACAATATCGCGCTGGTGCAGATGGTGACACCGGTGACGCCCAGCGATCGGATGTCGAAACTCGCCACTGCAAGCCAGGGTTTCGTCTATGCGGTCACGGTCACGGGCACGACTGGCAAGAACATGGGCACCGCGGATGACATCTCGGCCTATCTCGAGCGCGTGCGCGCGGCCGCCACCGTGCCGGTGTGCGCCGGATTTGGCATACGCACTCGCGAGCAGGTCGAGCGGCTGCGTGGCCAGGTCGACGGCGTCATCGTCGGCTCGGCGCTCGTGGAAGTGCTCGAGCGTGGGGAGTCGCCGCAGGAATTCCTGGCGGGGTTGCGACCGCCGCGTCGATGAATCCGGGCGCGACCGCGCCGCACGCGGCTGCTGCGCCGCAGACTCCTCGATCGCCCCACAAGGCGCCGCTGTCGCTGCTGCTCGGGCTGCTCTCGACCGTCGGCGCCTTCACGATCGATGCCTACTTTCCCTCCATGCGCGCGATTGCGCAGGCGTTTCACCTCTCCGCGTGGCAGGTCCAGCAGACGCTCACCGTCTACATGTTCAGCTACGCTCTGGCGTCGTTGTTTCACGGCTCGCTGTCCGATGCGGTCGGCCGGCGGCGTCCCATCATAGCGAGCCTCGGCGTCTATACGCTGGCGTCGATCGGCTGCGCGGCGGCGCCAAACTATTCGACGCTGCTCGCATTCCGGGCGATTCAGGGCCTGGTGGCCGGTGCGGGACAGATCATCGGCCGCGCCATAGTGCGCGACAGCTTTCATGGCCCCGAGGCGCAGCGACTCATGAGCATGATCACGATGATCTTCGGCCTGGGACCTGCAGCCGCGCCGATCATCGGCGGCTGGGTGCACGAGCTGCTCGGTTGGCGCGCTGTCTTTGGGACCATGGCGCTGCTCGGCGCGATCCTGTTCGTCTACACCGCGCAGCGCCTGTCCGAGACGCATCCATCCGAGCGGCGCACGCCGTTGCGGGTCGATCGACTGGTGCAGCACAACTTCGCGGTCCTGCGACACGGCGAGTTCCTGCTGCTGGCGCTCGCGAGCGGGCTCAGTTTCATATCGCTGCACGTCTATGTCGGATGCGCGCCGGCGATCGTGCTCGACCACTGGCAGCTCGACGAAACCGAGTTCGCGGCACTGAACCTGCCCATCATCGGCGGCTACACGATCGGCGCGGTGGCCTCAGGCCGCCTGGCGGGCCGGCTGCGGCCTCAATATCAGGCGCGTTTCGGCTTTCAACTGCTGCTGGTTGTGACGGCACTGATGCTGCTGCTGCAATTCGGCTTCGCCGCGCCGCCGATCTACCTGCAGCAGTTGCTGCTGGCGGCCGTCGGCTTCGGACTGCAACTGATGTACCCCATCGTCACTCTGCGCGTTCTGGATCTGTTTCCAGCCGCGCGAGGCGCGGCGGCCTCGATGCAGTCCTTCTTCAGCCTGATGATTGCTACCGTGACCATGGGATTGCTGGCGCCGCTGCTGGCTCCCTCGATGCGTCGCATAGCCTGCGTTTCGTTTCTGTCTGCCACCACGGGAGGGTTGCTGTGGCGGCTTGCGCAGCGTTACCGTGTGGGCCACCGGCCGGCCCCGTGAGCCGCGGCGGGTCCTCTCGAGGGAGCTGCATGCCCAGCCTTACCGTCGATGCTCGATTCTGCGGTCCGCCGGGCTACGCCAACGGCGGCTATCTCGCCGGGCTCATGGCCAGTCATGCCACCGTCCGTGTTCGCATCCGGCTCGAGCGGCCGATTCCGCTCGATGTACCCCTCGAGCTCGCGGCGCATGCGGACGGTGGCCTCGAGCTGACCCGCGACGGCGCGACGCTCGCACGTGCGTTGCCGGCGGCCGATTTCGATCTCGAGGTGCCCGAGCCGCCGAGCTATCTTGCGGCGCTGGAGGCATCGCGTCACTTCATCGGCTTTGCGAATCATCTGATTCCGGATTGCTTCGTCTGCGGCACGCACCGCGCGCGCGGCGATGGCCTGCGAGTGTTCGCGGGGCGATGGGGCGGCGACAACAGGGTGGCCGCGCCCTGGGTCGCCGATACCGGCCTGTCGGACGGCGATGGCAAGGTGCGGCCCGAATTCATCAGCGCGGCGCTCGATTGTCCCGGCGCATTCGCGGCTCGCGACGACATGGTGCCGATGCTGCTCGGGGAATTCACGGTGCACGTCGATCGTCGCGTGCACGTCGATGAGCCCTGCGTCGTCGTCGGCTGGCGGATCGGCGCCAACGGCCGCAAGTATGAGGTCGGTACGGCGCTGTTCGATGAGGACGGCGAGCTGTGCGCGCGCGCACGGGCGATGTGGATCGAGCTGCGCCGCGAGCGCTGAGCGCCCAGCCGATGGCAACGCGGCGGCGCCGCGCGATGGATTCCAGCTCAGCGCGCGCGGGCCAGCCAGACGCCGAGCCACACGCACAAGCCGGCGACACCCAGCACGATGCCGAGCCAGTGTGGCTGCAGGCGCGTGCCGAGCCAGAGCACCCCGCCGAGCATGAGCGCGGCGCCGATCACGATGCGATCGCTGCGACTGGACTGCGCGGCCGCCTCCCTGCGCCACTGCTCGATGGCGCTGGTATCGATCGGCACCCGCAAGGTGCCGTCCTGCACGCGCTCGATCACCCGCTTGGCAACCGGCGGCAGGGCCTTGATGATCTCGAGCGCATCGGGCCAGCCGCGGCGAATCTCGCGCAGCACGTTGCGGGGACTCATGCGATCGCGCATCCAGCGGCGCAGCACCGGGTGCGCGGTCTGCCAGATGTCGAGCTCGGGGTAGAGCTGTCGGCCGAGGCCCTCGACGTTGAGCAGCGTCTTCTGCAGCAGCAGCAGCTGCGGCTGGATCTGCCCATTGAAAAGCCGCAGCGCCTCGAACAGCCGCAGCAGCACGGTGCCGAAGGAGATCTCCTTGAGCGGGCGATCGAAGATCGGCTCGCAGATCGTGCGCACGGCCGACTCCATTTCATCGACGCGCGTGTCGGCCGGTACCCAGCCGGATTGCACGTGCAGCGTTGCGACTCGGCGGTAGTCGCGGTTGAACACGGCCAGGAAGTTCTCGGCCAGGTACGTCTGGTCGCGCTCATCGAGCGTGCCGACGATGCCGAAGTCCACCGCCGCGTATCTCGGCCGCTTGGGATCATCGATCAGAACGAAGATGTTGCCCGGGTGCATGTCGGCGTGAAAGAAGTTGTGCCGGAACACCTGCGTGAAGAAGATCTCCACGCCGTTCTCGGCCAGCACGCGGAAGTCGGTGCCGAGCTCTCGCAGCCGCGCGAGCTCGCCGATCGGCACGCCACGGATGCGCTCCAGGACCAGCACGGTCGGCCGACAGAAGTCCCAGTGCACCTCGGGCACGTACAGCAGCGTCGAGCCGGCGAAGTTGCGCTTGAGTTGCGAGGCGTTGGCGGCCTCGCGCATCAGGTCGAGCTCCGCGAGCACGGTCTTCTCGTATTCGCGCACGATCTCGCGCGGCTTGAGCCTCCGGCTCTCGCTCCACCAGCGTTCGGCCATGCCGGCGATCATGTACATGACCTCGATGTCGAGCTCGATCATCGCCTTCATGCCCGGGCGCAATACCTTCACGATGACTTCGCGGCCGTCGGGAAGCTGCGCCGCATGCACCTGCGCGATCGAGGCCGCCGCCAGCGGCGCCTCATCGAAGCCGTGCAGCCGGTGATCCAGCGGCTCGCCGTAGGCCTGCTCGATGGTCTGTCGTGCCACGGCGCCCGGGAACGGCGGCACCTTGTCCTGCAGCTTCGCGAGTTCATCGGCGATGTCGTCGGGCAGCAGATCGCGCCGCGTCGACAGGGTCTGGCCGAACTTGACGAAGATCGGCCCGAGCTCCTCGAGCGCGAGCCGCAGGCGTTGCGCGCGCGCCCGCGGCGAGCGGCGCTGGAACCAGGTCCACGGCGAGACGAAGTAGACGAAGCGCAGCGGCCGATACAGGTGAGTGGCGGCGACGAAGTCGTCCAGCCGATGGCGCACGAGCACGCGCTGAATCGCCATCAGCCGCCGCAGGACTCGCAGTTGCATCAAGCCGGCTCCCGACCGCCGGCGGAGACGCCCTCCAGTCGCGAGCTCCGCTCCAGCTGCGCCATGCGCGCCTCGAGTCGGTCCAGTTGATCGCGCAGATCATCCACGCCGCGCAGGAAGTGCGCGGCTTCGGCGCGCGAGACGAGATCGCCACGCTCGTGCGCAAGGTACTCGGAGAGGTTCTGCACCGAGGTCCAGGCAGCCGAGCGCGTCCAGGCTCCCGCTGCGCGCAGGCCGCGCATGATCACGTGCGCGCCGCTGCGTCCGAGCACGGCGGACAGTGCGTTCTCGAGATCGGGTCGCAGCAGCAATGCGAGCCGGCCGAATTGGCGCGCCGCTTCCGCATCCCCTGTAACGCGGAGGTCGCCGCGCTGCGCGACGGCGTCCGGCTCCCCGCGCGCCAGCGCGAGCAGCGACAGCGGCGTGCCGCTGATGCAGGCGTCGCTTGAGGCTCCGGGCTCGAGCGGTTCGACCCGCAGAGCGGCCTGCGTGCAGGCGATGGTCACGCTCCAGGGCGTTCCGCGCACCTCCACGGTGATGCGCCGGCCGGCGAGCTCGGCGAGCAGCGCGCCTGCGCGCGGGGATTCGGTGCGCGCGCGCGCGACGGCCGCCCTGAGCGCGCGATCGATGGCTCCCTCGACGATCGGCGACATCTTCAGGTCCGATAGCCGCGATGCAGGGCTACCACGCCGCCCATCAGGTTGTGGTATCGGCAGGCCTCGAGGCCTGCCGCGCGCATCATCTCGAGCAACGTGTGCTGATCGGGGTGGCGACGGATCGATTCGGCGAGGTAGCGGTAGCTTTCGGCGTCGCCGGCGACGACGCGGCCGAGCCAGGGCAGGACATTGAAGGAGTACGCATCGTAGAGCCGGCTTAAGCCCGGAATCACGGGTGTCGAGAATTCCAGCACCAGCAACTGTCCGCCCGGTTTGAGCACACGCCGCATCGAGGCGAGCGCAGCGGCCTTGTCGGTGACGTTGCGCAGGCCGAAGCCGATCGTGACGCAATCGAAGCTGTCGTCGGCGAATGGCAGTTTTTCCGCGTCAGCCTGTGCATACACCAGAGCGGCAGAGAGTGCGCGATCGATGAGCCGGTCGCGGCCATGCTCGAGCATGCGGGCGTTGATGTCGGCGAGCACGACCAGACCCGACCGCCCGACCTGGCGCGCAAGCCCTGCGGCGAGATCGCCCGTCCCGCCCGCGATGTCGAGCGCGCGACCGCCGCGCCGCAGGCCGGTCAGGGACAGCGTGAATTGCTTCCAGAGCCTGTGGGCGCCCCCGGACATCAGATCGTTCATCAGGTCGTAGCGATCCGCGACGCTGTCGAACACGCCTCTGACGCGCCGCGACTTGTCCTGAAGCGGGACGTCTTCGAAGCCGAAATCAACGGTCTCGCGACGGTTGGGGGTCATTGGAAGTCCCTGCTTGACCTAAGCGGTGATTCTATTATGTAGCTCTGCAACCAGCGGTCGGCGCGCATGCGAGCGCTCGTCCGATCGTACGTAGTTGCGACAATTACGCGCGGAAAGGACCGATTTCGTCCACTATGAGCCTGACCTGTTGCGGCGCCGCCTACAATTTTTTTCATGATCATCCATTCGAAAATGCTGGTAATTCGCCACCATTTCGCACAGAATCCCGCCCCGGTTGTGGCCCAAAAGGCGCAACCGAGTGGGGGTCTTGTGAAGATTTGGCCGGGTGAAATCGCCCGGCCTTTCTTTTTGTGAACGATGAAATCCCCGATGCCATCGCGCCCGGGCTCAATGTTTGTCGGCATGGCCGCGCACCGGCCCGCCGCAGCCTGCCGGTGCGCCCGCCGCAGCGTTCGCGCCACCGCCGGCTGCGGCTTGCGCGCGCCGCGCCTGATAATCCGACCAATTGCGCGCATGCTGCGAGCCGAGTTCGTACAGGTACTTCCAGGTGTACAAGCCGGTGCTGTGACCGTCGTCGAATATCAGCCGCACGGCGTAGTGCCCGATTGGCTCGACGGCGCTGACGCCGACGGTCTCCTTGCCGAGCACGAGCACGCCCTCGCCCTGGCCGTGACCCTGCACCTCGGCCGATGGCGAGTACACGCGCAGGTACTCGAACGGGAGCTCGAAGCGCGCGCCGTCGGCGAACGCCACCTCGAGCACACGCGTGCGCGTGCGCAGCTTGATCTCGGTCGCCGCGACCGGCGGATTCTCAGCCATCGGCAATGCTCGCATTCCGCGGCTCGCATACCCGCGGTTGATTTGCTATACAGGACCTTCAGATGAGCGGCGATTCAGCCACAGCGACCGATACCTCTCAGCCGGATTATTACCACCGCGTCGTCGATTGTCAGTGGGCCTGCCCGGCGCACACCGACGTGCCCGAATACATCCGGCTCATCGCGCAGGGACGATACACCGAAGCGTACCTGCTGAACCGCGAATCCAACGTCTTCCCGGGCATTCTCGGGCGCGTCTGCGACCGGCCCTGCGAGCCGGCCTGTCGCCGCAGCCGCGTCGAGGACAAGCCGGTGGCCATCTGCCGTCTCAAGCGTGTGGCCGCGGATCTCAAGGGCGAGCTCACGGGACGCCTGCCGCGAGCGCCGGTGAAGCTCCTTGGCAAACGGATCGTCTGTGTGGGTGCGGGGCCGGCCTCGCTGACCGTCGCCAACGATCTGGCGCCGCTCGGCTATGAGGTCACAATCTTCGAGCAGAACGCCGAACCCGGCGGGTTGATGCGCAGCAATATCCCCTCGTTCCGACTGCCACAGGCGGTCCTGGACGAGGAGATCGGCATGATCCTCGATATGGGGGTCTCGCTCGAGCTCAACTCGCCGATCGAGAGCCTGCGCAGGCTGCTCGACACAGGCGGCTTCGATGCGGTCTTCGTCGGTTCCGGAGCTCCCAGAGGCAAGGAGCTGGAGCTGCCCGGTCGGCACGAGACGGACCGTATTCACATTGGCATCGCCTGGCTCGAGTCGGTGGCATTCGGCCACATCGGCTCGATCGGCGAGCGCGTGCTGATCATCGGCGTAGGCAATACCGCCATGGACTGCTGCCGCACCTCGCTGCGCCTGGGCGCGAAGAGCGTCAAGGTCATGGCCCGCAAGCCGCGCGGCTTCTTCAAGGCCTCGGACTGGGAGCTCGAGGATGCCGAGGAGGAGAGCGTCGAGATCATCGTCAATCATGCGCCCAAGGCCTTCGTTGTCGAAGGCGGGAAGCTCACCGGCATGCGCTTTGCGCAGATGGAATACGAGCTGGTTGATGGCGAGATCCAGAGCGAGCGCACGATCGGCGAAGTCACGATCGCATGCGACGATGTGATCCTCGCCATCGGCCAGGAGAACGCCTTTCCGTGGATCGAGCGCGACCTGGGCCTGGTGTTCGAGCGCGGTGATCGGCCGCGGGTCGATCCCAAGACCTTTCAGTCGACCCTGCCCGCGGTGTTCTTTGCAGGCGATGCGGCGCAGGGACCAAAAAACATCATCTGGGCGGTCGAGCAGGCGCATCAGGCGGCGTTGTCGATCCATCTGTACTGTCACGGGGAACCGGTGGACAAGCGACCCGCCAGTGCGGTGAAGCTGTCGAGCCGCAAGATGGGCATGCACGAGTGGTCGTACAAGAACGACTACGCGCCGCTGGAACGCCGGCTCATGCCCCATGTGTCGCTCAAGGAGCGCTTCAAGAAGATCAACATCGAGGTCGAGCTGGGTTTCACGCCCGAACAGGCCGCACAGGAAGCCGCGCGCTGCCTCAACTGCGATGTGCAGACCGTGTTCGAGGCGCGCCTATGCATAGAATGTGACGCCTGTATCGACATCTGCCCCACGGACTGCCTGACGATTACGCAGGACGGCAGCGAGGCGGACCTGCGCACGCGCCTGCGCGCGCCCGCGCTGGAGAGCTCGCAGCCGCTGTTCCAGTCGGCACCGCTGAAGCAGACCGGGCGAATCATGGTCAAGGATGAGAATCTCTGTGTGCACTGCGGTCTGTGCGCCGAGCGCTGTCCCACCGCTGCCTGGGACATGCAGAAGTCGACCATTCACTGGCCACAGGCCGCCGATGGGAGCCCGGTATGCCCGAGCGTAAAGCTCAAGACCGCGTAAACGATTTCGTCATCAAGATCGCGACCGTCAACGGCACTGGCTCCGCGAGCGCCAATGGCCTGCTCATGAAGGCGATCTTCCGCAGTGGCGTGCCCGTGGTGGGCAAGAACTATTTTCCGTCCAACATCCAGGGGCTGCCGACCTGGTACGAGATTCGCGTGACGCGCGACGGCCACCGCGCACGCGAGGGGCGCGTCGATCTCATGTTCGCGCTCAACGTCGAGACCTACTCGCGCGATCTGCAGGAGGTCTCCTCGGGCGGCTACCTGGTCTACGACTCGACCTGGCCGCGCCCGGCGCTGCTGAAACGCGACGACGTGACGGTGATCGGCGTGCCCCTGGCGCAGCTGTGCAACGAGAACTTCCAGGGCGTGCGTACGCGCATACTGATGAAGAACATCTGCTACGCGGGCGTGCTCGCGGCGTTGTGCGACATCGACCTCGACGTCATCCGCACGCTGCTGCAGGAAACCTACGCCCGCAAGCCGCAGCTGGT
>Ga0181523_10004408_pt1 | contig 12152 bp, 14 predicted proteins | sample PEATcosm2014_Bin_43_FD_119752 | JGI IMG/M metagenome (GOLD analysis project Ga0181523, IMG submission 119752) | Peatland microbial communities from MTU Mesocosm Facility, Houghton, MI, USA - PEATcosm2014_Bin05_30_metaG | ecosystem: Environmental > Terrestrial > Soil > Wetlands > Peat | place... | reverse complement strand
TGCAGTGGGAGCCCCGTGATCCGCGCGCACGTTCCCCTTCGGCGAAGACACCCAGCGTAGGCTCAGGGCGCCATGCAACCGGTCGACAACCCACGCGTCTACTCGGGCCGTTACGAGCTCACGCACCTGGTGGCGCGCGGCGGCATGGCGCAGGTGTACCGCGCCATGGACCTCCAGCTCGATAGGCCGGTCGCCCTCAAGGTGCTGTTCCCCGAGCTGTCCGTCGACCGGACCTTCGTCGAGCGGTTCCGCCGGGAGGCGCAGGCCGCCGCCAACCTGTCGCACCCGAACATCGTTCCGGTCTTCGACTGGGGGGAGGACGACGGCTCCTACTTCATCGTGATGGAGTACATCGACGGCCGGCCGCTGTCGGCCGTGCTGCGCGATCCCCAGCCGCTGGCACCGCGCCAGATCGCGACCATCGGCGCCGGGGTGGCGGCCGCCCTCGCCTTCGCACACCGGCACGGCGTGGTGCACCGCGATGTGAAGCCGGGCAACGTCCTGATCACGCCCGAGGGCGACGTCAAGGTCACCGACTTCGGCATCGCGCGGGCCGTGAACACCGAGGAGAGCCTGACCCAGACCGGCGCTGTCATGGGCACGGCGGCCTATTTCTCGCCCGAGCAGGCCGAGGGGAAGGGGGTCGACTCGCGCAGCGACATCTACTCGCTCGGGGTGGTGCTCTACGAGATGTCGGTCGGCAAGCCGCCCTTCACCGGCGACTCGCCCGTCGCGGTGGCCTCCAAGCACGTGCGCGACACCCCGGTCCTGCCGCGGGCGGCCAATCCGGCGGTGCCGGCGGCGCTCGAGGCCGTGATCATGAAGGCGATGGCCAAGGACCCCGACGACCGCTACCGGTCGGCCGAGGAGCTCAGGGCGGATCTCCTCCGGTTCGCTGACGGTCGACCGGTGGAGGCCGGCGATCCCGGGGTCACCTCCATGATGACCGCCGTCGGGGTCGGGGCCACCCAGGTCGTCGCCTCCTCGACCGGTCGTACCATGGCCGTCCCCGTCGACGGCCGCCCCCCGCCCCCCAGCCGCGAGGAGCTCGAGCGCAAGAAGCGGACGCGGCGCCTCGTGATCCTCCTCGTCGTCCTGCTGGTCGCGCTCGGCGTCATCGCCTTCTTCCTGCTCCGTTCGCTCGGGGGCCACGTCACCGTTCCGAACGTGGTGGGCAACACGCAGAGCGTCGCCACTCAGACGCTGAAGAACGACAACCTGACGGTGGGGCCCGCCACCTTCCGCACCAGCGCACAGGCCCGGGGCATCGTCCTGTCCACCAGCCCGGCTGCCGGCGCATCGGTGTCGAAGAACTCGACGGTCGATCTCGTGGTCAGCGACGGGCCGAACATCCCCACCGTCACCGTTCCCCCCGTGGAGGGGAAGGAGCTCACGGCGGCCATCTCGGCGATCCAGGGAGCCGGACTCACCTACAAGATCACCGACGTGACGAGCACCCAGCCCGTCGGCACGGTGATCAGCCAGAGCCCGGCGGCCGGCACGAAGATCAAGGCCAACGTCCCGGTGGTGCTGACCGTATCGGGCACGCAGACGTCGGTGTCGGTGCCGAGCGTGCTCGGGCAGACGCCCGCGTCCGCGGGCGCGACGCTCAGCGGCAAGGGCCTCAACGTCGGGTCACAGAGCAACGCCTGCTCGAGCCAGTACGGGCAGGGGGTCGTGTCGTCGCAGAGCCCGGCTGCCGGCGCCACCGTCCAGCCGAACGCGTCGGTCAACCTCGTAATCTCGACCGGGAACTGCGCCACCGTCCCCGGCGTCGTCGGCCAGTCGGTCAGCGCGGCCCAAACGGCGATCAGCAGCGCCGGCCTCGTGGCCAACACGACGTACGACACCACCTGTGCCAACGGGGCCCAGCCGGGCAACGTCGACAGCCAGAACCCGGCCGCCAACGCCTCGGTGTCCAGCGGGACCTCCGTGACCATCTCGGTCTGTCAGTCCGCCACCACGACGACCACGAGCACGACGACACCGACGTCGTCGACCACCTCGACCACCACGTCGACCTCGACCACGTAGCGCGGCAGGCCGGGACGGCCCGCGCACGGGCATCAGGCTCCGGCGGCTCCCGCCGTCTGCCCCAGCTGCCCGAGGAAGTTGGCCAGCAGCGCCGGGCCCGACACGGTCAGCACCGACTCGGGGTGGAACTGCACCCCTTCGACGGCCAGCGAGCGGTGCCGCAGCCCCATGACGACGCCGTCGGTCGAGGTCGCGGTGACCACCAGCTCGTCGGGCACGCTCTCGGGCCGCACGACCAGCGAGTGGTAGCGGGTGGCCACGAAGGGATTGGGGAGCCCCGCGAAGAGGCCCTTCCCGTCGTGGTGGATCTCCGAGGTCTTGCCGTGCATCAGATGGGGGGCGGCCACGATCTCGCCGCCGTAGGCCTGGCCGACGCACTGGTGGCCGAGGCACACGCCGAGCAGCGGGATCTCGCCGGCCAGCTGCGCGATGGCCGCCAGGCTGACCCCGCCGTCCTCGGGTCGCCCGGGCCCGGGCGAGATGAGCACGGCGTCGGGCCGCTCGGCCCGGATGCCGGCGACGTCGATGGCGTCGTTGCGGAAGACCACCGGCTCGGCCCCCAGCTCACCCAGCTCCTGGACCAGGTTGTAGACGAAGGAGTCGTAGTTGTCGACGACGAGCAGCCGCGGTCCCATGGGGTGCCGATCGTACCCGCCCGGCCCGATCGCACCGCCCGGGGTGGCTAACCTCTGCCCCGTGGCAACCAGCACCAAGGGCCCCGGCGGGGCCTCCCGCAAGGGGAAGTCGGCCACCGGGCGAGCCTCCAAGGTCGGCCGGTACAAGACGGCCGAGGAGAGCGGCCGCTACACGGCGCCCATCCCCAAGAGCGTGCGCCACAGCCCACGGTGGTTCGGCGCGCTCATCCTGGTGCTGCTCATCGGCGGCGTCGCCGTGATCACGGTCAACTACCTGGCGCACCTGCCGTTCATGGCCCACGGCTCGCCGTGGGGGCTGGTCGTCGGCCTGGTGGCGATCTTCGTGGGCTTCCTGCTCGCGACCAGATACCACTGACCCTGTCGCGGCGGGGCGCCCCTCGAGGGGGAACCGCCCCGCCGGCTCACCCGGCCCGCCGCAGGGGGCCGGACCTGACCTCAGCCCAGCCGCTCGATGATGGTGGCGTTGGCCAGCCCGCCGCCCTCGCACATCGTGACCAGCCCATAGCGGCCGTTGGTGCGCTCGAGCTCGTTGAGGAGCGTCGCCGTCAGCTTGCCGCCCGAGGCGCCCAACGGGTGGCCGAGGGCGATGGCGCCGCCGTTGGGGTTCACGATCTCCATGTTGGGGTGGTGCTCCTTCTCCCACGCCAGCACGACGGAGGCGAAGGCCTCGTTGATCTCCACCGCGTCGATGTCGTCCATGGTGAGCTTGGCCCGCTCGAGCACGCTGGTCGTCGCCGGGATGGGACCGGTCAGCATGGTCACGGGGTCCACGCCGGCCAGCGCGAAGGCGTGGAAGCGGGCACGCGGACGCAGCCCGAGGGCGTTCGCCTTCTCCTCGCTCATGATGAGCACGGCCGAGGCGCCGTCGGTGATCTGCGACGAGTTCCCGGCGGTGACCTTGCCGTCCTCCTTGAAGGCGGGCTTCAGGTTGGCCAGGGCCTCCACCGTGGAGTCGGGCCGGATGCCTTCGTCGGTGGCGAAGATCTCGTCGGTGTCGTTGCCCTCGTCATCGCGCACGGCGACAGGCACGATCTCGTTCTCGAACCGGCCCTCTGCCGTCGCCCGCGCCGCACGCTGGTGGCTCTGCACCGAGAACGCGTCGAGCTCCTGGCGCGAGATGCTCCACTGGTCGGCGATCATCTCGGCGCCGATGCCCTGGCCCTTGAGTTGGCTGTGCCCGTCCTCGCCGGTGTAACGCGCCATCATGCGGGGGCCGAAGGGGAACCCGTAGTCGCGCACCACCGACGAGCCCATGGGGGTGTGGGTCATGGACTCGATCCCGGCGGCCACGACGATGTCGTACGCACCGGCCATCACGCCCTGGGCGGCGAAGTGCACCGCCTGCTGCGAGGAGCCGCACTGGCGGTCGATGGTCGTGGCGGGCACCGACTCGGGCCAGCCGGCGGCCAGCACGGCGTTGCGCCCGACGTTGAGGGACTGCTCGGAGACCTGCATGACGCAGCCCATGATCACGTCGTCGACGAGGGCGGGGTCGAGCTTGTTGCGCTCCGCCACGGCCCTGAGGGCTTCGGAGGCGAGGTCGACGGCATGCCAGTTGCGCAGCTTCCCGTTGCGCTTGCCGCCGGCGGTCCGGACGGCGTCGACGATGACTGCAGTGGTCATGGTGGGTCTCCTCCCGATTCCGGCGGGCCGCTCCCTGGCCGGTTTGGATCGGGGACCATCCTACCTGGGCCGCTCCGGAGGGCCATCGGGCCCGGGGTTCCCGGTGGCCGGCCGGTAGGGTCTGGCCCCGATGGGGCGCACCCGCAAGGACATGGACCGCTGGCTGGGCGATGGCGGCATGCCCGTCATCGCCCTCGTCGGTGGCGCTTTCACCGGCTACGGGGTGGACGGGGAGGACCTGGGCTGGGTCAGCGGGACCTTCACGCCGACCGATCTGGCGTGTAACCCCCACGGGGTCACCCAGGCCGGGATCCACTCCCTCCTGCTCGATGCCGCCATGAACTTCGCGATCAATGCCGCCCTTCCGGGCCGGGCCCGTACGCGGGGCACGCTCGAGATGAAGACCGAGTGCATGCGGCCCGCCCTGAAGGGCGACCCGTTCGCGTTGCGCGGCGAGGTCGTGCGGATGGCCAAGCAGGTGGCCTACGGCGAGGCGACCGTGCGTGCCGCCGACGGCACGCTCATCAGCCGGTCCACCGGGACCTTTCTATTGCATCGCCCCGACCCCGACCCCGCCTGACCCCTACCGCGTTCCCACGCCCGGGCCTGGGGTGTGCAACGTCTGCTGCGGTCCCTCGGGTGACGGCCAGGAGGTGTGCTTCGCCTGCCGCCGGGTGAGCGGGCGTCTCGGCCTCCCGCTCGCCCCCGTCCTGGCGGTGCGCCTGTGCCCCCTGCCCAGCCCTCTCTACGCCGTCCTCATGGGGTACAAGGAGTCACCGGTGAGCGAGGCCCGCGGGCGCTTCGGCCCGATGGTGCGCGCGCTCTTCGACGGCTTCCTGGCCCGCCATGCCCCCTGCGTGGCCGCCGCCGCGGGCGGTCCCTTGGCGCTCGTGCTCGCAGTGCCCTCGTCGTCGCGCCCCGGTGGCTCGCCGCTCAATCGTGTGGAAGGGCTGGCGCCCACCGTCTGTGCGCGCGTTACAGGCGCCGTCTGGTCGCCCCACCTGCTCGCCCGCTCCGGGGCGCCCGTCGGCCACATGCGCCCCGAGGCGCGGGCGTTCGCGGTCCCACCGACGCGGCGACCCGCCGTGGCCGGCCGGCGTGTGCTGCTGCTCGACGACACCTACGTCAGCGGTGCCCGGGCGCAGAGCGCGGCGGCGGCACTGCGCCGGGCCGGCGCCAACTCGGTCGTGATCCTCGCCCTGGGCCGGGTCCTGCGGCCGGATCGCTCCGAGGCGCACGCCCGCTTCCTCTGCCGGTGCCGCGCGCCCGTTGACGCCTCCGGTCCGCGACCGGCGCCGTGTTGTCGGTGCGTTCAGACGGCAGCGCCGACCGAGTAGCGCACGCCGGTCAGCTCCTCGGACGCCTGCCACAGCGCGACGGCCGCCACCTCGTCGCGGGCACGGCGCCAGGGCCTCGCGACGGACGGCGGCCCGTAGAGCCCGAACAGCCGTGCCGGGCCGATGTACTGCCCCGGACGGATGGCCGCCGCCGTGGCGGCGCACAGGATCGGGAGGGCCCCGCCAGCGGTCGACTGCCCGAGCAGCGTGCCGGCGGCACGCCCGAGCTTGCGCCGCAGGCGGCTGTTGCCCAGCGCGGCGCCGCTGCCGGCGAGATTGCTGCGGGTCCAGCCGGGGTGCGCGGCCACGGCCAGTGTCGAGAGGCCCGCCGCGCCCAGCCGCCGGCTGAGCTCTGCGGTGAACAGCAGGTTGGCCAGCTTCGACGTGCTGTAGCTGACCCAGGTGTTGCGCGACGACGCGCCGGTCAGGTCGCTGCGGTCGAGCCGGCCCATGCGGTGCAGGTGTGAGCTCACGGTGACGATGCGCGAGCGCTCGGTCGTGACGATCCGGTCGAGCAGCAGGCCGGTGAGGGCGAAGTGGCCGAAGTGGTTCGTGCCCATCTGCAACTCGAACCCGTCGGGCGTCAGCCGGTAAGGGGTCCCCATGACCCCGGCGTTGTTGACCAGCACGTCGAGGCGCGCGTGTGCGGAGACCACGGTGGCCGCGGCTCGGCGCACCGACACGAGGTCGGCCAGATCGAGCTCCAGGAGCTCGAGGGAGCTGCGGTCGAGCTCGTTCTCCAACTTGTCGCGGGCCCGGCGCGCCTTCTCCTGGTCGCGGCAGGCGAGGATCACGTGCGCCCCGTGGTCGGCCAGCGCCTTGGCGGTCTCGTAGCCGATGCCGCTGTTGGCGCCCGTGACCAGCGTCACCCGGCCGGTGAGGTCGCCGATGTCGTCAGCGCCCCAGGTGGGGCTGCCGGTCGCTTCGCCCCCCGCTATCCGGCTCACGCGTTGCCGATGTGGTCCGCCGGCACCGAGCCGAGCTTTCCGGCCTCGAAGTCCTCGAAGGCCCGAATGATCTCGGCCCGGGTGTTCATCACGAAGGGCCCGTGGGCGTACACGGGCTCTCCGATCGGCCGGCCCCCGAGGACCAGGACGTCCAGGGCCGGATGGCGCGACTCCTGCACGGGGTCGGCCCGCAGCACCAGGGCGTCGCCGGCCCCGTGGACGGCCAGCTGCCCGCTGTGCAGCGGCCTGGCGTCCGGACCCACCGCGCCGTTCCCCGAGAGGGCGTACACGAGTGCGTTGAACTCGGGCGGCCACGGCAGGACCAGTTCCGCCCCGGGCTGCACGGTCGCGTGCACCAGGGAGATAGGTGTGTGCGTGGCGCCGGGCCCGCGGTGCCCCGCCACGTCACCCGCGATGACCCGGACCAGTGCGCCACCGTCGGGCGAAGTGAGGAGCACGACGTTGCCCGCTTCGAGGTCCTGGTAGCGCGGGTCGATCATCTTGTCGGCGGAGGGCAGGTTCACCCACAGCTGAATGCCGTGGAACAGACCGCCGCTGGCAATGAGCTGCTCGGGCGGTCGCTCAATGTGCAGGATGCCCGAGCCGGCGGTCATCCACTGGGTCGACCCGTTCGTGATCAGGCCGCCCCCACCGATGGAGTCCTGGTGCTGGAAGGTGCCGTCGATCATGTAGGTCACGGTCTCGAAGCCCCGGTGGGGGTGCCACGGGGTGCCCTTCGGCTCTCCGGGGGCGTACTCCACCTCACCCATCTGGTCCATGTGGATGAAGGGGTCGAGGTCGGCCAGCGGTACCCCCGCGAAGGCGCGCCGCACCGGGAAACCCTCGCCCTCGAAGCCGGAGGGCGCGTCGCTCACGCTCTTTACCGGGCGCCGGGCGCCCGGTCCCGGCGTCTCGATGCGCGGGAGGACCAGGGTGTCGGGGACGGTCACTGCGGGCATTTGGGGACCTCACTCTCTGTCGCGGGATGCCCACGCCGGGCATGCCCCTCCGGGATCCGGCGGGCGACTCCTGGGCGACGTTTGTGCAACACGGAGCGTCGCGGTTCTGTTCCGGGTGCCGTCACATGCCGTCCCGTCGAGCGATCGTCCCGCCGGGCGATCATGAGGCGTCGAGCCGGCCGACCTGTTCGGGCGTCAGCGAGATGTCGGCGGCGGCCGGGGACGCGGTGGCGGTCTCGGGGCGGCTGCTCCCGGGGATCGGGATCACCCGGGATCCCTTGGCCAGCATCCAGGCCAGCGTGACCAGCTGTGGGCTCGCGCCCACCTCGGCGGCGACCTCGGCGAAGGCCGGGTGGGCCGTCTGTATGTCGTCGGCGTTGCCGATGCCGCCCAGGGGGCTCCACGGGATGAACGCGATGCCGAGCCGCTCGCAGTGCTCGAGCTCGCCCTCAGAGGAACGGAACCGCGGCGAGAACTCGTTCTGCACGCTCACCAGCCTGCCCCCGAGCACCTGCTGGGCCTCGTCGATCCGGGCCACGGAGGCGTTGGACACCCCGGCCATCAGGATCTTGCCCTCGTCGAGGAGGTCGGCCAGCGCGCCGACCGACTCCGCCCAGGGGACGGAGGGGTCGGGTCGGTGGTACTGGTAGAGGCCGATCGCGTCCACGCCGAGCCGCTTCAACGACGCCTCGCAGGCCTCCTTCACGTAGGCCGGGTCGCCGTGCACGGTCCAGCTGCCGTCGCCCGGCCGCCGGTGCCCGCCCTTGGTGGCCACGAGCACGTCGTCGGTGGGTCCCGGGTAGGCGGCCAGAGCCTCGGCGACCAGCAGCTCGCCGTGGCCGTGCTCCTGCACGCCGAGCGAGTAGGCGTCCGCGGTGTCGATGATGGTCACGCCGGCGTCGAGGGAGGCGTGAATGGTGGCGATCGCCTGACGGCGGTCGGGGCGGCCCTCAATGGAGAGGGGCATCTCGCCGAGCCCGATGGCGCTGACGGTCCGGTCACCGATTGGACGCTGCTGCATGTGCTCCTCCTCGTGGTGCTGTGGCGCCGCCGTCCGCGAGAGCGTGCCGACGCCGATCTCCGTGTACTGGCTCCACGTGGTTACTACCCGACCACGTGGAACGCAATCCGGTAGAGCAGGGTGTCGTCGGCGATCGGTCCGGCATGCGCGGCCCGCCGCCGCAGTGTCTCGCGGTCGGGCTCGCCGGCCCGGCGCACGTCGGCATCGGAGATGTCGGCGAAGGCCACCAGGTCCATGTCGTCGACTTCAATCTCGACCCGGCCCACGCGGTAGCGCCCGCCCACCTTGGCGTGGGGCCGCCGCCAGAGACGGTAGGAGACCGTGATGTCGCCCGCCGCGACGTCGTCGCGCAGCTCCCGGCTGAACTCCATGAGGGACAACGGTAGGCGGCGGCCCGGCGGGCGTCAGTATTGCCAGACCCTGACCCAGTCGATCTTCGTGGTGTCGGGCAGCGGCGTCGTGCCAGGTTGGAACGTGTCATCGCCGTCTATGCCGAAGGCCGAGGTGAAGGCAAGGAGGAACGGCTGGTTGAACGGTTCGGGAGCCGTATCGGGAAGGGAGACGTACGGCGAGTAGTCGTCGGTCAGACAGGGCGCACTGTTGTAGTAGCTCGTGAGGGCGGTCGGTCCAGGACAGGTCGTACGCGTTGAACTGCCCGGCCGTGGAGGCCCCCGCCAGGGTGCGGTAGAAGGAGAGGGTTGTCGAGTGGGGCTAGCTGGAATCGAACCAGCGACCTCAGCATTATCAGTGCTGCGCTCTAACCGACTGAGCTATAGCCCCGGGGTGAAAAACCGCAGATCAAGCCTACAGTTCCGACTGCCCGATCTGCGAGTCGGCAGCCGCCATGCGCTCTACGTGCGACATCTCGTCCATCATCAGATCCCCGATGGTACGTGCCGCCTCCTCATCGGCGCTCGATCCGCCTGAGCGTAGAGAGCCAGCGTGACCTGCGGGGAGGAGTGTCCAACCCGATTCATCACGGTCCGTACATCCACCCCGCTTGCGACCAACTTGGTGATGTTGAAGCGGCGCACGTCGAGCGCGTCGACGGATCCGTTGATGGCCGCTAGGCCAGCGCGCACCGAACCAAGATTGGCGACGTCCATGAGAATGACGTCGAAGATGTGTCGGCCGGTGACGGCTTCGAGATCGGCCTTTGCCGTTGACGCTCGATCTTGGTTCCGACACGCCAGATAGATGCGGGCGATCTCGGGACGTAAGGCCAGTTGCCGGGCCACCTCCTTGCCGATCCCGACATTGGCGCCCGTGATGAGCACCGTCTTTCCTGAGGGTGTGCTCACGCTGATTCCCTCTCACCTTCTGTGGACGTAGGGAGGCCGTCGAGCAAGCTGAAACGGACATCCATCGCGATACCTCGGACTTCGATCAGCTGCTGATATTCAGGCGAGTTGTACCAACTGAGGGCCGTCTCGTGGTCCGGAAACCGCACGATCGCCCCTGAGGTGGCCACGGGATCGCCATGCAGGATCTCCCAGTTACTGGCGGCGGCAACCTCGCCTCCGTGCTCTTTTGCGGACTTTCCAGCGTTACCGGCGTATTTCTCACGATAGACATCTGGGTCCTTAGCTGTGAATTCGACAATTACGTATGCACTCATGTGGATACTCCTCAGTTGTTAGTTGTGATCTGCGTTCTAGGTCTTCGCTCTTATCAACGTCACCGCCGACAGGCGTTACGTCGCTACTCGGCCTCCATCGACTGCAAGAGTGACGCCGTGGACGAAGCTGCCATCATCACTGGCCAGGAAGACGATCGCCGCAGCCAGTTCCTCGGGCTGAGCGACGCGACCTGCTGGTGCGAGTGCTGCGAGCTGATTCACCATCTCGGCGGGGACTGCTTCCATCATGCGTGTGCGCGTCGGGCCGGGGGCAACGGCATTGACCCGGACGCCACTCGGGCCGTATTCGGCGGCCCAGGCCTTCGTCAACAGTTCGAGAGCCGCTCGGCTGGCGCCGTACAGAGCCATACCGGCCTGTCCGAAGCTCGCGACCATCGTGGAGACGTTGACGATCGAGCCCCATCCGCGTTCGGCCATGGCTGGCGCCAGTGACGCGACGAGGAAGAACGGAACTTTGACGTTCAGTGCAAAGGTTTCGTCGAACTCTGCTTCGGTGGCTGCCATGCTTGGCCCGAGCAAGGCGACGCCAGCGTTGTTGATGAGGATGTCGACGTGACCGTCGCCTGCCTCAGTGGCCCACTCGACCAGGTCCTGGGCCGATTGCAGATCGCTCAACGTGGTGAGCTTGAACGTCGCGCTGCCTCCGCTGCCTTCGATCTCGTCGACTACGTCTTTGGCTCGTTGTTCGTTGCGTCCCACTGCCAGTACGTGAGCGCCGCGGGCAGCCAAGGCGATGGCCGTGGCCTGGCCGATCCCGCTCGTCGAGCCCGTGACCAGAGCTGTCTTGCCTTTTAGGTCAGTCATACGTTGTTTGGTCCTCTCGTTCAGAATGGGTGGCGCAACCCACTATGACCATCCGGAACTGGGTTGTCAAACTCAAAATCTTGTTACCATTGGTGCATGGTCGACGAGACGAGTGACCGGCCGAGGCTCACCCCCAAGGGAGCACGCACTAGGGCGCGAATAGTGGAGGCGGCGGCCGCCCTGATCCATGAGCACGGGGTGGCAGGCACCACCTTGGAGGACGTCAGGGTGGCGGCGGAAGTCAGCGGCTCTCAGATGTACCACTACTTTCCCGACAAGAACGAGCTCGTGCAGGCGGTCATCGACTACCAAGCCGACGCCATCGTCAATCGCCAGCGGCAGGCGCTCAGCAGCCCTAACGGAGTCGAAGCCTGGCGGAACATGGTGATCACCGCAGCGAAGCGCACCAAAGCAAAGGGGGGCTGCCAACTTGGCTCGCTCGTTGGTCAACTCGCCGAGAGTGACCCCGAGGCCCGAGCGCTCATCGCGGCAGGGTTCGATCAGTGGGCAGCCGCAATCGGCGATGGGCTGAGATCCCTTCATGCCGACGGGAAGCTCCCGTCGGACATCGACCCGGACGACCTCGCCACTACTCTGCTCGCCACGCTCCAAGGGGGACTTCTACTCGCCCAGGTACAGCAGAGTCCCCGTCCGTTCGAGACTGCCGTAAATACCCTTCTCGCCCTTACCATCGGCAGTTGAGCCCAAGCCGGGCTCATTCACAGCCATCGCCGAAGTCTGCTCACGGCACTTGGACGACGCACGTGCATCCACACGATGCTCTTGCAGACCCGCTGCCATTCGGGATGCGGGACACCTCGTCGCTCCCAGTGGATTGCTCAGGTCCGGCTTTCCGTGAGCTAAATCAGCCCACCCAGACTGCTCGCGCCTCATGGACGTGGACCGCCCTCGTCAAGATGAAACGGAGATTCGTGACTGCTCCTCGCGTGGGGAGACGTTCCACCTCGACCTCAATGGGACGGTGATCGAAGTAGATCCCCCGCACCGCATGCTGCTCAGATGGGACCGTTAAGGAACCGACGCAGCGACGCCGACACCTTACATTCATTGAGATCACGTTCACCCCGACGGGTGACAGCACAAATGTGAAGGTCCAGTTCTCCGGCCTAAG
>Ga0181523_10004405_pt1 | contig 12156 bp, 11 predicted proteins | sample PEATcosm2014_Bin_43_FD_119752 | JGI IMG/M metagenome (GOLD analysis project Ga0181523, IMG submission 119752) | Peatland microbial communities from MTU Mesocosm Facility, Houghton, MI, USA - PEATcosm2014_Bin05_30_metaG | ecosystem: Environmental > Terrestrial > Soil > Wetlands > Peat | place... | reverse complement strand
GCATTGCTGCAAGCAGTGCCGTTACTTCGATAGTGGCGCGCAATTTGAATGCACCCAGTCCATCCCTGCGCGAGTATCGCCGAAGGATACCAAGAACGAGTGCACCTTTTACGAGTTCCGAACGACGGTTGAGAAGGATACGGCTCCTACCTCGTACATGCAGCCTGCTCAAGTTCCGGTTGAAGCGCCTGGGCCGGCACGTCCCCTGGATGCGCGGCAAGCATTCGAGAATCTCTTCAAGAAGTAAATCCCTTCATTTTTTTGCGAGCGGCGAACCCATCGGGAAAAGTGTGGGCGCTTCCGCCATTTCACTGGCGATCTGCTCCAGTTCGGGATAGTGCTGACGGAGCGGTTCGGGAACCTTCACCTTCCTACCTTTCAGAATGCTGATGAGTTGCAGCGCATTTACGACGGCCTTGCCCTGGTAGTGATTGTTGGTAATCACAAAGGTGTCGCGGGCGTGCGCGTTAATGGAGCGAATACGGGCGACCCAGGGATCGAGCTCTTCGGCAGAGTAGAGGAAGTTGTAACGCTCGTAGGCGGGAGTAGAGGGGTTGTCGCTGAACCAGGTGTCGTAGCGGCGCCCGTGGAGGCGCACGTAGCCGACCTCGGAAGTTACTTCCGCAGAGGGCTGCAAAGAATGGCCGATGATGGGCTGGTCGATATTGCAGAACGCCGCATGGTGTTCACGGAGGAGCGTGAGAGTTTCTGTTCGTTGCCAGGAGGAGTGCCGCAACTCCACAACCAGCGGATAGTCTCGGAACCGGGTCAACACGGCGGTAAGGTAAGCGACAGTCTCACGCGTGCAATGAAAGGCGAAAGGGAATTGCAGAAGGACTGCGGCTAGCTTGTTTGCTTTGCGGAGGACGTCCAGACCTGCACGGACGGCGCGTTCATCTTCCTTGGTAGCAGCCGGATCGTGGGTGAACTTTTGCCAGAGCTTGGCGGTGAAAAGGAATGAGGGATTGCGGGCGACACGCTCGACCCAGAGAGAGGCGTGATCGGGGCGCAAGGGTTGATAGAAGGAAGTGTTGATTTCGATGGTGTCGAAGAACCCGGCCAGGTATTCCGCCTCATGGAAGCCCTTGGGGCGACGGGCGGGATAAACGTAACCCGCCCAATCGCTGTAGGACCAGCCCGCAGGTCCGATGCGAGTTCGATGGAGAATCTGCGGATTGGGGGAGGCCGGCTTTTTCATGAGACGCACCACCGAGCAAGTTCGAGACTGGGCAGGTGAAGCTAGCCTAAGGAGTTCGCCATTTGGTGTCAACGCGGGGTGGGATTGCGTCGCGCCTGGCGGAGTGCTAGGCTGAACCTGTCATGCGGTGCAGAAATTCGACTGCGTCGCGTACCCGCCTCAATACGCATCAATCCTACAGGTGCAACCATGAACGTTTCAATTAGCTACAAACACGTAGATTCGCAAGAAGCTGTGGCGATGGAAGTTACGCGTCGTTTGGATAAGCTCGGACGATTGTTGAGGAGTTATCAGCCGGACTTGGTTCAGATTAAGGGAGTTTTTTCGAAGAATCAGAGGACCGACGAGCAGTCCCTGGCGTTGACGCTGTCTTTGCCGACTGGGAAACTGCGTGCCACCGGAAACGGGAAAAATGTGCTGGCAGGTTGCAAAATGGCGTTTAGTGAAATTGAGCTGCAGATCAAGAAACACATGTCCTTGCTGCGGCGCGAACACGAATGGAAGCGCAAGCGCCCCGTGCGGGTCTAGCTAAACAAGAAAAACGGAAATTGAGGCGCGCTATTCTGCGACTGCGGGAGAGCTTACTCTTGACAGTGATCACGTGGGCGATGCTGGTACCGATGCTGGCAGGCAGGCCTCAAAGGCATTAAGGGCTCATCGCCGACCCGGTGGTTGGTAATAGCCTGGATGCGGTCGAAATTTGCAACGCCAATCCGACCGAACTCGTGAATAATCATTTCACGCGTTTGTTGATGAAAGTATCAGAACCTCTTTCGCGAAGGTGCTGCGGCAGAGATTATGTCCCGAGGGCCGAGTGTTGCGGTAAGAGATGCATTGCGACAAAGACCTGTGGCAGGCCATCGTGGTTAGCACCGGCTCCGCCTAAGTGGTTATTGCCCGGGAACTCAGTGTAATTCAAAATGACGCTCGTGTTTCGTTGCCGAGTAACGCCATTAACAGTCTGCTCATTATTTCTCATTAGCCTCTCGTTTTTGCAAGCGGAGCCGGGGGCCGGCGGGTGGAATTTGCTAGCCACGAACAAAACCAAGGCTTCTGAGACTTCAACCGCGTATGCGCACCCCATTCTCATCGAGTTGTTCACCTCCGAAGGCTGTTCCAGTTGCCCTCCGGCGGATGCTCTATTGGAAAGAATGGACGCTTCTCCACCGGTTGGCGGTGCCCAACTGATCGTGCTCAGTGAACACGTGGATTATTGGGACCATGAAGGCTGGAAAGATCCCTACTCCTCCGCTGCACTAACCGAACGCCAGGCGTCCTATGTCCAGGCGCTTGGACTGAAAACTCCGTATACTCCTCAGATGATCGTGGATGGAACCAGCGAAGTGCATGCCAACAACCCGCAACAGGTCACCAAGGCGCTGCAGGACGCCGCTTCCATTCCGAAGATTCCCGTGCATATTGGCGAGGTGAAGCTCGAAGAAACTGCGCCCGTCCTGGGAACGCGGATCGAAGCAGATGGCTCATCCGACAAGCGAAGTGCCGATGTTTACGTGGTGGCGGCTCTAGATTACGTGGAATCGCAGGTGTTGCGCGGAGAAAACAATGGCAAACACCTGACTCACGTGGCTGTGGTACTACAAATAAAGAAGATAGGGAAGGTATCGAAAGGCAAGAACTTCGATGAAGCCATCCAGTTGAAACTGAAACCTGGCACGGATTTAAGAAATGTCCGGATCGTCGCGTTTGTGCAGGAGGCCGGACCCGGCAGGGTGCTTGGGGCCGCTTTATGGAAACCTGCGAACTGAAATTGTTATGTGGGCTCCAATTCATGACGCCTTATCTCGGCGTAATAAACTGCCACCGTGTACGGGTCTGAGAACACTTAGCTGGGGCATTCGAGAGGGGCAGCGAGAGAAAGGAAGGCTCGCGACAGCAGTGTTATTCCTTGATGCGAGGCAGCACCACGATTCGTCGGTGTGTCCCGGCATGAGCGGTAAATTGCTGGCAACGTCGAAACAGGGTCTGTATCGCTTTGGCAGTCACGGGAGCCGCTGAAGCAATTCTCGGAAATCCTGTAGCCGACCTTCGAAAGTCAGTAGCGAAGAGAACAGTTCTCACTTCGCAGTAAGCAGACTTCTTAGCCTGCGAACCGCGAGTGGAATCTCCTCTATTGCGACGCCGCCAAAGCCAAGGGTAAAACCAGAGCGCGACACCTTACCTGCGTAGCAAGGAGAAAGCGGCCATAGCCAGAGATTCTGGCGCGCAGCCCGCTCGGCAATCTCCATGTCACGTCTTCCGTCTCGCAATGCCACAGCCAAGTGCATCCCCGCCTCTCCTCCGAGCACCTCCAGTTGCTGACCAAGCTCCTTGCGAATGCTGTCTACCAGCACAGTTCTCCGATCGCAGTACAGAATCCGCATCCTTCGAATGTGGCGAGCAAAATGACCTTCGCTCATAAAGTCTGCGATTACCTCTGGATAAAAGTCAGGGGGACAAATATCCATCGTGTGCCGGACCGACATAAAACGATCCAAGAGATCAGGCGGAATGACTATGTAACCCAGGCGCAGGGAAGGATAGAGGACTTTGCTGAACGTCCCTATGTAGATCACGCGCCCGTTTGCGTCGAGCCCCTGCAAAGATGCAATCGGCAAACTGTCATACCGGTATTCGCTGTCGTAGTCGTCTTCGATGATCCAGGCGCCTTCCTGCTGGGCCCACTCCAATAGTTGGAAGCGCCGTGAAGCGCTCATGCAGAAGCCCAGTGGAAATTGATGGGAAGGCGTAACAAAGGCCGCTCGCGCGTTGTGGCAGAGCTTGATGCCCGCGGCGACTACCAACCCTTCCTCATCAACCGGGACGGGGATGAGGCGGCAGCCGGCCAAGGCGAAAACAGATCGTGCTAGGCGGTAACTCGGTTCTTCGATCCACATGCGGTCACCCGGGTCGAGTAGCACGCGAGCCGTGATCTCAAGAGCTTGTTGAGAACCGCTGACAACCATGATCTGTTTGGCATCGCAGTTCAACGACCGCGCGGTCCGGAGGTAGTTCGCGATACCTTCCCGGAGATTTTCTACACCCAACTGGTCGCCGTAGTGACAGGACTTGGTGTCCATCTTCCGGCAGCGGCGGCCGACCAGATTCGCCCAGATGTGGAGTGGGAATTGATCAAAGGCCACTTGCCCCACGCCAAATGCTCCCAAGCGCCGTTGCCAAGGGTCCACTTTAAAACGGGGAAGGACGGAAGAACCGTGCGAGACCGGTCGAGGCCCACGACGACTTGTAGAGAACTGCTCCCTGGATCGTTGGCGCGGCGGGAACTGCTCAGGAAGAGAATTGGAAATGACCGTACCGGCTCCAACGCGGCTCTCAAAATAGCCCTCCGCCAAAAGCTGGGCGTATGCGTTCACCACGGGGAAGCGAGAAACACCGATCTCCAAAGCCAGCACCCGGGTTGACGGAACTCGTTGCCCCGGACGGAGGCTGCCGTCGACGATCGCCGTGCGATAGGCGTCGTAAATCTGTCGGTGCAATGCTGTTGACGCATCCCGATTTACTGCTATCAGCGGCAGAATCCCCGATGCCACTCTCTTCATGCCGAAATCATAATGGTTATGCCCAATTCTCGTCAAATGGGTATTGCTAGCAACCATTATCGGGTTTAGCGTTCACCAACTGCCTTCTGTGTTTTCCGTGGCGTCGCCACCCCAAACTGGTGCCGTCACGAATCGGGGTGGGAATGCCAAAAAATACGTTTTCGTTCGAATCATCAGACGACCCCTATTTGCGTCGGCGGGTGGCGGAGAAACAGATCACTTCACTCGAATCGTTGCCACCCTTGCACGCGCCTGCCAATTCACAAGCTCCTTGGAATGCCATCAAGGGGAAAATTCAATTCCACTGTCCTTCGGATGAAGTTGCGGTTCAGGCGCAAGGTATTTACGCCTTGCAAGCAGACACGAACCCTTGTTTGCTTGGCGACTCGATCTCGGGAGTGAGGGAGAAGCTAGAACCCTCTGGGTTCATTCGGAACCATCACTCGCTCTTTTGGCACGGCCCATTTGGGGAACTTAGCTTAACTCTTCCAGGAGGTCCTCATGCTTAGAATGCGGGGTAGTTTCGTACTTTTGCTTATGTTCGTCCTCGGGGCTCCGGGCACTGTTCGTGCGCAAGTGGACACGGGCTCCATATCAGGTACGGTTACCGACAGTTCAGGCTCCGTAGTCCCGAACGCGAAGATAAGCATCACAAATCTTTCAACATCTGCAGAACGCACGATCGAAAGCAGCAACAACGGGTACTACACCGTCAAGGGTCTGGCCCCGGGCAACTATAAAGTGAGTATCACCAGCAGTAGCTTCAAGACTTTTGCGACGACCGTGGAAGTTACCGTGGGCGGCAGCCTGACCGTCAACGCCCAATTGGAAGTTGGCTCCGCCTCCGTCGTGGTTGAAGTTGTTGCCGGAGCCGGCGGTGCGGAAGTGAACACCCAGACGCAGGAGCTTTCTCAGCTGGTGGATTCTACCCAGTTGGCGCAACTCCCCAGTTTGACCCGCAACCCGTACGACTTCGTCGTGCTCTCCGGCAACGTGAGCAACGGCGACAACACCACCTCGGATATGAATAGCTCCCAGAACATGGCGGCCCGTGGGGTCGGTTACTCGATCAACGGTCAGCGTGAGTCTGGAACGGAGATCCTACTGGACGGCGTCGAAAACGTCGCGGTCTTCGGGCTGAGTGTAGGCCAGTTGGTTCCGGCGGATTCGATTCAGGAGTTCAGCATCCTTACCAATAATTTCGGGGTGGAATACGGTCGAGCGTCCGGCGGCGTTGTGAACGTTTCGAGCAAGCCAGGAACCAACAGCTATCATGGGTCCGTGTTTGAGTACAATCGACTCTCGGACTATACCTCGAATACCTTCGCCAACGCGATCGCAGACATCCCGAAAGGGAGTTACGTGCGCAATCAGTTCGGCTACAACGTTTCGGGCCCCATCCTCAAGAACAAACTTTTTGTCAGCTTCTCAGAGGAGTTTGTGCGTGTGCGCAGTAGCGCCAATGTCTCGGAGGACGTCATCGACCCGGCATTTATTTCGCTTTTGCCGTCAAACATTCAGGATTACTTCTCGAAGTACGGGACGGGTGCATTGCCTGCCTCGACCAAGTACACCGCCAGTCAGTTGCAGGCGGCCGGATTCTTCGGCACCACTGCGGCAGGTACGGGCACGGTAAACAATCCCATCCCGCTACTGAACGGTCTCACCGCAATTCCAGGGTCGACCCCGGTATTGGACACCGTTAACTTCAAAGCGCCTTTTGATTCGGGCGGTGGTGTCCCGCAAAACACCTGGAATCTTTTGGGGCGCGTGGATTACAACTGGGGCAACAACACGCAGCTATTTTTTCGCTATGCGAATTACAACGAAAGCGACTTTCCAGGCGCTGACGGCTATACACCGTATCCCCAGTACGACGTAGGTGGCTACAACAATGATCAAAGCTACTTGATTTCGCTCAATCACTCCTTTACCACCAACGTGCTGAGCTCCAGCAAATTAAGCTTTACACGGTTTAATTCAGGAAACAGCTTTAACACTTCTTTGACCCAGACTCCGAACCTGTACTTAAACTCGACGACCGCGCAATCGACTAACCCGTTAAGCGGTAACATTATTCAGATGCCGGGTTTGCAGAACACCACCACCGGTTCGGGGGGTCTGCCCTTCGGTGGACCGCAGAATACCCTGCAACCGGGAGAGGACTTCGCCTGGACCAAGGGCCGGCACAACATGCGGTTCGGAGGCGATTTCACTTACATTCAGCTAAACGTCGCGTATGGTGCTTATTACCAGGCCATCGAAGCGCTCGGCGTCAATACCGCCAGTTCAATGAATAGCCTGCTCAATGCCGGCGGTTTGCAGGAAAACGGCGTATTTGCGAGTCCCGTCATCCAGTTCTCCGCTCGTGTCAATGCGGGAGGCGCGTTGCCTTGCGAGACCGATATCTACGGTAATCTGATTCAAACGGCCGCCTGCACCGTAACTCCGCCACTGCCTCCGGCTTCGATCGCGCGCAGCTATCGCTACAAAGACTGGGATCTGTACGCAATGGACAGTTTCCGGATCACTCGCAAGCTGACGCTCAACTACGGCTTGCGGTACGAGCACTTCGGCGTGCAGCACAACAACATTCAGAGCTTGGACTCCAACTTTTACCAGGGCGCTTCAGGCCCGGGCCCGAATGGTTGGGCACAGTCGGTCCGCGATGGATCCGTGATGCTGACGCAAGAAAGTCCGATAGGTCAGTTCTGGGTCAACCGATGGGGCACCCCGGCACCACGTGTCGGCTTCGCCTACGATCTTACTGGCGACGGCAAAACGTCCTTGCGCGGCGGCTTCGGTATCAGCTACGAGCGTAACTTCGGCAACGTCACCTACAATGCCAGCTTCAATCCACCGGCAAGTGCCGTGGTCAATACCAATTGCAACGCCAACGCCAGCGGTGTGGTTACCACCTGCCCTTACTTTGTGACTTCTCAGCCCCTCGGTCCTTTGGGGGTACCCGGTCCTTCGACCGGCCTGCCGCCCACCGAGTTGCGTGATAACGACTCGAACATCAATGTGGCCCAGACGCAATTCTGGAGTATGGCCATGGAGCGCCAACTCTTTCCGAACGCCTTACTCGCCGTCTCTTACAGCGGCGCTCATGGCGTACACCTTTATGACCTCGCGAATATCAACATGATCGGCGCCGGACAGTTTTATCTGAATGATCCACTGGTAGAGAATTCCGACTGTCCGTATAGCAATCCAGTTACCGGAGACCCGACGTGCTATACGCGCCTGAACTCGCAATATACGAACATCAACAAGCGGGGCAGCATGGGTAGCTCAAGCTACAACGGCCTAAACGTTAAGTTCCAGGCAATGGACATACACAGGACCGGTGTATCGATCGTCGCCAACTATACCTACTCGCATTCCCTGGACGACCTGAGCACCACGTTCTCGGAAAGCTTGTCGAATGCCTCTCTGGGTTACACCAACTACGCTGATCCTAGACTCGATTACGCCAGTTCCGACTATGATATTCGCCAGCGGTTCGTGCTGTCCCCTATCTGGCAGACTCCCTGGTTCAACAGCGGGAAGGGCTTCCTGACGCAGACTCTCGGAGGGTGGAATATTTCCGGGATCTTTACGATGCGCACCGGCATACCCTTTTCCTTTTACGACACCAGCTACCTCATCAACTACTACGACATCCCGCGTTATACTCCCTCGGCTCCGATTTCGCAGTTGAACGTCGGAAAGGCGGTACAGACCAGCCCGACATCGAATACCTTTGTCGCTTTGACCGATCCGGCCGCGGCCATGGTTGGTCCCTTGGATCCAGCGCTGGGCATTTCCGATTTTGGCCCGTACCCAGCAAACATGAGCGGCAGGAATATTTTCCGTGGCCCCGGTGCCTGGAACGCCGACATAGCCCTGCAGAAGAACTTTAAACTCACGGAGCGTTTTGCTTTGCAATTCCGCGCCGAAGGGTTCGACATTTTCAACCATCATAACTTCTACATCAACAACGGCTATAACTACATCTACCAGGGCAGCGGCCCTGTCGAAGGCATCGAGCAGAAGGGCGGCCTTGGAAACGCGGCCCTCGGCGGGAATCACGACGAGCGTCGTTTCGGCCAGTTCTCGTTGCGTTTGACATTCTAAGTTGATAGCAGCAATAACTTCTGAGGGATTCGGTCTTCCGGTTCCTCTTTTTTTGCATCGAGGTTCTGCCAGAAAAGCGTATCGGGACGCGCCGAATGCCGGCATTGCTCTCCGAGTCCCAACGATGTAACCGAGTGCCCCGCAAAACTGTGGTAATTTCAGTTTGCCAATTTGCCTGTGGAGAAATGGCCACTCCCGTCACCAGGATCAACAGCAAAACGCTCACGAACGCAAAAGGGATTCTCTTTCTACGAAAATTCTGATGCCGCCTATTGTAGCCAAACGTAGTGTGCGAATGTGGGTTTCAAGACTTTGGGGAATCGGCACTGAATGTGGGCGGTCGAAGTAGTTATGACTGCAAAGTGGCAGCCTAGATCCGTGTGCCAGACTCCTCATTCAATTCATTCCGCTGTTCCCCTGCCGCGTATAGCCGCCAAATCCGCCCGCTCACGCTCAAGCTGACCAAACGGCGGCCGCGTGCACTAAACAGTGGAAGGTTTTCTAGGGTAGAATCCGCGCACTGAATCGTTTCGATGTCTAACCATGAAAACCCGGCAAGCGGAGCCCAGCCTCCTGCCGACGGCTTGCCCCTTACCGGCAAGAAGCTGGTTTCTTGGAAAGAAATTGCCAGCCATCTGGGCCGCGAAACTCGCACAGTCCAGCGCTGGGAGAAGACCGAAGGGCTGCCCATTCGGCGCCATGAACACCAGAAAAAATCGACTGTCTACGCCTACACCAACGATCTGAACGAATGGTTCATGTCGCCAGCCCTGGGTTCCTAGCCTGCATATGCCTTGACAAGTATATGCCCTGTGGAGTATATGAAGAGTATGGAATCGGTGTTCGAAATCATTGCAGAGCCGAATCGCCGCGCGATATTGAGCCTGCTGGTCGCGTCACAACAGTCGGTTGGAGAGATCGAGCGCCAGCTTCGTATGCCGCAGCCGACCGTGTCAAAGCACCTACGGGTGCTGCGCGAGGCCGGTTTTGTGGAATCCACGGTCGACGCACAGCGCCGTCTATATCGGTTGAAACCTGAACCACTGCAAGAGATCGATGCCTGGCTGGTTCCGTTCCGTCTGTTCTGGTCCGCTCACGTGGATGCTCTCGAGCGCCACCTCGACCACATGAATCAGTCACGACCAACGAACGTGCAGACAGGGAGAAGGCGACGCGGCTCAAACCGCGGACGTAACAAGGGAGAAACGAAATGAAAATCAAATTGACCAGCGTATACGTGGACGACCAGGACCAGGCCCTGCAGTTTTATACGGAAGTACTCGGATTTACCAAGAAAACCGATTTCAGCCAGGGCGCATTTCGCTGGCTGACGGTGGTCTCGCCTGAGGAGCCGGACGGCACTGAGCTGCAGCTGGCGCTGAACAACAACCCGGCGGCCAAGAGCTATCAGCAGGCGATCTTTCAACTGAGCCAGCCTGCGGCCATGTTCTTCACCGGCGACGTCAAGGGCGACTACCAGCGGATCAAGGCCCGCGGCGCCGAGTTCACCATGCCGCCCACCGACGTGACCGGCTCGACCATTGCGATGCTGAAGGACACTTGCGGCAACCTCATTCAGCTCACCCAGCTGGCACGCTATTCACGCTAAGGAGAAGAAGTTGACCGATCACGAGCAATACACAGCGGGTCCGGCCAGCGGGGCGCAGGTACGAAAGGACGGAGAGAACTGGACGCTCATTCTCGTCAGAGAACTGCCCCACTCGCCGGAAAGAGTCTGGCAGGCGCTTACCGACCCAGCGCATCTGCGCGAGTGGGCTCCCTTTGAAGCCGATGGGAGTCTGGGTACGGTTGGAACCACGGTGAAGCTCACAACGGTGCAAGCGCCCACGCCGCACGTTACCGAAACAAGAGTGACGCGAGCCGACGCTCCCAAGGCGCTTGAGTACAACTGGGGTGACCACGATATGCGGTGGGAACTCGAAGACCTTGGTGGCGGCACGCGCCTGACGTTGTGGACCAACATCGGCCGCCGCTATATCGCAATGGGTGCTGCCGGGTGGCACATTTGTTTTGATGTTCTGGATCACCTTCTCAGCGGAACTCCCATCGGCCGCATCATCGGCCCCGAGGCGATGAAATTCGGCTGGAAGCGGCTGAACGCCGAATACGCCAAGCAGTTCGGTAGGGAGACCCCCGACTGGCCGCCGCAGAAAGGGAGGGCAAATTAATCATGAAAGAGGCCAGCAAACGCTCGATCATTCGCTGGATTCACATTCTCTTTGGCATTCCGATACTCGGTTATATTTATGGTACGTTTGAACATATCCGAGACTACGCCCCCGCGACTCGGTTTGTCTTCGTGCCTGTATTTGTCCTTTCGGGATTGTGGATGTGGAAGGCCATGTCCTTCGACGACTTTTTTCGACGAGAATGAAAACGGGACAAGAATTGGAGGCCTAAAGATCCAATGAATCCATCGGAACGCATTGACCAGCTGATCGCAGGACTCACAGACTGGCGTGGCAAGACGCTCGCCACCATCCGCAAGAGCATCCTGGAAGCCGACCGGGAGATCATCGAGGAATGGAAGTGGATGGGAAGCCCAGTATGGTCTCACGACGGAATGATCGCGGTCGGCAACGCCCACAAAGATAAGGTGAAGCTTACCTTTTCCCACGGGGCGAGCCTTGCAGATCCTGACCAGCTCTTCAACGCGGGCCTCGGAGGCAACGCGTGGCGAGCGATCGATTTTTTTGAGGGAGATAAGATTAATGAGCGTGCGCTAAAAAATCTCGTCCGTGCCGCCGCTGATTTCAATCAGATGAAATTGAAGAGCAAAGCGCCCGCGGGTACTCGAGCGAAAGTGCGTACAAGTAAAAAGTGATGAAACAACGGTTTTTTCTCACTAATCCTCATTGCGGGACTGCCTGACAATGGTGCTCGCCGCTCCTCCGTGGTACAGGCGAATACGTGACGCTGTGTCCGCTACAGCCTAGCCATCGGCTCCATTTTTCGTCTCCATTGTCGCCTTCAGGACAACGCGCTCATTGAGGATGTTTTGCGTTGGGACAACAGTATTGAGCCTCGTAAATGCGCTGCTGTTGACCAATCCGATCGACTCCCGGTTTGTCGGCCAACTAGAAGTTGGCCGGAAGCGAGGCTCGATGAGATGAGAACTCGAACGATTTTCGCTGAGCCTTAGTTTCCCACATCGAGACTTCTCGCTCGATTCACATTGACGAGATTGGCGTCAGTCAGGTGTGTGGCACTCAATTTTTGCCGTACGAAGCGCCTAAGTATTTTTGACAATAGCTTGTTGTC
>Ga0181523_10004403_pt1 | contig 12157 bp, 10 predicted proteins | sample PEATcosm2014_Bin_43_FD_119752 | JGI IMG/M metagenome (GOLD analysis project Ga0181523, IMG submission 119752) | Peatland microbial communities from MTU Mesocosm Facility, Houghton, MI, USA - PEATcosm2014_Bin05_30_metaG | ecosystem: Environmental > Terrestrial > Soil > Wetlands > Peat | place... | reverse complement strand
GCCGTTGAGCACCATCTGGCAAAACGCCGCGAGGTCCGGCGCGGTCGCAAACATCCCCGCGTGTCCCGCGACGCCGCCCATCGCGAACGCGTTCTCGTCGTGCACCTCGCCGTGGATCAGTCGCTTGCGCCACGCCTGGTCGATTTCGGTTGGCGCGATCCGCTGCAGCAGCGCCGCGCCCGGCTTGAACGTCGTGCTCTCCATGGCGAGCGGCGCGAAAATCCGTTCGCGCGCGAGCTGATCGAGCAGGCGTCCTGTGACGCGCTGAAGAATCTCACCCAGCAAAATAAATCCGAGATCGGAATATACGGATTGCGTCCCCGGCTCGTAGGCCAGCGGCACCGCGCAGATTTGCGCGATCATTTCCTGCGGCATCTTGACCGTCTTGTAAAAATCTTCGTGCGCGGGCAGACCGGAAGTGTGCGTCAGTAGGTTGCGAATCGTGACGCGGCCGCGCCAATCGGGGTTCGGTCCGCTGGCCCATTCGGGGATGTAATGCGCCACGGTCGCATCAAGCTCGATTTGTCCGGCCTCCACTTGCATTGCGACCAGTGTCGCCGTCACCACGGATTTCGTGAGCGACGCTGCGTCGTACATCGTTTCCGGCGTAACCGCGGGCGAGTTCGCATCATACGTTTGCCGCCCGAACGCATGCACGGCGAGCGTCCCGTGATAGCCGACGGCCAGCACCCCGCCGGGAAACGCGTGATCCGCCACGGCGCTGTCGAGCACGTCGTAAGCGGGCTGAAGTTCCGCCTGCATCGTCGTGTCCGCCGCGGCGAGCTTCATCGGGTTCGCGGCGACATCGAGCCCCGAGTTCACCGCCGCAACGTTTGGAATCCCCACCGGCAACCGCCCGCCAATCGCAATCTGCCCGAACAATGCGCGGCCGACTGCTTGTTGTGAAACGTCCGCGGTGCTGAACGCCGCAATCCAAGTTTTCGCCTGCGGGAATCGCTCCGCGAGGTACGGGCTGCCAAAGCAAGCGACAATCGCCGGCTTTCCGGCAGATAACACCTGGTTCACGATGGCCGCTTCATCGTCCGGCAATCCCACCGAGCCCTTCCGATCCGCCACTCGAACAAGAACGGCGGCGATCGCCACGTCGTAGGAATCCGGCGGCGGCAGCTTGATCGTCGTCGCGCGCACGAATTGCGTGTCCGCGCGCACCACTTGCAGCGATCCCACGCGCCAGCGGATCTCCTGTTCGAGATCCCCGCCGGGATACGTGTCCGGATCGCCCGAGAGCGCCACCAGCAAAACGCGTAGTGGCCGCGTCGCGTCAAACGGTAAAAGATGCTGCTCGTCTTTCAGCAGCGTGACGCCGCGATCGGCGATGTCCTGCGCTGTGCGCAGAAATTCCGGCCGCCCCACCGTTTGCGAAATCGCTGCGAGATTTACTTGGCTGTTCGTTTCGAGGCCGAGCTTCGCCTTTGCGCGCAATACGTGCGTCACGGCATCGTCAATGCGCGACATCGGAATGCGGCCGGTCGCAACGGCTTCGTGCAGCGCTGCCAGCGCCGCGTCGGGCACAGGCGGAAGCAGCAGCACGTCAGTGCCGGCGAGAATGGCGCGCACGGCCGCCTCGCCCGGCGGATAGCGCGACGTCACGCCGCCCATGTCCAGCGCATCGGTCACGATCAGTCCGCGGAAACCAAGTTCGTCGCGCAGCAGGCCCGTCACAATCGTGGGCGAAAGGGAAGAAGGCACGTTCGGATCGGGCTCGAGCGCGGGAATCGAAAGATGCGCCGTCATGATCGTGCTCACGCCTGCGGAAATCGCCGCGCGGAAGGGAACTAGCGCGACGCTTTCAATCTGCGCGCGGCTTTCCGTCACGACGGGCAATCCGAGATGCGAATCCGTGCTCGTATCGCCGTGCCCCGGAAAATGTTTCGCCGAAGCGAGCGCGCCATTCTCCTCAACGCCACGCACGTAGGCCGTGACAAACTGCGCCACGCGCTGCGGATCCTCGCCGAACGAGCGCGTATTAATGATTGGATTGTCGGGATTGTTGTTGATGTCCGCGACGGGAGCCAGCACCCAGTTCACGCCGACGGCTCGCGCTTCGATCGCCGTGATCTTGCCCATCGCGTAGGCGTCTTCCGGGCGTCCCGTTGCGGCCACCGCCATCTGATGCGGAAACGACGTGCCGTCTTCCAGCCGATACGCGGTGCCCCGCTCGAAATCCGCGGCAACCAGCAACGGAATCTTCGCGTGCCGTTGGAGTTCGTTCGCGAGCGCGGCGGTCGGATAAGCCTGACTGCGATCCAGTCCCGTCGGCGTCGAGTGCGTCTGCAAAATGAATCCGCCGACGTGCTGCTGCTCGACGTCACGCATCAGCATTTGATATTCCGGACTTTCGGTTGAGGTCAGTCCGCCGAAATAATAGACGACCAGCAGCTGCCCCAGCTTCTCATCGAGCGTCATGCCTTTAAGCGTTTGCCGGACCCAGCGTTCGGAAGCGTCGCCGGACGGCGAAGCCTGCGTCGTTCGGGATTGCGAAGGTTTGGCGGTGCCCGCGGTGCGTGCCATCAGAAGGAGCGCGAAAATCAGGAGCCAGTATTTCGCTTTCACGTCAGTGCCTGGCCGGCGAAGTGGACTCCTGCATGCGCTGGCAGTATATAGCACGCCCTTCGCCGCGTACAATAAAGCGGCTGTTGACCGCGCTCGAAGGGGCACCGGCCGTGCAACGGGCGGGGAGTGTCGTAGTTTGAAAACCTGGAAACATCGAGCATCTCTTTCGATTCTGTGCATCCTGGCGGTGTCGACGCCCGGCGTTTCGTACGGTCAAGCCATGCCGTCCATAGGCCAGACGCTCACCGGCATTGACGTCCTCGAAACCGAAAATTTTGCCCCGCTCGCCGGCAAGCGCGTCGGTCTGATCACGAATCAGACCGGCCGCGATCGCGCGGGCCGCTCCACAATCGATCTCCTCGCACACGCCCCCAACGTGAAGCTAGTCGCGCTATTTAGTCCCGAACACGGAATCCGCGGCACAGCGGACGACAAGGTCTCCTCCTCCACCGACGCGCAAACCGGCCTGCCCATCTACAGCCTCTACGGCGAAACAATGCGCCCCACAGACGCAATGCTTGTAGGCATCGACGCGCTCGTCTTCGACATTCAAGATGCCGGCGTTCGCTTCTACACCTACATAACCACGATGGGATACGCGATGGAAGCCGCCGCACAGCAGCGCATCGCGTTCTATGTTCTCGACCGGCCCGATCCGTTGGGCGGCAATCGCATCGAAGGACCCATGCTGGATAGCGATAAGACCAGTTTCGTCGGCTATTTCCCGATGCCCGTCCAGCCGGGCATGACGCTCGGCGAAATGGCGCGCATGTTCAACGCCGAAAATCATCTCGACTGCGACCTCCACGTCATTGCGATGAAAAATTGGAATCGCAGGGAACTCTTCGACCAAACGGGATTACCGTGGATCAATCCGTCGCCCAATCTGAGATCGTTCAAGGAAGAGTTGCTCTATCCCAGTTTGGAGATGTTGCAAGCCGGCGGCGTTTCGGTTGGCCGCGGCACGGACAATCCGTTCGAGCAAATCGGCGCACCGTGGATTCACGCCGAAGAGTTGGTCGCCCAGCTCAAGAAAGACATCCCTTTCAACGTAGACTTCGCGCCCGTTCACTTCACGCCGCAATCGGGCTTGTACGCGGGGGAGTCTTGCGAAGGTGCGGGGATCTCCATATTGTCTCGCCGACCATTCAACGATGAAGTCCAGGCAGGTTCCATCGCCTTGGGCGTGGAACTCGCCGCCACGCTCAGAAGACTCTATCCCGAGCATTTCGACGTTGCGAAAATGATCTTTCTGGTCGGCAACGCGGAAACGATTACGCGGCTTGAGCGCGGCGATCCCCCGGCCGAAATCATCGACGGCTGGAAGAATGACCTCGACGCCTTCTGCCGCATTCGCGCAAAATATCTTTTGTATCACTGAGGCTGAAAATGTCGCGACGCAAATCGTGGCTCTCGTGGAGCAGCGGCAAAGATAGCGCGTGGGCGTTGCACGCGCTGCGGCGCAGCAGTGAATATGAAGCCGTCGCGTTATTGACAACCGTGAATGACGGCGCGAAACGCGTGGCTATGCACGCCGTCCGCGAATCGTTGCTGGAAGCTCAGGCGGCGTCGTTAGGCCTGCCGCTGGTGAAGGTGCCGATCCCGCCGCAGTGCCCCAACGCGCTTTACGAAGAGGCCATGGCCCGCGCAATGGCGCAAGCTCGCGCGGAAGGAGTCCGTGATGTTGCGTTCGGCGATCTTTTCCTCGAAGAGATCCGCCGCTATCGCGAAGAGAAATTGGCTGCCGTGGCGATGAACGCCGTTTTCCCCGTGTGGGGACTCGATACGCGCGGACTCGCGCACGAAATGGTCCGCTCAGGTTTGCGCGCGATTCTCACCTGCGTTGATCCGAAGCATCTGGACGGGCGATTCGCGAGTCGCCTCTTCGACGAGGATCTATTGCAGGAGTTGCCATCCGAAGTTGATCCTTGCGGCGAACGCGGCGAGTTTCACACGTTCGCGTTCGCGGGGCCGATGTTTGCGAAGCCTCTCGCCGTGCGCGCCGGGGAGATCGTCACCCGAGATGGGTTCGTCTTCGCGGATGTGTTGCCCAATGAGGCTGCAGCCTCATCGGCCACAATGTGAGACAATCCTGCCGTGCGCATCGTTTCCCTGATCCCGTCGGCCACTGAAATTCTGTTTGCGCTCGGCCTCGACGCGGAAATCTGCGGCGTCAGCCACGAGTGCGATTTCCCTCCCGAAGCGCGCAGCAAACGCAAAGTCGTGTATCCGCGCATTCCGCCCGGCCTGCCCGCCGGTGAAGTGGATCGCCGCGTCCGCGACTTTGTCGCCCGCGGCGAAAGCCTCTATTCCGTAGACGCGAAAGCGCTCGTCGAACTCGATCCAGATCTCATCATCACCCAGGATTTGTGCCACGTATGCGCCGCCACGCCGGACGATTTGGCTTCGACCTTAGCCGCCATGCCGCGCGCGCCCCGCGTCCTGACGCTCGATCCGCAATCGCTTGCGGACGTGTACAACGATATTCGCACCATCGGCGAAGTTACTGGCCGTTCAGCCCAGGCCGCGCAAGTCGTAGCCTCGCTCGAAGCTCGCATCGCCGCGGTCGAGCGCGCAGTCGCGAAACGCGCGCGTCCGCGCGTTCTGTGCCTGGAATGGCTCGATCCGCCGTTTCCCGGGGGACACTGGGTTCCGGAGATGGTCGAGCGCGCCGGCGGCAAGGATGTGCTGGGCCGCGCAGGAGTTCCATCCGTTGCAGTGAATTGGAATGAAGTTCTCGTGACTAAGCCGGACGTAATTGTACTGATGCCGTGCGGCTACAATGCTGAGCAGTCCGCCGCTGATTACGCAGCTGCGCCCTTGCCGCCAGGCTGGCAGGAATTATCCGTAGTCAAAAATGGCCGCGTTTATTTCGTGGACGGCTCGAGCTATTTTTCGCGCTCTGGCCCACGCCTGGTGGACGGCGTCGAAATTCTCGCGCGCATCTTGCATCCGGAATGTGCGACCGCGCTACTGCCGGCCCGAGCGATCTATCAGAGCTCAGATTTTCCAATTGCCGCCGCGCACTCGTAACTTGCGCTGCGGCAAGTCGAATAGGAGACTCCCTCAATGAAGTACCGCACATTTGGCCGGACTGGCGCCTCCGTCAGCGACATCGCCTACGGACTGTGGGGCATGAGCGGGTGGAGCGGTTCGAGCGACCGCGAATCGCTCGAATCCCTCCAATCCTCCGTGGATGCGGGCTGTACTTTTTTCGACAGCGCGTGGGCCTACGGCGACGGCAAGAGCGACGGCCTGCTCGGCGAAATCATGGCCCGCAATCGCGGCAAACGATTGTACGCGGCATCGAAAGTTCCGCCGAAAAATGACAAATGGCCCGCGTTGCCCAATTACAAGTACAGTGACGCATTTCCTCCCGACTACGTTTTCGACTACGCGCAGCGCATCCGCGAAAAACTCCGCGTCGAAACGATCGACGTTCTGCAATTCCACGTCTGGGATGACGGTTGGACCGCCGAGCCCGATTTTCGTAAGACTGTCCAGGAACTCAAGCAACGTAATTGGATTCGCTGGTTTGGCTTGAGTCTGAACCGTTGGGAACCCGAGAACGGAATCAAAGCTATCGAGACCGGCCTGGTGGACGTGGTGCAGGTCATCTACAACATTTTCGATCAAGCCCCGGAGGACAAGCTCTTCCCGCTTTGCCAGAAATTAAACATCGGCGTCATCGCGCGCGTCCCCCTCGACGAAGGCAGCCTCGGCGGAAAAATGACTCTAGAAACAAAATTCCCCGCGAGCGATTGGCGCGCCCGATACTTCGGTTCCGGCAATCTCGAAAACACGCTCGAACGCGTGGAAAAGCTGAAGCAAATTCTTCCGTCCGGCATGAGCCTCCCGGAGATGAGCCTGCGTTTCATTTTGTCGAATCCTATTGTGAGCAACACCATCGTCGGCATGCGAAAAGCCGCTCACGTAAAAGAAAATATCGCAGCAAGCGACGCCGGCCCCCTCGACGTAGCCCTGCTCCAGAAATTGAAAGCACATCGCTGGGACCGCAAACCGCAGCGCTGGTCGGACTAGTAGGACAAGCATTCCTGCCTGTCCTCTTTCCCAAGATGCACGGGCGAATTTTTTTCGCAACGTGCCGCGCATTTCTCGATGGGGAGAGCACTTATTCGTAGAGCTCGCGCCGCGGCACTGCCACGCTGACAATCACCCCGACCGCAACTGTAATCAGCGCACCCGCGAGCACGTACCAAGTCCACACTAGCAACTTCTCCTCGTGAATGGCGAACATCCCCGCGAGTCCCGCAACCATCCCCGCCAGCGCCCCAGTAGCATTCGCGCGGCGCACAAGAAGTCCCAGCAAGAAAACTCCGAGCAAACTGCCGAATGTGATGGATGCAATGGTGAGTCCCGCCTCCAGCAACGGCCCCCAACGAATCGTGCCAAGAAAAAGCAAAATCACGCCCCACACGATGGTCATCCAGCGAGATAGCCGCAACAGCAGCGCCTGTGATTCCGAGTCCATTGGCTCCACGCCGCCGCGCAAATTGCGGAAATCTACCACGCTTGACGCGGCCAGCGAATTAAGCGACCCACTCAAATTCGACATCGCCACCGCCAGAATCGAAGCCATCATCAGCCCGCGCAGACCCGCCGGCATCGCGGACACAATGAAATTCGGAAACACCCAATCGTAGCTAGCACCGGCCACAATCGCGGGCGCGCCGTGCCATACGAACAGCATCACTCCCAGCACCAGAAACAATGCGAATTGCCCAAAAATAATCGCGCCGCTCGAGAGCAGCGCAATCTTGCTTTCGCGCTCCGACCGCGCCGCCAGCAGTCGCTGCACGATGGTCTGATCCGTCCCGTGGCTCGCCATCGTCAGAAAGCAGCCACCGATAAGCCCTGACCAAAATGTGTACGTCTTCGCGGGATCGCGCAGGCTGAACGAAAAATCAAAAACCCGCAATTTATCTCCGGCCGCTGCGGAAACGCGCACAACGTCCGCCCAGCCACCCGGAATGCGATGCAACAGCAAAACAAACGCGGCAAGCGAGCCGCCGAGATACAACACTGTTTGCGCCACGTCCGTCCAGATGACCGCCTTCATCCCGCCCTCAAACGTATAGAGCAGCGTCAGCGCCAGAACCAGCGTCACTGACGCGCGCGGCCCCGTGCCGAACGCCGCGCCCACGACCAGTGCGACCGCCGCCACCCGCACGCCTTCCGCCAGCGCCCGCGTCACCAGAAACAGCGTCGCAGACGCGGCCCTCATCCGTTTTCCAAATCGTTGCTCGATGTACTCGTATGCGGTATAAAACTCCCCGCGAAAATAGTGCGGGAGGAAGAGCGCGACGATCACCACGCGGCCTGCAAGATACCCGAGCACCAGTTGCAAGAATCCGAGATTGCCGGCGAACGCTAGCGCCGGTGTGCCAATGATGGTCAGCGTGGAAGTTTCCGTCGCGACAATCGAGAGCGCCAGCGCCCACCACGGCGCCGTGCGCCCGCCGAGAAAATAGTCGCGCAGATTGCGCTGTCCGCGGCGCAGCAGTACGCCGAGCAGCGTAATTCCGCCCAGATAGGCGATAATGATAATCAGGTCAAGGCCGCGGAGACGCATCGCCTCGCATTCCTGGAGAGTCGCGCGATAATAGTGAGCCGCGCGCGCCGGCGTCAAGCCGAACACGAATCACGCGGCTCGTTGCGCGCACCCGCTTTGATATAGTTTGCGGTCAGGAGCTGGCAAGGTCACCCAATGCCATACTCGCTCGGCATCGATGGCGGCGGTTCAAAGACGGATTGCGTCATCCTGGACGCCGCAGGCGCTGTTATCGGCACGGGGCGTGGCGGAGCGTCGAACCCGCTGCGCGTTGGATTTCCCGTAGCGTTCGACGCGGTTGCGCGTTCGGCCGCCGAAGCGATCGCGCAAGCGAAGCTGCATCCGCGCCAGATCACCGCAGCCGTAGCCGGAGTCGCGGGCGCCAGCCGCAGAAGCGTCGCGCGAAAACTGCTGATCTACATGGTCGAACAATTCCCCGTCGCTACGGTTCACGTGACTACTGATTTGGAGGTCGCGCTGGAGGCTGCCGTCGGAGATGGGCCTGGAGTCGTCCTGGTCGCGGGCACGGGCTCAGCCGCGTACGGCCGCAACGCCGCCGGAGAAACCGCGCGCGCCGGCGGCCATGGCCCTTGGATTGGCGATGAAGGCAGCGCATACGACATAGGCCGCCGCGCCGTCGCCGCAGTAGCCCGCACGCGCGATTGCGGCGGAACGGTCTCGATTCTCGCCGAGATGATCTCCACCGCGCTCGAATGCCCCACTTGGGACGAATTGACTGAACGCATCGCTGGCAATCCCGACGAGCTTTTCACCCGAGTGTTTTCCGTCGTCGTCGAGGCCGCCGAGGCCGAAGACAGCACCGCGCGCGAAATATTTTTCTCCGCGGCGATTGAACTATCGAACCTGGCCATGAGTGTTGTGCGCGCGCTCGGCCTGCGCGAGCAGGAATTTATTCTCGCCAAGGCCGGCGGCGTTTTCGGCCGCAGCCCGACGCTGGAAACGATGCTGGACTCCGTCCTTCGCAGCGGCGCTCCGTCCGCGAAAATTTCCACTCTTGCGGTCTCCCCCGCCGTCGGCGCGGCCCGCATGGCGCAACGCTTGGCAGGGCCGCTTTCGGCTCGCGCAGCGCATGGCTCGGACGACTAAGCCGGCATCCCACGGGTCCGCTGCCTCGCGCGTGGCCGCCGCGAGTGACGCTGCCGTCGACGCGTCTCGCGACGGCATCCCTGCGCATCTCCACGATGAGCGCATCGAAGTCATAACTGCTTTACTCGGCAATCCCGCGCTCGAACCCGAGCACGTCAGCATCCTGCTCGAACGCAAGGATCTCCCCGCCGCGGTTCTCGATTCCATCGCAAAAAAGAAAGTCTGGAGCGCACACGCCGCCGTCCGCCGCAAACTCGCCGCGCATCCACACACGCCGCGCCGCATCGCGACGCGCCTTTTGCGCGAGCTGTATCTCCTCGATCTGATCCAGCTCACTTTGCAGCCCGCGGTTGCGGCGGACCTTCGCCGCCTCGCCGAAGAGCTGATCCTCGCGCGCATCGGACAATTGCCGCTCGGACAAAAACGCATGGTCGCGCGTCGCGGTTCCGCTCGTGTATCGGGTGCGCTCCTGGCTGACGCCAATCTCGGCGTCGTCTCGCTAGCGCTAGACAATCCGTTTCTCACTGAATCGCAAATTCTCAAGACGCTCGCGCGCGTCTCGCTGCCCGCGGAAAATGTCGCCGCCATCGCGCGTCACCGGAAATGGTCGAGCCACATCACCGTGCGCCTCGCCCTCGTCCGGCATCCTCGTGCCCCGCTCGAGCGCATCCTCGCGTTCCTCCCGGAACTCACCCTTGGCGATATCGAGGATCTCTTTTGCCTAGCGCAACTCCCCTCGAATCTCCGGCAGTATCTCCAGCACGAACTGGCGCGCCGCTCGCGCGCCCCCTCCGCTGCGCAATCGCCCGCCGATTCGTAACGGTTTACCGCACGCGCAAATATCCGCATCTCCGCCGCTTGACACAGCCGAAGGCCGCCCGTAGCATCGCCCCGAGTAGAGAGGTCCGGATGAGCTCAGAGAACGCTGCCACGACGCACGGTTCTCCCGAACGCCGGTACGAACCGCGGTTCCCCTACCACGCCGGCCTCGAAATCGAATGGGGATCGGCAATCCTCAAGGGGCACGTCCGCGAGATCAGTAGCGATGGGATGTTCATCGAGATGGAATATCCGCTGTGGGTAGGCGCGACTTTTCAGGCTCGGCTGGTGTTGAATCCGCCCCTCACTTTGCATTGTGTGGTTCGCCGCGTGGAACCCGGACGCGGCATCGGCGCCAGTCTGAAGGCCGCCGAGGCCGACGGTGACACGCGCCTGAAGGCCCTGCTCAATTCTCTTTCCGGGCGATGACCCATTGCTTGGATTGCGGCGCCGAGCGGCAATCGGACCAGTGCCCCGCGTGCGGCCTCACCACGGCTGCCGCCGAAGTTGTGCTGCGTCGCAGATTGGTGCAGCGCACGGCGTGGTTTCTCGTGGGCGCGGTGCTCTTCGTCCCGGCCAGCCAGATATTTCCGCCCGTTGAACTTGATTCAATCCTGATTTTCATGGGAGTCGTATTCTTCGCCACGCTCTCGCTGGGGTACTGGATAGAGCATCGCGCGAAGCGGCATCAGGAAATCGAAGCCTTGAAGCGGATATACTTTGGATTGATTCCGGTGCCTTGGGTCCTCGCCTCGGTTCTGTTCGTGAATGGCCGGTTCGATTCCAGCATCCCTCGAACTGAGCCCGCTGCGGTCATCGGCAAAGTAAGTGTGGCGGGCCTGCCGCGCGGGTATCGTCTCGTGGTAACCTCGTGGCGCGGAAATCGCAGCATCGAGCGCGTGCCCGTGCCGCGTGACGACTTCGATCGTTTTCACACCGGCGACGAAGTCATCGTCGTTGTGCAGGATGGACTGGCGGGCATTCCCTGGGTCTACGCCGTGCGCCGCCCCTAAAGCCGCTTCTACCTATCATCAGGAAGCGCAGGAGTTTTCGATTCACTCGACTCATAATCGATCCGCTCGCGCCGCCACACACATTGCCGCGATCGCCTGCGCCATTTCGTTCTGTGGGTCGTTCGCACACGCTGCGCCCCATGTGAAACCATCGCTGGCCGCCGCCTCGCCGTGCCAGGTCGTAGTCGTTGGCTATACCGGCGGCCTCGAAACCGCTACCACTTCCGCATCCGGCGTAGTCTGGATTCGCGACCGACTGCGCACTCTGAAGGTTCCCAACCTCTGCGTCCACACTTTCTCGGCCTACAACTGGCCTCACGGCTATCGCTGGGTTCGCCAGCAATTCGGCGCGCAAGATGACGCGCAGCTCACGCCGGACGCGATTCGCAACGGCCCGAAAGTCGTCATCTACGGACATAGCTTTGGCGGCTGGGCCACGGTGTCTCTCGCCCGCCGCTTGCAGAGAGCCGGCATCCCCATCGAGATGACCGTACAAGTGGACAGCATCGGCATTACTGACCGAACCCTGCCGCCCAATGTCCGTGAGTCCGCAAATTTCTACGAGCGCAACACCGAGATTCTCCATGCTCGCGGCACGATTCATGCCCAGGACCCCTTGCGCACACGCATCCTTGAAAATGTCCATCTTCTTCACGGCAATCACTACACCGTTTCCCGCAATCCGCAGATTTCCGATCTCATCGTGGGAAAAGTTCTGGCGCTTTACGGCGCTCCTGAGTAGCATGGAGTCTTCTGGCGCCCCTCTCGCATCGCCTTCGGTATTGACGACGGACCGGTTCCTGTGGGATGCGCGCCCCGAATTTATTCCGTAGGGATTGGTTCGACGCGCCCATGAGATTGCGAATTAATTGTGCCCTCGTTTTTTGTGCTGTATTCTGTCCGGCCTTCGCGGCCGCCGCGCCCCCGCCGCAAGCTGTAGTAGCCTCTGCCGTTTCTGCGCCGCCCGTCAGTGCCGCTCCAACCTGCCGCGTGATCGTTGCCGGTTTCCGCGGCGCGATCGAGGACCCGGACGATCGGCATTCCGGCGTTATCGCGATCCGCAATCGCCTGC
>Ga0181523_10004400_pt1 | contig 12163 bp, 9 predicted proteins | sample PEATcosm2014_Bin_43_FD_119752 | JGI IMG/M metagenome (GOLD analysis project Ga0181523, IMG submission 119752) | Peatland microbial communities from MTU Mesocosm Facility, Houghton, MI, USA - PEATcosm2014_Bin05_30_metaG | ecosystem: Environmental > Terrestrial > Soil > Wetlands > Peat | place... | reverse complement strand
TCGTTGCACTCCACAAATTCAATGCCGAAGGATGCACTTGCGGCTGCCAACTCACTCTAGCCCAGTGCCGCATCAACGATCCCGCTTGTGGCCTCAGCAAGGATCGCGCCGCCGCCATCGTTGAAGAAATCTACGCTGCCGCCGGAAAAACCAACTCAGCTGCGCCTACGAGCGCGCCCGTTCCTCAGGAATCCCCAAAGCCCTGATCGTGATTTATTCCGAGTCGTAAAACTGCCTCATTTCGCGCTCGCGCTTGCGCATTGGAAATAGCAATTCCGTACGTCCTTCCCACTTGCCCTCCACCATCAAACCGGACTACACTCCCGCCGCTATCACCCTGCAACACATCGTTCGCCGGAGGTTTGCATGAATCGCCGTGTCATTCTTCTCCTAGGTGTTCTTGCCGTTTCCGCTTTCTTCACTGTGCACGGAGCCCTTTCCAAACCGTCGCCGCAAGCCACGCGCCGCGCCATCAATCTTCCCGACAAACCCATTCAGGCCCCCTTCAGCAACGCCATCCTCGCCGGAGACACTCTCTATCTCGCCGGGAGCATCGGCCTCGATCCAAAAACCGGCAAGCCTCCCGACAAGATTGAGGATGAAATCAAACTCTTGCTGGACGGCTACAAAACCACCCTGGCCGCCGCGGGAATGACCATGGACGACCTCGTCTACGTACAGGTCTTCTGCAGCGACCTGGCCTACTACGACAAGTTCAATAGTGCGTATAAGTCCCACTTCACAAAGGATTTCCCTGCACGCGCCTTCATCGGTGCAGGTTCCCTCCTGCGTGGCGGCCACTTCGAAATGCAAGCCATCGCCGTACGTCGCTAAGCCCCGGCAAACCGCCACTTGACAATTGACATGGAATAACTTAACGTTGTTAAGTTATTCTGTGGAGTTAAGCCATGGGTCTTCTCGAACGCAAAGCGCGCCAAAAACGTTTCCTCCGCCAGGAAATCCTCGATGCCGCCAGCGACCTCTTCGTCAAAGAAGGTTACGAGCAGGTCTCCATGCGCCGCATCGCCGAAAAAATCGAATACTCTCCCACCACCATATATCTATATTTCAAAGACAAAGCTGACCTGCTCGATCAGATTTGCCAGGAAACCTTTGCGCGATTGGTCCAGCATCTCAATCGTATTCTCGAGCAACCCGGAGATCCACTCGAACGCCTGAAGCGAGGCTTGCGGGCCTACATCGAGTTCGGCCTCGAAAATCCCCAGCATTATCGCGTCGTTTTCATGACCCTCCACCCGGAAGGTTACATCAAGATCAAGCACGTCCAGCCTGACTCTCCGGGCATGCAAGCCTTCGATTCTCTCCGCCGCTGCGTCTTCGATTGCATCTCCGCGGGTAAGTTGCGCACTAGTGACGCGGAACTCATCAGCCAGACCTTGTGGTGCGGAATCCATGGAGTCACGGCACTCCTGATCACCGCCAAGATGTTCCCCTGGGTTGATAAAGATCAACTCCTCTGTTTCACAGTGGATACGCTCGTCGCCGGGGTGGCTGCATGACGGGTTCAGCAGAGCTATATTTTTTCGTTGCGACTTAACAATGTTTAGATAAATAGCCATGTTACTTCTTGCCGCCATCGTTCGTATTCTCTGTTGTAGCGCACGTAGCAGGAGTAGAGCAAAGACGCTATTTGGGCATAATAAACATGACCTTATTTTGTCACATGACGTAATAAGGACTCTAATTGTTACAGCTTCTCGTCCGTTCTCGGTCTAAACTTATGAATACTAAGCATCTTACTTCAAACCACAATTCATATTCTTTGGTCTTCGCATTGCTCCTTCATTCTACGGAAGAGACATCAGACATGCTACGAATCACGACGGAAACCAAACGAGGACGCCTCACGCTAAGTGTGGAGGGCCGCCTTGCCGGGCCCTGGGTCGCCGCTCTCGAACAGTGCTGGCGCGAGCTCCAGGCCGCTTCGCCCAACCAGAAGTGCAGCATCAACTTGCGCGGCGTCAGCTTCATTGACAATGCCGGAAAGGTCCTTCTGAAAGAGATGCATCGCCTGGGCGGCGAGCTCATTGCGGAAGGCTGCCTCAATCAGGCCATCGTCAACGAAATTGTTGAGTCCGACGAGAAACGCGACGGCAACGGCGCAAAACCGGCAGACTCCCGCAAGAAGTCGCCCATCATTTTCTATTCTGTTTTTTTTAGTTTGTTGCTTCTCCCCGCTGGTTTGCTTGCGCAGGAAACCACCTCGCCGGCCGCGGCGAATCCTCTAGGCGACACGATGCGCCTCACTTTGCAGCAATCTGTCGCTCTTGCTCTCAAGCAGAATCCCACGCAACAGATCGCTGTTCTGACTGCCGCAGAAAGCGTACAGGACAAAAACATCGCTCGCGCGGACCTGCTGCCTCAGGCAAATATGAAAGTGGCGGACTCTGCCAATCGCATCAATCTTCAGTCCGAATTTGGCGGAAAGCCCCTTGTCCCGGGCTTTAGTTTCCCAGGGCACATTGGGCCCTATCAGATCTTCTCTGCTGGCCCCAGTTTCGGCACGTCCATACTGGATCTGTCTCTTTGGAAAAAGTACCAGGCGTCGCGCAGCAACGTGGATGCCAGCCAGGCCAATAGCCTTTCTACTCGCGAGCAGGTCATCCTGCTGGTGGTATCGCAGTACATTGGTACGTTGCGGGCCGTGGCCAATGTGGAAGCTTCCAAATCGCGCGTTGACCTTGCCCAAGCACTGTACGATCAAGCCGCTGACCTGCAAAAGGAAGGCGTGGGCACGGGCATCGACACCCTGCGTGCCAACGTCGAGCTGCAAAACGAGAAGCAGCGCTTGATTGAAGCGGAAAACGACCGCGATGCTTCGCTTTTTGGCCTCAGCAAACTTCTGAACCTCGATCCGCGTCAGAAAATCGCGCTCGCGGATTCACTGAGTTTCTTTGAAACGCCGCAACCCGACGTCGAAGCCAGTATTGACGCGGCTCTCGCCAGCCGTCAGGAGTGGAAAGCACTCCTCGCCGAGGAAAAGGTCGTTCACTACGAAAAGCAGGCAGCACAATTCACCTGGCTGCCTTCTTTGCGTTTTGACGGCGACTGGGCCTATCTCGGCACTTCCGTCAACAACGGCATTCCCACTTACCAATATCAGGCCAGCGTGAATTTCCCGCTGTTCACCAGCGGCAGAATCCGCGCCGAGGTCGTCAAGGCCAACCTGGAAGTGCAGAAACTCCAGCAGCAGAGGGCTGATCTGCGCAATCAGATTGCCCTCGACGTGAAAACCGCTCTGCTAAACCTCGATTCAGCCCGTAGCGAAGTTCAGGTGGCCAATCTCGGTGTTGATCTGGCGAAGGAAGAGGTCAACCAGGCCCGCGATCGTTTCAAGGCCGGTGTGGCTAACAATATCGAAGTGATTTCCGCGCAGGATTCCCTGGCGCGTGCCAACGACAACCAGATCCTGGCGCTCTACCGCTTCAACCAGGCTCGCGCGGATTTCGCGCGTTCGGTTGGACAAATGGAAAAGACGTACTCGAAGTAAGGATGAGGGGCCGATGAGTGTTGAAATTGAAGTTGGACTGGAAAACGCGGCAAACGTCAAAGTGCCGCCAGCCGAGCCGCGCAAGCCCAATTTGAGCCCCGAGGGCCTTCTCAGCCCCAGAACGCGGCGCCTGCTGATCATCGGCGGGGTGCTGCTGCTGGCCTTCTCGATTGGACTCTTTTTATATTTTCATAACCGCGAAACGACGGACGACGCTCAGGTTGACGGCCACATCACTCCTATCGCGGCGAAGATCTCTGGCCGTATCTCCAAAGTGCTCGTGGATGACAATCAAGCCGTGAAGGCCGGCCAGATTCTCGCCCAGATCGACCCGGGCGATTATCAGGCTGCCGTGGATCAAGCCAAGGGCGCGTTGGCTCTGGCGGAAGGCGAAGCGCGTTCGGCTGGCGTGGATGTTCCGCGCACCAGCGAAACCGTCGCCAGCGGACAATCCAGCGCGGATGCACAGCTCGCTGGCGCTCAAGCCGACCTGCTCCGGGCACAATCTTCCTACGAACAAGCGCAAACCGCGGACCTCGCTGTTGCCCAGGCCAACGTGGACCGCAGCCGAGCCAACGCCCAACTCGCCAAGTCCGACCTCGAACGCTACACGCCCTTGATGGAAAAGGGTGAAATCTCCAAACAGCAATTTGACGCCGCCAAAGCCAACGCTGATGCCAGCCTCAGCGCCCTCACCGCCGATGAACAGCGCTTTGCCCAAGCCAAGCGCAATGTGGACGTCACACGGGCGATGCTCGAAGCCGCCAAAGCCCGCGTCGAACAGGCCCAGGCAGGCGTTAGTTCCGCCCATGCCGACCAGCGCCGTGTGGCCATGCGTTCCGACGACGCCCAGGCCAAACTCGCAAAGGTGGACCAGTCACGTGCCGCGCTTGACGCCGCCCTCCTCAATCTCAGCTACTGCAACATCGTCGCTCCCGTGGATGGCGTTGCCACGCACAAGCAAGTCGAGCCCGGACAAATCGTCCAGCCGGGCCAGGGCTTGCTCGTGGTTGTGCCCCTGCGCGACGTCTGGGTCACCGCCAACTTCAAGGAAACTCAGCTTGAAAAAATGAAACCTGGCCAAAAGGCCTATCTGAAGGTGGATACCTACGACAAGACCTTTACCGGCCATGTTGATTCCATCTCTGGCGCCACCGGTGCCGTACTCAGCATGCTCCCGCCGGAAAATGCCACCGGCAATTATGTCAAGGTCGTTCAGCGCATCCCGGTGAAAATTATCCTGGATCCAATTCCCACGGACGTGGCCGTGCTCCGCCCGGGCATGAACGTCGAAGCAACTGTAATTACCAAATAGACGAATCGCAGAACTAACGAGCTATGCTGCAGAGACTGATATCGAAACTGCGTATGCCGGACGGCTCAGTCAACCCCTGGGTGATTGCCGTTACCGTCACGCTGGCCACCTTTATGGAAGTGCTGGACACTTCCATCGCCAACGTCGCGCTCCCGCACATTTCCGGGAGCCTTTCCGCCGGTGCGGACGAATCCACCTGGGTCCTCACTTCGTATCTCGTTTCCAATGCTATCGTGCTGCCGCTTTCCGGATGGCTTTCCTCCATCCTGGGCCGCAAACGCTTCTACATGAGTTGCGTCGCCCTCTTCACCGTAAGTTCTTTCCTATGCGGCCTGGCTCCCAGCCTCGGCATGCTCGTTCTATTCCGCATTATGCAAGGCGCCGGCGGCGGCGGATTGCAGCCTAGCGAACAAGCCATCTTGGCCGACACTTTTCCTCTCAGCAAACGCGGCATGGCCTTTGCTGTTTACGGCATCGCCGTAGTTGTGGCCCCCACCATTGGCCCGTGGCTCGGCGGATGGATCACGGATAGCTACTCCTGGCGGTGGATTTTCTACATCAACATCCCCGTCGGCATCATCTCCCTTTTTCTTACGTATTTGCTCGTCTCCGATCCGCCGCACATGAAGCGCGTCAAGCTCACCCAAGGCTTCCGCATCGATTACATCGGCCTCGGCCTCATCAGCTTGGGCCTCGGCAGCCTGCAGATCGTCCTTGATAAGGGTCAGCGCGATGACTGGCTCTCTTCCGGCTTCATCCGCATCTTCCTCGCTCTCATGATCACCGGCGTCGTTGCCGGCGTTCTGTGGGAACTCCGCGCCAAAGATCCTGTGGTCGATTTCCGCATGCTGAAAAACCGCAATTTCGCCATCGCCACCACTGCCATGTTCTTCCTCGGCTTTGTGCTCTATGCCAGCACCATGCTGATCCCAACCATGCTCCAGGAACTATTCGGCTATTCCGCCGAACTCGCCGGCCTCGCCCTCTCTCCTGGCGGCCTTCTCATCATGTTCTGCATGCCCGTCGTGGGCTTCCTCGTCTCTCGCGTGGACCCGCGCTATCTCATCACTTTTGGCTGTACCGTTTCCGCCTCCGCCTTGTTCGTCATGGCTGGATGGAGTTTGAGTCTCGATTTCCGCCACGCCGTTCTGGGAAGAATGTTGCAGGCTTTTGGCCTGGCGTTTTTGTTCATTCCTATCAACGTCGCCGCCTTTGCCTCCGTTCCCAAGGAAAAGACCAACATGGGCACCGGCATCATCAATCTTGCCCGCAACATCGGCGCCAGCGTGGGCATCGCCACCGTCACCACCATGCTCGAGCGACGCACCCAATTCCACATGGCTCATCTCATGGAGCACGTCAACCCCTTCAGCCCCGCCTACCACAAAACCCTTGTCAGCCTTTCCGGCGGTTTCATGGCCGGAGGCTCTTCTGGTCCCGGTGCCGCAAACCGCGCTCAGAGCATGGTCTACTTCATGGTTCAGCGGCAGGCCACCATGCTCGCCTTCCTCGACAATTTCAAGATGCTTGGCGTCGTCTTCTTCGCCATCATCCCGATTCTTTTGTTCATGAAGAGGCCCAAGGCACATGGGGGGATACCTGTGCACTGAGCCTGCAGTCCATCTGTAACCTTTAAGTTTGTAACGACTCTTAGTAAGCTATATGGGGGGAGCAAATGGCAACGCAAGTGATGAGTACTCCGCAACTTAGCGATCCGAAGCTGAGCGAACAGAAGCTGATTCGCGCCGGCCAGCGTGGCGACGCCCAAGCGATCGAGACCCTCTTTCGCCGTTATCAGCGCCAACTGTTCCAGACGGCTCTGCGCGTCCTGGGCAATGCCGAGGATGCCGAAGATGCTTTGCAGGACGGTCTGCTATCCGCTTACCGCAACCTCAAACGCTTCGAGGGCCGCTCGCAGTTCTCGACCTGGCTGACGCGCATCGTCATCAACGCCGCCCTAATGAAGCGCCGCAGCGCCAAAGCACGTCCCGCAGTTTCTCTTGACGATACCCAGCACGAAGACGAACTGCCCATCGCCGAGCGCTTCGCCGATGATGGGCCCAATCCCGAGCAGGTCTATGCAGGTACGGAAATCCGCGAAATGATTAACGAGAACCTCGACGACCTCTCGCCTCTCCTTCGCACCGCCTTCCTCTTGCGCGAAGTCGAAGGCTATTCCACCGGCGAGGCCGCCAGGAAGCTCGGCGTCACCGAGAACACCCTGAAAGCACGCCTCTGGCGCGCACGTCATCAACTTGCGGAGCGCCTCGGCCGGCGTCTACGCCGCATGAAGGACGGTATGAGCAGCGGCAACGGCATGGCCGACGAAGCCTGCAGCTATTGCTGAAGATTCTGGCAGAATCAACCCGGCACATTTAACAGTAACTTCATTCGGGACGGGGCGACGCATGCCCCGTCCCGTTTCTTTTTGTGACCACCATCACGGTACCTTGTCCTCCCAAACGCTATGCTCGCACCGAGGTGTGCCCTCATGAAACCCACCGCGACACTCACCCTTTTCCTTGCCGCAACCCTCGGACTCTTCCTGATCGCCGCTCTCGCTTACGTTCCAGCTAAGGCGCAATCCGCGGCTTCACCCTCCACCATCATGCCCATCGGGAAAACCGTTCAGATCAAAACTCCTTTGGGATTGCCACCCGTTCCCATTCCGCCAGACAATCCGCCCACCGAGGAAACCATCTCTCTCGGCCGCCGTTTGTATTACGACCCGCAACTCTCGCTTGACGGCACCATTTCTTGCGCCTCCTGCCACGCCCCGCAATTCTCTTTTTCTGATAAGCGGCCCTTCTCCGTCGGCGTCGGTGGCAAGCAGGGAACTCGCCACTCCCCCTCGGTCATCAACTCTGCTTACTTCTCGCTGCAATTCTGGGATGGCCGCGCTTCCAGCCTGGAAGAGCAAGCCAAAGGACCCATTGCCAACCCAGTGGAGATGGCCCACACCCTTGAGGGCGTCGTCCAGCGTCTGCAATCCGATGCAAAATATCCTGACCTTTTCAAAAAAGCCTGGGGCACCGATCAGATCAGTATTGACTTGGTCGTGAAGTCCATTGCTTCGTTCGAGCGTACCGTCATCGCCGGCGATTCCCCTTTCGACCGTTTCTACTACGGCCACGATTCCAAAGCCATGCCACTTGCTGCCCAGAGTGGCATGAAGATTTTCATCAGCGCCAAAAAGGGTAATTGCGCGGTCTGCCACACGATTGGCAAAGACTATTCGCTCTTCACCGACAATCAGTTCCACAACCTTGGGATCGGCGCCGATACGCGCGGCAATCTGAATGATGTCGGCCGCTTCTCCGTAACCAAAAATGACGCCGATATGGGTGCTTTCAAAACTCCATCACTCCGAAATCTCGCGGGACGCGGGCCCTATATGCACGACGGCACTTTCCCCACCGTCAAGGACGCGCTTGCGCACTACATCGGCGGCGGCAACTGGAATGCTCATCTCGACAAGGAAATTCACTCCCTCGATGTCCTCACTTTCGATGAGCGCGACGATCTCCTCCAGTTCCTCGACTCCCTGAACGGCAAGCTCCCCGACAACATCGGCCCGCCCGCCGACCTGGCGCCTACGGCCACCTCCACCACTGCCGCAAAGTAATTTTGGAGTGCGGCGGCTCGCCGCCACTCTTGCAATTGCGGCCTCATCACCAGACTCCAAATCCCCGCGCATCCTCTGCATAAGCTCTCGTCGTCCTCCGTCAGTAGTACACTATCTCCTGCCAAATTGAAGCCAAGGAGCTTCCCCTCATGTCCGATGGAATTCGCCGCCTCACTGCCATCTTCATCCTCTTTGTCGGCGCGGCCCTCTTGTGGGTGGCGGGCCTGCATTCTCACGATGCGGAAGCCGCCAAAAGCGAACTCGATTCCACCGTCGCGTACGCACGCGAACACTCCGCCTCCAATGATCCTCGCCTCAAGGGTAGCTCCACCTTCGAACGCGGCGGTTGGGTCTACGTCCATCTCGAGGGCGACCCCTCCACCATCGGCTTCCAGCACGGTTTCCTGCTCGCCAATGAAATCGAAGACGCGTTTCCCGCCGTCCAGGCCGCCATACTCCGTTCGACCAAGCGCGACTGGCCCTTTTTCCGCCAGGTTGCCCGCGAAATGCTCTGGCCCAAGATCGATCCCGAATATCAGCAGGAATTACAGGGCATCGCGGAAGGTCTGAACGCCCGCACCGGCTCCCAGCTTGATGTGTACGATATCGTCGCCCTCAATTCTTTCGAGGAGGTTCCTGACTACTACGTTCCCTGGCTCAACAAGAAAGAAAAAGTCGCCAACGCGCCCAACCTGAAAAGTCCCGGAAACTGCAGCGCGTTCGTCGCCACCGGCAGTTGGACCAAGGATCATCAGATTGTCATCGCGCACAACAACTGGACCAGCTACATGAACGGCGAACGCTGGCGCATTATCTTCGATATCCAGCCCACCAACGGCTACCGCATCTTGATGGACGGTTTCCCCGGCGTCATTGCCAGCGACGACGATTTCGCCATCAATTCCGATGGCCTCATGATCACGGAAACCACCATCACGCAATTTGAAGGTTGGGATCCCAACGGCAAGCCCGAGTTTTTCCGCGCCCGCAAAGCTCTGCAATACGCCAATTCCATCGATGCTTACACCAAAATCATGCTCGATGCAAACAATGGCGGGTACGCCAACGATTGGCTGCTCGGCGATCGCAAGACCGGCGAAATCGCGCAGCTTGAACTTGGCCTGAAAGCCTATAAGCTCTGGCGCACCAAGGATGGTGTCTTCGCCGGTTCCAACTGGGCTCGCGATCCCAAGGTCCTCAAGGAAGACACTCCGGAATTCAACCCCAACGATATGGCTTCCTCACCCAATGCCCGACGCGCCCGCTGGGAGCAACTCCTCAACGAAAACAAAGGCAAGATCGATGTCTCGCTGGCCCAGCAGATGCTCGCCGACCACGTCGATTCATTTGAGAAAAAGACCGAGGCGGACGACCGTACCCTTTGCGGCCACATTGATTCCACCGACCGTGGCGTTTCTATCTGGGGCTGGGAACCCTACTATCCCGGCGGCGCCGTTCAGGGCAAAGCCACGGATTCGTCCATGGCCAAAGATATGCGCCTGGTCGCTCGCTTGGGCCATCCCTGTGGTGAAGATTTCCTCGCCGCCCCTTTCCTCGCCGCTCATCCCGAATTCGCCTGGGAAGCCCCCTACTTGCGCGACCTCAAAGCCGGTCCCTGGACCGAATTCCACTCCGGCGAAACCCGCACCCCCACGAAATAATCACGCCAAACTCGAAGTGCGACGTCTTTCCACCGATTCTCACACCGGAAACCGCGGCCGCACGACCGGGTGGACCTGCCCTTTACTGGTCATGACTTTTTCCCCGTGTACCAATACGTCTCCCACTCCTGCTAGGCAATACCGGTATGCCGCGTAGGTCATCGCAAATGCCGCATCCCACGAGGTCCCCGCTATGTTCTCCCTCGCCGCTGCTCCCATCTTGCGCAGTTCTTCCCGGTTCTTCGTCAGTTCCACCACTGTGGCCACGAATTCTTCATTCGTTGTGGCCATCCGTCCTGTAATTCCTGGCAACACCAGGTGCTTCGGTCCGCCTTCATTTGTCACTACCGCAGGCACGCTTGATGCTGCCGCCTCTTGAATCACGTTGCCAAACGTGTCCGTCCGCGATGGAAACACAAACAAGTCCATGTTTGCGTAGGCTCGCGCTAATTCTTTTCCCCGCAGCACTCCCGCAAATTCACCGTGTTTCAATGTGCGCTTCAGCCACGCCACTTCGCTCCCATCGCCCACCACCACAATCCGGAAATCTTTCTGTCCGCTCTCCCCCAACGCTCGTTCAATTTCTGCCAATAGCCGCACACCCTTTTCCGGCGTCACACGCCCCACAAATCCCAATCGCAACGTATTGTCCGTTACGGTGCGGTGCCGCGGATTGAATTGTTCGCCGTCCACGCCGCGGGGCATTAGAAACGATGGTCGCTTCAATTCCTTCTCCAGCCAGACCACCTGCTCCACGGTCGGCGCGAGCGTCACCTTCGCCAATCCATAAAACCACACGAGAAGGCGCAACGATTTTTCCTGCGACCACGTCACGGCTGGCCGCGATACTCCTTCCGGCATCCATCCGATTAACTTTTGCAGGCGTCGCGCCGCGAACTGGTGAAAATTCGTATGCCACGACGCCACCAGCGGTATCCGCAATTCCCGTGACAAATACGCGCCTATCTGCCCTAACTCCCCAGGGCTCGTGATGTGGATGACGTCCGGCCGGAACACCACCAACTCGTTCCGGATCGTGTTCAAGTACCTCCAGAACGCGAAATCGTAGTGCAGGTCCCGCTCGATTCCTATGCTTGCCCACCCGCGCGTCAACTCCACTCGCGTCACGCTACCTTCTTGTTGGCGGGATTTCCTTTTCCCACCGTGAATCGCAAGTAGCGGCAGCTCATGCCTCTGCGCATACGCCGCCAGTTGCCGCGCTGTCAGCGCCACTCCGTTGATTTCGTGGAATGTCTCACAGAAGAGCGCGACTCGCGGCGTCGCGCTCATAATCCGCCTTCTTCATTCCCCAAAAACGGCAATCGCAATGCCGGTCGCAACACCGGATTTGCTGCCAGCCCGATCACCCAGCGGAACTTATCGATCACGCGGTGGAATCGCGTCCCCGTGAATTGCGAAAGCGGCAACGCCTTCCCGTCTTCCTCGATGAAGACCCGTGTCATCCAGTGCCGTCGCCCAAATTCCCCCGGCGCATCGGAAAGCGCATGCCAGGCATTCTCCACCAATCGCAAAGCCAGGGCATCGAAGTATTGAGGCATCAACATCACTTCGCTCCGCCTGTCCTCACGTACCTCTTGCACAAATTCCTCGAAGCTTCGCGCATCGGTCACGTTCAATACGGCGTTCGCTTCGCATCCGTGCCGGTCTCCTCCGGAAATCACCGGCAGGTTCAGATCTTCTCCAAGTTTCACCACCATGCGGTTTTCTTTCCGCGAGCGCATTCCGTTCAACTCCACCGCATGAATCATTGGCTGATAAACCAGCAGAAAACTGCTGAGCGCCGCGCGGTGTTCTTCGGGGCCTAAGCTTTCCGCATCCCAGAAGGGATGATTCAGCACTATCAACACTTCACGTTCGGCGTTCAGGCATTCCAGTAACTCCCGCAAGCGATTGGGGTTGGGATTCGCCGTGTACGCCGCAAATTCCTCCATCCACGCCGTTGCGCGCGGCCCCGGCAGGTTGTGTACACCCAGGTGAAACACCGTCTCGCAGTAAGGCACGCTCCATTCCAGCGAAATCGGCGCTCGCGC
>Ga0181523_10004398_pt1 | contig 12172 bp, 12 predicted proteins | sample PEATcosm2014_Bin_43_FD_119752 | JGI IMG/M metagenome (GOLD analysis project Ga0181523, IMG submission 119752) | Peatland microbial communities from MTU Mesocosm Facility, Houghton, MI, USA - PEATcosm2014_Bin05_30_metaG | ecosystem: Environmental > Terrestrial > Soil > Wetlands > Peat | place... | reverse complement strand
GGAAGCTTCACACGATGTTGTCTCCAACTACGCATGTTCCAGTAGGCTACTGCCGAGGGAACGGCAGGTTTTCTACTAAGTTTATCTAGTGAAAACGATTACTTACGCGACTTCGTGTCGCACTGCGCGTGTTTCCACAGACGACCAGACTTTGGACCTCCAGCTTGACGCGCTTGCCCAAGCGGGATGCGAACTTGTCTATCAAGAACACGCCAGCGGCAAGAATGCGGGGCGGCAGGAACTGGAAGCTTGCTTGAAGGCGCTCCGCTCTGGCGATTGCCTGTCCGTGTGGCGGCTTGACCGGCTTGGCAGGAACCTGGGGGATTTGGTGAGGATCGTCAACGAACTCGAAGCCAGATCGGTGGGGTTTGAATCGGTCATGGAACGCATCGAAACCACTTCGCCATCAGGGAGGTTGGTGTTTCACCTTTTTGCTGCGCTGGCCGAATTTGAGCGGAACGTGACCCGTGAGCGAACCTTGGCGGGACTCCGTTCAGCTAGGGCAAGAGGCCGCAAGGGCGGGCGACCCAAGAAGCTGCCCCGCAAGGAAGACATCGACATGCTCCGCGCTTTGGTTAAAGAAGGCATCACCCCGATCAAGGATATCGCTGTACGGTTTGGTGTCTCGCGGGCGACCGTCTATCGGTTAGCGCCAACCAACGGCAAATCCTGACAAGCCAACTTAAGCCGATCCACGGACTTTAAAAATTCACAATGCATTGAATTGTTGGCGAATTAACGGGAAGCAAAAGGAAAAGTCGTACAATTATTTCCGTTTGGTGCGGTGACCCCTGGGGCTTCGGCCGATCTACCATCAACTCGAACACCGCATCGAGGCCCACATCTTCGTCGCCTTCATCGCCTACTGCCTGCAGGTGACACTGAAGAACCAGGCACGGCCGCTGGCGCCGGGGCTGACGGCAAGGGCCATCCTGGAAAAGCTGTCGGCGATCCAGATGGTGGATGTCCACCTGCCCGCCACCGACGGGCGCCAGTTCGTCCTGCCCCGCTATACCCAACCCGATGCGGACCAGCGGCTACTCATCCAGTGTTTGAAACTCACCTTGCCCGAGCAACCGCCACCACGCATCCAAGCCAACCAACTGTCTGCCAACACGGCCACGGCAAATTCGCTGTAGTGCCGACCTTTGACCATCCACTCTAGTAGGATCAATGGATTAGCTCGAAAATAGGTCTGAATAGCGAAAGACGGGCTAATGCCTATGAACGATGTTGACCAACAAGTTGTTGCGGATATAGTTGTGATTGAGGTGTCAGCCAATTCTGAGATACTCCGGAGGCAGTATAACGAATCAAAGAATTTCACTGTGAATGAAACTAAAACGGCTTTTGAGAGGTTAAATCGGGAACTCTCGGCTTTGGCGGATCAAACGATGGGCAAGATTGCCTTCGACGTAGCTGATGCAATTGAAAAGTCTCGGCTGGATTCTGCTGCTGCCAGCGGGGCGGAAGGCAGTAAGCCGAATCCATCTCAAACGCCCTAAATTTGTAATTCAATGATGAATTTGTATCTGTAGCGGCCCGAGAACATAAATCACAGGAACCGAGAACATCCGTGGTTTCGGGACCACATTGATTGAGAATAGACCGAGAACATCGACTAGGAACAACCTCATTGAGAATGATCAGTCTATCCGTCAATGGAAGACGATAACGGTTTGATAAAGTCACGCCCTTTGCCATCGTCCGGCCAACCGCCACCGTTGAATCCTGGATGCCATGCCACGGCGGGCCTTGCCGGATGATGGCTAAAGCCAAAATTACCCATGCTGATTGGCGAAGGTATTGCTTCCTGCCACCCTATTCGCCCGAGCTTAACCCGATTGAAGATGCGTTTTCAAAAATTAAACACCATACCGGAAATGCAAGCCGCGCACGGCGAAAGCGCTTTTTGACGCCATAAGGAGCGCCATTGCAACGGTTACGGAGGATGATATTATTGGATATTTAAATCACGCCGCAGAGTATTTATAATAGGACTTACGCAAAATATAATTAACAAAGTATATAAATACTGGTGAATGTGGAGTATAATTTACATCCATGAGCAATCGTAAATACTCCGGGTTAAAACCGACGCGTCGGGATTATTGCCAATTCATCCTGTTGACCCTAATCAATTATACGCAAACCTACATGGCCGAGCATCATCCTGTATTTTCGCATGATGCCATAAACCGGTATCTCATGGAGGACGATGTATCGCCTGCGGCCGTCTGGCTGGCGGTGAGGGATGCCGTCCGTCGCAGCGAAAACGCCTGCCTGATATTCGACGATACGGTGCTGGACAAGCGCCACTCGTTCAAAATAGAACTCGTGCGCCGCCAGTATAGCGGCAACGAACACGCGGTGATCAAGGGCATCGGCGTGGTCAACTGCCTGTATGTCAACCTCGACACTGGCGAGTACTGGGTGATCGACTGGCGCGTCTACAACCCCGGCGAGGACGGCAAGTCCAAGCTCGACCACGTGCGGGACATGTTCGACGATGCCATCGCGCAGAAAGGGCTGCCGTTCCGCGCCGTCCTGATGGACTCCTGGTACGCCGCCAAGGAGGTCATGCTGCACATCGACAGGGCCGGGAAGGTTTTTTACTGCCCGCTCAAATGCAACCGGCTGGTGGACGACAGCCGGGGCAAAAGCCCCTACAAGGCCGTCGCCGACCTGGACTGGCTTGGCGACGAGATGCTGCGCGGCAAGCTGGTCAAAATCCACGGATTCCCGAAAGACAACAAGGTGAGGCTGTTCCGGGTCGCGGCGACAAACCGCACGGAATACGTCGCCACCAACGACCTTTCGCAACCCTCCAGCGTCGCCGTGAAGGGAATGTGCGCCGTCCGTTGGAAGGTCGAGCAATACCACCGCGAGGGCAAACAGATGCTCGGGATTGAGAAATGCCAATGCCGCTCCGCCCACGCCCAGAAAAACCACATCGGCTGCGTGATACTCGCGTGGCACTGCCTGACAAAACTCGCCAGAAAATTGAAAACAAATATTTACGCCCTGAAGAAACAACTGCTCTCCGAGTATATGAGGGAGGAACTCAAAAACCCATCAATACCCATGTTTTGCGTCTGACCTGAAGTCATGAACCGTCGGGGTTCTGCGGAAGCTTCAGCCTCGTGCGTAAGTCCTATATAAGTAACTTATATATATTAAAAATGCGGTAATTCAATTTCTCTTTGTATTGACTCAATTTTACCTCTGTCGTTCATATTAATTTCTTCACTGATATCAATTTTTCGTAGCCAGAGATTTTCGACAAATAGGATTAGTGGATGGTTTTGTGAATTATTATAGCTATTCTCATAAAATAAAATGAAATCTGCGGCCTCCCCATGTACTTTTCCATTTTTCATCAATGGCAATCCTCCCCAACGATAGCCCAATTGGTTTGTTTTATGTGTATTTCGAGTGTAACTGAGAGCCTTTTTTACAGAACCACTGGATAACTTTTTTACAGCTAGACCTACTAACAAATCAGAAATACCTATCCCCCTCCATGGCTTATCGACTGCCAATTGGTTCAATATCAACACTTCATTGATTCCAACTCGCAGTAAATTTTCAAGCACTTGGGATGGAAAATAAGAAAAATACGAATGATGCAAGTGGGCTTTCTGTTTTAAACAAAAATGATCTACGCCCATGATTCCGACAATATCTTCTTTAAATAGAATCGCTGTCACTTCTTTTTGTCTTAAAAATTCATCACTCGAAAGATTTTTGATCCCTTTAATCGAAGCACAGACGGGATGCCATTGATTTTTCCAAAAATCAAATAATCGATTGTATAGTTCCATGTTTTGCGACGAATACAACTTTCCAGGCATAGAAATATATTGAAAATTCTCTATTCTAAAGCCTTTTAACGGTAGTCTGATAGTTTTTTTGATCATGGTAATTAAAACTATTTTTAAAAAATAGCACAAATAATTTGGATGGCTGACTAGGCTCGGATAATTCCGGACATTATTTTTGTATAATTGATAATTCTGGTTCGTCTCTTCCAGTACGTTCGCTTGGCTCTTCACCATACCCAATTCGGAAGATCGCCCCAAGGATACGGTTTTCGGGTACGGAAAATATGGTGCGTAGTTGCTGGTGAGCGATCTTAATAATGTCTATTTGTGCCGGGGTTAGGGGATCACTATTTCCATCATCGAGAAACTTCTGAAGGAATACAATGCCCATGAGTGGTTGAAACTGCAATTTTTGCGCCGTTGCGGTAAGCCATAGTCGCTGGAATATTTGTCCAAGAGAAACCATGCTTTCCGGACTGTCATTCTCTATAGTCAATGCGGCAATTGCACCGCACGATCTGTAGGTTTTTGCATTTTCATGGATGAGAATGCGGCTAATTCCCATCGCCAGCAGAATGCGCGTGACCGTATATGAACGCATGAGCCGAAATATAGGCATTCCATACGATGGCACCTCAAGTGTCCGTGTGGGGAGTCCGATCGTGCTTTCAAGGGGTTCTTTCTCCTGCCAGCGTATCAATCCAAATAAAAGATCATGCATTGTTTGGTTGCCAAACAATACCAAATCATTTTGCGCAACGGCATTGGCGGCAGTTTCGATGGCTTTGCTGTTCTCAAGAATGATGAACTCACATTCTTTGGATCGGGATGCTCCCATCAATTCATTTAGAGAAGATGGTGAAATTGCATTTTTTGTGAACCGCTTCCTATTGGTGGCACGTTTAGCGATAAAGGAAGAGAGAAGTTGGGTTTCCGGTTGCTGGGGGATAAAGGAAATATTTGCAATCAGGTCAGAATGCACTCCTTTGGGAAATATTTGGATTTTGGATACCTTGAGTCCGAGAGTAGGCGCAGTGATGCGAATGTTTTCAATGAGCGCCCCATTTGCAATATGAGAGCCTCTTTGTCGAGCGTTATACAATGAAGCATCCCGATCTGGTCGATTCCAAATCGAGAGGACAGGTTCATTCCAATCAAATCGCCAAGGTTGGCAATTGTCTCCTGACGGTGCAGTCACTGCAATGCGAAGCAATTCTTGAATAAGTGCCATAGCTGTAAGCATACCGTTAACATATTAGACATTATCAAAAACCACTTGCCGATCCAGCAGTGGCGTGATCACTGACTAAGTTTTTGATAATGTCTATTGAAGAAATCAAATTTTTTCGCCGAATATTTCGTCACGCGCCACCAATGCACGGCCACTTGGAAGTGGTGCGCCAATGGCTATTCGTCTGATTGCATGGGAAACCATGCTGGCGTTGAGGAACGCAGTCCCCCCCAGTTGTGGCCAAGTAGTCAATCTCTGCCCAATATCTATGAAGGAATCAAGCATGCGTTGGCTGACATACTTTGTTCCGATAAAGTCAATAATGAGTTTCCCAATTTCTGCTTTCGACAAGGACCGCAATTGTTCTTCGGGAAGTGCTGGCAGATATCCATTAAAGGGCAGCGGAGGAGCATCTTGATCGTAACGTTCAACATCAATAATGCCTTGCTCTCCATTATCCGTTGCCATGATAACAGGAATTTTCCTTTCTTTTGCGACCCTTCGGATGTGGTATTTCATTGAAATGTTATCTATTTCATCAATGATGACATCCGCTGATCCCAGAATGGAATCAGAATTTTCTTCGGTAAGTTCAGAAAATGTGCTGATGGTAAGGTATGGGTCAATTTCCGATAGGCGTTGAGCGGTGATATGGGTCTTTGGCACGGAGAAATCCGTTATTCCCGCAAGAATGCGGTTGAGATTGGAGAGCGCAAGTGTGTCTCCATCAGCCAATGTGAGGGTCCGAGTAATTCCTTCGAGGACCAGGGTTTGAGCTATACTTGAACCCACGGAAAGTCCAATAATTGCAATATGCAATTTTGCACACATCCATTGTTCTTTTTCTGAAATGAGGTGACGGTTCCGGGAGGTTCTAACCCGGATGTACTCCTCTTTTGAAAGTACATGAACAAGTGTGTCTTTCCAAGGATAATATATCCAATTCCCTTTTTTCCAGCTTGCATGGTTATGGAAGTGCTTTTCCGTCTCTGTAGCCAAGAAGTTCCTGCATTCAGGTCCAGTCACTTCACGAGGACTGAGGATACCGAGAAGTTCGTGATACTGTTCTTCGTAGGTATCAATGACTCGCATTGCTTCGTTCTCAAGTAGCGAATGAAGCAATTGCACATCTTGCGAATCGTTAGGACATATGATCTTTGGCGTATACACTCGATTGCGACCAGTCAAACGAGAACGCTTACGGAGCGTGTCTTGAGTGGATGTCATAAAAGGGCTAATGAACGATTAGGTGGTTTACAACAAAGAACATACCGTTAAAAAACAACCATTTGTTTAATAACTGATGTTACGCACCGGTGTTGGTACAGGCGTAAAATGCCAGCTTTGAACTGTGCTTATTTGAAAAGCGTTTCATGAAAACTCCTCTGTTAGAGTTGTACAGCGACTACCTGATCAGTTCGTTCGCGCTGGTCACCGCAACCGGCCTGTCCCTGCTGTTGGACAACGAGGTCAGCCACGACCAGATCACCCGGTTCCTGTCCGGGGCGGAGCACACCTCGCGCGACCTGTGGGCGCTAGTGAAGCCGACCGTCCGCGCCGTCGAAAGCGACGACGGCGTGCTGATCTTCGACGACACCATACAGGAAAAGCCCTACAGCGATGAAAACGAGATCATCGCCTGGCACTTCGACCACTGCACAACCGCACGGTCAAGGGCGTGAACATCCTCAACTGCCTGTACCGCGCGGATGAAGCCAGCCTGCCGGTAGCGTTTGAGATCGTCCGCAAGGACTTGCCGTATTGCGAGGTGGAAACCCGCAAGCTCAAGCGCCACAGTTCCATCACCAAAAACGAACACCTACGCCAGATGCTGCGGGTGTGCCGACAAAACCAACTGCGCTACCGCCATGTGCTGACCGACAACTGGTTCTCATCCAAAGAGAACATGACCTTCATCAAAATCGAAATGGAGAAGGAGTTCGTCATGGCCCTCAAAAGCAACCGCACCGTGGCCCTGAGCCTAGAAGACAAGCGCCAAGGCCGTTTCGTCCGCGTGGACGCGCTGCCGCTGGAGGAAGGCACCGTTTTGCAGGTCTACATCAAAGGGCTTTCCTTCCCTGTGGTGTTGGCCAAGCAAGTCTTTACGAACAAAGACGGAAGCACCGGTGTCCTCTATCTTGCGTCAAGCGACCTCCTGCTCGACTACGGTCGCATCACGGCAATCTACCAAAAAAGGTGGAACGTCGAGGTCTTTCACAAATCAGTCAAGTCCAACACCGGCCTGGCCCGCTGCCGACCCACACGGTCAGGACGCAGAGCAACCACTTCTTCGCGTCCATCTATGCGTTCTTCAAACTCGAACTGCTGAAACTAAAGCATCAACTCAACCATTTCGCGCTCAGGAGCAAACTTTACATCAAAGCCCTACAAGCCAGTTTCGCAGAGCTTCAACGGCTCGGTGCGTAACATCAGTTAATAAGTATATCCAATTTTGGCAATTTGAGGTCGTAATAGACACTGTGAAAAAAACGACGCTAAGGAAAATAGGGGCTAAATCCGACTCAGATTTTACCGGTATTATGTAGCAGTTGCACAAAATGACTTTAAGTGGCTGATTTTAAATCCAATAGGACTTACGCACAAGGCTGAAGCTTCCGCAGAACCCCGGCGGTTCATGACTTCAGGTCAGACGCAAAACATGGGTATTTGTAGCGGACCGAGAACATAAATCACAGGAACCGAGAACATCCGTGGTTTCGGGACCACATTAATTGAGAATATCCATGCACCTGGGACCACATTACGTGAGAATAGGACCACATTAACTGAGAACAGACCGAGAACATCGGCCAAGAACCACATAATTGAGAATGACCAGTCTATCCGTCAATGGAAGACGATAACGGTTTGATAAATTTGCGATAATCGACCTGATTGGCGATCCATTGTCACTTAAACGGTCGTTTAGGTGACACCACTGACAAGCCGAAATTCAGCCAAAAAAGTGTCACATTACCAGTCACATTATTTATGTCACGTATTCCCATGATCCAATAAAGTGACAATCCTGTGCTGTCAACTGCCATTGGATTAGGCGCATGGACTTCATCAGAAGATGTTTGTAGACAAGGTGCCGTTGCAGCTACCGTTTTTGTTCTCAATGAGGTGATCCCTGGCCGATGTTCTCGGTCTGTTCTCAGTTAATGTGGTCCCAGGTGTATGGATATTCTCAATTAATGTGGTCCCGAAACCACGGATGTTCTCGGTTCCTGCGATTTATGTTCTCGGTCCGCTACACTTATGGAATCAGTGGCCGAATAGCCGTAGAATTCGCAGCCAAGCATTTATCTTTCCTGAATGTACCAAAAGTTGCTTGGTTTTTTTGATGGCTGGATAAGACATATTTATGCAGTGCGATGAACAGATGATTCAATACAGTGCGAAAGCCCTTGCCTGGGCGGACAGCCTGTTGATCACCGCTGGTGCCCCCCTGTGCCAATATGACCTGAGACACCTACTCCCCGGAAATTAGAGTATAAAGGTAGGTCAGAATCATGAGCAAATCGAAGGCAGAGACAATGGAAACACCACAATTAATTGCGCCGGAGGGCGCGTTGGAAGACGCCCGTAGGGCGGCTGGAAACGCGCCCTCCAGCGCACGGCCCGACCCGGAGGTGGTTGCCACGGCCCGGCGCCGACAGTTCTCCAGCAGCGACAAGCGCCGCATCTTGGAGGCCGCTGACAGATGTACCCAACCGGGTGATATCGGTACCCTGCTCCGCAAAGAAGGGATTTACTCCTCCCACCTGAACACTTGGCGCAAGCAACGCGCCGCCGCCGAGCATGCCGCTTTGGAGCCTCAACAACGAGGGCGCAAGGCCGATCCCGCCCAGGCCGAGGATCGCCGTGCACTCCAACTTACCCAGGAAAATGACCGCCTGCGCCACAAGCTGGCCCAAGCCAATGCCATCATCGATGTCCAAAAAAAACTTTGCGCCTTGTTCGGGCTATCGACGGACCAGACGCCGGGCGAGTGCTACTGATGCAAGCCCTCAACCAGTTGGCCCCGGAGGTCGGCCTGGCACCGGCCTGCGTCGCCCTGAACCTGAACCGCAGTTCGGTCTATCGCGAGGATGCCCGCCAGCGCCACCTGCTGCCCGCCATGGCAACACCGGTACCCCGTCCGCCTGCCCCGCTGGCCTTCTCGGACCTTGAGCGACAGCAACTGCTGGAGGTGCTCAACAGCGAACGCTTCGCCGACTGCTCGCCGTATTTTGTCTATGCCACCCTGCTGGACGAGGGGCGCTACATCGGCTCGGTGCGCACCCTGTACCGCGCCTTGGAGGCGGACGGCCAGTCGGCTGAACGCAGGCGCCAGCGGATACACCCGGCCTATGCCAAGCCGGAACTCCTGGCCACCGCCCTCAACCAAGTCTGGAGCTGGGATATCACGAAACTCAAAGGCCCGGCCAAATGGACCTGCTTCCACCTGTATGTGATCCTGGATATTTTCAGCCGCTATGTCGTCGGCTGGATGGTCGCCCTGCGGGAAACCGCCGAACTGGCCGAGCAGTTGATCGCCGAGACGGTGACCAAGCACAACATCCCGCCGAACACACTGACGATACATGCCGACCGGGGTTCCAGCATGCGCAGCAAGCCGGTGGCTGCCTTGCTGGTCGATCTGGATGTCGCCAAAACCCATAGTCGGCCCTATGTCTCGGACGACAACCCCTATTCCGAGGCGCAGTTCAAAACGTTGAAGTACCGGCCTGATTTCCCTGACCGCTTCGGTTGCATCGAGGATACCCGAAGCCATTGCCAGCGGTTCTTCCCGTGGTACAACCAGTCGCATTGCCACTCGGGCATCGCCTACATGACCCCAGCCACCGTCCACTTCGGTCAGGCCGGATCGGTGTACCTGGAACGCGCCAAAACCTTGGAGGCCACTTTCCTCGCCAATCCAAAGCGATTCAAAGGCAAATGCCCCCTGCCAGCCAGTTTACCCAACGCTGTTTGGATTAACCCGCCCGCTAACACACAGGTGAACCTCAACCCAAAAATACACAACAATTTAGACACTAAATAAACCAGCTTGGTGTCTCAAAGTCATTGACACATTCCGTGCGGGCATGGGCGTTGATTCCGGCTTGCCGGACTTCCGTGGGCATGAGGGGTTCTGGAATGCCTATCCAGGTTTAAGGCAGGCCAACATCAACTTTCAGGATATTGCCTCACCGGACACGTTTCGCAACGATCCACGGTTGGCATGGGGGTTTTACGGCCATCGACTTAAGCTTTACAGGGATACGGAACCGCACCAAGGCTTCGCCATCCTACGCGAAATCGCGCAGGAAATGCAGCACGGTGCATACGTGTACACCAGCAATGTCGATGGTCAATTTCAAAAAGCGGGCTTCTCGCCTTTCAAGGTAGTGGAATGTCACGGTTCCATTCATCAATTACAGTGCGTGAATGCCTGCACAAAAGACATTTGGCCTTCTATAGATTTTTTCCCGGAAGTCGATATTGCCCATTGCCGCCTGTTAAACAACTTACCCCATTGCCCCGGATGCGGAGGGGTTTCACGGCCCAACCTATTGATGTTCGGCGATTGCGATTGGATGGATGCCCGTTCACGGGAACAACAAGCCAACTTGGATGCCTGGCTGCTGAAAGTCAAACGGTTGGTGATTATTGAACTCGGCGCGGGTACGGCGCTGCCTTGGGTACGGCATTTCGGCGAGTTTCAGGACGGTTTTATGATCAGAATCAACCCGAAGGAATCTCAATTGCCCGCCAAACGGAGAGGCATCGGCCTCACCATGACCGCGCTGGATGCCTTGAAACAAATTCGCGAAGCATGGTGGGAGTTGGGGTGAAACCCCGACTTGACTGTTTGGCCCAGTGGGAGCGAAGCTACAATTTGACGATGTTTAGGCGTTTCGCCCCCACTGACTTTTTCCTCAAAGATCATCTCACACCTGGCATATTTGAGTACGTCAATTTGAGCAGTATTGTCCTGATCTTGAGTCGAAGGCTCGTGCAATGCGACACGAAGTCGTGTAAGTAATCGTTTTTACTAGATAATCGAGATTGCCTGGCCTTGCCGCCGATTGCATTTTTCCGGGTTCAATGGCGGAAAAATCGCCAAAACCAGGGGCGTTTTTGTCCGTTTGTGCAAACGCCACCTGTCATCGGACACGATGCTACTCAGTCGGGTAAGGAAGCGGCGTTACCGCCACTCCCTCCCCTGAGAACTGGACGTGAGACTTTAGCCTCATCCAGCTCAAGCCTTTTCAAAGCCCCCTTGCGGGAGTCGGTGGTACAACAAATGTTGTGCCACCTTCACGATACTCATTTGCAGTCTCCTGGCATATTGCCGGAGGGCGCACACGCTTAAAAGCGTTCATTTGCTTTCCCTCCTTGAGGAAGATTCTCCAAACTCTCTCGTGACGAAAGACCCGGCGGAAGTCTGCACCGTTACTGGTTGGGATGATGTTGCAATCCCTATCCGCCCCACTACAGAGCGGCCTTCGCTTTCTCCGCCATCCTCTGCCCCTCCTCCATCAGCCTTCCTTGCGGTCGGCCTGCCATTGCTGGCGGAGGATGGGGTTTACCATGTTCCGCGTAAGTAACACGAGTGGGTTAGGTTCTATCTTTCCTCCGGTGGCCATGATGTCCCTGTAATCCGACGTAAAACCGGGTTAACCGACCACTTACTTTTTAGTTCAAGCCTGTCAGTGCCTTTGGCTTGTTATTCCTGACGGAGTTTATCGAGAGTTCACATGTGTTAACCATACCACCCAGCCTAGCCCCCTTCCGCTTTTGCACTAGCAGATGCGCTTCCCCTCACGGGGTTGGCTTCACCTCTTTCGAGGAATGGGGTACATTGTCCCGACAGCTTCAAACGAAACCATTGCTGGTAACGCCTGTGCCAGTAGGCTACCGCCGAGGGAACGGCGGGTTTTGTCTTGACAGGCTCGTCAATCAAAACAGTTACATACGCGACTTCATCTCGCACTTTACGAAGGAATCCTTACGCCTACCCATGCGGAAACCGTAGCCTTCCGCGCAGTCGGCATAGGCGCGCTGGACCTCGGGGTCGTGGAGGCATGCCTTGGTGATCGCGCACTTGGGGTTATCGATGATGACG
>Ga0181523_10004397_pt1 | contig 12176 bp, 10 predicted proteins | sample PEATcosm2014_Bin_43_FD_119752 | JGI IMG/M metagenome (GOLD analysis project Ga0181523, IMG submission 119752) | Peatland microbial communities from MTU Mesocosm Facility, Houghton, MI, USA - PEATcosm2014_Bin05_30_metaG | ecosystem: Environmental > Terrestrial > Soil > Wetlands > Peat | place... | reverse complement strand
GCGGCCGCGCCGCCGCGATGCGCGCATCGAACGCGGCCGGACTTCCACGGAGCGCATCCATCGAAAGCGCGGCGGCAACGTCTGCGGCGTCAGCGAGAAGATGCGCCTCGCCAATCGCGAGAGCCAGCAGCGCGAGCATTCCCTGCGTGCCGTTCAGTAGCGAAAGGCCTTCCTTCGCTTCGAGTGCCAGAGGAGCAATTCCGGCCAGTTCCATCGCGTCGCCGCCGGGAATGCGCGAGCTGCGATAGAGTGCTTCGCCTTCGCCAATGATCACAAGTGCGAGATGCGCGAGCGGCGCCAGATCGCCCGAGGCGCCCACTGATCCCTGCCCGGGCAACACCGGATGCACTCCGCGATTCAGCATCGCACAGAGCACCTCGACAACAACGGGCCGCACGCCGCTGAGACCTTTGGCCAGCGCATTCGCGCGCAGCAGCATGACGGCGCGCGTTTCAATCTCGCTGAGCGGGGCGCCGACGCCGCACGCGTGACTGCGAATCAGATTGAGTTGCAGCTTGCGGATTTGATCCGAGGAGATGCGCACCTCGGCGAGTTCGCCGAACCCGGTGTTGACGCCGTACGCGGTCTCTTCCGAGTCCACAACTCGGTCAATCACCGCGCGCGAGGCCAGCATTGCCGCGCGAGCGGCGGGAGCAACTTCGCATTGCACCCCACTCCGAGCGACGCTCTCAACTTGCGCGAGCGTAAGAGTATTGCCGGTGAGAGTGATACTCATGATGATTCGGCGGCAGATGTGCTTGCCGTGGGAGGACCCGCGGTGTCGAAATACTTGCGATATTTTTCGGGGAGGGTCTTCGGCCGGCCCGCGCAATCGCAGAAAACGTGGTAGGTTTCTCCCGTAGCGAGCAACTCGTCATTCGCGTCGTTAAAGATTTCGTAGCCGATGCGCGCGGTACGCCGGCTCGATTCCGTCACACGAGTGCGAATGCGCAGCACGTCATCGTAACGCGCAGGGCGAATGTGCCGGATGCTTGCGGACGCCACGACGAAAAAACAGTCATCTTCGATTTCCATCTTTTTGTATTCGAGGCCCGCGCTGCGAATGTATTCCGTGCGGCCGATCTCGAAATAAATAAAGTAATTCGAATGATAGACCACGCCCATTTGATCCGTTTCCGCGTAGCGCACGCGAACCAGGGTGTCGAAGTGCGCGTGCATTAGCCGATCCACTTTGGCGGGCGCTTTTCGAGAAACGCGGCCAGGCCTTCCTTGAAGTCCGGCGTGTCCCGAACAAAAGCGCTGGCTTCGATGGCGGCTTCGAGTTCGCGATCCACTGATGAGGCTTCGCTCGCGATAAGCAGGTGTTTTGTATGCAAAAGGCTGGACGGGCTGGCGGCGACGATGGCCGACGCAATTTCTCTCGCGCGCCCCAATAAACATTCTCTGGCCACGACCATCGAGACCAGTCCCAATTGGAGCGCTTCCGCCGCGTCGAATATCCGGGCGCTCAGCAGCAGATCCCGCGCGCGCTTCTCGCCGATTTGCCGCACCAGAAACACGGAGACAAATGCGGGAATAAATCCGATGTTTATTTCGGTGTAGCCAAATTTCGATTCCGGGGTCGCGAGCGTGAAATCGCAAAGCGTCGCGAGGCCGCTGCCTCCCGCGATTGCCGCGCCGTTCACCGCGGCGATCGTCGGCTTGGGGAAAGACCAGATACGCTGGAACAGGCGTGCCGTTCGCCGGCTATCCTCGATGTGTTGGGCGTGGGAAGCGTCTGCCGATTCGCGCAAGGTTTCGAGGTCCATGCCCGCGCAAAACGCCTTGCCGGCCCCAGTAAGAATCACGGCGCGGGCGAAGCCCGATTCGATCTCGTCAAATGCCGCGAGCAGCTCTTCGATCATATGCGGGGAGATGGCGTTACGTTTGTCGGGGCGATTGAGAGTGAGAATAGCTACGCGGCCCTCGGTTGTCAGCTTAATCGTGTCAAAGTCCATGATTCACCCCGCTCTCAGTTCACCTGCGTCGCGTGAGCGTATTTCGCTCGCAGTCGGTTGCTGCGCTCGATCAGCGGCTGCAGGGCGCCAAGAGAAAGGCCCGCATTCACGCCGCGCGCGGCCAGCGTCTCGACAACCAGTTCCGTTGGAATGTTGCCGACAAGATCGTCGCCGGCAAAGGGGCAGCCGCCAAGGCCGGTCAGTGCGCAATCGAAGCGCCGGCAGCCCGCATCATACGCGGCCGTAATTTTCTCCGATGCGCCATCGGGACGGCTGTGTAGATGTACTCCCAACTCGATTCCCGCCACGTGTTCTTTGACGCGGCCATATAAATCGCCAATCGTCTGAGCGGTGGCGGTGCCCGCGGTATCGGCGAGCGAAACCGTCTTCACGCGAATATCTTTCAGCCACTCGAGCGTGTCTTCAACGATCTCCGGCCCCCACGGTTCCTCGTAAGGATTTCCGAAGGCCATCGAGATGTAGATGACGAGTTGCTTGTCAGTCCCTTTCACGGCCTTCTGTAGCGTTTCTACGAGCACGCGCGATTCGCCGCGGGACATGTTTGCGTTGCGGCGGCGAAAGTAAGCGGAGATGGAGTAGGGATAGCCAATGGTGGTCACGCCGGGCGTCGCCAGCGCGCGTTCCAGGCCGCGCTCATTCACCACGATGCCGATGATCTCCGGGAGCGCGACATCCGCGGGCAGGAAAGAGAGCAGGTATTTCATCACCTCTTCGCTGTCCGCCATTTGCCGGACGTGCTTTGGCGAAACGAAGCTGACGGCATCAATGTGCCGGATGCCCGCTTCAATGAGCGACTTGAGATAGTCCGCCTTCTCGTCGGCCGGGATCATTTGTGGCAGTCCCTGCCAGGCATCACGAGGACATTCGATCAGTTTCACGGAATCCATCGGGCCGCTTTCTTTGACGCTTGGCGTGGATTTATCTCCCCGCAAACATTATCGCTCAGGTTTGCAGAACTCCGGTGCGAAACTCGCGCACCTCCGGATTGAGCGACGCCGCTTCGAGGGCCCAGATCAGGGCATCGCGCGTTTGCGCGGGATCGATAATCGCGTCCACCCAGAGCCTGGCGGCTGCGTACCGCGGATCGGTCTGCCGCTCGTACGATGAGCGGACAGACTCGAATAGTTCCGCCTTGTCCTTTTCGGTCAGCTTCTTTCCTTCCCGCTCCAATTGCTTAATCTTGATCTCGACGAGCGTGGAGGCAGCGGAATCACCCGCCATCACGGCGTAGCGCGCAGTCGGCCAGGCAAAAATAAATCGAGGATCGTAGGCCTTGCCGCACATGGCATAGTGTCCCGCGCCGAAACTTCCGCCGCAGATCACGGCGATTTTCGGCACCACGCTATTGGAGACGGCGTTCACCATTTTCGCGCCGGCGCGGATGATGCCACTCCATTCGGCTTCTTTGCCCACCATGAAACCGTTAACGTCGTGCAGGAAAATCAGAGGCACGAGATTCTGATTGCAATCCATGATAAATCGCGCGGCTTTGTCGGCAGCTTCCGTGTAGATCACGCCGCCGAATTCCATTCGTCGTTCGCCAGTGGCAGAATCGATCGTCGGGACGTGTTTTTTCTGATTCGCGACGATGCCCACGGCCCAGCCGCCGATGCGTGCATAACCGCAAAGCACGGTTTGCCCGAATTCGGTGCGATATTCCTCCCACCGGCTGCCGTCCACGATGCGCGCGATGATCTCCCGCATGTCGTATTGGCGCCCAGGATCCGAAGAAAATATTCCGTAGAGTTCTTCGGCAAGATAACGCGGCGATTCCAGCGCGATGCGATCAAAGCGTGGCGCGGGCGGGTGGCCCATTTTGTCGGCGAGCGCGCGAATGCGAGCGAGACACGCCTCGTCATTCGGCTCGCGAAAATCCACCGTGCCACTGATTTGCGCGTGCATCTTCGCGCCCCCGAGCTCTTCAGCGGACACTTTCTGGCCGATCGCCGCTTGCACCAACGCCGGCCCGGCAAGAAAAAGTCCTGAACCTTCGGTCATGAGAATGTGATCGCACATGACGGGCAGGTACGCGCCGCCCGCAACACACATGCCCATGATGGCCGTCATCTGCGGGATGCCCATGGCGCTCATCACAGCGTTATTGCGAAAGACGCGGCCGAAATCGTCCGTGTCCGGGAAGACATCCTCCTGAAGCGGTAAAAAAATCCCGGAAGAATCGACGAGATAAATTGTCGGGATACGATTGTCAATGGCGATGTTCTGGGCGCGGATCACCTTCTTCGCGGTCATCGGGAAAAACGCGCCGGCCTTCACGGTGGCGTCGTTGGCGATGAGCATGAATAGCCGACCGCAAATCTGGGCGAGACCGGTGATCGTGCCCGCTGCGGGGGCGCCGCCCCATTCTTCGTACATGCCGAACGCGGCGTAAAGCCCCAGCTCAAAGAAAGAAGTGGCATGGTCGATCAGTTTGGCGATGCGCTCACGCGCGGTCAGACGGCCCTTCTTGTGTTGCGACTCGATGGCTTTCGCGCCACCGCACTGCTGCAGGACCGATTCCTCGTTCTTGATTTCGGTGAGGAGATCGATCATGCGCCGCGCGTTCTTCTGATATTCCTCGGAAGACGTATTAATCTTCGTTTCTATCTCGGGGCTGGGCAATTCTATGCTCCTGCGTTGTCGCCGAATTCAGGAACGAGCCGCCACGCTTTCCAGGACGAATTTCACAATGTCCTGCGTCGAGGCGCCGGGAAGAAATATTCCCGAGATGCCGGATTTTTTCAGACCTTCAATGTCGGATTCTGGAATGATTCCACCGACTAACACAATCACGTCTTCCATGTGCTTCTGGCGCAAGAGTTCCATCAGGCGAGGGCAGAGAGTGTTGTGTGCGCCCGAAAGAATCGAAAGGCCAATGACGTCTACGTCTTCCTGCTCAGCGGCGGAAGCAATCATCTCCGGAGTTTGGCGCAATCCGGTGTAGATGACTTCCATCCCGGCGTCGCGCAGGGCCCGGGCGATAATCTTGGCGCCGCGGTCATGTCCATCAAGGCCGGGCTTGGCGATCAGGACGCGAATCTTGTGCTCGGGCATCGTGTGAGCCGTTGGGCGATGAGAGAATACTCGAAACTTCCTGCGAACGGTAGCTGGACCAATTCCGGTGTGTTCGCTAGGTGATCGCGGTTTCGGTGTACGTTCCGAAGACGTCGCGGAGTGCATCGCAAATTTCGCCAAGCGTGGCGTAGCTGCGGACGGCCTCGTAGATGTGGGGCATCGTGTTCTCGGTGCCCTCGGCGGCTTTGCGCAGAGCGGCCAGTGTGCGGGCCACGGCGTCCGAAGAACGTTCCGCACGCAGCGTTCGCAGACGCTGCTCCTGATGCCGAGCGACCGACTCATCTATCTGGAGAATCTCGATTGGGTTTTCCTCGCCTACGAAGTCGTTCACGCCGACGATGATCTTTTCCTTGCGATCGACGGCAAGCTGGTAGCGATAGGACGCGTCGCCGATTTCGCGTTGCGGAAAACCGCATTCGATGGCGGCGACCATTCCGCCCATGGCGTCTATTTTCCGGATGTAATCCAGTGCGCCGCGTTCGACTTCGTTTGTGAGAGACTCCACGAAATAAGAACCGCCGAACGGGTCCACGGTATTGGTCACGCCGGTCTCGTGTGCCAGGATTTGCTGCGTACGAAGAGCTGTGGTGGCCGCGGCTTCGGTGGGCAAGGCCCAGGCTTCATCGAGCGAGTTCGTGTGCAGGGATTGCGTGCCGCCCATCACGGCGGCGAGGGCTTGCAACGCGGTGCGGACGACGTTGTTCCGGGGCTGCTGTGCGGTGAGTGAGCAGCCTGCGGTCTGCGAATGGAAGCGCAGTGCGCAGGAGCGCGCGCTAATCGCGCCGAAACGCTCGCGCATCGTGTGGTACCACATGCGGCGGGCGGCTCGATATTTTGCCAGCTCCTCGAAGAAATCGTTGTGCGCATTGAAGAAAAACGAGAGGCGCGGCGCGAAGTCATCCACCGCGAGACCGCGCCGCACGCCGCGCTCGACGTACTCGATGCCGTCGCGCAGCGTGAACGCCAATTCTTGAATCGCCGTCGAGCCCGCCTCGCGAATGTGGTAGCCGCTGATGGAGATGGGATTGAACCGCGGTGTCTGCTGGGCGCCGAACTCGAGTGTGTCCACCACGAGGCGCAGCGACGGCTCCGGTGGATAGATGTATTCCTTCTGCGCGATGTATTCCTTGAGGATGTCGTTTTGTAGGGTGCCGGAAATCTTTCGCCAGTCCGCACCCTGTTTTTCCGCTACGGCCAGGTACATCGCCCACAGAATCGAAGCGGGGGAATTGATGGTCATCGAGGTGGTGACGTCGGCCAGCGGGATTTGATCGAACAAGAGCTCCATGTCCGCAAGGGAACTGATTGCGACGCCGCACTTGCCGACTTCGCCTTCTGAGAGCGGATGGTCGCAGTCGTAGCCCATGAGCGTCGGTAGATCAAAAGCCACAGAGAGGCCGGTCTGGCCTTGCGCAAGGAGGTAGCGAAAGCGGCGATTGGTGTCTTCGGCGGAGCCGAATCCAGCGAATTGGCGCATGGTCCAGAGGCGCGTGCGATACATCTCAGGATGGATGCCGCGCGTGTACGGAGGCTCACCGGGCGCGCCGAGATCGCGCTGCGGTTCCCAATCGGCTAAATCGTCTGGGGTGTAGACGGCGCGAATCGGATGGCCAGAGATCGTTGTGAACTGCGCTGCGCGTTCGGGAGCGAATGCCGGGCGTGGGAGACCGCTTGTGCCGGCGAGTGCGTCGGATTTGCTTTTGGCGTTCATTCTGCTACTTGCGGGTGCGCGGCCTCTTTAACGCTGATTGTAGGGAATGCCCGCACATGCGGCAAGCAAACATCGGAGTGTCTTCCGGGCGTGACCAGTAAATGCGATCTGCAGGGAACAGCTTGAATCAGGACAAATAAATGGCGCGGGTGAAACCTTGAGGAGGGATGGGTGCGGCCCCACCCGCGCCTTGCCGGACCTGAGGAGAGATCAGTTCTTCAGCGGAATCCTCCTAGTGTGAGTTCAGACTAATTATTTTGTCCCTGCCCGGGCGCCGGCGTTGGTGAATCTGATGGCGGAGGCGCGGGGGGATTCTGGTTCTGGCTAGGGCCGCCGTCCTGGCCGTCGTGGCCGCCGCGATATCCGCCGCCGGGGCCCATGTGCATGTCGTCAGGCTCGCCATGGCCGTCCATTCCGCCCATACCAGGGTGCCTGGCTTCCATCTTGTAATCTGCCGGGACCTGGAACCACGAGGCCGCAGGCTCCTCGCGTTTGATATTTGTCAGTTGGAAGACGGACTCGCCGGAGAACGGATCGGAGCGTTTCGTCATTACGTCAGTGAGCAGATCGGGCGAATACCAGCGCTCGAAGACGATTTCGATGGCTTTTTCATTCCCGATTGCGCCTGCCGGGATGGTGCGTGTGGTGCGGGTTCCACTCACAGTCAGGCCATTAATAGTCTTGGTGCCGAGAGAAATCGTAACGGGCTCGCCGCCACGCATTCCTCCCGAACCTCCACTAGGGCCGCCATCGTGTCCCTTTGGCCCACGAGCGCCGGGGCCGCCGCCATCGTGACCGTCGTGCCCGCCGGGACCACCATTACCTTTTCCTTCACGGCCCATCCAGCCGCCACGAGGACTCGGACCCAACTCGCGGGCCGTCTTGTCCTTCGGATTGAGGGAGTACTGTTTGTGGGCGACGGGATCGTTGATGAGGATGATCGTGGGTGCGCCGGATGTGGCGAAGGGGCCAATCGCCGGGGGCGTCATCTCGCGCCGAGTGCGACCCTGACTGTCGCGGGCGATCATGCCGGTGGTCTTGCGGTCAATTCTTGTGCCGTCGCTCAAAGTCTGGGTGAATTCGTTCACAACATCCGCCGAAAACGGCGAGCCTGTGATGAGCCGGTCGCCAAGCATGGCTTCCGCGCCCACGAACCGCGCCATGTTGCCGCGGTACATCGCATTGCCGTCTCCGTGCTGTGGCCCTGCCGGAGCTGGCGCAGGAGCCTGTCCTCGGCCCATGGCCGCCATCACTGCGAGGCACAAGGCGAGCGCGGCGGGAATCCACTTGATGAACTTGATCCTCATTGCGTACGTCCTCCATCGAAATTCTCAGCTCGGCAGTGAGAAACACCAATCTGAGTTCGGACAACCAGGGCCGGGTCAATCTGTTGCAAGCCGAATCGCGCGTAGTGTGCCGTCCTGTCCGACGACGACATCCGCCGGAACGAGCTGATCTCCCTCAACTCCCGTGGTTGGGAGGCCGAGCGAAGAAAGGGCCGAGGCCGGCATCTCGATGCGGAGAATTGCTCCGCCATCGAGAGAGTCACCCGTAGCACTATCGGGCAAAGCAACAAAACCGTTAGTCCATGCGGCATCGGCGCTTGTAGATTGCGCCGCGTCAGCCGCGCTCGGAGCGTTCAAGAGTGCGTTCAGTGGCGCTCCCTGCGTTTGCGCAGGCGTCGCATGGGCACTGGTATCAGGGCCAGAGGTGTTCCGGTGATGGAGTACTCCGGCAAGCAGCAGGGCAGCAGCTCCTGCGGCGAGCGTCAGGGGCGCGGCCCAGCGCCAAGTCATTGCGGCTGCCCGGGGCGTGCGGTGCTGCGACTGCAGCGCGGATAGTCGCGCGCGGAACGCCGCAAGGAGGGCGCGCTCCACATTTGGGGGCGCTTCGGCCCCGGCAGAGACTGCAGCAAGCTCACCCAACTGTTCGTCAAGCACGCGCTGCGCGGCCAGATAAGCTGCGCATTCCTCGCAGACCAGCGTATGGGCCAGACCAAGCCGCACAGATTCCACCGCGGCACTTTCCGGATGCAACAGCTCGTGCGCGACTTCTTGGAACTCTTTGCAGGTCATGTTCTTTCTCCCGCCCTTAGCGGCAAGATACCCGTACGCTCGCGGCCCGAGGTTCGTTCGCCTACATCGCGCGAGACGGCGGTACCGGAAAGTTTCGCCATTACGAGAGCGCGTGCGCGATTCAATCGAGAACGGACGGTGCCGACCGGGCAGTCTAAATGTTCCGCAGCTTGCGCGTAGCTCTTCTGTTGCAGATCGCAGAGGACCAGCACCTCACGATAGGGCGTTGGGAGCGAGAGTACGGCGCGGCGGACTCGCTCGATGCGTTCCGTGCGGTCGGTGCCTTCGGACTCGGCCTCGAAAGCCGAAGCAGCAGGCAGATCGTCCATGGTTTGTTCGCCGCCCAGGGGTTGCAGGCGCCGATCGCGCTCGAGGGCGCGGCGCACTTGATTTCGGGCGATGCCAAAAAGATAGGCCAAAACTGGCCCGCGGGCGGGATCGAAACGCTGCGGTTCGCGAAGCAGCGCCAGGAAGGACTCCTGTGTGACCTCTTCGGCGATGGGGCGACTTCCGCTCATATGCAGGGCAAACCGGTAAATTTCCGCCTGATGCTGGCGATAAATCTGTGCCAAGGCCTCTTCATCTCCGGCGCGCAGCCGGCGAATTAGAGCATCATCTGTCGGGATGGAGTCCTTCCGAACCATGCACCGTCTTAGACGTCCCGCAGCTGACCCTCGTTGCTTATTCAGTTGGGGAGGGGGGAAAGTTCCAGTATTTGGACGATAGTTCGGGACGTAGTAGGACAGGCATTCCTGCCTGTCCTCTCTGTTCCCGCCCCAGAGGAAAGGCGCACAGGCAAGAATGCGTGTCCTACTCAACCCCCGGCGCTAATCGTGGCGCGTTAGTTTCGGCCTCCGGTAGAAGGGGCGATTGAGGTGTTTGAGGCCGTGGGGGCAGCGGGTGGCGCAAAGCCCAGAATTTGGCCGTCGGGAGTCGTGCCGGGGATCAAGTTGTCATGGGGCACGACGCCTGTGCGGGCGCTGGCGACAGTGATGTGGTTCGTATCGAGCGTCGTGGCCATAGCGGCGTCTAGATTCACTTCGGCTTCGACTAAATTTGCCAGGGCGCGGACCTCGGCGCTGGCGGCTGTGGCCAAGGTGGTCTGGTCAGTGACCACGTTGAAAATCGTGGAGGCGCCCAGTTTGAGTTTCTTCTCTTCGGCGTCGAGGGTCTGCTGATCGAGATCCCGCGTTTTCTGCGCGGCTTGCACGGCGGCTTTGCCCTGAACGACTGCGATTAAAGCATTGCGCACGGCCACGAGCACGCCGTTATCCGTCTGCTGAAGACGGGTTTCGTCCTGGCGCTTGATCAAGAGGGCGCGGGCCGCGTCGCCCTGCGCCTGGCGATTGAGAATCGGGATTTGCAGAGAAATCGCCAAAGTGTAATCGGGGAATTCGTTGTGGACGAATTCATCGAAGGCGTCGTTGATTCCAGAGGCGGAACTCGTGGAGGTGGTCGTGAACGCGATGGGCGTGGGTACGTACTCGTTAGGGATCGGAGTGCCCGCTGCATTGACAATGGGATCCGAAAGGATGGGCGCAAATGCGGTGGGTGTGTTGGTGATGCTTGTGCTGTTGCCCGCGAGACCAGTTGTGCTGTAGCTGCCGGTCAATTCGAGGATGGGAAGCAGCGCGTTGTGCGTAGACTTCACATTAATCTCATCCTCTTGCACAGTGAACTGCGCTTGTTGCACATCGGGGCGTTCACCAAGGGCGCGCCGCACCGCATCATCGAGCGTCGGGACCGGCTGAGTCAGCGAAGGGCTCAGGGTATCGGTGGGCACTATTTCCGCATCGAGCACGGCGGCGTCGTTCGCATTCTTTGTGATGAGATAGATCAAGTTAGTCTGGTCCTGAAGTTGCAAGGTTTGATCGTTGATCAAGGTTTGCTGGGCCGTGGCAACGTTCGCTTCCGCCTGCACGACGTCGAGCGGGGCCATGGTGCCGATTTCCACCTGCTTTTTATTGTCGTCATAGAGCTGCTGTGCGAGGACGACCGACTGCTGTCCCACTTTTACATTTTCGCGGGAGTATGCCAATTCCCAGTAGGCATTTTCCACTGCCGTGATGGACGTGATCACCTGCTGGAGGAACTGTGCGTCCGTGTATTGCTTGTTGAGTTTTTCGATGCGGATGCTGCGCGTGTTGACGAGAATACCGAATCCCTGCAGCAATTGCTGGGTTATGGCGACGGTGAGCGTAGATTGCACCGACGGATTGAACGCGTTCTCAGCCAAGTTCGAAGATTGCCGGGTGTTATCGAAGGTGAGTGAAAAGTTGGTGCCCGTCGCGAAGCCCTGCGCGTAGCCGAAGTTCATGGTGGTCTGGTGGGCGGCGATGGCGGACAAGCTTGTGCCAGAGCCCGCAAGGAACGGGTTATTGACGGGAATGTAGTCGTTGCTCATCGTGGTGTTGGCCGTGACGAGAGGGTCGAACGCAATCGGCGCGATATTTCCGAGAGCGAAGCTTGCCCCGCCTTTGGCCTTGAGGATATTGGTTTCGGCAATCCAAGGGTTGTAGCGCTGGATGGCGATGTCGAGATTGTTCTCGAGAGCCAACTCGATCGCGTCCTGCAAGCTGAGCTGAATTTGGCCGTCCTTGATCATTTGGTGCAGCCGATCGGAATTCGTCAGATTCGGCTCAGAAACTTGAGGAGAAGAGTAGGGGGCCAGGACGTTTGGAAATGCGCGATTTCCCCGGGTGTAGTCCGGACTGGACATGGGAATCGTGCGCGCTGGAATTTGGGGAGCGGGCGCGGCAGGCGGCTCCGCAGGAGCCTGGGCTTGGGGCTGGGTCCCAGCGGCAGGCGCCGTCTGGTCTTGGGTTTGGCCGAAAGCGGGGGCGGTGGGCGCCAGAACGATTGACCATGCAAGTGCCAACGTCAGGGTGGTGCGGCAGAACCTTCCACTCATTTCGTCTTTACCTCATTCCTTGAAGGGGATACGCAGCCGACTAAGAGCACGCCACATAGTAGAAACGGTTTGAGACGCGCTTCTGTTTCAATTATTTTAGGGAAAAAGCCGTCTCCGGCCAAAAAGCCGAGCCAATCCTCGCAATTTGGACGCTCTGCTGAGCTCCGCCCAAGCCCAGCCAAGTAAAGAGTCTAGCTGGCCCGGGGTTCCTTGACAATGCCAAGGGGAGATGGCTACGCTACGCGCGTTCTGAGTTCCACCCGCCCAGCGGACAGGAGCCACATGGAAGGCTCAGGCGTTCTGAAGCTGCTTGAATCGGTGGGGGCAATCCGGCACGGGCACTTCGTATTGTCGTCAGGCTTGCACAGCGGAAGTTATGTGCAGTGCTCCGCGGTACTGCAATATCCGGCACATGCGGAACAGGTGGG
>Ga0181523_10004395_pt1 | contig 12182 bp, 11 predicted proteins | sample PEATcosm2014_Bin_43_FD_119752 | JGI IMG/M metagenome (GOLD analysis project Ga0181523, IMG submission 119752) | Peatland microbial communities from MTU Mesocosm Facility, Houghton, MI, USA - PEATcosm2014_Bin05_30_metaG | ecosystem: Environmental > Terrestrial > Soil > Wetlands > Peat | place... | reverse complement strand
GCGAAGCTGCGGCCCGCGGGCGATCGCCCGGCGCATCTCGTCCATCCCGGCGAGGACCAGCGGCGCGCCGGTCAGGTCGTGCAGAATCCGCAAGGTCTCGAACAGCGCCGGACGGTCGGCGATACGGTCGGCCTCGTCGATTATGATCGGGCGCGGCGCGGCGCCGAGGGACTGCGTGAGTTGCGCGAAGAGCGCGGTGGTCCGCGCCAGCGGCGGCTCGTCCAGGGCACGGTTGAGCGCGGTGAGCATCGCATGCGGAGTCCAGAAGGGCAGCGCCGTGCAATAGAGCGCGTTGAACTTGCCCGCGACGTGGCGCAGGGCCCAGGTCTTGCCGATCCCCGCCGCGCCGTGCACGACGCAGAGGCCGGAGGTGTCCGCAGCGTCTTCGCCGAGCGCGTCGACCGCCGCGGCCAGCACGTGCACGTTGCTGATATAGGCGACGCGCTTATTCATGGCCGTTGCTCCGCTGCGGGATCGGATTGGGGGCAGGATCGTTGTCAAATTCCTGCGCAACGCGGTATTCACGCGTCGTTTCGTAATGTGCCATCCAGGCGCGATTCTCTACTGTCAGACAAGGAGAGGAGCGGAGGGCGCGGTAGCGTTGCCAGTCGGCGGCGACAGCGTCGCTGGGATGGAGGATGCCCTCAAGCACGGAGGCGACTGGTTCGTCACTTTGGTCAACCATGCCCTCACCCGGCGCATCATTGGCGCTGCGCGCCATTTGCGCCGACCTCTCCCCTTCGTCGCTGCGCTCCTCGAGGGCAGGCCTGGACAAGGAGAGGTGTTGGACCGGCGACACGTCCGCGGTGAGTGCGTGCGAACTGGCATGATCGAGGATCGCGTCGGCGAGGGTCTCGGGCTTGATCCGTTGGCGGAGGCGGCGGAGGCCGGCGCGGCCCGTGCGAATAAACTGGTCCTGCGCCTGACGGGCGAGGAGCGCAAGCTCGCCGCGATCGAGTCCGCGGCGCTCGCTATTCTCCACCGTCGCGATAAACTCGCGGCCCCGCGGCGTTTCGAGGAACAGCAGATAGCGCCCCAGGTCGCCCGACGGATCGGGAAAGCAGAGCGCGGTCTCGCCGACATGGGCGACATAATTGTTAATACTGTCGTCATTTTGAACGCCGCTCGCAGACTCGCCTGCCCGGTTCCGCTGCGCTCCACCTGGTGTTGTAGGTACGAAGCGGGCGCCCGCGATCCGGATGCCGTCGCGGCCGATGCGCCGCGCCACCGCCTCTTCCGCAATGATCGCGAGCGCCCGTTCGTTGGCGATATGCCGGACCTCGCCCGCCCATTCCGCGGCGGCCTGGTTCGGCGCTTTTCCGGCGATCCCAGCATGCGCGCGATTCCCATAAAGGTGCTCGGCCCAGGAATCCAGTTTCTGCTGCAGCTCGCCGGGGGTGAGCTTGACGGCAAAGATTTTTTGCGGAGGCGCACCGAAGCGCGCCGCGAAGGACGTGCGCGCGCGCAAGGCCTGCCGCTCCGCCACGTTGTGGCCGGCATAGCCCGGCAAGAGCGCGAGCAGTTGATGCGACATGGTCTTGATCACCGACTCGACGAACGGCTTGGTCTCGGGCCGGAAGGGCGGCGACGCGACGTAGCGGATCCCGAGGTCGTCGAGGAAACGGCGCGCATGATTGCTGACGAAGCCGGGGCCGTTGTCGCCGTGAATCGCCTCGGGCACGCCCCAGGCGAGCAGCGCGCGCACGATCAGGCGGACCGCCGCGCTGGCCGACTCGGACGGCGCCACGTGAAACATCGCGCGCCGCGAATAGACGTCGATGAGCGCGAGGATATGACAGCGCCGCGTACTCCCGGTGGGATCGAGCACGAGCACGTCGCCGGGAGTGCCGTCGATCTGCCACTCCTGGTTGAGGCGCGTCACCGCCTCGCCGGCGTCGGCGAGCTTCATGCGATGGGCGCCCTTCCAGCGGTCGGGGTTATGCATCGCGAGGGTGAGCGAGGGATTCGCGGCGCGCCAGCGGCGGATGAAGCGGCCGATCGCGCCGATCGACGGGGTCGGGCGATCGGGAAAGCGTGCCTGCAGCGCCTCGCGGATCCGGGGCAGACGAAGCTGCGCGCCGAATTGGGCGAGCATCGCGAGCGCCACTTCCCGCATCGCAAGGTCGCGGTCGAGATGGCCCCAGCCCCGGCGTGTGCCGTAGCGCCCGGCCAGGGCGGTGAGTCCGCTGCGCTCCTGGAGCCGCCGCCAGCGGATGAGCGAGGGAATCGAGACCCGGGGCAAGACGGCGCGCGTCGCCGCGCTGACCTCGATCCGGGAGGCGTTGTAGCCGTGCGCGAAGTCGTCGATGGCGGCGTTGCTCGCGCCGGCGTGACGGCGGTACTCGCGCAGATGGGCGAGCACCTCGCCCCGGGCGAGCGCCCGGGTCCGCGCCCACGCGGGCATCAGCGCGACGTCGAGCGCCCCGCCCTGCCCCGCCGCACCGCGGGTCGCGTGATCGGCGGCGTCGGGCATCGCCGGAAGCGGGTCGGGCAACAGCCGCAGGACGCCACTCGCCTGCGCGCGCCGCGCCAGCTCGAGCTGGACCGCGGGCGGCATCGCGGCGACGGCATACTCGAGACCGCCACCCCGCCGATGCGCCCGGCGCGCCGTCCAGCGCTCCCGCCGGGCCCGCTCGCGAATCCGGAAGGCCGAGGCCGGCAGACCGGGCAGCCCCGCCCCGGCCAACGCCGCCGCGGTGAGCCAGGTCACCGGCGCGCCCGGAGGGAGCGACGCGCCGGTGACAGGCGGGGGGGAGGAGGGAGACGCGGCAGGGTGGTGCGGAAGACTGGTGGCCCCGGCGGTCACTTGCGCTACGGTCGGAGCTATGCGATTTGGATTAGCGTGCATTCGTTAACCGAACTTCGTTACCGAAAATTAAGTACCAAACTCCTGCTAAGTACGTCAAGAGGGCAATCGCACTTTTTTTTGCCGCGCCGCATCATGCCCGCCGGAGGCGCCTGAGCATGGCCAACGAGGCCTTCAAGCAACGCCTGCGCGAGGCGTATCAACGCGCCGGCGGCCAGGAAGCGGTCGAGCGGCGCGCCAAAATCGCCCAGACCACGCTGTCCTACTGGGTTGGACCGGCCAAGAAACTGCCGCCGCCCGACCGCCTGGCCGAACTCGCGGCGGCCTGCGACGTCACGGTGGAGTGGCTGCTGACCGGCGCGGCGCCGGCCGTGAGCGGAATCGATCAGCAGTTGCTGGCCGTCGTGCTCGAGGAGGTCGATCGTTATCTGGCGCGACCCCGGCGCGGCGGCCGCCGCCGTATCATGATTCCCGCCGACAAGGCGGCACTGGCCGCGAAGATCTATGCCCTCGTGGCTCAACGCCTGGCGGAGGATCGCACGCCGAAGCGTTCAGGCGACATTCAGACACTCATTGCTAACTTATTGTTGCAACAATAGGTTCTTATATGCTACATGATGCAGAGAAGCTCAATCTTGGGCATTCACACCTGATTAAATAATGGATTGACCATGATGAAAGAACAGTCCGCACGGATGGAGATCCGCAGATTGCTGGATGACGCGAGCGTCGAGGGGCCGCCCGACACGACGATTCGCGGCAGCGGGAATATCATCAATTCCCGTGTGACGGTCAAAGCTGAACGGCTGGCGGCGGGGGTGCCGATGCGTTTTCCGCGCGGTGAACCCTGGCGGCGCGAGCTGCTCGACGCGGTGCGGGCCAAGGCGGCGCGCCTCACGCTGACGGAAGATCAGGTCTGCGAGATCGCCGCGGCGGAGCTGCGCAAGAAGGTCGTTGTGCTGTCGCTCACGCGGCTGGCCGCGGACGATCTGGCGCGGGTTTACGAAGCCCTCTCGACCCGCAAGCGGATCGCGCGGGATCGCGCGACTGGCAAGTAAGCGCCGCTTCCCGGCGCGTACCGCCTCTCCTCGCCCACCATGCCACGAGCCACTCGCGGCATGTAGTGAACCCTTCAGTCCTACCGGCCGCGCCCCCGGCGCGTCACGATGCGGGCGTTGGGTTACAGCGCTGGCCGGCTCGCTACGGCCCAGCGCGGAGAGGCACGCATGCACTTCACGTCCGCTGAAATCCGCTTGATCGCCCTTCACGCCCGGCTCGCGCGGCCCCTGCACGAGACCGTGCGGGCGCTGGCGGAGGCTCTGCCCGAAGTGGCGCCGGGCCGGATTCTCGAACTCGCCAGGCTGGCGCTCGATCCAGACGACGCGTCCGGCGCTGACGGAACCGACGATGACGACGCGGCCGACGACGACGATTACGGTGATGACGACACCACTGCTGACGACGCCGATGCGCCGCCACCCGACGAATCCGCCGAAGCGATGGCGGCCCGTCATGCCGACGAGCTGGCGCGCTGCGCCGACGACGACGAGCGCGCGGACTGCGAAGCCCGTCAGGCGGCGGAGCGCGCGGCCTTCACGCGAGGTCCGGCGCCGGCCACTCGTGCGTCGATGCGTCGTGCCCGGCCATTGACCGATGCGGGCTTCCGCGCCCGCATGGCGCGTGACCCGATGGTACTCGGCTTGAATCGCGCGATCAGCGAATTGCGCGGCCAGCGTGCCGCCGAAAAGGCGGTGGCCCGGGTCGACGCCGCGATCGCGGCCGGCAAGCTGGTCCCGGCGCAGCGCGAATGGGCTATCGCTTATTGCGCGGCCGACGCCGCCGGCTTCAACCGTTTCGTCGGCGCTCAGCCCACCCTCGACCTGGCCGCCGCGGGCATGCCGGGGAGCCCCGCTTCGCCCGCGCGCCACGCCTCCGCGGCGGCGACCCTCAGCGAGGACGAAGCGCGCATCTGCACCCAGACCCGCACCGATCCACAGAAGTTTCTGGCCCGGCGCGCGCAGGCGCAAGCCGCGATGGCCGCGCAGCCGACCGCCGGCTCGATCATTCGTCTGGAACTGAATTAACCAACACCAGACCTGAAGCACTAATCACAGAATCACCGCGCGGGCCGCCGAGCGGTCCTGATCGAATCGGCCAGGAAAGGAATTCGACGAGAGGCCGGAGACGAAATCAAGCGCGACAACGGCGCGCGCTGTGAAAAGGGTGAAATAAATGGCTTTACTCACTGCTTCGCGCAACACTCCGGAACTGAATTTCGCCGGAGCGCTAAACCGCTTTGTCGGCGTCGAGGCGGCGACTTCGGTCTACGTCGGCGGAATGACCGCGCTCGACGCCAATGGCTACGCGGTGCCCGCCCAGGTGCTCGGCGCGGCGCCCCTCAACGCGATGCGCGTCCTCGGCGTCGTGACCAAAGTCTATGCCGGCGGCGATATGCCGGTCTGCGTCAACGCCAACAACCTGACTACCGCGGCCGCCCAGTTTCCGCCCAACCTGCCCAACCTTGACAGCGCCGGCGCAATTTCGGAGTACGCCCGCCGCGGCATCTTCTGGATGGACAATGACGGCTCGATCGCGGCAATCAATATCGTCCAGCTCTGTTTCGCCAACGACGATCATACCGTGAGCCTCACCGACGGCTCGGGCGCGATCGCGGTGCCGAATACCACCAGCTTCACGATGCCCGCGGCGGCGCCGCTGCTCAAAGTGCTCTTTCCGTATATCGTGCCGGGCAGCCTCAATGCCTATTCGGCGACGGGCGGCGGCGGTACGCATTATGTCGAAGGTACTGACTACGCAGTCGACTATCAGGGCGGCCTCTTCATGGCGCTCAGCGGCGGCGCGATCGCGGCGAGCGGCACGGTCTTCGTTTCGTACAACTACGGCAAGCCGACCAAGGTGGTCGCCGGCACGATTGTCACAGTCGAAACCAATCTGGTCTACGTCGACTTCACGCAGCAGGCCCTGCCCGCGGCGCAAGCGGCCAACCTGGTGAATTGACCCAGCGTTATCCTGAGAGTTTGTGAAAGTTTCGAATAGTGCAGGAACAACTTCAATTTGTCATCCTGAGCCGGCGAGCAACGCGAGCCGTGTCGAAGGACCTGCGCGCAGCGCCTTCCCATGCCCTATTACGTTCGTGTCATGTCGAATCGCGCGCGAGAAGCAACTCAAAGGATGGCGGAGAGCGAAGAGATCAAGCTAACTGAAGCGCTCAACCCAAAATGGTCTGACCTCAGCCGAGAAATGAGTTGAAGACGCTGCGCGCAGGTCCTTCGACACGGCTCGCGTTGCTCGCCGGCTCAGGATGACAATGATGTTGCTCTGGCGCAAATTGAACAATTCACAAACTCTGAGCGGAGTCTGCGAAGCCAAGGATCTAGCGGTATCCGTGGCAGGGAACATTGCGCGGGATTGATCGACCAAACAAGCAGAAGCACAAGCGCGACAACGGAGCGCGCTATAAATCCGAACGGTGAAATAAATGGAAGTATCGGCAGCGAATCTCACGGCGATCTTCACGACCTTCGATACCAAGTTCAAAGAGGTCTTTGAGGCTGCGCCGACTTACTATGACCGTATCTGCACGGTGACGCGCTCGGCCTCGCGCGAGACCTTCTATCCCTGGATGGGCCGGACGTCGCAGTTCCGCGAATGGGTCGGCGAGCGGCGCCTGCAGGCGATTGAGGCCAAGGGCTACACCCTCGTCAATCGCAAGTTCGAAAACAGTATCACAATCAGCCGCGACGATATCGAGGACGATATCTACGGCATCTATGCGCCGATTATCGAAGACCTGGGCGTGAAAGCCGCCGCCTTTCCGAATCTGCTGGTCTTCGGCCTGATGAAAGCAGCCGTCACCGGCACCCCCGTGGTCAAAGCTGGCATTACTATTCCGGTCCCCACGGGCTACGACGGTCTGAACTTCTTCGCGCCCAACCATCCGGCCGGCCCGCTCAATGAAAGCGCGAACGATGTGACCTTTGCGAATATCAACTCGTCGGGCTCGGGGCCCTACTGGTTCCTGATCGACGCGGGCCGTCCGCTGCGCCCGTTCCTCTATCAGATCCGCCGCCCGATGACGATTTCGCGGATGAATACGCTGACCGACGAGATGGTATGGTCGCGCGATGAGTTCCGCTACGGGGTCGATTGCCGCGCCAACGCCGGGGTCGCTTTCTGGCAACTGGCTTACGCGTCGAACACCGACCTGTCGAATCCTGCCAACTTCGGCGCGGCGATCGCGGCGATGCGCTCGATTACCGGTGACGACGGCCTGCCCTTCGGCTCCTGGGACTCACCGTCCACCGATCGCTACCTGGTCGTCCCGCCGGCGCTTGAGGAAGTCGCGCGGCAACTCCTCCACGGCGATTTCGGCGCGATCAACGTGGCCGGCGCCGTCGGCGGCATCCCCGGCACCAATATCTACAAGGGCGAGTGCCAACTGATCGTCACCCCATACGTAGCGTAACGTTAAAAGAGCGGGCCACGATCTGAACCCCTCTCCTTGTCCAGGGAGAGGGCAAGCGAGCATCGCGAGCGCGGGTGAGGGCATTTCCACCTGGCTGCGTGAAAACGAAGAAGATGCCCTCACCCGGCGAAGACGCGACCTCTCCCTGGACAAGGAGAGGTGTTTAAGAGCAGAGCCCCGATAAAACACTTATGTCATACGCGCAAGTCACCGATATCCAGGCCAGATTCCCGAACCGGGATCTTGTGCAACTGAGTAATGAGGATCCGACGGTAACGATCGTCAACACCACCTTTATCCAGACCGCGCTCGACGACGCATCCTCGGAGATCGACACCTATCTGGAGGCGCGGTTCGCGCTCCCGCTGACCGACCCGCCCGTTACACTGGTCCGGATCTGCTGCGATATCACGATGTACCGGATGCAGGCGATGCGGCCGCTGCACGACGTCGCCGAAGCGCGCAAACGCTATGACGACGTGATCGCGACGCTCCAGCGGGTCGCGGCGGGTCAATTGACGTTGGGGCTTTCAGCCGACGGACTCGAGCCGCCCGATCCCACGAATCCCGCGGTTGCCGTGGTGCAGGCGGGTGGCGATCCGAGCGCCACGCCGCCAACCCGGGTCTTCTCGCGTGGCAACCTGAAGGGCTTTTGAGGGAGCGGGTGAGGTCTAGCTAAATGGCTGCGGTACTGGATACCCCCTGGGCGGGCAACAACTACTCACCGGCGACGCCGCTCGATATTGCGACGCTCGAGGCGACGATAGTCACCCAGCTCGCGAACGCGTTGGGCAATCTGATCGAAGTTGCGCACTATCCCGACAACCCGGACACCTACCGCCTGACCCATCGCGTCGGCGCCGCTTTGGTCCAGTACATTGGCGCCGAGTATGCGGTACCCAGGGAAGTTGCTCTGATCGTTCAGGAGCGCACCCTCGAGTTCGCGGTGGTCGTGATGATGCGCGATCTCGGCTGGGCGTACGGCGGACCGCCGGGCGGCACCTCGCCCGGGGCTTATCAGATGCTCGAGGCGGTGCGCGTCGCACTCGCGGGCTACCGGCTGGTTCCGGACCTCGCCGCGACCAAGCTCCGGCCGATAAAAGAGCGCTTCATCAAACGCGAAGACGGCATCTGGCATTACGCGATCCACTTCACGACGCGCACCCTCGCGGTCGAAAATTACGTGACCCCGGCCTTTCCGCTCTTCACGCTCGGCCTCGCGCTGGAGGAGAACGGTCAGACGAACCACATCGCGGTACCGGCTAATTACGTGTTCAACAGCTCCGGCACGATTACCTTGTCGGATCAGAATCTCTCTGGTGTCACCGTTGCAAGCCTCGCCGGGCAGCTATACGCGCTGAATACTGACTACGTAGTCAATGCCGTTAAGGGCATCGTCACCTGGCTCTTGTCTGGTCGGATTCCGGCCGGCGCCACCGTGACTATTGGCTATAACTACGCTGACGTCGTCGAAGTTGTCGCGAGTGGCGGCTCCGCGCCCTTCAACCCAGCGAATTGATCTCGGGACTCCGCGTCACGTTTGCATAAGTTCTTTACCGACTAACCAGGGCATACAACAATGACTGAGCAGAATAACGAAGTGACCGTCCTGCTGAATAGCGACGGCAACTATTACTGTTGCCCCGCAGTCGCCCGCGAAGGCGCCCTCTGGCTAAGTGTCGAAACCTTCCCCAAGCCGGTCGGGCCGGAGTGGCGCTATCCGAATACCTTCGGCGTGGCCTTGATTCGCGGGCGCGATTACGTGCGCCACTTCACGCGGATGCGCTTGACCGCCGGCCGCACGGAAACCGTGACCGCTGACACGGGGATGGTCGCAGACTGGCGCGCCGCGTCGTGGTGGACGCCAGGACTCGAAGAAGCGTGGGCGGAGCTTGACGCCTTCCAGACCGGCTCAGACGCCCCCTTGGCCGACGGATCCGCGCAGTCGCGCGACGGAGAAACCGATGACCGAGCATATACCGCAGGATACCGCGGCCCCGCAGGCCGAGGTCAAGCTGGTTACCATAGTCTATTCGCGCGGGCGCGACCTCTACCGCGTCGCACCCTACGACGCGGCCAAACAGATGTGGCTCAGCGTCGCGAAGTTCCCGCTGCCGATGCCTGCCGCGTCAGGCCCGCGATTGCCCTACCTGGGCGCGATCCTGTGCGCTACCGGCTGGCGCAAGGCCTACTCCGTCGACTGGTCGGTCATCCAGCCGGGTCTCGCCGCGACCCTGCCTGCCACCGACGAACTCGTAGTCGACTACGCAGCGGCTGAAGCGAGCAAATGACTGAGCAAACGCCAGCGGAACGATTGGGAGTCTCCGTCCCACACGCTCTTCTCAGACTGACGCTGCTTCGTTCTTGCAAAGAAACCCCTTTTGTCATTCTGAGCGCAGCGAAGAATCCCGGACCCTTCTCAATCCGGAGGATCAAGTAAATGCCCGCAAGTTTTTTACATGGCGCTGAGGTTTTCGAGTTCAACACCGGGCCCGCGCCGATCCTGGTTGTTAAATCCTCCGTGGTCGGTATCGTCGGCTCCGCGCCGCTCTGGGCGGTCGCCGGCGCGATCCAGCTCTGGGATTTCAACTGGCTGGTCAGTGTCGGCCAGCAGATTATCGACGCCAACGGCAATATCCAGCAGGTCACCGTTGCCGGCACCACGTCCGCGACCACTGTGCCCACCTGGAGCACGTCGCTCAACGCGACGACCACCGACGGCACGGCGACCTGGGCGCTGGTGACGCTCGGTCCGGTGACGAACCTGCAGCAGCCCGTGCTGGTCGCGGGTTCGAGCCTGACCTCGAGCGCCACCGGGCAGGCCGGGATGTTCGGGCCGTTGATTCAGGGCTACACGATTCCTTACGCCCTCGCGAATATCTTCGCGCAGGGCGCCGGCCAGGCGATCGTCGTCAATGTCTTCGATCAGACCAAGCACTACACCAGCCTCAGCGCCCAGTCTTTCACCTTCCCCGCCTCGGGGAATCAGGTAATCAGTCTTGGCCACATGGGAATCTCACTGCTCAAAGTGCAGAACTCCGGGCAGACTACCACGTATATCCAGAATACCGACTTTACCGTTGACCACGTGAACGGGCTGATTACCGCCAAGGCCGGCGGCGCGTTGACCGCCGGCCAGACGGTGAAGGTCACTTTCAACTACGCTGATCCTTCGCAACTCAGCGATGCGTCGCTGGTTGGTACGGTCACCTCGAATGTCTATACCGGGATGCAGGCCTGGAAGCTCAGCTACGGGCTGATGGGGTTCTTCCCCAAGATTCTCATCGCGCCGGCCTACGGTACCGGACCCGCATGGCAGTCGGTGGGTTCCTATGACCCGACGACCGCGTCCGGGCTGCTGACGGTCGCGACCGCGATGCGCGCGGTCTGCCTGATCGATTGTCCGCCGGGAAGCTCGCCGTCCGCCCTGCTCGCCGATCGCGGCGCGACCGGCAATTCCTGGGATACCTCGTCCGAACGGCAAATCCTCTGCGGACCCTGTGAGCTCTATTTCGACACCGGAATCGCACCCACCGGGATCACCATCAGCACGTCCGGCACGGCCGTCCAGAATCTGGCGAATGTCAACGTCTCATTCCCGTATTCGCCGTTCGTGGCCGGCGCGATCGCGGCGAAGGACCTGGCGAAGGGCTATTGGTGGTCGCCGTCGAATACTCAACTGGTCGGCGTGCTTGGTCCGGACGTGAGTCTCTACTCGTCGATTCTGGATCCTTCCTCGGATACCAACAATCTCAACGCGGCCGGAATCCTGACCGCGTTCTCCGCCTTCGGCACTGGCCTGCGCGTCTGGGGCAATCGCAGCGCCGCCTATCCGACGGAAAGTGTCCCGAGCCAGTTTATCTCGGTGCGCCGCACCATGGACGTGATCGAGGAGTCGATCGAGCTCAATATGCTGCAGTATATCGACTCGCCCATCTCGAACGCCCTGATCACGCAGATCCTGTCGAACTGCAACGATTTCATCCGCTCGCTGATCCAGAAGGGCGCGCTGGTCGCCGGCTCCGCGACTTACAATCCGGCGGAAAACCCGGTCAGCCAGATCGCGAACGGACAGTTGGTCTTCGACATCGACGTGATGCCGCCGCCGCCCGCCGAGCGTCTCACGTTCAACGTCTATATCGATACGACGCTGCTCTCGCAATTGAAGGGCAACGCCCAGGGCCAGAGCCAGTCGGCGTCGTTCACGTCGTAAGAGTATGGCGAGCCTCCCGACTGTCAGCATCTTTGTTTTCAGCCGCGGCTTCGCAGACTCGCCCGCACCCCATGCTCGCGCTGCGCGCTCCGCTTTCAGAGGGAAATAACTTATGCCTACGCCCGTAACCGTAAATCGAATCACCAACGCGAATATCTATATGGACGGCGTCGGGCTGCTGGGCTGCGCCGAAGAAGTCGAATTCGCGATGCCCAAGGCGATACTCGCCGAGCATAAAGGGCTCGGCATGGCGGCCAAGGTCGAGTTTCCGGCCGGTATCGACAAGCTCGACGTCAAGTTCAAGTGGATATCCGTCTACCCGCAGGTGCTGAGCGGTATCAGTATCTATACGTCGCACAGCTTTCAGATTCGCGCGAGCATGGAGACTTACACCAGCCAGGGCCGCGTCGCTGAGACGCCCGTGGTCGGCCTGATGACGGCGCAGTTCAAGGACATGGGCCCGCTCAGCTTCAAGCTGCACGAACAGGTCGATTTTCCGACCGCCGCGACCGTCTATCACAGCGAGCTGTATGTTGGCGGGATCCAATATCTGATGTTCGACGCGCTCGCCAATATGTACATCGTCAACGGCGTCGATCAATTAGCCAACTTCCGCGCGAATATCGGGGGATAATAGTGTGCCATGACTGACTACCCGCAGGCGATCACGCTGCCCT
>Ga0181523_10004394_pt1 | contig 12184 bp, 9 predicted proteins | sample PEATcosm2014_Bin_43_FD_119752 | JGI IMG/M metagenome (GOLD analysis project Ga0181523, IMG submission 119752) | Peatland microbial communities from MTU Mesocosm Facility, Houghton, MI, USA - PEATcosm2014_Bin05_30_metaG | ecosystem: Environmental > Terrestrial > Soil > Wetlands > Peat | place... | reverse complement strand
TGCTTTGCTTTCTGGCGCAGGCTTTATGGCTGGTGCATAGCGAGTTGCACAGAGCGGGCGAGCCTGACGGTCCGGAAGCGGTGCGCATTGGCGAAGGATGGAAGCAGTGGCACGGACGCGGGATTGCCGCAGCTCCGCTGCTAGACGCGGCGGTCAGTGCTCAAGACCCATTCCGCGCGGACGACGGCGGGTTTGATACCGAGCATTCTCCTTTGCTCTACGTTGTCTCCGCCACTCCGCTGCTGGCTTGGCCTCAGGATTTTGCCAGTGACTCCGCGGGGTACTGGCGATGGCTTCCGCGGATTCCGTTCCTTGCCTGTGGACTCTTTCTGGGCGCGTCGCTATGGTATGTGGCGCGGCGGCTGTGCGGCAACACGGGAGGGTTTGTCGCCCTCACTTTCTACTGTTTCTCGCCCTCACTCATTCAGGCGAGCGCGGTCTGGCATACCGAACCGGAGATCGTTGCGGCCTGGGGAGCGTTTGGGGCCATCTTCACTGCGATCGCGGTCGCACACACGCTTTACGCTCCGCGCGAAGTGGTGCTGTGGAACTGGCGGCGCATTGTGCTGCTGGGGATTTCGCTCGCCATCGCGGTGGGATCGCAGTTCTCGTTGATCGTGCTGGTCCCGATGGCGTTGGGGTTTCTGCTTTATGTCGCTCCGGTGCGAAGGCAGGCAGGACTGGTCATCTTGATCGCGGCTTGCCTAGTGGGATTTGCTCTGCTGTTCGCAGTGTATTTCTTCCATCCGCATGCGTTCGGGGAGAGTATGCGGCGAGCTGAGTTCTGGGGAGCGACATGGCGAGGATTCACCGTGCTTGGGGTCTACAAGCAGGTTGGGGTGGGGATTGGGCGTGCGTGTCCCGCGCTGGCGCTGGGGCTTCCGGTCGCGCTGGTGACTTATGCTGTGTGGCCGCGCACGCGATATTTTGGGAACACTGCTCCGCTGCTGGTCGCGGTGCTGTTTCTGGGTCTGGGGATGGCACATCCGGATTCAGCGGGCGCAGGGTTTCTGCTCGCGGCCATTCCGTTCCTGTTCATTTTCGTGTCAGGAGTGCTGGCTGACTTGCTGGAGACGAGTTACCGTCTTTTGGTGGAAGCCTGCATCGTCACGCTTCTAGTGGTTTACATCACCAGGACACTGATCGCCTTGGCCCAAGTTCCCCAAGGGTGATCGAACACATGACAGAACCTCGTGTCTGCTTTCGCAGGAGAAATTTGGGGTCGTTGGAGGGAACATTCTCCTGCGAAACAAGTGGGACGGGCAAGAGTTTTTCTGACTGAAGACCGGATTCGGCAAACTGAGGAGTGAGATAGAGTAGGTAGCCGAGGATCTCCAGAGAGGGACCCATGGAGAAGACATCGTTCGTTCTTTTTGGGGCACTTTTGTGGGTTGCTCTGTGGCACGGAGCGTTCGCACAGCAGGCGTCTGGTCCGCCAACTTATAAAGATCCAAGTCTGCCGCTGGAAGAACGAGTGAAGGATCTGGTGTCGCGGATGACGGTGGAGGAAAAAGTTTCTCAGTTGACTCATGTCGCGGAGGGAATTCCGCGACTAGGTATCCCGGGATACAACTGGTGGAATGAAGGGCTGCACGGCGTAGCCCGGGCCGGAGCCGCCACGGTGTTTCCGCAGGCCATCGGGATGGCCGCGACGTTCGACGAGCCGCTGATGCGGGAGATCGGCGATGTGATCAGCACGGAGTTTCGCGCCAAGTATTATGCAACCGTCCATGAGGATGGATCGGCCGACTGGTATCGGGGCCTGACGGTGTGGTCTCCGAACATCAATATCTTTCGTGATCCGCGCTGGGGACGTGGGCAGGAGACTTACGGCGAAGATCCGTATCTGACGTCGCGAATGGGAGTTGCGTTTGTGAAGGGGCTGCAGGGCGACGATCCGAAATATCTGAAGACGGTGGCCACGCCGAAGCACTATGCGGTGCATAGCGGTCCCGAGTCTACGCGACACGCGGTGAATGTGGAGGCCTCGCGTCACGATATGGAAGACACGTACTTTCCAGCGTTCCGGGCGACAGTCACGGAAGGCAAAGCTGGATCCGTGATGTGCGCGTACAACGCCGTGAACGGTCCTCCCGCCTGCGCCAACGACGCGCTTCTCAGCGAACACCTGCGGGGCGATTGGGGATTCAGGGGTTACGTGGTATCCGATTGTGGTGCCGTAACCGACGTCTCGCAGGGACACCATTACGCGAACAGCGCGGCCGAGGGCTTTGCTGCGGCACTCAAGGCCGGAACCGATCTGGATTGCGTTGCGCCGTCGCATCCTGCCTCGGTGGACCGCGACGCGCTGCTGCAGGCGGTTCACGACGGGCTACTGACCGAGGCTGATCTCGATCGGGCATTGCAGCGGCTGTTCCTGGCACGGTTTCAGCTTGGCTTGCTCGATCCGGCCGACATGGTGCCCTACTCCAAGATTCGTCCAGCGGAGAACGATACGCTGGCGCACCGGCAATTGGCTTTGCAAGCTGCGCGTGAATCCATTGTGCTGCTGAAGAACCAGAGTGGATTCCTACCTCTGAAGAAGCAGTATGGAACGATCGCTGTGATCGGGCCCAACGCCGACAGCCTTGATGCTTTGGTCGGAAATTACAACGGCACTCCGTCGCATCCAGTCACGGTGCTGGCCGGCATTCGGAAGCGCTTTCCGCAGTCAAAGGTGGTTTATGTTGAAGGCACGGGGCTGATCGGACCGGCGAACCAGGCCGTTCCCACGACTGCGCTTTTCACGGACCGGTCCCGGACAAAGCATGGGTTGAAAGCGGAGTATTTCTCCAATCCCAAGCTGGAAGGGTCGCCTGCGTTTACGCGCACGGATGCGACGGTGAACTTTGTTTGGGGATTTTCCGGAGTTACGCCGCAGCTGGCGAAGAACTATTCCGTGCGGTGGACGGGAGTTCTGGTGCCTTCCGAGAGTGCTGACTACGTAATCGGATTCACCGGGCAGGATGGCTACCGGGTAGGGCTAGACGACAACCTGATTGTCGAAGACTGGACGACTCACAGACCGGCCACGACCGGCAGCAAACAGATTCACCTGGAGAAGGGCCACGGATATGCCATCAAGATTGAGTATTTCCAAACCGTCCGCGGGGCTGAGGCGCGGTTGACCTGGAGCATTCCAGGACGACAGGAACAGCAGGCGCTCGAGGCCGCGCGCCACGCAGATCTGGTGCTGGTTGCGATCGGGCTGACGGCGCGCGTGGAAGGCGAAGAGATGAATGTGCACACCGACGGGTTTTCCGGCGGAGATCGCACGAGCATCGACCTGACCAAGCCGCAGCAGGAACTGCTGGAGCGTGTCGTGGCCACGGGCAAGCCGACGGTGCTTCTCCTACTCAATGGAAGTGCGCTCGCCGTCAATTGGGCGGACGAAAAACTCCCGGCGATTCTCGAAGCGTGGTATCCGGGGGGCGAAGGGGGAACGGCGATCGCTGAGGCGCTGGCGGGCGACTTCAGCCCCGCTGGACGGCTGCCGGTCACGTTCTATAAATCCATCGACCAACTTCCTCCCTTCGAAGACTACTCGATGGCAAAGCGGACTTACCGGTACTTTGATGGGGAGCCGCTTTATCCTTTCGGATTTGGTTTGAGCTATACATCGTTCGCTTACGGCAACGTGAAAGTGGAGCACGAGACGGTTCCTGCCGACGGCAGCGTGAAGATTTCGGTGGATGTGACCAACACCGGCACGATGGCGGGAGATGAGGTTGTGCAGTTGTACTTGACTCACGCTGGCGTGGCGGGAGCGCCGATACGCGCGTTGCAGGGCGTGCAACGGGTGCATCTGGCTCGCGGCGCGAAGAAGACGGTTTCCTTTACGTTGCAGGATCGCGGGCTGAGCATCGTCGACGAAGCGGGGAAACGGCGCATCGTGCCTGGAGAGGTCGATGTTTGGGTGGGCGGAGGTCAACCGGTCGCCGGCTCAGGTCTGCCGAAGACGGCTGGAATTGCGACCAAGTTTTCCATCAACAGCGAAGCCACGCTGCCGGATTAAGAACAGGCGCGCTCCTTTTAGAATCAGGGCGCCAAAACCAACTCCGATGAGAATCACAAAAAGAACGGTTGCTATCGCCTGGATCGCGATCTTGAGCGCTCTTCTGCCCGCGCTTTCGGTTGCGGCGGAAAAGCCGATACCGCTTCTGCTGGTGGATGGACAAAGCGGCGGGCCTTATCACGTTTGGCAACTGACCACGAAGGTTCTGACCAGAGAACTGGAGGAGACGGGACTGTTCCAGGTTACGGTCGCAACGTCTCCTCAGTTTGGCGGCGACTTCAGCAATTTCAAGCCGAGGTTCAGCGACGAAGAGGCAATCGTATGGAATTATGACGCTCCCGATTGGCCGGCGGATTTGCGCCAGCAACTGGAGGAGTATGTAAGAAGTGGTGGAGGCCTTGTCATTGTTCATGCGGCGGACAACGCGTTCCCCGATTGGCCGGTGTGGAATCAGATGATCGGGATCGGTGGGTGGAGGAATCGATCGGAGAAGTCCGGCCCCCCGTGGTATTTCAAGAACGGCAAATTGGTCTCCGATACCTCCGCAGGATCGGCGGGTTCCCATGGGGCGCGCATTCCATTTCAGGTGGTGGCGCGAGACCCCGCGCATCCGCTCATGAAAGGATTGCCGCCCGCCTGGATGCATGCGGGTGACGAACTCTATGCGACGCTGCGTGGACCCGGCGAGCATATGACCGTGCTGGCGACGGCTCATTCCGATCGGGAAAACCAGGGAACGGATCGCGACGAGCCGATGCTCATGGTTCTGAGCTACGGAAAGGGACGGATTTTTCAAATACCACGATGGGGCACGATGTGGCGGCGCTGAGTTGCGTGGGGTTTAGGACGACGTATCAGCGCGGGACAGAGTGGGCGGCCACGGGTAAGGTGACGCAGAAAGTGCCCGCCAGTTTTCCAACGGCGAACACGGTGAGTTTTCGCGTGGACATCGCGAAGATGGATCCGGCTTTTCTGGCCAATGCACCTACCGCAGCACCACCTCAGCCCACACCGCAACGACCTTAGCCTAGGAGTTCAAGTTGATTGCACGAGCGATGCTTTTTGCAGTTTCATTGGCACTTTTCTTCGGCCCATCTCATGGTGCGAGCGCACAGGCGACAGGCGCCAAGCTTGCGCCGCCGGCACACCTCACATCCGAGCAGGACCATCAACGCACGATGGATCTGCTGCACATCACTTCCTTCCGGCGGGGCGCGGACGGAGATCCGAAGTCGCCTTACGCCGCGAATTACGACGAGTCCAAGGCTGGACCGTATTCGAAGCTTCCCGACCCGCTGCTGTTAAAAGACGGCAAGAAGGTCACGACCGCGAAAGTGTGGTGGGATACGGGGCGGGCGCAGATTGTGGAGGAGTTTGATCGCGAAGTCTACGGACGTGTGCCGAACAACACGCCTAAAGTGAATTGGGAAGTTGTCAGCACGACGAAAGAGTTGAACGGCGGCGTGCCAGTCATTACGAAGAAATTGATTGGCCACTTGGACAACTCAGCATACCCGCTGGTGACGGTAGGCATCGATCTGACTCTGACTACGCCAGCGAATGCTGGCGGTCCAGTGCCGGTGATGATGGAATTCGGGTTGAGCCCCGAAGTGCTGGCGATGCTCGTGCAGCGCTTCCCGCAGATGAGCGCTTCGGCATCTGGGCCCACTTGGCAGCAGCAGGTGCTGGCGAAGGGCTGGGGTTACGCCGTTTATATCCCGACCAGCGTGCAGGCGGACAACGGAGAAGGATTGACCGAGGGCGTGATCGGGCTCGTCAATCAGGGGCAACCGCGCACTCTCGATGATTGGGGCGCATTGCGGGCATGGGCATGGGGCGCGAGCCGGGCGCTCGACTATTTTGAAACCGACAAATCCGTGGACGCGAAACAAGTGGGCATTGAAGGGCACTCGCGCTATGGCAAGGCGGCGCTGGTGGCGATGGCTTACGATCAGCGATTTGCGAGCGCGTATATCAGTTCGTCCGGTGAAGGCGGGGCCAAACTCTTTCGACGCAACTTTGGCGAGCAGATCGGGAACGTGGCGGGAACCGGGGAGTATCACTGGATGGCGGGCAACTTCCTGAAATATGCGGGACCGCTGACGGAAAACGATTTGCCGGTGGACGCGCATGAACTGATCGCCCTGTGTGCGCCGCGTCCGGTGTTTATCGGCGCTGGAGCGACGAATGGGGACGGTTGGGTCGACGCGAAAGGCATGTTTCTGGCTGCGGTCGGCGCCGGGCCTGTGTACAAACTTCTAGGCAAGACGGATCTGGATACGGCGGAGTTCCCGTCAATCGAGACGGCGCTGATCGAGGGGTACGTCGCGTTCCGTCAGCATAGCGCGGGACACACACCCGCCCCGAACTGGCCTACGTTTCTTACGTTCGCAGGGCGTTATCGAGCAGCGCCGGCTCCACCTGCAAAATCTAAATAGTAAATCGGCGCTTCCCCTGACGCTCGGCCAAGTCATTCAATTCTTTTTCGATGCTTGGATTTGTTGGACGAGAGTGTTGATTTCTTCCGGCGTCAGTTTGCCGGCGAACTTGGGCATGTGATGTTTGCCATTGCTGATGATGTTGCGGAGTTCGTCGGCGGGAGTGGATGTCGTGTTTTCGGAGACGAGCGATGGTCCTGCGAAATGGCGGCCCTCGGCGGTTTTTCCGTGGCACTTCGCGCAGTTCTTCTGAAAGACAGGGTTCTCGGTCAGGGTCGCGTCAGGGGGCGGAGTTTGGGCGGAGGCCGCGGCGAACGCGAAGAGCAAAGAACACACGGCGATGGCGAGTCGGAATGCTTTCATTTGGACCTCATCTTCTTTACTTCTTGGCAATGACCGGTGGTTTCTCGAAGCAGGACTCCCACTTCTTCAGGTCGACGGCGGCGCGGGGTTGCGAGCCCTCCGGAGCGGCCCTGAGATATTGGATCGGCCACGACATCGGCTGGCCTAGCTCGCGGGCTGCGCGCAAGGGCCAATAAGGATCGCGCAAGAGTTCGCGGGCGAGGAAGACCGCGTCCGCTTGGCCTCCGGCGACGATGTGTTCGGCTTGAGAGGAGGATGTGATCATTCCGACGGCGCCGGTCATCATGCCGGCTTTGCGACGGATCTGCTCCGCGAACGGTGTTTGATACGCGGGGCCGACCGGAATCTTGGCCTGCGCCACATTACCGCCCGAGGAACAATCGATCAGATCCACGCCCAATTGTTTCAGGTGCCGGGCAAGTTCCACCGACTGCTCAAGATCCCAGCCGCCATCGACCCAATCGGTGGCCGAAATGCGCACGAACAGCGGAGCTCGCGCGGGCCACACCTCGCGAATGGCGGACACGATCTCGCGCAACATCCGAGTGCGATTCTCAAAGGAGCCGCCGTAGGCATCCGAGCGTTGGTTGCTGAGAGGCGACAGAAACTCATGCAGCAGATAGCCATGGGCGGCGTGAATTTCGATGACGCGGAAAGCGGCTTCGCAGGCCCGCTGAGCGGCTGCTGCGAAGGCCTGGACGACTTCCTGAATGCCGTCGGCAGAGAGGGCTTGCGGCATGGGATAGTTGTCGGAAAAACGTAGCGCACTCGGGGCCACGACTTTTTTCCAACCCCCGGCGCTCTCCGGAATCGCTCCGTTTCCATCCCACGGACGGTAGGTGCTGGCTTTGCGCCCGGCGTGCGCCAACTGCATCCCAGCAACACCGCCTTGCCCATGAATGAATCGGACGATGCGAGCTAGCGGTTCGATGTGATCGTCTGTCCAGATGCCAAGGTCCTGCGGGCTGATGCGGCCCTCGGCAAGAACGGCGGTGGCTTCGGTGAGCACCAGGCCGGCTCCGCCTACTGCGCGGCTGCCGAGGTGAACGAGGTGCCAGTCGCTCGCGTATCCGTCGGTGCTGGAGTACTCGCACATGGGGGAAACGAATACGCGGTTTGCCAAGGTGACGTCACGAATCGCGAGGGGATCGAACAGGCGAGGCATGGTTTTATGGTACTGCATGAAAAGACGATCGCGCGGAGGGCGGGACACAGCGAGGCTTGAGGAAGGATGCGCCGCACTCCCTCCCAACATGGAAGGGAGTGCGGCGTGACCTGATTACGCACCTTCAGGGGAGTGCAGCACCCGGAAACCGTTACCGCCGTTTGACCAAACGAGCAGCAATGCATCTGCGCCCTTGGCAACTTTCGAGAGGGCTTCCTTTACATCGCTCGCGGATTGGACCTTGTGGCGATTGACTTCGAGGATGATGTCTCCCTGTTGCAGTCCAGCGTTGTCGGCAGAGCTTCCCGGCTGCACTTGCTCGATCACAGCGCCGTGAATCTCTTTCGGAGCCTGAAGCTGGTCGCGCAGTTCTGGCGTAAGGTTGCTGAGGCCGATGCCCCAATGCATTTTGCCTTCGCCGTCGCCGGAGTTGTCGCTGCCTTCGGCGGTGCGACTGCCCAGTTCCTCGAGGGTGACGGGGACCGTCATACTCTTGCCGTCACGAAGGACCTGGAGCATGATCTTCGAGCCCGGCTGTTTCTGACCGACCAGCACCTGGAGTTCGCCAGCGTCACTTACTTTTTGGCCGTCGATTTCGGTGATGACGTCACCGATCTGCAGGCCAGCTTTGGCTCCGGGCGAGTCGGGTTCGACTTGCGTGACCACACCACCGGAGGTGGAGTTGTCAAAGAACTTCGCGTTTTCCGGAGTTACGTCAGCGATTCCGATGCCGATGTGGCCGTGGCTGACTTTGCCGTAGCGGATGAGGGTTTCGACCGTCGGCCTGACGATCTGCGAGGGAATCGCAAATCCCATACCCGAGAACGTTCCGGACGGGGAAACCAGGAAAGTGTTGATGCCGACGACTTCCCCGCGAGCATCGACGAGCGGTCCGCCGGAATTGCCGGGATTGATGGCCGCATCCGTCTGGATGAACTCGCCGGGCTTGCTGCGGTTGCTGGGGTCGGGGTTGGCACGATTGATCGCGCTCACGATGCCTCGCGTTACCGTGAAGCGAAATCCGTAAGGATTGCCGAAAGCCAGGACGGTTTGACCGGGCCGAACTTCTTTGGAGTCACCCCAGGGGGCGCTGGCCATATCGGTTGCGTTCACCTTGAGGACGGCCAGATCGGTCAGAGGATCGGTGCCAATGAGTTTCGCCTTTAGAACCCGGCGATCGCTGGTGGTCACGCGGATGTCGACGGCCCCGTCGACCACGTGGTTGTTAGTGACGATGTATCCGTCGGGCGATATCACTACGCCGCTGCCCATGCCGTGCTCGATCTGGGGCTGGCGCTGCTGCATGTGCGGTCCAAAGAACTGACCAAACGGACTGGACTGACCGAAGAATTGTTGCATGTCTTCGGGGACCTGCTTGTCAGTTATTTCCGGCTTCGTACGCGAGGTTACAGTGACGTTGACGACTGCTGGGGTGACGTGGGCGGCCAGGGTTTCCATTGCCTTGTCGAGGGCAAGTAAAGCGCCGACACTGTCGGCATCGAGTGGTGCGGCGGAGGGCGCTGCGTCAGCCGCCTTCGCCGCTGCGGGCTTCGCGAATTCATAGGTTAGGAACGAAGCGACCAGCGCGAGTGCCAGCATCGGCACCGCCAGACGCCGCGTCCATTTCTTGGTGCTGTCTTTTAACCGCGTTCCTACATTCATTGTGAGTTACTCCTTTTCGAGATGGTGTACAACTAATTCGTTAGTTTCTGAACATGGTATTCCGTACCTGGTCTGCTGCATTTCATGGTTAAGTTTGCTTCGCTGGAATTCGGTTGCTGTTGGGATCGACGACGGGATGCAGAACCATCACACGCCACAACTGGATCTGAAACACCGGCTGGTTCGACGAGCCATTCTGGCTGCCTTCCACCACCACAAACAGGGTCTCAGTGAAACCTACGGGAGCCGCTGTCGCACCTGCCCGGTGGAGCAGGTTGGCGATCCGCTGTTCCTGAACCGCGGACTGCAATGCAAGGCTCTTTTGTGTGGCTACCGTTTTTCGGTGAGTTGCTGGTGTGGTCAGGTGCGCGTGCCGCAGGCGAGGCTGACGCTGCGGCGCGACCTTCGCACTCGCGTTGATAATTGGCAGTGTCGTCGAGAAACGGCCGCTCCCGAAGTCGACGGAGGAGTCTGCCGTCATCGGAACGGCAATGCGATCCGTCGCGCCGTCATGAAATGCAATCAGCCGCGGAGCTCTTGAAATACCGAGGACACACGCCATGGCGAAAGCTGCCACGAGCGAAACGACGGGCTTGCAGGAGCGTCCGATGCCGGTGGGACGATTCCGGTCGAGGATCTGGGCGACGCGAAGCGATGTCTGATGAATTTTTCCCAAGGCCGCTTGCGCCAGCGCGATGCTGCGTTGAATCAGAGTCTTTTCGGCGAGGTGCGTAAGGCATTCCGCGTAGGCGCGTGGGCTAGCCGTTTCTTCCAGAACGGCATCGTCGCAGGCCATTTCGCGCTCCAGCGACACTTTCTTCTCGATCCACCAGACAGCCGGGTGGAAGAACAAGAGAGCCTTCACCAGTTTCTGGGCAAGGTTGGTCCAGTCGTCCCAACGGCGCAGGTGCGCGATTTCGTGAAGCAGGATCTGGTTCAGTTCTTCGGGAGAGAGTTCTCGCATCAGCCATCCGGGGAGGGCAATCGCGGGTTTCACGAGACCGAGGGCGGTGGGAACAGGCGTGAAATCCGACGTGCACAACGCTATCTGCCGGGGCGATTGGTTGCGCGCAAGGGTTTCTCGCAGTCGAGGATCTAACGAGGCTGAATCGAGCGCGACACAACTCTTTCGCAGACGGTACAGGTGCCACAGCCCTCGGCCGACCCCTGCCAGCTGCCAGGCTGCAATCGCGGCCCACGCTCCGAACAAATAAAGCGCCCAGGAACCCGGCAAGGTGATCGCGGATTGGCCTGCGGCCTCAGGTAGAACGGGTGCAGCCTGCGACCAGAACGGGCCGACGAAGAAGGGCAGAGTTGCAATCGCTATGAGCGCGGAGAACCATACGGCAAAGCGTGTCACCGAACTCTGCCGGCGGATCAGGCTTAAGACCAAGCCGGTGAAGACCGCGATCAGCGTACCCGCAACCAGGCAGTCCACGATCTGAACCGCGGATGCTTGAGCGATTGCGTTCAGGTTGAAGGCCGCGGTCATCGTGGGGCTCACTTGCTCCTTTCCAGCAACTGCCGCAGGTGATCCAGTTCTTGCGCATCGATGCTGGTGTCTTCCAGAACGTTCAGGACGAGTTGTTCGTGAGAGTTGCCGAAGAAGCGGCTGACGAGGTGCCGCACCTCGAAGCGGGTGGCGTCCTTCCGGTCGACCTGCGGAAGATACACGTGGGCACGCTTGTCTTTCACGTGCTTGGCGTATCCCTTTTTCTCCAAAATGCGAATGATGGTCAGAACGGAGTTGTAGGCCAGGGCAGGCTTCGCGGGAAGAGCTTCGAGCACCTCGTGGACCGTCGCCGAGCCCCGGTCCCAGAGCACATTCATGATGCGCAACTCGGCTTCGGTCAGGGTTGCGGACTTGCTACGAGCCAAAACTTTCCTCCTGGGGTTCGCCACCTTGCTGTCTATTCAGACGTAGCTGGTGTCAAAAGGTCAACTAATTTGTTAGTTGCGAACAGGAAGCGACGGGTTGCCCGAGGGCTGACGAGATCCGATTTTCTGGAAGCTCCCCGCAACTCCCTGATAATGAACAACATTTGTCGCGGTGCCGGAATTTACTCGTGACCAACCCCTGCCGGCAGCTGCAGATATTGCTTGGCGTTTCGGTAGCAAATGTCATGGATGAGCCTTCCCAGGAGCGCGTCGTCATCGGGCAGTTCACCGCGCATGACGTCGTGTCCGATGATGTCGCAAAGCACGCGCCGAAAGTACTCGTGGCGGGGGTAGGACATGAAGGAGCGAGAGTCGGTGACCATGCCAATGAAACGCGACAGCAGGCCGACATTTGATAGAGCATCGATTTGCGCTGTGATGCCCTGCTTCTGGTCGAGGAACCACCAGGCGCTGCCGTATTGGATCTTGCCGGGTCGTTCTCCATCTTGAAAACAGCCAATCGAGGTCGCGAACTGAAAGGTGTCGGCGGGGTTCACGTTGTACAGGATCATCTGCGGCAGGGCGTTCTCCTGGGAGAGCAGATCGAGGTAGGCGGCAAGATCGCTGGCCTGGGGGAAATCGCCGACCGCATCGAAACCGGCA
>Ga0181523_10004391_pt1 | contig 12185 bp, 5 predicted proteins | sample PEATcosm2014_Bin_43_FD_119752 | JGI IMG/M metagenome (GOLD analysis project Ga0181523, IMG submission 119752) | Peatland microbial communities from MTU Mesocosm Facility, Houghton, MI, USA - PEATcosm2014_Bin05_30_metaG | ecosystem: Environmental > Terrestrial > Soil > Wetlands > Peat | place... | reverse complement strand
TGGAGCGGGGCCGAACTCGATCGCCGTCGATGCCAAAAAAGACATCGCCTATGTCGCGCTTTACAACGCCAACGCGATTGCCGTGGTTGATCTCCGCGAAAACGTGTGGGAGCCCGTCCTGGGAATGGTCCCGGTCGGCTATGCACCGAGCTCAGTTGTGCTTGACGCAGCTGACGACGCGTTGCTGGTTGCCAACGACAAGGGCCTAGGCACCACGGGCTTTGGTGTGGCAACGCCTCCGACGAATACGGCGGAAAATTCGTTTGCAAACGAATTCGGCGTGTCCAGTCTAAACACCCACCAGGACCTGGGCACCGTGAGCATCGTTCCCGTGCCGAAATTCCCTGGCTTGTGGTCGTTGACGAAGCAGGTTTTCCAGAACAACCACTGGGATTTGTTTGAGAACATCTTCTCGGCCGCAGGCGGCAACCGCCATGCCAAGCCGCGCGTAATCCCCGAAAAAATCGGCGATCCTTCGAAGATCAAGCACGTCTTCCTGATCATTCGTGAAAACCGCACGTACGATCAGATTCTTGGCGACGTTGCTGGCGGCAATGGCGACGCATCTCTGGCAGTGTTCGGCGACAACACAACCTACGGCAGCGTCACGCCCAACGCACACACGCTGGTGCAGCGCTTCCCGCTTTTCGATAACTACTACGACCCGAGCCGACAATCGGCCGACGGTCACAACTGGATCGTACAAGCCATGGCACCTTACTCCGATGACATTCAGTCGCCGGACTGGCTGCGCGACTATCCCTCCAACGGGGGCGATGCGATTGCCTACCAGAAGAAGGGCCATCTGTGGGACCAGGCGGTAAAGGCTGGCGTCTCATTCAAGAACTACGGCGAATACATCGAGTACAATTCGTTCCTGACACCGACCGGATCGACCACCGAGCCACTGTGGATCGACTTCTACAACGACGTACAGGCTTACGAGTCTGGCGCTGAGAGCCAACTCTATAACTACAACACAGTGGCCTCGCACTCCCCGCTGCCGAATCTCATCAACAACACCGTCCAGAACTATCCGCAGTTCGATCTAGGCATTCCCGACCAGTTCCGCTTCGATGTCTGGAATGAGGATTTCCAGAACGACGTCAAGAACGGAACGGTGCCACAGTTGGAATTCATGTGGATCAGCTCTGACCACACAGGCGGCCCGCCGACCGCGCAAGCCATGCAGGCCGATAACGACCTGGCCCTTGGCCGGTTTGTCGACGCCATCAGCCACAGTTCTATCTGGTCCTCTTCGGTAATTTTCGTCACGGAAGACGACGCGCAGACCGGCGTCGACCACGTGGACGGTCACCGCAGCCCAGGCTATATCATCAGCCCCTACGTCAAGCAGCTAGTGAACTCCGATGGCACCGGTGCTGGTGTAACCGAAGACAGCGTCTTCTACACGCAGGTCAACATGACGCGAACGATCGAGCAGATTCTCGGTCTGACTCCCATGAACCAGTACGACCTGGTAGCCTCAGCCATGAAGGAAATCTTCATCGACAATCCGCCGGCGGACAACTTCAAGCCGTGGACCCACGTGCTCAACGGGATCGCGCTTACTACTGGCGTTAGCCAGATTCCGACCCAGACCGCCATTCCAGCTCCGAAGGTGATCCCTGCGGTCGTGGCTCAGACCAGGACGGCCGAGAGCCGTTCAGTTATGGCGCTGCGGGCCGGCTGGATGAAGAAGAAGAGCGAGCTCTTCGCTGGCAAATATCACATTCCCGACTCCGAAGACCCGGACACGGTCAACCATATGCTCTGGTACGAGGCCACCGGGTTTAAGGTCCCCTTCCCCGGCGAGAAGAAGGTAAGGTGGCCAAGCGACTTCAAAAACGTCGCACCGGCAAAAACCGAAGAAGACGACGACTAAAGCACATTCCGACTGCACAACGGCCCTCTCCCCGATGACCGGGGAGAGGGCTTTTCAAGAGTGCCGAGCATGTTCGTCAGCTGGGGGGTGCAAGTCCTCTTCACAACCCGATAGGCGCGAAGTGATAGCGAAGCGCAAGGGCGTCACCGCGAGTTGAAGTCTGTAGAAAACGTGTAGCAAAAGCTCGAGCCGATGTACAAAACCAGGAGCAAAGGTATACGGTACCGGACGAGCGGATATGGGACGGTTTTAGCGAGGATAGTTCAGAGTGGTCGTGTTGCTCCTACATCATACTGAAGAAATTGAGTTTAACAAGGCATGAAAACTTGATTTGGTTTTTTAATATCCACAGGTCCAAATCCCGCTGATCATCGCTTACCCGGGAAAAGGGGCTTCCCTGCTCCTTTTGAGAATTAACGGTCCTGCTGTCTCGTCTTAACAATTCTGGACTACTCTACTTTTGCTCGAGCTGCATTAAACTCTTTGAGAAGTGCGCCGCGTCTGCGAAGGGAGTTGTTCGCTCCCACCAGCTGTTTGATCACGCGGCCACTACCGGGAGTTTAGTGGTTGGTTCTCGGGTGGCGACGGCCAGGGAGAGTGTCAGCCGGCTCCCCAGCTTGCCTTGCACACTCGGTCTTCAAACCACCTTCGTTTGCAGCGTCCGAAGGTTTCCTGTCGTCCTCGTTGTTTCAGCGCAACCATCGAAGTAAAGCGACAAAGTGCTCGCAAGGGAAGTCAGGGGAAGCAAATGCTGCGATATACGAAGCAGATAGTCCAAGTATTCAATCCGTTGTTTTTTCCAGAAACCGCTCAATCGGTGAGGGGAAGCCAGCTAGCGCGAGGATCGGTGACGCGACGATGCCAGAACGAGATTCCCGTGGCCGTTCGCCTGACGGTCTGCACCGCACTGGCCGTGCTGGTCAGTTGCTTATCGCTGGCCGCTCAAAATGTGGTTTTGACTGGCGCGCTCAGCGGGCGTGTCACGGACCAGAGTGGAGCGGTGGCGCCGGGAGCGTCCATTGTTTTGCAGAACGTCAAGACGGGCGTGAAACAAATTGCCGAGACAAATCATGCGGGACTTTATGCGTTTCCGGTGCTGGTGCCAGGCTTCTACTCCCTCACCGCCAGTCTGAAAGATTTTCGGGATGCCGAGTGCGTGGTGCAAGTGCTGGTGGGAAATACAACGTCGCAGGACGTCAGGCTGCAAGTGGGGGTCGGCGGAGACAAGGTCAACGTGATCGGAACGACACCGCTACTGCGGCCGACAGAATCCTCAAGCAGCACGGTAATTGAGCGATCGTTTTTTGACGAATTACCTCTCAACGGACGTAAGTACACAGACTTTACCCTGCTGGTGCCGAACACCAGCCCGGACGGCGACACCGGACTTGTAAGCATTGCCGGACAACAGGGCGGAGAGGATTCTGGATACGCGAACGGAAATGGCTCGACCGCGTTTACCGTGGACGGAACCAATGCCACGAGCAACTACTTCGGCGACATTTTAGGGCGTTACCGCATCCCGTACCTCTACGGGGAGAACGCCATCCAGGAGTTTCAAGTCGCGGTTAGCCCTTACTCGGCAATCTACGGTGGCGGCGAGGGCTTCGTCAATACGGTGACCCGGTCGGGGAGCAATGCCTTCCATGGGAATACATTCTATTTCAACCGGAACTCTGCATTCGAAGCCAATGACTCCATTTCCAAGGCCAATGACTCGCCAAAACCGCAGGATGACTTGCAACAGTTCGGCGGCGCGCTGGGCGGACCGATCGTGCGAGACCGTCTGTGGTTCTTCGCCGATTATGAACAGCAATTAGAGAATGACCCGATTTCCGTCATTAACTCGGCGTTGAGCACCACGCCTGCGAACAAAGCTAGTTTCTTGAGCGACAATTTTGGAATTCCGGCCGGGACCGTATTGCCTCCCCCGAACGGACCCTTGCCGATGCCCGGCAGCGACACAACGCCTGATCCGACCAATCCGCGGTACCTTCAACAGGTAGCTAATGTTCTAAACTCGTTAAATTCCAATCTTGGAGTGCAACCAAGAAAGCGCAACGACAACGCAATTATGGCCCGGGTAGACTACCAAGCCAGTTCCCGGGACGGCCTATTCCTGAGCCTCAATGTGAATCGCTTCAACTCTCCCGGAGGTGTGATCACTGACCCTACCGTGGGTGATTTTGGGATACAAACGCTGGCCAATGCGTATGTGCATGACTTCCAAACCAGCGTAGGATGGACGCACTCGTACTCCTCCAGACTCCTCAATGAATTCCATTTTGGCGCTTCCGACGACAACCAGATCTCGAAGCCAACCGGGCTGGCTGCTAACACACCCACGGTATTGCTGGATAGTCCGGCCGCTTTCACTCTCGGTAACGCGCCCTTCTCGATTGGCAGGGTTTTTGAAAGACAGTGGTCGGCGGCCGACCGCGTGGATTATGTGATTGGCAAGCACACGTTGCAGTTCGGTTTCGATTGGAGCCGAGCCTGGGATGCGGACAACAATGATGGCGGCGCGGACCCGAACGCCGCTGTGGACTTGGGGTCGTTCCTGGGCAGTTATGAGTTTTCAAGTCTAGAGGCCTTTGCACTGGGTCAATACAACATATTTAGTCAGACTTCGGGTAACCCTACGTTCTCTTTTGCCGTGCCTTCTTACGGATTCTACGTGCAAGACACGTTCCGGGTTTTGCCGAAATTGACGCTTGAAATGGGCTTGCGCGAGGATTTCCAGGTTTACCGACAGCCCGCGGAAAATCCGGCATTCCCCCTCACGGGACAGTACCCGAACAAGTTTCAACGCCTGGCTCCGCGCTTCGGTTTTGCCTGGCAGCCTGTCTCAAAGACTGTGGTGCGCGGGGGATTCGGGGAGTTCTATAGCAACATGAACGGCCTGAACTACCGCAACGCCGTGGTTTCGAATGGACTGGCGTCACAGCAGTCTTCGGTAAGTGTCAATTACGCTGCGGGTGCACCTAACCAGCAGGTGCCGACGTTTCCGAACATCCTCCCCAGTAACTCCCCCCTCTTCGGGGCTTCCGAGGACATTTCTTTCGTTTCACCGCAATTCACGGTGCCCTATGTGTTAGAGGCGAGTCTGCAGATCGAGCGAGAGATTTTCGAGAACACCACCCTGAGTATAGGAACGATGTGGAATCGCGGGGTGCATCTGTTGTCCGGCAGCGCTTATGACTTGAACCTGAATCCGTTGCAGGGCACCACGACGTATATCGTGTGTCCTCCCGGCACAACCACCGCGCCCTGCACGGGGCAGACAATCATCCTGCCGAACATGGATAACGGCCTGCTGACGGAGGGCCGCATCAACCCCAATCTGGGTCAGATTAACGAACTGATTAGTCCGGGGCAGAACCAATACAATTCCTTGTTCGTGCAGTTGCAGCGCCGCATGTCAAGAGGCCTCTTGTTGCAATTCTCTTATACGTTTGCCAAGAGCCTGATGCGGGATGGCATGGACTTCAACAACCAATTCGGCTTTTCCAATACCAATGGTCCCTCGTTGCTCGACCAACGGCATAACATTAGCTTTGCGGCCGTCTATCAGCCCGGGCTAGAAAGACTTACCAGTTCAGACACTGCACGCGCGTTGCTTTCGGGCTGGAGGCTGAGCAGTGTCATGAAGTTCTCCTCCGGCCGGCCCTATGCGGGTCTTTTGGCTCCGGCCTGCACCAGTTCCACTCTCTCGTTCAGCAATTGCAACGGCTCCGCTCAGGACCAGCTACTTAAACTCCCCGGCAATGACAATCTGAATGACACCGCGTTTAACCAGGACACTGCGAACACGGCGGCAGGGATCAACGGTGGTGGCCCTACGCCGGGGATCGGCCTGAATTCATTCTATGGCCCGTGGCTGGAAAGGATCGACGCGGGGCTGGCCCGCAGTTTCTCGATCAAGGAAGGCAAGGAACTGCAATTCGAATTGCAAGTGTTTAATCTGTTCAATCACGCCAACTTCTACGTGCAGAACGGCGACGGGATCAATCAGCTCCAATACAATCCCATTGGGACCAACTGCGGCGACGGCCTGACCCTGAACCAGACATGCTATCTGGCGCCGAATTCGGGCCCGGGAAATTTCGGAGCGCTGCAAGAGATCAGTCCAAACGGACTTCCGCGCGCATTGCAGTTCTCGGTACGATTCGCGTTTTAATCTCCCGACTGGAACACGATACGTTCCGCTCAATCAGCGGCGCAGGATTTCGTTACTCTGCAATCTAGCCGCACAGGACAATGATCGATTGAACATGAAGACTTTGGTGAGTTCCAGTATTGGGAAATTGCTCATGCATTCAAGCATCGGCTTTTTCTGTAAGAAGTATCATTCGCCACCTTTCACCGTCGCCCTAACCAGTTCAATGATCATGAAAGGGGCCACGACACCTCTAGCGCCGATTCTTCCTGTCAGGTCTTGGCAAGAAAGCTTTCCCTGTTGTAGGTCGATCCAAATGTTCGAATCTAATATGTAGCACATCTTGAGTTTCGCCTTCCGATTGTGAAAATCGCTTTCAGAGCCTTCCTGGCAAACGAGGCCGTATCGCCTCTGAGCATGGCACAAATCCTGCCACAGATGAATGCGAACCCAAAAAGAAAGGGTTGCTCTGGAGCGAGCAACCCTTTGTGGATCAACCTCTCGAAATGGTTGCGGGGGTCAGATTTGAACTGACGACCTTCGGGTTATGAGCCCGACGAGCTACCAGGCTGCTCCACCCCGCATAAACACTATAGCGGAGCGTTTCGGTTCCGTCAAACAAGGCTGGGCGGATTGGCGCCCGGCGCACTTCATTATTGCGTGACTCAAAAGGCTGAAGGAAAGGAGAGCCCTCGCTTCGCTCGGGATGACAATGTACATCCGTTGTTCGCCTGAACCCCCAGGGTGTGCGAGACAGCGTGCGGACGCAAACTTGATGATTGTGCTGGGGCTTACTACACTCGCTAAGAGCCATTTTCCGGTTGGACCGGGGATTGACTTCATGTAAAGCACACGCGACGTGCGTTTTGCTGGCAATCTCGCCAAACGCTGATTTGAAAGTCGCTTCCCTGCCCTGCTCGTGGGTGCTTTGGGCGGGGTTTGATGATGGTTCCGCGCCGGAAGATATTGTGAAGTGTTGCCGGCCAGAACGAAATCGTTTCCACCACAGAAGTTGAGAAGTTGGAGATCGGAGGGATTCCCGTGCATTTACGGCGCTTTTTTGCGGTGATCGGTATTACCGCTGTTTTCGCAACGTGCCTTACCGCTCAGGAGCAGCCCGCCTATCGCAATGCGAAACTGGCCATCGAAGATCGCGTGGCGGATTTGCTTTCGCGCATGACGCTGGAGGAAAAGATTGATCAGCTTACCTGGGGGGATGCAAGCCTGGGATTCCTGGACACGACCGGTCAATTCACGCCGGAAAGCGCAGCAGTGGCCTTAAGCGATGATTACAACGTCGAAAAGCGCGTGAGTCCTCACGACGTCGCCGTGCTACGCAACGCCGTGCAGCGTTACCAATTGGAAAAGACGCGGTTGGGGATTCCCGTTCTTTTCATGGGCGAAGCACTTCATGGATTCATGTCCAATGGCGCCACGAGTTTTCCGCAAGTGCTGGGATTGGCGAGCACGTGGGACCCGGATTTGGTGCATCAGGTGTTCACGGCCGCGGCCGATGAAATGGCATCCGCGGGAGATAACCAGGCGTTCACACCGGTGCTCGACCTGGCGCGCGATCCACGCTGGGGACGCACGGAGGAAACATATGGCGAAGACCCATACCTTGTTTCACGAATGGGAGTGGCTGCGATCGAAGGCCTGCAGGGGCCAAACTATTTGATTGATCGCCATCACGTGTTGGCCACGGCGAAACACTATGCCGCACACGGCCAACCGGAGGGCGGCAGGAATGCGGCGCCGGCAAACTACTCGGAACGCATTTTGCGAGAGGCTTTTTTTGTGCCGTTTCAAGCGGCGGTACAGGAAGCACGCGTGGGAAGCGTAATGGCCTCCTACAATGAAATTGATGGCATTCCCTCGCATAGTAATCCGTGGCTGCTGGACACCGTGTTGCGGCAGGAATGGGGATTCCGCGGGTTCGTGACCTCTGATGGAGACGGGTTGCAGATGTTGATCAAGGTGCACAAGGTAGCGGCGGATGAAAAGGAGGCGGCGAGCATGGCGCTGGCGGCGGGTGTGGATTATGACCTGTCGGATGGCTCTGTGTACCACACACTGCTGGAACAGGTGAAAGAAGGCGTTGTTCTCGTTGCGCTTGTGGACCGGGCAGTGGCACGCGTGTTGACTGCGAAAGTCCGGTTGGGACTTTTCGAGAACCCTTATGTGGATCCGGCGCAGGCAGAACAAATCACGAATAGCCCGGAGCACCGGCAACTAGCGGTGAAGGCGGCTCAGGAAGCTATTGTCCTGCTAAAGAACGAGAAGCACCTGCTGCCGCTGGACGAAAAGAAAATCAAGACGCTGGCTGTGATTGGACCGGATGCGGCGGACGTACACATCGGCGGGTATGCGCGCGAGCCATTGCACGGCGTCAGCATTCTGGACGGCATTCGGGCGCGCGCCGGGACAAATATCAAAGTGCTGTACTCCGAGGGTTGCAAGATCACGACGGGGAAACAGGGATGGACCGGATGGTACGAGGACAATACGCAATTGGCGGCGACCGAAAGCCAGGCAGCGAGTATCCGCGCGGCCGTGGAGACTGCGCGCAAAGCGGACGTGGCGATACTGGTTGTTGGAGAGACGGAGAGCACGAATCGCGAAGCGTGGTCGGAGGAACATCTTGGCGACCGCGACTCGCTGGATCTGCTTGGCGCGCAGAATGAGTTGATCAAAGCGGTGGTGGAGACTGGCGTACCGACCGTGGTCCTGTTAATAAATGGACGCCCGCTTTCCATCAACTACGTGGCGGAGCATGTGCCGGCGATTTTGGAGGGCTGGTATCTGGGGCAAGAGGGAGGCACGGCGGCCGCCCAGGTCTTATTTGGCGACGTGAATCCCGGAGGCAAACTGCCAATCACGTTTCCGCATTCGGTTGGACAGTTGCCGGACTTTTATAACTACAAGCCTTCGCGCAATCGCTCGTACCTATTTTCAAACACGGAACCGCTGTTTCATTTTGGAGACGGGCTGAGCTACACAACATTCAAGTTTGCGAATCTGCGCGTCGAGCCAAAGCAAATTCCGCCGGGGGCAACGGCAACGGTCCGCGTGGATGTGACGAATACAGGAGACCGCGAGGGCGATGAGGTGCCCCAACTTTATGTGCACCAGCAGGTGGCGAGCGTTACGCGACCGGTGAAACAACTGGCAGGATTTCGCCGTGTGCACCTGAAGGCGGGAGAGACCACGACGGTGGAGTTTCCGATTGGTCCGGCGGTGCTGTCGCTGATCGATGCGGCAATGCATCCGGAGGTTGAGCCCGGATCGTTTGACATTATGGTTGGGCCGAGTTCAGCGAAGACCGAGACAATTACGCTGGAAGTGAAGGCGAAGTAGTTCGCCCGGAGATTATTTATTTTGAAGGATTGCCGGGCCCGCCTACGAGATACATGTGGGGCAATCTTTGTTCGACCGGGGGAAGCGCGGGGAAGGCCGCATGCGGTTCCGTTTGATACCAATAGGCAACTGACGAATAGTTATCGGAGCGGTGATTGGCGTGGCCATGCTCGATGGTGGCTTTGATCGACTTCGTAAAGGGAATCGGGGAATCCAAGTGAAAGCGGTACAGGGACCAGCGCGATCCGGCGAGTTCCGGACCGACTACGGGAGCGCCAAAGGAAGCGTAAGAAAATGGGTGTCCGCCAAAGTCCCATGCGCCAAGGAAATAGTCTTCGGAACCGGTGCCGTTGATGGAGGGTAGAGTTTCGCCGTCAACAAAGAACATGTCATCGCCTTCGCCCCACCATTGATCCTGGTTTTGCAGGACGGACATGGTCACGCCGACGAAGTGGCCCTTGCCCTTGGCTTCCAACCAGACGTAATTTCCTTCTCCTGTGAGATTCTTCTTTCCGTCCACGAGCGGGTCGCCGTTGGTTTGCCACTGGTTCGTCCAGCCCGTGGCAGGATAGGCTTGGCGGTATTGCGCATGGAAATAGAGAGTATCTGGGGGCAGCGACTTCGAGTGAACTTGACAGTCAATATTGAAATAAAATGCGTCAACCTTTTCCTTGCCCTCGTTGGTTACGGTGATTTTGCCGTGCTTTTGAAAGGGCATGGGGAAAAAGGAATTAAGCGCTTTGTCGGAAGCGACGGCAAGAACTGCGGATTGATAGAGGAAATATTGGCCGTTACCGAGCCCGAAGAAATCGCCGATGGGAGCCTCGACGCTAGGAGTCGCTTCGCCGTCCCAATACATGCGCAGGACGAGCTTTTTCAAATGAAACTCCTCGTCGGTGGCGATGGTGACCCAGACGTGCGTGATGGTGCCGGGACCGGCTTCATCAAAGAGGGTCAGCGTTTCGCCGGGCGCGATCTGGCGGAAGTCTGCGTTGCCACCCGTTCGGTCGTAGCTGGAAACGCGTTTCTGAACATAGTCGTGGGGCAGGGTCAAACCAGACAGTGAGGAAGCAACCGGGGATTGCGCGTGAGCGAGCGCGGCCAGGCCGAAGAAAACCAGAACGATCGTAAAAAGTTTGTGGCTGTTCATGTTATAAACCTTGTGAAACAGTGAGATTGTGCGGCTGCGTCAAGCCGGGCCACCGCTTTCCCCTCTGCCGATGAAGGGAACCCCTGCCGGTGCGAGTCGCGTGCATCACCTGCCATGGCTAGAGTTGAACAATCGGCGCGCCGGGCGGGTGTGATGTGATTCCATCACAACTAAGGAGCAATGAAAAGATGAATCGTATACGCCTGATTTTAGGTATTGCTGTATTTGCGCTGGCATTGGGCGGGCCGCTGCATGCCCAAGAAGCAGTGAAGAACAAAGATGCGTTTGCATTGCGCGATGGAGACGTTGTCGTGTTCTATGGCGACAGCATCACGGAGCAGCGGCTGTACACGGCGGACATCGAGAATTTCCTGCTGACGCGATATCCCGGGCGGAAAGTGGAGTTCATCAATTCGGGCGTCGGCGGGGATAAGGTGAGCGGCGGCTGGGCCGGCCCGGTGGACATGCGTCTGGCGCGCGATGTGGTTGCCTATAAGCCTACCGTAATCACCATCATGCTAGGGATGAATGACGGCTACTATCGCCCGTGGGACGACGGGATTTTTTCGACTTACGCGGATGGCTGCCGGCACATCGTTGAGCAAATTCAAAAAGAACTTCCCCAAGCGCGGATCACCCTTTTGAAGCCTTCGCCACACGATGACGTGACGCGTGCGCCGGAATTCACACCCGGTTACAACACTACGCTAATTCGTTTCGGCGATTTTCTGGCGAAGCTGGCGGAAGAAAAACATACTCAGGTGGCGGACCTCAATCAACCCGTAGTGGAAGCGTTGACAGCGGCGAAAGCCGCGGACGAGCCGCTCTCGATCGCGCTTATACATGACCGCGTACACCCGGGCGCAGGGATTCATTGGGTGATGGCCGGCGGGGTGTTAAAGGCCTGGGGAGCTGACCCAGTGGTCACATCTACAATCATTGATACGACCAAGCCAAGAGCGAGCGTCGGCGCTTCTGTGAACACAACGATCACACAACTGGGGCGCACGAAGACGGACGTGGCGTGGACGCAAACCGATTCCGCGCTGCCACTGCCTTTGCCGCCGACAGAAACAGATCCCATGGCCGCGCTGGCTCTTGAAGCCGCCAAGTTCAACGCGCAGTTCAACCAGGAACTGTTGGGGGTGCAAGGACTCGCGGAAGGCAACTATGAGCTGCAGATTGACGAGCGCGTGGTGGGGAACTGGAGTTCAGCGGAACTGGCGAAAGGCGTGAATCTGGCGAGCATTGATACGCCCATGCTGGCGCAGTCGCGGCTCGTGGCATTGGACACACAGGAGAAGAATGAGATCGAGAGCATCCACTTCTCGCTGCTGGCGGATGCCAAAGACGCGGAGAAGAGCGACACCTTGAAAAAGCTGGAGGCCGCGCTGAAGGTGGCGGTGGAACGGCAAAGAAAAGATGCGCAACCAATGCCGCACCGGTATTTGGTAACGCGCGCGGAGAAGTAGGGCGGCTGAATACCCTAGGATCAGTTAGAAATAATGCGTCCGCTTCAGAAAGCGGCCGCTTGTATCTTGGCTCCGGGAGAAACTTGCTGAAGAGGCGAGTTTCTCTGGCAGGGAGGCCGAGCGGCCCCGAGGCCGGGAGTGCGAACTCCATGAGCCTGTTTT
>Ga0181523_10004380_pt1 | contig 12204 bp, 9 predicted proteins | sample PEATcosm2014_Bin_43_FD_119752 | JGI IMG/M metagenome (GOLD analysis project Ga0181523, IMG submission 119752) | Peatland microbial communities from MTU Mesocosm Facility, Houghton, MI, USA - PEATcosm2014_Bin05_30_metaG | ecosystem: Environmental > Terrestrial > Soil > Wetlands > Peat | place... | reverse complement strand
GGCGATCGCCGATCGATTTGCACATGTTCTTCTGTTCAGTTGTCCGCAATGCCGCAGCCCGCTCGCTTCTGCGTGTGCCAGCACGAAAAAGAACCTGGAACCGGCGGATGCTCAGTGGTTTAGCCCTCGATGCCATTGTGGATGGATGGGAGATGTTATGGGCGTAACTGCTGTTAAGCATTGGGTGGAACCATGGCAAGATGCGATCCGTTCGAAGGATGGATCCTGCGATGGAGAACCCCTGAGCTAGTGGAATTCTCTGAACAAATCAAATCCTACACAGAAGATTTTTTTGTTCCCACTTTGCTGGGGAACATTGTTGGTGGAGTATCTCTAGTGCAGCTCTAGGGCATGCGCACGTGGTTGGGGGAAAAGGGCAGCGTGTAGTGGTTGACTCAGGAAGACTCTCCTGTCTCTAACCTTTGCGATGTTTAAAGAATTCAACTTGCCGCAGACGCTTCTCGGCTTCAGTCTTTGTCTTATAAGGCCCTCCCAGGTTTTTTCCCTTTTCAGATAGCACTTTGTATCCGGTTTTCACCTTCTTGATCATGATCGGTCCTCCCTCGCCGATTGTCGGTGAACTCAACGCAGAGTCAATGAATGAACTTCTGCAGGCGAGCCTGCGCCTCCAACGTAGGCTGCGAAGCTCTCACCCTGTTGCAGTTGGATCTTTAAACTGAATTTAAACTATAAGGGAACTATACGCGGCGCGCTGCCAAAGACCTCAGTCTGACCAACGATTTCGGCGATGATACTCGCCACCACCCAAGCCGCTCAAATCAATGATGGCCGCGATAATCAGAATCACCAGATTGATACCCGATATAGGTTGGTGCATATTGGCCATCCAGGCATACGCCAGCGTGGTCAGCGGCAGAAACATGAATCCGAGAAGCGGTAAAATTAACCCGTGGTAGGCATGTTGGAGATAATTTGAGAAAAAAAAGAGCAATACCAGAGCGATCCGGGGAAAGGCGACGAACAGAATGAGTAGTAGGCAAGGCATAGTCGACCTAGAAGGTGTGTTGCGAACGCTTGCTTAACTCGGCGGTCATGATTAAACAACAGACGGGTTGGCTTTGCTCTCCGTGGAATGCTGTAGGCCTCCCTTTAGAGGCTTAGTTGAGAATCAATACAATTGGACGGTGTGTTGGTTCAGCCTGATATGGAGAGGTGGCGTTTTCCGTTAGTGAGTATTTTCGCCCCTTGGGGCGTGGATTTTCAAGGCATCGGTGGGACCACCAGGCTATCCCTCAGTATGGTTGCGTCCCCGCAGAGCCCGCTTCCGTTTCGCCCGGCAAGATCATTGTACCTTCACCACGTCCATCTGTCTCAACTTCCGGTTTGCCCGCCGCTCTGGAAGAATCGTTACGGGCCACCCCCTTAACCAGGAATTGCTCACTCAGACGGCAAGTCTACTTCAAATATTGGTCGAGCCATTCAAGCCAGACGCGGTAAGTGTCGGATTGGTGTACCGGGTCGCTGGCTTCGTGTCCAGATGTTGGAATGGCGATGAACTTCACGGTGACACCGTTGTCCTTGAGGGTATGGTACATCTCGTACGAGTTGGTGATCGGCACGCGAGGGTCGCCGGTATCGTGGAGGATCAACGTCGGCGTGGTGATGGCGCTCGCATAGGTGATTGGCGATTGTTCTTCGTATGCTTTCGCGTATTCCTTCTTCCAAGGCGAACCGCCAAACGCGAAACGCTCTGTGACATTGTAATCAGAGAGATTGTACTGGTTGGCCCGACTGTTCGGAGCGGCGCCGGAAACAGCAGTCTTCCAAATGTGGTAGTGGCTGATAAGCCAGGACGTCATGTAGCCACCATAGGACCACCCGGAAACGGCGATGCGCGACTCGTCAATATAGCCTTGCTTTTCGAGTGCGGAGATGCCGGCCATGACATCACGGCCGGGGCCGTCCCCGGCGTCGTTCGCGACGGCGCGCTCGTACCTGTTGCCAAGGTTATCGCTGCCGCGATAGTTCGGCTCAAAGATCACGTAGCCGCGTGACGCCATGAGATGTGCAAAGAAGTCGAAGTCCGTAGTGGAAGCCCATTGCGGACCGCCGTGAATGTAAAGAACGAGCGGGTATTTCTTGTCGCGCGAGAAGTTTGGAGGGTAAACAACGACACCATCTTCGGCGAAGCCGTCCGGACCTTTCCATTCGAAGGTTTCGGTTCGGCCGAGGTCCATAGAAGCGATCTCGTAATTGAAGTCCGTGAGGCGTTTCGGCGTTTCGCCATGTGAAGCGATGTAATAGAGCTCGTTCGGTTGCGTCGGCGTATTACCGCTGAAAGCAATCGAGCCATCTTTGCCTACTGCCGCGTCCACCCAAGTAGAGAATGTGGGATTGATGGCACCGAGATCGATCCTTCTCGCGGCCCCGTCGAGCGGCTGGATCCAGATGCTCGTTCTTGTACCATCGTGGCCCCCGAGGAGCAGCGATTTGCCTTCGGGCATCCAGATGGCGCGCTGGACATTGCGATCGAGCCTGCTGGAGACATCAGTTCCTTCGCCGCCAGAGGCGGAAGTAACAAAGATCTCAGTCTCGTTGTTTGGATCTCCGTCGCGCGAGAACCAGTAGGCAACCTTTGAGCCGTCGGGTGAGAAGATACCGAAGCCTTCGAATGAAGTGCGCTTCGTCAGCTGGTGGATTTGCCCGCTGTCAACGTCCAGGATCGCGACGACGGTTTGGTCTGCATCGCCGGAATGCGGGGCAGCTTGGCGAGTGAAGCAGATCTGCTTGCCGTCCGGCGACCAGGAAAGCGTAGTGAGCGGAAAGTCTTCTGCGGTTTTCGACAGGCTCCAAGCGCCGGACGTGAGACGCTTTGCCTTGCCACCTGAGGCAGAGACCAGCCAGATGTGCGAAGGAGTGGGAGCGGAGACAGCGAGGTAACCGTTGTTGCCCACTTCAAACAGGTCATGGTGCTTTTCGATCTCCGCTTTGTTCGGCGGTCCGTCCGGCGAGACGAAGGCGAAGAAAGAGCCGTCCGGCCGCCAGGCATACTGCTCGACGCCCAGAGGGGCACTGGTGATCTGTTGCGGCTCCCCACCGTTCATGGGCAGGACGAAGATTTGCGCGGCGGCTTTCTTTTCTTCGCCAACTTCTGCAACGAATGCCAATCGATCGCCTGAGGGCGACCATTGCGGCGAGCTTAATCCTTTGCGGATGTTTGTGAGCGTCTGCTGTACACCCGTGGCGATGTCCACGAGCACAAGCTGGTTGTCGTAGCGGTCCTCGTCCCAGTTCACGCGAGTCACAACAATGACAATGGATTTTCCATCCGGAGAAATCTCCGGGCTGGAGACGCCAACGATTTTCTGGAGGTCGCCCAGCTCTATCTTTCGAGCCTGCGCCTCTGCCGAACCATGCGCAAGAAGAACTAAAAAAGCGCATGACGCGGCGGAAGCGAGGACAGTGCGCAGAGAGTTTAGTGCGGGTTTCATGCGTGGAAGTCCAAAGCAGCTGCAGCCAAAAAACGTAGCCAGATGGGATCAGGCAACAACTGAGCGGAGAGGGTACCACGGTTGGCGGGCTAATGCCTCTCTCCGGCGTGGTTAGATGGAAGGTGGAACCTAAGATTGCGCCAGTCTCGGCCTTAAACTCCAGCGGGGTCGGAGTAGAATGCGGGCCGAGTGGCTCGCCGTTGACACAATCTCATACTCGCCATAAGGTGCTCCCGAACGGAGCCACCATGAAAAAACGCGGGAAGCTTATTGCGTTTGCGGGCACCATGGTGCTGGCCTCAACGGCACTACTCTTCGGCGGAAAGACAGCGACGCCTGCGGATGAAACCCCCTGGCCGACCAAAGACTGGGCAACCGCCAGCCCTGCCAGTGTTGGGATCGATGAGCAGGTTCTCCTCAGGCTGGACAAGGATATGGCCTCGGGGAAATATTCGGCGCTGTGGGACAGCTTTGCGGTCTTCCGCTGCGGTAAGAAAGTCTTCGAACGCACCTATCCGCGAGACTACGCAAAGATCTACGGCAAGGAAGCCGGAGAACGCGGGCCGTGGAACATGCGCCTTACCGGGCGGTACAACTATTTCGATCCCTACTGGCACCCTTATTATCACGGCACCGATCTGCATACGATGCAATCGGTCAGCAAGACGGTCACTTCGATCATTATCGGCGTCGCCATGCAACGCGGCGATTTCAAGGCTGGGCTGGAGACCTCGGTTCTGAAATATTTCGACGTGTCTAAGGTGAAAAACGTAGACGATCGCAAGCGCCGCATGACCTTGCGCGACCTGCTGACGCTGTCGTCAGGTCTCGAATGGAATGCCGACGGCTTCCAGACCGGCGATCCAAAAAACGACACGAGCGTGATGGAAGGCAGTGATGACTGGGTACAGTACGCGATCGACAAGCCCATGGCCGCCGAACCCGGAAAGGTCTGGAACTACAACGACGGCGCTGCGGTGCTGCTCGGATACATCTTTCAAAAAGAAACCGGCCAGGACATTGACGACTACGCCCAGAAATATCTATTCGCCCCGATGGGCATCCGGCACGAATGGAAGCGCACGTACCTGGGAGCCGTGGACACCGAAGGCGGCCTGTACCTGAACGGCAGCGACCTGGCAAAGATCGGTTACCTGTATCTGCACGACGGCATGTGGGACGGCCAGCAGATCGTTTCCAGCGAGTGGGTGAAGAAGTCGGTGACGCCCTACTTCCAAATGCCACCGGATCCAGACTACCCGGACGGGTTGAAGGACGGCTACATGTGGTGGCTGACCAAGCTGCCGGATTCCTCCGAGTACGTCTGGACGGCTTCCGGGTTCGGCGGGCAGCATCTTGAAGTGTTTCCACAAGAGGATTTGATCGTGACTCGTACGGCTTGGGACTTTCTCCCCAGTTCGACCGGTACAGGTCCGACCCCGTCCGACTTTTTGGCTCTCGTGAAGACCGAGACTTGCCCAGGCACCACTGCCGAACACCAAAGCACTTCAGAAAAGCAGCAGGTCAGCAAACAGGGCGCGCAAAATCCAGAAGCCTATGAGTTGTATTTGAGAGGTCGTTCCTATTGGGCCAAACGGACTCGTGCAGACCTTGAGACCGCAGCCTCCTATTTCAATCAAGCCATCGCCAAAGACCCCGGCTACGCAATGGCGTATGCGGCGCTGGCGGACACCTACGCCGTAATGCCTGACTATGGTGGCAGTCCCAGCGAAGACATCCCGAAGTCGAAAGCTGCCGCCCGCAAGGCGCTGGAACTGGACGCGACCTTGTCCCGTCCTCATGCTGTTCTGGGCTACATCAAGATGGGGCACGAATGGGATTTTGCTGGAGGAGAGGCTGAGTTCAAGAGGGCTTTAGAACTCGACCCCAACGACGCCACCGCGCACGCATGGTATGCGGAGAATATTGGCATGATAGGTGGCAGGGAGCAGGAAGCCTTGGCTGAAATCAATCGTGCTCATGAACTGGATCCGCTGTCGGCGGTCATCAGCCATGACCTCGGAACCAATCTCATGTATGCACGACGATACGACGAGGCCATTGCCGTCTGCAAGAAGCTGGCAAATGAGAATCCGACATTCGCCTTGGCGCACTCTTGTCTATCCGATGCGTATTGGGCGAAACGAATGTACCCACAGTCCCTCGAAGAATACAAAGTTGCGAGCCAGCTTTCCGGTGACCGGAATGATTCTGAACTCGCCGCTGCCATGGAACAAGGATTTCGTTCAGCGGGCTGGAAAGGCGCTCTCCATAAAGGTATTGAAGCCGCGCTAGCGGAACGCAAGACTGGGTACTCGTCCGCATACACCATTGCTACGATGTATGCCGGATTGGGAGAAAAAGATCAGGCCTTTCGGTGGCTTAACACCTCGTATCAGGAGCGCGACACAGAGCTACTGGGTTTGAGGACTGACTCCTCTTTCGACCCCATACGTTCCGACCCACGGTTTGCCGAGTTGGTGCGCAGGCTGGGGTTGCCGCAGGCCGGCAAGCAGGGCACACAAAATCCAGAAGCCTATGCGTTGTATTTGAAGGGTCGTTCTTACTGGGCCAAACGGACTCGAGCGGATCTTGAAACCGCAGCCTCCTATTTCAATCAAGCCATCGCCAAAGATCCCGGCTACGCAATGGCGTATGCAGGTTTGGCCGATTGCTATGCCATGTTGCCTGACTACGGTGCCAGTGAAGAAGACATACCGAAGGCGAAAGCTGCCGCCCTCAAGGCAATAGAGTTGGACCCCACTTTGTCGCGTCCCCACGTCAATCTGGGCGGCATGAAGATGGCGCACGAATGGGACTTTGCGGGAGGAGAGGCGGAGTTCAAAAAGGCTTTAGAACTCGACCCCAACGATTCACATGCGCACCAACGATATGCAGACAATCTGGGTCTGCTTGGTGGCAGGGAGCAGGAAGCCCTTGCAGAAATCAATCGCGCCCACCAGCTTGATCCACTGTCACTCGCTATCAGCGTTGATCTAGGTAATGTTCACACCTATGCAAGGCGATTCGACGAGGCCATTGTCGTGTGCAAGAAAGTGGCGGATGAGAACCCGACATTCGCCGGTTCGCACGACTGTTTAGCCAATGCGTATTGGGGAAAGAAGATGTACCCGCAGGTCATTGAAGAATGGAAGGCCTATAGCAAGCTCACAGCTGAGCGAAGCGATTCTGATTACGCTGCGGCTCTGGAACAAGGATTTCGTTCGCGGGGTTGGAAGGGAGCTCTCACCAAGAGCATCGAAACCATGAAAGAGCAACGCAAGACAGGCTACTCGGTTACCTACAATATCGCTGAAGCTTATGCCGACTTGGGCGACAAAGAGCAGGCCTTCCAGTGGCTCAACATCGCGTATCAGGAACACGATATTGGTCTAATGGGTTTGAAGACTGACTTCATGCTCGATTCCCTGCGTTCCGACCCACGGTTTGCCGAGTTGGTGCGCAAGGTGGGGCTGCCGCAGTAGGAAACATCCTTATTGACCGAGGGGTTGAGAGGCGACGAGGTTACTTTAAATATTGATCGAACCACTCGATCCAAACGCGGTCTAGATCGGAGTTATGCACGGGATCGGTCGGTTCATGTCCGGTCGTGGGGATGGCGATGAACTTTACAGTGACGCCGTTGTCTTTGAGCGCATGGTACATCGCGTAGGAACTGGTGATGGGCACGCGAGGGTCGCCGGTGTCATGGAGGATCAACGTCGGCGTGATGATGGCGCTCGCATAAGTGATGGGCGATTGTTCCTCGTAGGCTTTCGCGTACTCCTTCTTCCACGGTGAGCCGCCGAATGCGAAGCGCACTGTGACGTTGACATCCGAGAGGTTGTACCAGTCGGCGTGGCTGTTCACGGCGGCACCCGAAACTGCCGCCTTCCAAATGTGATAGTGGCCAATCAGCCAAGAAGTCATGAGGCCGCCGTAGGACCACCCGGAAACGCCGATGCGCGATTCGTCGATGAAACCCCGCTTTTCAAGCGCCGCAATTCCGGCCATGACGTCGCGGCCGGGGCCGTCCGCGGCATCGTTTACGATGGCGCGTTGGTACTTGTTGCCGAGGTTGTCGGTACCGCGGTAGTTCGGCTCAAACACCACATAGCCGTGCGAAGCCAAGAGCTGCGTAAAAATGTCGAAGTCCGTGGTGGAAGCAAACTGCGGCCCGCCGTGAATGAAAAGAACGAGGGGGTATTTCTTGTCGCGTGAGAAGTCCGAAGGGTAAATGACGATGCCATCTTCGGCGAAGCCGTCCGGCCCTTTCCATTCCAAAGTCTCGGTGCGCCCAAGACTAAGAGCCGCGATCTGTTGATTAAAGTCGGTGAGACGTTTCGGTTTTGCATCCGGTGACGCAAGGTAGTAGAGCTCAGTGGGTTGGGTCGGCGTGCTGCCGACAAAGGCAAGCGAGCCGTCCTTGCCAACGGCTATGTCTACTGAGGGGCTCCAGGTTGCATTTGCATCGCTGATGTCGATCTTTCTTGCGGTTCCATCCAGCGGCTGAATCCAGATTGCCCTTCGTGTACCATCGTCAGCGCTTAACAAAAGCGATTTGCCGTCGGGCATCCAGAAGGCACCCTGGACATTGCGATCGAGCGTGCGCGTGAGATCCGTTCCTTCGCCGCCAGAGGAGGAGGCGACAAGTACCTCCGTCTCATTGTTGGGATCTCCGTCGCGGGGGTACCAGTAGGCAATCTTCGAGCCGTCGGGGGAGAAGAGCCCGAAGCTCTCGAATGAGGAGCGTTTGGTCAGTTGGCGGATTTGGCCGTTGTCAACGTCGAGGATCGCGATCACGGTTTGATCGGAATCGCCGAAGTGCGGGTCGGCTTGGCGAGTGAAGCAGATCTGCTTGCCGTCTGGCGACCAAGAAAGCAGCGAAAGCGGAAAATCCTCCGCGGTCTTCATCACGCTCCAGGCGCCGGACGTGAGGCGTTTCGGCGAACCTCCTGAAGCGGATACGAGCCAGATGTGTGAAGGCGTGGGAGCGGAGGTAGTGAGAAAACTATCGTCGTCGACTTCAAACAGGTCGTGGTGCTTTTCGATCTCCGCCTTGTTGGGTGGTTCGTCCGGCGAGACAAAGGCAAAGAAGGAGCCGTCCGGGCACCAGGCAAACTGTTCGATGCCCAGAGGCGCAGTTGTAATCTGCCGTGGCTCGCCACCGTTCATGGGTAATACGAAGATTTGCGCGGTGGCTTTCTTTTCCTCTCCAGCTTCCGCAAGGTACGCCAGCCGATCGCCCGAGGGCGACCACTGCGGCGAGCTTAATCCTTTGCGGATGTTTGTGAGCGTCTGCTGTACACCCGTGGCGATGTCCACGAGCACAAGCTGGTTGTCGTAGCGGTCCTCGTCCCAGTTGGCGCGAGACACAACGATGACGATGGACTTCCCATCTGGAGAAATCTCCGGGCTGGTGACGCCGACGATCCTCTGGCGGTCGCCGGGTTCTATTTTTCGAGTTTGGGCTTTTGCGGATCCAAGCGTAATGAGAACTAAGAAAGCGCACGCCGCAGCGAAAGCGAGAACAGTGCGCAGAAAGTTTAGTACGAGTTTCATGCGTGGAACTCCAAAGTGGCTGCGGTTGAGGAGCGCAGCCAGATGGGATCAGACAACGACTTAGCGGAGAGGGTATCACGGTCGCTGCAGGCGTCAACCGATTCGCAGCAGTATCGCTGATTGCCACTCGGATCTGCCAATTCTTTGTTGCCAATAGCCCCCGATTCTCAGCGAGTGGTCGGCAAACAGGAAGTTATCCATTTCATCAGTCACGCGGCCTGCTGGCGACGAATCTGCCGCAGTTTCCGCGCCGCCTCCAGCTTCCGATCCCGCTCGGCCTGAATCTCCTGCTGATGCCCGGCGAGCATGTCCTTCGGCGTGATATAGCCGAGGGCGCTGTTCAGACGGACGTTGTTGTAATGCTCGACGTAACCCTGAACCAGACGCCGCGCATCTGTGAGCGACAGCGGCGTGCCAGGGCGGATGCATTCTCCTTTAAGTGATTTGTGCCAGCGTTCGATCTTTCCGTTCGATTGCGGGTAATACGGCGAAGTCCGAACGTGCGTCATGCCCGAAATGCGGATGAACTCCTTGAAGTCCTTGGCTATGAATTGCGGCCCGTTGTCGGAAATAATCCGGGGCTTAACCTCCGGATACCGCTCTTTGGCCCGTTCCAGAATGATCTCAATGTCGGCCTCGGTCATTGACTCCCGTAGATCCCAATGAACCAGAAAACGGCTGTAGCCGTCCAGAATGCTGCACAGGTAGTAGAACGTCGCACAGACGTTCAGGTAGGAAACCCGATATGCCAATGCTGGTGCGGCTGCGGCGGTTGTTCAAACCCGGTCCCCTTCTTCGAGGGCTTCCTGTTCCACTTTCGCAGGAGTCCCGCCCGCCTCAGCACCCGCCACACGCTAGCTGGACTCACCGCCACAATTTCGGCGTCCAGCATCATGAACGTCAGCCGCCGATATCCTTCCAGCGGATTCTTCAGATGGAACGCGATGATCGCCTGCTTCTCCCACTCCTCCAGCCAAAAGTCCCGGGGAACCCAACCATTGTGCTCATTCACGCGTCCGTAGCGCTCGCGCCAGCCGTAAAACTTGCTGGCGGTGATGCCGAGCCAGCGGATGAACCGCCCGGCGCTGATCTCGGTCTTCTCCGACCAGCGCCGGACAAACTCCACGATCTGGTCCCGCGTGTCATGCGGAACCCAAACCCCGGTTAGAGTTCCCCAACTCTTTTTTTTAGGGCAACATGCTCCGCCATCAATTCGGCCAGAACTTCATCCTTCGTCTGGATTTTCTGCTCCAGATAAGCGATCCGTTCCTGTTCGGGCTGATGGTTGGTCCGGCCTCTCTGCTGGAAAGCTGCGGCTCCGTTCTCGAAGAACTCCTTCTGCCAGCGGTAGAAGACGGTTGGCTGGAGCCCCCGTTCGTCACACAGGTCCGAGATCGGCACCCCTTCCACCAAATGCCGCCTCAGAATGGCGACCTTCTCTTCCGGCGTGTAGTGCTTCCGTTGCTTTTTCATGTGTTCGCTCCGTTATCTTAACGGATGAACGCTCTCTCCATTTCCAACTGAGGCAGGACAACGGGAGGAGAATCGATACAATTGGACGGGAGGAAAATTAAGGTTCCCGCAGTATGGAAGCCTGGCCCGAAGCTGGCTATTTAGGTACAAGCTGAAAAGGGAGGAGCGAGTTCAATTTGGGCTATTCCTGTCTTTTTGGCGGCCGTCAGTTTAGCTCCCTTGGAGGTCATGATGATACGTTGGGCTCTTGGATTTTTTGTGATCGCGCTGATCGCCGCAGTATTAGGTTTTGGCGGAATTGCAGTTGCAGCTGCGGGCATTGCCAAGATTATCTTTTATATTTTCCTGGCACTGTTTGTGATCTCGCTGATAGGTCATCTCGCTAGCAGAACGTAGGACTTCGGCTCGACAAGCATTCGAGAAGCCAGTAGCAATCACTGGCCTGCTATTCGACTGCGATTTCGTTGCTCAAAGTTGCAGTGTCAGTTGTTTCCACCCAAAATTAAACGGCAATCGCTATGGAGTTGAGAGAAGGTCTTGCTGGCGATCTAACCTTCTACTGACTTGTTCGCCGCGAGACAGGCCGCCCCCCGCACACTCAACACAGCGACGCGTCCACGGAATGGCCTTAAGGCGAGCCATTGGAATTGTCTCTTCGCAGACGCCGCAAATACCGTATTTGCCGGTTTCCATGCGGCGAATTGAAAGATCGATTTCGGCCAGGGTGCGTACTTCGCGCTCGATATTGGCAATGGCTGTTCCGGTGGAAGAATTGCGCAGAGCCACCCCCACTTCGTCCTCGGGCTCCTGATCCATGATCATCATCTCCTGGCGGCGTTGCTCAACGCGGCGACTGAGTTCTTCGCGAGTATGCAATAGAAGGTCGCGCAACTGATCGTATTCGTTCTTTTTGCTTCGCTTGGACATAAAATAATTTCCTTTTCCTTTCCGGAAGTAGAGAAATAGCTTTGTGGCGATTCCTTTTTTGCAATGCATATGAAATCACTTCAAAGAAGAGCGGCCCATCCAGAAAAGCATGGAGACAAAAGGAAAGAATCCTGCAGCGATTGCGAAAAAAAACAGACTATTCGCTTCCTTTCTCTGCATAGGGGCAGTCGGGTGATGCGAACCGCCGCCTGCAGCGTTCGCCTGATTGGAACGATCCCTCCTATCTGACAACCTTTTGACGTTGCTCCAATTTGTCCCGCAGGCGTGACCCGTCTGCGACTCGACGACGCTTTGAATCTGAAAGGGGAACGAGAACATGGCAAAAAATAAATCCGTGGTTGGAATTTACACATCCAGGAGTGCAGTGGAAGCCGGGATCACCAATCTGAGGGAAGCAGGCTTTGCGAGTACCGATATTTCGATCTTGTTGCCGGAGAATCTTGGCCCTAGGGAACTGGCAACAGATAAGGCAACAAAAGCTCCAGAGGGCACAGCTGCCGGCGCGGGTACCGGAGCGGTAGTCGGTGGAGCACTTGGATGGCTGGCGGGCATCGGAGCGTTAGCTATTCCCGGCATCGGCCCGTTTATCGCAGCGGGTCCTATCATGGCGGCGCTGGCGGGGATTGGCGTAGGCGGCGCCGTTGGCGGATTTGCAGGTGCCCTGGTGGGATTGGGAATTCCGGAGTACGAAGCCAAGCGCTATGAGGGACGTTTGCAGAAGGGCGGTATTCTGACGTCAGTGCATTGCGACACTTCGGAAGAAATCGAT
>Ga0181523_10004379_pt1 | contig 12205 bp, 17 predicted proteins | sample PEATcosm2014_Bin_43_FD_119752 | JGI IMG/M metagenome (GOLD analysis project Ga0181523, IMG submission 119752) | Peatland microbial communities from MTU Mesocosm Facility, Houghton, MI, USA - PEATcosm2014_Bin05_30_metaG | ecosystem: Environmental > Terrestrial > Soil > Wetlands > Peat | place... | reverse complement strand
TCTTGATGTCGAAAGAACCTTTGGCATGGACCATGTGCATCTCCTTCTGGGCTGCGACACTCAGCGCGAGACTCATCACCGCCGCTGCCACTGCGAATCTCACTCTCATATCGCCCCCGAAATGCAACTTACAGAATTCTTGATCAGAGCTCGATCGTATCCTTTGCGGCCACACGACCCGCGGCGCCTACCAACATTGCGCAATCAAACGACACTGGCCGGAATTTCGTTTTTGACTTCGAAAACTGCAAAAATTCTACACTGAGGTTCCCTCCTTGGCACGTTTGAACGAGACGCGGTTCTCACAATCATTCTGACCCAACGGCGATTCCGGCCGGTCGCCGCACCTTATTCTTTTCTTCTCTTCGACCGATGGCACGATCGATCTGTTGATGGGCTACTTTGATCTCGATCGCATTCGTTTGTCATGAACTTTAGGAGCTTACGTCCTACGCCAAGGTGAAAATTACCACGGCTCGGGACCGTCGTTGCCGAAAACGCCGCCCCGTTGGGCACCAACGTCGAAAGCAGCGCCAAGCGAACAGGTGCCACACACCCCGTCTAAATATACCTTGACACGTATATTCTATATGGAGTATATTAAGCGTATGGAATCTGTCTTCGAAATCATTGCGGAGCCGAACCGCCGCGCGATACTGAGCCTCCTGGCCTCGTCCCAGCAGTCGGTTGGAGAGATCGAGCGCCAGCTTCGTATGTCACAGCCCACCGTGTCAAAGCACCTGCGCGTGCTGCGAGAGGGCGGTTTCGTGGAATCCACGGTGGACGCGCAGCGCCGTCTCTACCGGCTGAAACCTGAACCATTTGAGGAGCTGGATGCCTGGCTGGCTCGGTTCCGCCGGTTCTGGTCCGCTCACGTGGATGCTCTCGAACGCCACCTCGACCGCATGGATCATTCCACACCAACGAAAAGGAAGACTAAGGAGAAGGCGACGCGGCCCAAACCGCGAACGTGACAAAGGAGAAATGAAATGAAAATCAAAGTGACCAGCCTATACGTGGACAACCAGGACAAGGCCCTGCGCTTCTATACGGAGGTACTGGGCTTTGCCAAGAAAACCGATTTCAGTAACGGCCCATTTCGCTGGCTGACCGTGGTCTCGCCCGAGGACCCGGACGGCACTGAGCTGCAGCTGGCACTGAACAACAACCCCGCAGCCAAAGCGTATCAGCAGGCGATATTTCAGCAGGGCCAGCCCGCGGCCATGTTCAACACGGACGACGTCAAGGGCGACTACGAGCGGATCAAGGCCCGCGGCGCCGTGTTCACGATGGCGCCGACCGACGTGACAGGCTCGACCATTGCGGTGCTGAACGACACCTGCGGCAACTTGATTCAGTTCACCCAACTGGTGCGCTATTCACGCTAGGGTAAGGAGAAGAAGATGACCGTTCGCGAGCAGTACACACCGGGTCCGGCCAGCGGAGCGCAGATACGAAAGGACGGAGAGAAGTGGACTCTCATTCTCGTCAGAGAGCTGCGCCACTCGCCGGAAAAAGTCTGGCAGGCGCTTACCGATCCGGCGCATTTGCGCGAGTGGGCTCCCTTTGAAGCCGATGGCAGCCTGGGTACGCTTGGAACCACGGTGAAGCTCACCACCGTGGGAGCGCCCACGCCGCAGGTTTCCGAAACAACAGTGACGCGAGCCGACGCTCCAAAGCTGCTTGAGTACAAGTGGGGTGGCTTCGATATGCGGTGGGAGCTCGAAGGCTTTGGTGCCGGTACGCGCCTGACGCTGTGGACCAACATCGGTCACCGCTTCATCGCAATGGGCGCTGCCGGATGGCACATTTGTTTCGATGTTCTGGATCACCTTCTCAGCGGAACTCCCATCGGACGCATTGTCGGCCCCGAGGCGATGAAGTTCGGCTGGCATCGATTGAACGCGGAGTACGCCAAGCAGTTCGGGATTGAAACGCTCAACTGGCGGCCTCAGGCGGCTCAAAAATCGTGAATCGAGTGGATCGCAAAAGAATTATCGTGAAGGATCGAGACAACTCCCGGAGCTCCGTTTATCAGAACTGGCCTAGTGGTACGAACGAGTTGCCGTTCCGTCGGTTCTGGTCCGCTCACATAGATGCTCTCGAACGCCACCTCGACCGCACGGATCAATCAACAATAACGAAAAGGAGGAAGAACCCCATGGAATCGACCCTGCAGAAGCCGGCCTTCGTCGCCGCCAAGACTACCCCCAAAGCTACCACACGTTCGGTTTTTCGCTGGATTCACCTCGTCTTTAGCATTCCGATACTCGGTTACATTTATAGCCCGTTTGACCAAATTCCAAACTACGCCCCCGCCACTCGGTTTGTCTTCGTTCCCGTGCTTGTGCTTTCGGGATTGTGGATGTGGAAAGGCCATGTCATTCGACAACTTCTTTCGAAGAGATCGGCCTAGCAAGACGCTGCGGCAATAAGACGACTCGCATGAAAACGGGAAAAGAATTCGGAGGCATAGAGATCCAATGAATCCATCGGAACGTATTGACCAGCTGATCGCAGGACTCACAGACTGGCGTGGCAAGACGCTCGCCAGCATCCGCAAAATCATCCTTGAGGCCGACCAGGAGATCATCGAGGAATGGAAGTGGATGGGTAGCCCAGTGTGGTCTCACGACGGAATAATCGCGGTCGGCAATGCCCACAAAGATAAGGTGAAGCTTACGTTTTCCCACGGGGCGAGCCTCCCAGATCCTGACAAGCTCTTCAACGCGGGCCTCGGAGGCAACGCGTGGCGAGCGATCGATTTTTTCGAGGGCAATAAGATTAATGAGCGTGCTCTAAGAAATGTCGTCCGTGCCGCCGTTGATTACAATCAGATCAAATTGAAGAGGAAAGCGCCTGCGGTTACTCGTGCGCAAGTACATAAAAGGAAAAAGTGATGGAACGACTGCTGTTGGAGCTCCATTGCGCGATCCCGCGTTCCAGCGGCTTTGGCTGGGGCTGAGCATCTCGTATCTCGGGGACCAGTTCACCATCATCGCCTTGCTCTGGTTCGTGCTGCAGTTGACCGGCTCTGGCGCGGCGGTGGGCCTCGTCATCCTCTGCTTCGACCTCCCTGGCGTCGTTACCGGGGCGATCCTCGGGCGTCTGCTGGATCGCTACCAGCCGCGGCCGGCGATGGGCTTCGACAACCTCGCCCGAGCGGCACTCATCGCGGCGATTCCCACGCCCTACGCCCGGGATCGTTGCAGCTCTGGCACGTCTTCGTGACGGCGTTGCTCGCCGGAGCGCTCTCGCCAGCAACACGGCTGGGGTATGGGCGTTTGTGCCGCACCTGGTGGACGACGCTGCCCTCGATCGCGCCAATGCGCTCACGGCGACCAGCCTGCAATTTTCGTATTTGGCCGCCCAGTGGCAGCAGGCTTCGCCGTCGCCAGGTTGGGCGGTCCCTCGGCGCTGTTCATCGACGCCGCCAGCTTCTGGCTGATGGGCCCCCTAGTGCTGACCCTCCCCACGATCACTCGCGAACCACGTTTCGCACAGCCTGCGGCAGCCAATCGCTGGCTCGGCTTCGGCGCGCTTTTCAGCCTGCGCTACGTGCCCGCGCTCACGCTCCTCTCGCTAGTGTTCTTCTTCTCCTACGGCCCGTTGGAGGTGGCCCTGCCGGTCTACAGCGTCCAGACATTACATGCCAACGCCGACGGCTACGGACTGCTGTGGACCGGCTTTCCTTCAGCTTTCCCACCAGTTCTGCCAGCACTTCCTTCGTATCCCGCTGCACTGGGCCCCGCGACTTCACCCGCTTCGTTGCCGGTTCGCTCTTCTTTCCAGAATTGTTATGCTTCAAGGTCGATCTCCTTATTCACCGTGATTGCAACTCTGGAGTGCGTCGATCACTGGTAGCTTAACGACATCCGTGATCGGGGATCGACCTTCTCATCCCATCTAGCGTTTCTGGATAACTTCCGGTTATGCCGACCATCCGTCCGGGGAATCGTTCCCAAGGGACTATAATCGCGCGCGGAGGAAACAATGAGAAAAGTTCTATGGGCCACTCTGTTTGTTGCGACGCTGTTGACCGCGCTCCCTACCTATGCGCAAAATCCGAATTACGATGTCGGGCCGCTATGGCGCGTCGTCTACTACCAGATCAAACCAGGTCAGGGTGAAGCGTTCTGGAAAGATTTTCGCGAGAACCTGAAGCCTTCGTATGAGGCGCTGAAGAAGGAAGGCATTATCAACGACTACAAAGTCTGGACCAACGTGACGACCGATAGCCCGCACGACTGGGATGTTGCGCTGGGGCTGATGTATCCCAACTGGGCGGCAATGGATCAGGCCGATGCCAAAGCAGCGACCATCATCGCCAAGCATTACGGATCGCGAGAGGCCATGCTCGAAGCGGGGAAGAAGCGCAACGACATACGTGAACTGGTAGCGAGTAAGTTGGCGCACGAAGTAATGCCGAAATAGGACCTGAATCACAGATACAACAGAACCGTCGGGGCCCCGAATGCTTTCTTCGAGAAGCATTCGGGAACTCCCGGCTCACGGCAAACGTGAAGTAATCCCAAGGTAAGGTTTGCCGACAACATACACACAATCGCCAGCATCCGCAAACAACTTGCAGCGCAGGCTATAATTGCGCGCACGGATGGCGCTCACCTCCGGCACAAGACTCGGCCCCTATGACGCAGCGAAACACCGCTCAACCGCGAGACCTCGGTCTTCGCATGGGCCGCCTTCAGCAAAATCTAGACTTCGTGTCGTTTTAGCTGTCGCCAACATCCTCCTCCCTCCGCTCCTGGCACAGCTGGAGCACAGGGAGTTTTCTAACCCTTCGGGAGGTCTTTAGGCGTGCCAGAATTTCCGGAATGAGGGGGGCCAGAATTTACGGAACCTAAGCACCAAGGAATTCGGGAATACATTGAGCACGGGGCTATTCACCTTCTTGTTCTCGTGGTGTGCGTAGCCGCGTTTATCAGCCTTGAGTTGGTTACCTCATTTTGGTTTTGGATGGCGGCGTGTCTCTACATAGCCGCGAGCTTGCGCAACACCCCGCCGCAATCTGGGCAATTGGTTAGCAACGGCTCGCCGATCTGCATTCATTTACTCCCAAGTTTCATCTCGGTTCCGGGCACGCAGGGAACCGCCGCGTACTCCGAGGCTGTTCGCCGAGCTGGGTAAGGTTGCGTGAAAGGGGGTAGGCTCGGGTGAGTCTGGAAGTCCATTTAATGGACTTCGCCGCGAGGACCTCTTCCGGAAAGAGGCCCTTGTTTCGGCTTGACTCTGGCATCTGCGGACTGCGGCTCCCGCCCAGAGTCCGCTCCGAGGGTGAGCAACTGCGGGCACAATGTACCAATCTTTATCAGGCCTTGAGACTTCCGAGAAAGGAACGTAACCCCCGTGTCCGCTTAGCGGATTTGTGCCCGAAGTCTGCCCGTTAGGCTGAAAAAGGACGAAACAGGACGGCATAAGTAATGACACGGCGCAAAGGTTACGAACCATTGTAACTGCTAGGCATTGCAGAAGTTGGGCTGAGTGGTGCCCGGATTTCTAATCCGAGGGTTGCAGGTTCGATTCCTGCCGGGCCTACCAGATTGTCCTATACGAGCCACCCCTTCGTGCCATTCCCCCGGCGGCGATCAAGACGTAAGGTGGTTGTGAGCAGACTTCGGGGGAGGGCTGTTCGACGAGCGTCCCGTGACTCTTAACCGAGTCCGGGCGCTTTCGTTTTTGGGGCGGACTTTGATGTTTGTGCCGCGGCCCCTAAAAGGGGCGTTGACCTCGAAAGCTTTTGGTATCGCTAAAGCGATACCCTGATGCAAACCAAAATCTGATGCAACCAACGTCCTTTCCGTAACCTTGGATGGCCTTAGGCCTTCGGCGGACTTTTCTTTGGTTTCATCATTTCCCACTCTTTTTCTGTCAGCTCCCGACCCAGCGCAGTGAACTCGCCTGCTCCTTGCAGCCACTCTCCGCCATCCATGGTTACGACTTCTCCGTTTACGTAGCCGGAGCCATCGCTGATCAAGAATGCGGCCAGGTTGGCAAACTCTTCGGTCGTTCCAAACCTTCCTAGAGGATTTCGTTTTTTCGCCGCTTCCGCCAATTCCGGACGCGGCAATAGACGCGAGAATGCGCCCTCGGTCGGAATGGGCCCGGGCGCGATGGCGTTCATACGAATGCCGCGATCACCCCACTCAACGGCGAGGCTGCGGGTCAACGCCTGCACGCCTGCTTTGGCCACCGCCGACGGCACCACGTATGCCGAGCCCGTTGTCGTGTAGGTGGTAGTTATGTTGAGCACCACGCCTCCGCGCCCAGCCGCCAGCCACCGGCGGCCGCAAGCCATCGTGGTGTGCAGCGTGCCCATCAGGACAATGCCTATCACCGACTGGAACGCGCCTAACGAAAGTTCTTCGGTGCGCGCCAGAAAATTTCCTGCCGCGTTGTTCATGAGCACCTCGAGCGGACCTTCGGCCCAGATGATTCCGATCATCTCTTCGACAGAAGCTGCGTCACGTACGTCGCACAGGCGGGAGTGGATCTTGCCGCCGGTGCGCTCGCGTAATTCCTGCTCGGTCGCGGCGAGAACGTCCTGGCGGCGGCCGCAGATGTAGACTTCGGCACCTAGCTGCAGAAATCGTTGGGCGGTGGCTTTGCCCAGGCCGGTGCCTCCGCCGGTGATTAGTATGCGCTTGTGCTGGAGCAGATCTTTCTGGAACATTGGTCCTCCTACGCAGCCCCTAAAGGGGAGTCTATTTCTTGGCCGCTTTCGGTATCGCTAAAGCGACACCCTGATACGAAACGGCGATATCCTGATACGAATCACAATTTGTTGAGCGCTGGTCGCTTGATACGGCTTTGTTCTAGTGTCGCAACTGCCCAGCGCGCGTGTTCTGCGACTACTGGGTCTGGATCCTCGCTGAGTTTCTTTAGCGTCGGCACAAATTTTTTTTCGCCGCTGTTTCCCATCGCAACTACCGCATTCCTCCGCAGGCCGGAAAGCTTGGCTCGGCGGACGGGAGATCCGCGAAACACAGCCCGGAACTCTTCCGGCTGCATTTCGGCAAGCCAGTCGAGCGCCGGATTGACTAGGCCTTCCCTCGCCTCGAACTCCGCCGCGGACGTCACGGGCGCCTTGCGGTTCCACGGACAAACGTCCTGACAGATGTCGCATCCGAAGATGTGACGTCCCATGCCCGAGCGCAGTTCTTCTGGAATCTTGTCTCGTTTTTCGATGGTCAGATAGGAGATGCACAGCCGCGCGTCCAGTTCACCGGGAGCAATGATCGCCTGCGTTGGACAGGCCGTGATGCAGCGGGTGCAGGTCCCGCAGCGATCGGGCGCAGGCAGATCGGCCGTGAGTTCGTTCTTCGTGAGTTCAATCTTCGTCAGTTCGAGCGAGGTCAGGATTACGCCCAGAAACAGCCACGATCCAAGCTGCTGGTTGATGATGCAAGTGTTCTTGCCGATCCATCCAACTCCAGCGTACTTGGCGTACACGCGCTCGATGAGCGGGCCGGTGTCGACGTAGGAACGGAAGTGCAAGTTGCCACTTGCCGGTGGCCAGTCGCCAGCGGCGGCGAGTGCGGGCAGCTGATCTTCGACTTGCTGCAGGCGGCGCAGAACGGCTTCGTGATAATCCTCGCGGGACCAGGCGTAGCGCGAAATCCAGCCCCGGCCGGCGTCTTCCGGCTGGGCTTGAGTCGAGTAGGGATGCGCGGTGTTGTAGTTAATGGCACACACGATCACGCTGCGCGCCCAGGGAGCGATTCGGGCCAGGGACGCGCGCTTGAGTTCTCCAGCCTCATCGCGCGCTTGCATGTATTTCATTTCGCCGTGTTTTTTGTGTTCGATCCAGGCGGGAAAGACTTGCAGTTCGACGAAGTCGCGGACCGGGGCAATGCCGCAGAGGTCGAATCCGGCGTCGCGCGCCCACTGCTTGATGCGAGTTGAAAGGTCTGAGAACAAAGGGCAATGGCTCGCGGCGGGTTCAGCCGCGGGGTGCACTGAAACGGGCGCACTCACGTCCTCCAAGAGGCTATCACTGCGGGGTTATGAGTGAAACGGCTTGTTAACGGCAACAATCACGATTTGCGTCGGTCAAGTGACTTTCCAACTTTATCAGCGAAAAATTGGGAATAGACAATGTCCAGGGCGACCGGCACGGCGCCGCACGCGCGGCGACCCAGCCGGCATCCCTGTCAAATCTGACAGTTGCCGCGCCGATGGCCCGGAGCTCAAATCTAGGTTGTCATAAGAACTCCGCGCTGGTGTCCAAAGCAACCAGATGGGCGGTTCTTTGCTTATGTGAATTTCCCATGCTTAAAGCGCCTGGATGGTTGCGGTTGGAAGGTCCGCTCGGCCGGAGTTCGGGCCTGAGGAGAACTTCGATGAGAATGCAAAGCCAGACACACCGCACAATTGTTTCTGTCGTTTTGCTTATCTGCACTGGCACCCTTCCAAGCCTGGCCCAGGAAGGCACCCTAAAAATTTACGTAACCCCGAAACAGGCATACGCTTTCGTTGACGGTCGGGCTTACGGCGAAGCGACTCTTCACGCTTTGTATCTCAAACCAGGCGACCACAAGATTGACCTGTACAACTACGGATATTTGCCGGCAAGTGCCAGTGTCTCGATTTCAGCCTGGAAAAGAACAAACCTTGACGTCACCATGACACCGATTCTCACGCGGATACCTGGGCCATTCGGCGCCATGACAATTGAAGGAGCGAACCGCGATGCGGTGCTACTCAACGGAAAGACACCCGATTTCTTCGTCGGCCACGGAGACGAGTTCAATCACGACTGGGGGTGGAAGCAGGAGCTGGTCGTTCCCCCTGGCACGTACCTGGTTACAATCTTAGCCGCGGGTACAGGCAATGAGGTCTGGTCGGGCTCAGTCGACGTTCCTGCCAATCAACGCGTGGTTATTGATATTCCTAAAGGAGTTCGAAAGACCGTCGCGTGGCCTCGTGGCGAACAGCTCAAGGATAAAATCGGTTCGCTCGCTCGTTTCTCTGTGGGAACGGCTAGCGCGGACGTCGCGATAGCCAAGCCCACTGCGCAGTTGTCTGTTACCAATGCGCAGCTCAACTGCGGCGATGCTACCCAACTGAAGTGGTCGTCGTCCGATGCACCCCAGGTTGAAGTTACTCCAGTTGGGGCGGTTGCGGCGGATGGTGAACAAACCGTTCAGCCCCAAGAAAACATCGTCTATCAACTCACAGCTTTAGGTCCGGGGGGCACCGTGACGACCAGCACGACCGTCAATGTGAACACCGCCGTCCAGGCAGATCTAGGGCTTTCGTCGCCGGAGGTCCATTACAAGCGCGTGGGCGAACAGGTTGTCGAGGACAGCAGTACGGCGCTGAACTGGAGCGCCTCGAACGCCTCGAAAGTATCGATTGAACCGCTGGGTGCGGTCGATGCAAGCGGAAATCGCACGTTGCAAGTGGTACCGCGCAAGACTGATCCGGGACCTGTCGATGAAACTGTCACCTACACCCTCAACGCTTCCAATCCTTGTGGAGGCGCGGAAACTCGGACAGCCACGCTGCGCATTGTGGGTTCAATCGAGCCAGAACCCACGCTTGCGATGCGTAGTGTTTTTTTCCCAACCGATCAGCCGGTCAGACTCAAATCTGATGCGGCCTTGCTGCCGAGCGAAAAGGACACGCTCAAGACCATTGCCGATGAGTTCAAGAAATATCTTGCTTTCAAGCCGGATGCCCGCCTGGTGCTCTCGGGCCACGCCGACGAACGCGGACCGGAAGCCTACAATAAGCCTCTTTCCGAGCGGCGGGCCGAACTAGCCAAACGTTTCCTGGTCGAACAAGGGGTTCCCGAAGGGGATATTGAGACTCAAGCGTACGGCAAGGAAAAGAATCTGACCGCCGATCAAGTGAAACAACTGTTGGACCAGGATTCCAGTCTGAGCGCCGAAGGCCGGGAAAAGGCTCTCCGGAAGTTACCCAACATTGTCTTGGCCTACAATCGCCGGGTGGACCTGACCTTGACTCCTGGGGACCAGGAGTCGACCCGCCTGTATCCGTTCAAGACGGAGGATTTCGCGGCCCTGGTCAGACGGGATGTTCCGGAAACGGAGGGGCCGGTGAAGCTTGCCGCGCAAAAGAAGAGGATTGCGAACTAGAAGAACATTTTGATTTCCGGCTGTTCAGCCGGATTCACCGCGGCGGAAGTGGGAGTGGGCGAACGCACTGCTCACGTTTGCTCTTGAAATCGAGAACGCGGGCGGCCTTATCGGGTTGCGATTACGTAGCTGGCCGGGCAGCCTGCTCCTGCGCGTAGTGACGTGCCTCCGAGGGCGAGTCGATAACTTTCATTTCATGCCAGTCATAGGGCAATTCTTTGCCGCAGTCCAGACACACTACGTACATGCCGGTCAGCGCTGCGGCGGCGGACGGGCGGGAACCTCTCCGGGAACTCGACCTCACACTTACAGGAAAACCATAGCGTTTATGCCAACAGCCAAACATAGCATCGACCAATTTCGTGATCATGTTCGGACCTCCATCTCCCGCCTTCAACTCTTGTACGGGCCTTCCTCCGAGGATTCCCTTTTGTCGACCATCGATCGCCTACCTTCGGCAATCAGTTTTAGGCTCCTTTGTCTTCCTCCGCCTGGATTGCAAGCAATCCTCTGCGTCATCCCCAGTTCACACGGTTCAGGCTGTTTGGGGACCTGTCACTTCTAACAGGTGCCAGCGGGTTGAGACCACTTGTGGGGAGCGCCGATGGTGGCGGGTAATCGGACTTGCGGACTGACCGCAGCTTTTCGAATTCTCGTTGTTCCGGCCGCCTGTAAGTCTTGACAGTTTCCGATACACGCGACGCACCCTAGTCTGGCTTAGATCTAACAACAGCTCCTATCTCTCACGCGCCTCGTCCAAGCTCCGTTTTGGGCGGGGCTTTTTCGGTCACCGAAAACGTTGTTGTGGGTTTGTTTAGACTAACGACCATCGGCTAACGTAAGGGTGACTTTCGGCACAGTTTTGAGTAGCACAGAGCCGCCATGACCGAAATGAACATCACAAAACTTGCCGCGGATCGCTATCACGTCGAGGTCAGAGACCCCTTCATCCATGGAGTGGTCAGCGCATCACCATTCCTCGTTATCGCAAGCGAGCGGACCAGTCCAATGGCCGCCGTCGAAATTCTCCGGGTCCTGGATGCCCAGTTCAGCGGCTACACAATAACAGTTGATTACGATGATCGGTCCGAAACGGACCAGCTCCTTACGGGGTGAAGGTGTCCGGCTGATCTTGGATAGTGTGAGCGCAACCGCGCGGGGCCATTTATCTATCTCGGTGCACTGCGAAAAGGACGGTTAGGCTTTGCGACCGCGGCCAGCTGCCGCTTTTTTGGCGAGGAGCGAGGTGCTCAATCCGGTTTCGGCCTTTCTCTTTAGCCGCGTATAGGCGGGCATCGGCCTGATTCAGCAACCTTTCCAGTTCATCTTTTCCACCGCAATCAGAGATGGCGACTCCCATGCTCATGGTGATGGATCTCTCCACGCCGGAACTGACCACAGGTGCGCTGGCAATGTTCTGGCGCAAATCACCCGCGCGCCGCAGAGCGTCGGGCAAGTCGCAGTTGGGAAGAACCATAAGAAATTCCTCTCCGCCGTATCGGCCAACACCGTCGTAGACGCGGAGTTGCACTTGCAGTCGTCAGCTGACTTCCCGGAGCGCCTTCTCGCCAAAAAGATGGCCGAGGGTATCGTTCACGCTCTTGAAATGGTCGAGGTCGCCAAGAATCACCGCTACCGGCTTATGGTCGCGGCGCGCTCGTTCCAATTCCCGCTGGAGCATGGCGAGAATCTCTCCGCGATTCATCAATTCGGTGAGGCTATCGTGGGTGGCGGCGTGGCGCATGGACTCCCGGGCCGAAACCAGTTCCTCCTGCAGGTCGAGAATCCGCTTACCGACCAGCAGGCGCGCCTTCAATTCCAGCTCGTCAAAGGGCTTGACCAGATAGTCGTCGGCCCAGCTTGCATGGCCTCGAGCATATTCTGACGGCCTTCTTTGCTGGTCAGCAGGATGACGTAGACGTAGGCGCTCGATGATCTGGGTTGGCGGATGCGCGTACTGGGCGCATTAGCTGTTAGCTCTTCGCCTTTCCAGAGTGCGAAAAGACTCGGTCTTCCGTGCCCAGCCCCTAAAGGGGCATCTGAATTCAAGGAACCTACGGCATCGCTAAAGCGATGCCCTGATG
>Ga0181523_10004378_pt1 | contig 12208 bp, 18 predicted proteins | sample PEATcosm2014_Bin_43_FD_119752 | JGI IMG/M metagenome (GOLD analysis project Ga0181523, IMG submission 119752) | Peatland microbial communities from MTU Mesocosm Facility, Houghton, MI, USA - PEATcosm2014_Bin05_30_metaG | ecosystem: Environmental > Terrestrial > Soil > Wetlands > Peat | place... | reverse complement strand
TTTCAGCGTGACGGCAGAAGGCGTGGAGACGCTCGAACAGATGCAAATTTTGAAAGATATGTCCTGCGATGCGCTGCAGGGCTATTATTTTAGCAAGCCCGTCACCGCCGCGGACATCCTTGCCTTGCTATCCAAGAGGTGATCGATGATCGCATCGCGCTGAGACTCGACCAGATCCACGAACAGCGTCAAGCGCATTAAAAAGGGTCGCGCGAGCGGCCTGACGCGCAAGAGCGTCCACCCGGCCATTGGCGCAGGGCGGGATCCAATGAGCCGCAAGAGCATAGCGGCCGACAATCGAATGGTAGACAGACTGGTTTCCGCCTCCTGAACCTCCTCGAGGCAGGTTGCTTGGAGGCGGCACGAAGGAAATCCATGACCCTCGACGAAATGGGTCCGCTTGCGACGCAGTGGGCGACAGCTTTCGGCCCTCGTCAGAGCGGGTATCGCGAGGATCCCAAGGTCAAGGACATGAATGTCGCCCCCGCAGGGCATGCGCCTTGAAACTCGGCAGAAGCTTTCAAAGACTGGGGAGCTTTGTCGATGAGCTCCGGCTGGAAGCCAAAATGCTCGAAGTATTCTTGTGCGCTTATCGTTAACAGATAAATTTTCGCAATCTTCCGCTCTTTCGCTTCTTGGATCAGTCGGTTCACCAGCATTTTGCCGATGCCTTTACCGTGCAAGAGGGGCACGATGGCGACGGAGCGCAAGAGTGCTATGTCTCCATAAAGCTCGGCACCAGCGCAACCGACAATGACGCCGTCCGTCGTGGCAACAACGAAGTGCGCCAAGTGCTCGCGGGCACCCTCTTGCGGCAATTTGTTTTCGTAAAGCAGCAATCCAATGGAGTGCCAATCGCGATTGGTTGCCGGCCGCAATGAGATTTTCTCCATCGGCGGTCTACGAAGGCTCCTGGTCCGCGAGCGGAAGGACGAGGGCCTCATTCGCCTTTGCGCTCACCGCCCTGTGAATGAGGACGCCGATGGCAGCGCCGGCGAGCTCGGCCGCCATAAAACCCGGCACGCTGGACGGCGCAATGCCGGCAAAGCTGTCGCTGAACATCCGACCGAACGCTGCGGCGGGATTCGCAAATGATGTCGAAGAGGTGAACCAGTATGCCGCCCCGATGTAGCACGCCACCATCGCTGCGACGCGGCTGGCAGGCGCCCTTAGGATCACGAGCAGCAATCCGGCGGTAGCCACCATCTCTTGCGTTACGTTTTCAGTGTTTCTTATCGCGGGCCCTACCACGAATAGCTCTATGACGGTGCAAGGCAGCACCATGCTTGTGCTCTTCGCACTCCGGCGTGCGTCAATCAATTTGGTGCTTCGAATTACAGCAACCAATTGCTGTCGGGGGAGTGCCGATAGTAAGTCACGCCTGCGGCCACGACGGTCAGTAATGAAACGGTGCGGTTTCTCCGGGTCGCCGCAACATCTTGTCGATCTCGTCGTGATGCATTTCTTCCTGCACAATCATCTCGCGTGCGTACTCTTCCAACAGCACGGACTTCCCTGTGACGATCTTGAGCAGATCGTAGTAGGTCTTGAGGGCGGTCTGCTCCAGATCCAGGCTCTCTCGCAGGATCTCGCCTATGTCGTGCTTTTCGGTTTCCAGCAACGCGCCGATCTTTAAGGAGGGATGACCTCCCAACAAGGTAAGCAGTTCGCCGGCCTTCTGAGCGTGGGCGAGCCCCTCGGTGGCGTTGTCCTTCAGCCAGGAAACGATAGGGATTCGGTTGTAGCCAAAGACCATCAGTGAATAGTGTGTGTAACGCACCACACCTGCCAATTCCGTTTCCATAATGCGATTCAATGCCGCGATGGCCAACCTCTTGTCAGCGTCGTCCATTTTTATCCCCTTTAAAGAGAACGGTTGCTCTGATCGCTACATAAGTTGTTTAGCTTGCGCATGTACGAGAGCATTAACCGTGCCAAGACGACGGAACGAGTGAAGCTGCTGGGCCTTAATAACGTCGAGTCCGACCGTATTCGAGGCGACCTTCAACGCGGAATCGATTCGGACGGGGTTGGTGGTCCAGGTTCATGCTGCACCTCTACAGGCAGGTTTCAAAGGCGAGACCGCGCGTTGGCGGACGAGAGAGATTCCCATGGAGCCGGGCTTTCACCGGCGAACTACGTGGACCAGAGTAGGGCACCCGCCGCGCCCGAGATCAGCAGCATCGGGATCGATACCCTGTGAAACTCCCACAGTCCGCCCGGCGCCCCGGCCAGGCGGAGGGCAATGAGATTTGCGAGCGAGCCGATGCAAAGACCCAGGCCGCCGATGCTGACGCCGCTCGCCAAGGCGGGAAGATGATGAGCCCAGCGCTCCAACACGACCGCGGCGGGCACATTGCTGATGAGCTGCGACGTCACGATTGCTGACACGTACGTTTGCAGGCCAGAACCCAGAGGTAAGGCACGAAACCAGGATGAGACCGTTGGCAGATCGGCAAGCTGGCGCAGATCGACGAACATCAAGGCAATGATCAGCAATAGCGCCCAGTCGACGTCGGCTAGGACCCGGCGAAAGAGCGTCGCGTAGATGATCAAAACGACCAACAAGGCGGGAAGCAGGAAGTGAAATTCCAGTGCGAGGAGAAAGCCGCCAAAGAGACCTAGGGACGTCCAAAATAGATGGGGTGAGCGGGATCTGGTCGGACCTGTCATCTGCTTTTCGATCGATGTCCGAGGCACCAGCAGGATGACCGTCGCAACCAGCAGCGTCAGCATGATTCCTGCTGTCGGTACCATCATCAGCGTGTAACGGGCGAAATCCATTCCCGACTGCTGCCATAGAAAGATGTTTTGTGGGTTGCCGATTGGCGTAAGCGCCGAACCGGCATTCACGGCTGAAGCCTCGTAGGTCACTACCCGTGCCAGCGGAATTTGAGCATTGCCGGCAAGCGCTTTCGTCAGCGGCACGAAGAGGAAAAGGCTGGCATCGTTGGTAACGACTGCAGACGAAGACGCGGCAAGCGCGACCAACAACAGCACCAGTTGCCGCAGATCGGTAGCTCGCGCGAGCAATCGACGCGCGGCAATCTGAAGAGCGCCGCTCAACTCCATACCCTTGGTCAAGACCATCAGTCCGGTCAAGGCGCCCACGGTGTTCCAGTCGATGAGGCGCAATTCCGACATGGGCGGTTGAGGTCGAATCAGCGCAAACGCGACGGCAGCCGATGCGAGAATCCAAAGCAGCCAGTTGTCGCTGTTGGGTGCGAGCCGTCGAAGCCGGGCTCGCGGCAGTGCAAAAGTGGTTTGACTCATCATGATTTCGTCGTGACCTTCAGCCGAATCAAGCCACTACCGGCGCCGGAATCGAGCATCGCTTTGTGCCACCGCGGGTTTCGGGCATTGCGACGGCAAAGAGCAGCAATGCGCAAAGCGCAATGGCGGCCAATGTGACAAAGCTGGCATTGAATCCGGCAGACCGTGCTACGACTCCAGCCAGAAGATTGCTGCATGCGGCGCCAACGCCGACAGCCGTTCCCACGACCCCCTGCCCAAGATTGAATCGACCGCTTCCACGCGTTAGGTCACCAATGACCAACGCGGAGGCAGATGGCGGCGGTCTTCGCTCCACGACCCCTCGAATCATGTTTGTCTCGAATTCGGAATGCGGCCTTGGGTCGGGCACCGCCGATGCAACGGCTTTGCGCCAGCCGTTAGCGTTCGGGGTGGATGCCGACCTTGGTGGTCGGTAACATGCGTCGCAGCGGTCGGCAGGCCGCGGGAAATTGCCGTCGTCGAAGTTTGGTCTCAATAGCGGAAAGTCCAATTTCTTGAATTTTTTTCGATTCGCCCAGACATGATCCAGCCGTGTGACGTCCACCAGAAGGCAGATCGGAGCTTCGAATGACTATACTGCGACAGATAGGCGCGGTTGCACTGATTCTTGCCTCGGCTGCAGCGTTTGGTGCGGATTCGACCAGACCACATGCCGACGAACACGCTACAGAGCTTGACTATCGCGTCGTCCCCGGTTGGCCTGTCTTACCGGCGGGAGAGGTGCTAGGTTCGGTCGCTGGTGTGGCGGTTGATTCACACAACAACGTTTTTGTATTTCACCGCGCAAATCGCAAATGGCCGGGCTCTGATGTGCTTGCGTTGACGACAATTTCCCGGCCGACGATTGAAGTATTCGATGGCCACACTGGCGTGCTGCGCCAGCGCTGGGGTGCGAACCTGTTCGCCATGCCGCACGGGCTGAGTATTGATGATCACGACAACGTCTGGCTGACGGACTTGGCGCTCCAGCAGGTCTACAAGTTTTCCCCCGATGGCCACCTCTTGCTTACCCTCGGCGAACGCGGCGTAGCGGGGCACGACAGCCGTCATTTCAATCGACCCACTGCGGTAGCGGTTTCCCCCGATGGTTCGTTCTATGTGAGCGATGGCTACCGAAATACTCGGGTCATGAAATTTGCGGCCGATGGCAGCTTTCTTTTCCAGTGGGGTACGAAGGGCACTGGCCCCGGGCAGTTTGACCTTCCACACGGAATTACGCTGGATGCTGCCGGTAGGGTCTACGTGGCCGATCGATCGAACCAACGCGTGCAGGTATTCGATGCTTCGGGACATTTCTTACGTCAGTGGAAAGGGGGTGAAATCGGACGGCCGTACGCCGTCGCAATTGATCAATCCGGGACAGCGTTCGTCGCCGATGGAGGTGACCAAGCGCCACCTGGCCGTTCCGCCTTCGTCGTTCTCCAGCCCGATGGCACCCCGATCGCGCGATTTGGGCGCTTCAAGATGGCTCATAGTCTCGCGATCGATTCGGAAGGATCCGTCTACATTGGGGACATCACCGGCGCGCGGGCGCAGAAGTTCGTACCCAGTCCAAGTACCCACACTGATGCGCCAGTGACGCGCTAAGGTAATCCGAAAATATAGACCCGCAAAGTCGCGCGCTGCGCCGTCGGGAGCACCTGCCACGTCAACCGCCACCCGTCTTCGCCGTCGTTCCGTTCGGCAGATAGCGGTCCAAATTCCGCTCGACGACATTGAACCGGTCTATGAAACATTGCTTCATCCATGCCAGCACGTCGTTCGTCGATTGTTAAGGACCCTGCTTTCTGGCGTCGGCGCTAGAAACTTTCGGGTCGGATATACCGCTCAACCGAAGCGGCATCCAGGAAATAACCGCTTTGCCCCATCTTCGAGTCGCTGCGCTCGATCGTCAGCGTACCGCTCACCCATGCTGTGTCCATTGCGCGCATTCCCACACTGTCTCTCTCGACATGACATGGATAATCTGATTCGACGGTGGTGGTGGCGTGTGAATGCAGGCCCCGAAGTATGGCACTAGCAGGAACTCCTTGATGCCGATTTTGCTTTGTTCCAGCGGAACGATGTAGCCCACGATGCGAATCGAAGCGCGATCCAGCTCGCTGTTCGTGGGTGCGTTGGCCCAGATTTCGTGCACCTTCTTGAGCATCGCGATCGCGCGAGGATCCGCATCCGACATCTTTGGCATGTCCCGTTGCAATTCCCAAAGCTGCTTGTAAGGATCCCAGTTCTTGGGACCCAGTTCGTACCACCTAATTTCGCGAAACGCTACGCCCGCTTCGCTCGGTCCCATGAAGGTTGAACGATGCAAAAACCAAAACCTGGTGACAGGTCCAAGGAAATCGCGGGACAGTGCTGGAGTGCGAACAACAACGATGCAAAGGGTCACCACGAGGACGAAGCCCGATAGCGCGAAAACCGCTCTTTTCATCGACAAATCCTAGGCCAGGTCGTCCATCGCCCAGCTCCGAGCGACACGTACCAGCTGGCACCAGGTGCGCTAGGTTGCGGTCCGAGCAAAATCCATGCTCCGACTTCTTACGAGATGCGCAGTCTAAATCGGATTAAATCTGCTTTGACCAAGACTTTTGGACGACGCAAGCACCAATTTCCAGTACGAAGCACGAAGTTTGTATCTAATCCAGATCAATCCAGATCTTCTCGAAATTGGCTTGCGGCGGCAGCTTTATGTCGCGCGGAAACTCTAGGCCGCGGCTGGTCGAGGCATACCGCGGTTGCGTAATCTGCGCGCGCCGGTGATCGCCCTCTGTTACATCGGCGCTTTCGGCAAGCGATGATTCGTTTGATGAAATCGGATCTTTCCATCTCTTTCCTGAGCGTGTTGCTCTTCCATTGGACCCAGAACTCAATCCGCACACTAAAGATCAATTATTTATTTTTCTCAGATATCTGGACCGCAGCCTGTAGTGCAGCTCCTATCGGGAGACGCTATTTTTGGCAGCGCGGCCGGTCCATTTTTAGCTTGAGCGTGGCAATGTAGTCCTGCATGTCCGTGGCCGCGTTAAAGCGAACGGTCACGGCGTCCCGCCGAGTCTGCTTTGTCTTGTACTGCCTGACTAGCTCGTCGCACGCTTGCTGGTCCGATTCCTTGAGATTCTTCTGGCAGGCGGCAACCTGTTGCTTAAGATCCTTTGTTTCCATGCTCAGGTCATAGAGCTCCTGCGCGACGGCCAACATGTCATATTTGGAGCTCAAGTCTGCATAGGCCTTGCTGATCCTCTCATACTCAACTTCATCGATGCACGCGATCTCCGAGGCGAACGACACCCGGGAGTAGCCACTGACAATGAGTGCCAGCAAAAATGCGCAAATCCGTTTCACTCGGGGCGGGCGCATGTTCTCGCCTAGCGTTTTTCCTTGTAAGGAGTGACAACGTCCGCCTTCATTTTGTATCCCGACGCTCCCCAGGCCGAGTCGGTGTGGTCAATGTCCATTGTTCCGCTAACCCAGAACGCATTCATGGCCTGAGCGTCTTTCAAAGGCTTGCTGGTGAGCACGTGAATGATCTGGTTGGCAGGTGGTGGGGGAACATGGATGCAGGCCCCGAAATAAGGTACCAGGAGGAACTCTGTTACTTGGTGCCCTTTGCGCTCCAATGGCACCATGAAACCTGCGATGCGAATGCGCTCGCCCCGCAGCGAAGGCTCGACCGGGGCACTGTCCCAGAGCTCCCGCATTTTTTGCAACACCTTTGTGGCACGAGGGTCAGCGTCTGCGAGAGCGCCCAGATTGAGGGCGCGTAATTCCTTCATCGGATCCCAGTTCTTGGGTAGCAAGTCATCCCACCCCGTCTCCCTATAGCCAGACGGCGACGACGAGGCGGGCTGGGCGAGTCGATCACCAATCTTGTAGTCAGACTTGGCGTCCAGTGCCGGGATTTCGTCTCCTGCCCACGCAAGGGTCCCTGCCAAAAGTAGGAACAAGAAAAGTTGGCGCATACCGAATCCTTCAAAGCCGAGGAGTAAGGCCGTCCGCCAGCGAAAGTTTGTAGGCGCGGTATCCGGGCACGAGACTTGCGCATAATCCGACACCGACCACCGAGAGAAGCAGCATGAATTCTTCCACGGAAATCCACTCAGGCTGGATCACCAGACCAAAGTGCGATTGCGCGAACGGAGCAAGCAATGCCGTTAACAGCGTGAGCAATATCACGCCAATCAGTGCGCCAAGAACCGTAACGCAAAGCCCTTCCGCTGTTAGCAGTAAAAAGACGTCGCTGGGCTTCGCACCCACCGATCTGAGGATGGCCAGCTCACGACGACGCTCGCCAAGGCTGGCAAGGATGACGGCCGTCAGACCGGTCAATCCGACAACGACCACCATCGCGGACACTGCCAACAGTGTTCGTTCTGCGATGCCAACTACCTCCCACAGTTGGTCCAGGGCGACTCCAGGAAGAACCCCGAGTAGCGCTTCGGGCGCATAGTCGTTGATATAACGTTGCATCTTAAATACTGCCGCCCGGCTTTTCAGACCGACGAGCATCGCCGTGATTTCCTTTGGCGTCAGATCGAATTTGCGTACATATTCTGCGGGAATCGAGAACCCCGGGATTGGCGCGCCGCTTTGCCAGTCGAGGTGGATCGCTTCCATGGCCTCAAGGCTGATGTGCACCGTGCGATCCACCGGCGTTCCAGTAGGCGCAAGAATGCCAACCACGGTGAAAGGCTTATCGGCATGCTCGGCCAGGCCTTCGCCGCCCATGCCGTGGGTGAGCGTGATGTGATCGCCAAGATGGTAGCCAAGATGCTCCGACACTTCGGAACCCAGCACGGCATCGAAAACGTCAGCGAAGGGTTTGCCTGCAGCCAACGCTAACCCCTGGCTTGAGCCGTAGCGGAAATGCTCGAAGTAAGCACTGGAAGTCCCGAGCACGGGAAAGCCGTGATGGGAGTCTCCAAGAGATAGGGGGATGGTCCATGCGACTTCCGGGTGACTGGCAAGGGCCTGATAGCTCTGCCAGCGAATATTGTTGGTGGCCTCGCCGATGCGGAACACGGCATAGAGCATCAGTTGAACGGGGCTCGTTCTGGCGCCGACAACGAGATCGGTGCCCGATACGGATTGGGCGAAGCTGTCTCTGGCCTCTTGGCGCACGCGCGCAACGCCAAGCAGCAGGGTGACGCTCAGGGCAACCGATACCAGCGTGAGACCGAGCGTTAGGCGCCGATTCCACGCGCTACGTGTTGCGAGGAAGAGTAAATGCCTCACACCGGTGCGCCTTCCGCAGCGCAGCGATTGATCGAGGGCAAGTCGATTTCGCGGCTAAAGCCCGCTGCCAGGCGCCGGTCATGACTGACAAAGACAAGTGCGCTCCCGGCCTCGACGCATTCCCGGGACAGCAGATCGAGGAATGCGATCTGCCGCTCCGCATCAAGGGAAGAAGTGGGTTCGTCGGCGATGACGAGCTCCGGTTGACCAATCAGTGCCCGGGCCGCGGCGACGCGCTGCTGTTGCCCCACGCTCAACTGGGTTGCGGTTCGGTCGTGCAGCGCTGCGGCCAGATCGAGATGGGAAAGCAGCCGCTCGGCCTCGCTTCGCGGCGTGCGTCCTCCCTCCTGCACGCGGGCATGGCGTATGGCCGAGAAGCGGCAGGGCAGCAGTACGTTGTCAATGACCGAAAGATACGGAATGAGGTTGAACTGTTGAAAAATGAAACCCACATGATCAGCGCGAAAGCGGTCGCGGCCGGCGGAGCTCAATTTCGTCAGTTCCACGCCCAGCAAATTCAGCCGACCCCGTTCGGGTACCAGAACGCCGCCAAACAAGCCCAGCAACGTGCTTTTGCCGCTGCCACTGGGGCCGTGCAGGAAAATGCGCTCTCCGGCCTGGACCTCAAAGGAGGCGATATCGAGGCAGGGATCGACTCCCGCCGACCAGCGGAAGACGAGATTTTCAATCCCGATAATAGGTTCGGACATGAGCCCCAACTACCAGCTAACCCGCCGCTGCTTTTGGGTGAGCTTGGCGGCTGCTTGCCCAATCGAAGTTGCCACCTGCACATCTATCTGCCTCAGGTTCGGAAAACCATTGAATAGCGTTACGTCAATGGTGCGCAGGATCTCCGGGTGCTCGCAGCGAAAGACAAAATCGCCGTCCAAGTCGGCATGGCCGCTGCTGTCCGCCGCTTTGGCCGGCTGGAGCACCGGGGATTCCAGATCCACGGAAACCGCTTTGCATTGGGCTTCGGGCGTCGGAGCAAACAGCGTGTCTGCCTTGTTCAGCCTTGCTGCCATGTCGCGAACCGCGCCCTTTTCCTTTTCGGTGCGAGCGACATGCTCGAATCCCAGGAGGTTGTCGAGCGGGCTCTCCAGATGCAGCGTCAGGGTGTTGCCATCCACGGCGACCTGCAAGCTTGCCACCCCGTGCACGTGCGGACCGGGGCCGTGTGCGATGGCAGGGGCGCTAAACAGACAGGAAATGAAAATCCAGAGGTACAGACGCTTTGCCGGTTTCATGTTCGCTCATCAATGGAGAAATCGAATGCCCACGGGCACGAGCGTGACGCCGGCTGCCATGAATGCACCATGCCAGGCAAACGTTCCACGTTGGCGCAGCAACCACGGCATAAGGTCCGACACGGCGATGTAGATGAAGCTGGCCGCGGCAATGGTCAGGATCGGCGGAACCCAGACACGGGCGCCCTCGAGCGAGTAATAGCCAATTACACCGCCGACGGCAGACGTGAGCCCGGATATGGCGTTCCAAACGAGGGCTTTCGCTTTGCTCCAGCCGGCCGCCAGCAACAATGCGAAAGCACCTGCCTCGTGCGGAATCTCATGGGCGATGATGGCAAGCGCCGTAATCCAACCAACTCGGGTATCGGCTAGAAAGGCTGCGGCCAGCACCGCACCGTCGGTCAAATTGTGAACGGCGTCGCCAATAATTATCATGGGCGCCGCAGTGCCCACGGAATGATGATCGTCTTTGATGTGATCCTCGTGCTGGTGCCGCCAAAGGGCGGTCCTTTCCAGCAGGAAAAACCCGAGCAGGCCCACCAGCAAATAGGAAAACATGGAATTTGCTGCGAGCCCACTTGCGAGCGCCTCCGGCAGCAAGTCAAGAAGCGCGGTGGCGAGCAGGACGCCCGCCGAGAAACTGACCATTCCGGTCAGCCAGTGCCGCGGCAGGCCGAAAGTGAGCATTGCCGCGACCAGCATGCTAAGTATCCCGCCAAGCAGGCTGGCCGCCAAAATCTGCAGCAGTAGGTTCATAAATGCCTGCTTGCGCAGCCAGAGCACTGCCCGCGGATGTCCAGTTCTACACTGGTCAGGCGAAATCCCTTGGGTAGCAAGGGTGGCTTTGGCAATTTCATATCCAGGCAGCGGACTCCGCCACATTCGGTGCATCGAAAGTGCACGTGCTTGCCGTGCTCGCTATTGACGGAAAGCGCCGAAAACCGGAAAACGCCGTGGGCATCGGCGGCCTTGTGGGCTAGGCCATGATCGCAGAGCCAATCGAGCACACGGTAAAGCGTTACCCGATCAATTCCGGGCAACGCCTCGCGCCCAAGGCTCTCCTCGATATCACGGTGGCTGACCGGCGCAGGGACCGTTCGAAGCAGGCTGAGAACCCTCACTCGTGGCGATGTGACACGCGCCCCCATGCCCCGAATGGCGGCCTCAATTTCTGCGAAAGGGGAGCGGGTAGTGCGCTTCACCCGGGCACTTTACTGCAACAGGATTGTTACTGCAACACGGTTGCGATAAGCGGTGCGCGCTTCTTCGCTTGAGCGCAGCCCCATCCTGCTTGGCTACCGATTTACGTCCAGGACGAGTCGATGGCGATTTCGATCAATGACAAAGTGAGTTTGCTTTCGCGCCTGGTTGACGGTGCCCGCCGCGCAACCGAGGGCAGGGCGTTGGATGGAGGTGCGTCAGCGAATGCCTGCCCTTGCCAGCTCGTCATGACACGCCTGATTGTCCGGGGGTGGGTGGCCAGGGTTTCTTGTTGCAATTCGCAAATGCGCACGACCCGGAAGTGCCGCGAGGTATATACTTAAATTTGCCTGGCGGACAAGCGTTGGCCGCGCTAGATGTACTGCAGCCAACGCCTTGCGCAGGCGTAGGTTTTTTACTAGGAGGCGCGATGAGGGCATTACTGGGCATCATCCTGTGTGCGACGTTGATGGTCGCCCTTTCAGCGTGCTCGACGACCGGTAGCTCCCAATCATCCGTTTCGATGAACGGCTGGGCGGGGTTGAGCACCGATCTTCGTGATCCGCGTCTTTACATGGACGACGACTTGCAATTTGCACCTGCATTGTCGAACTCGGAATACAAGTTCCTTTTGTCAAACCCGAACGTCCATTGAGGCTGCGCTCGACCCGCAATCGGGTTAGGTGGCAATCGCCCCTCTTGGGCGTGCTGGCAAAGCTCCGAAAGATATAATCCGGCAACCCTCTAATGGTCCGCGTACCGCTTGGCCGCTGCGAGGTCTGTGCGCAGCTCCTGAGCCGTGCGACGCGGACCGTAGCCGGGCGTGTCGCGCTGGATGCGCCATCCTTCGGTTAGCGGGCCCGCATCTACCGTATCGAAGCCGAACTGGTCGAGCAGACGGGTGACCGTTGCCTTGGCCCCTTGGTCGTTGCCGGCGATGACCAACGCGCGACGGTTCTTCGTGCCCGCTGCTTGCCCGTCGGTGGTGAGCGCAGCGGCGTAGATATGATTGAAAGCCTTGACGACCTTCGAGGTCGGCAGGTGCGCTTGCAGAAGCTCGGAGGTCGTGGTCGACTCATTGTCGAGCTCCGGGATATGGCCGTCACGTTCTGGGTGTCAAGGGGAACCCAATTTTCCCCAGTTGCGGGAATTCAAATTTCCTCATCCCCTATTTACGCCTCGGTCTCTTCCGCCCGGACGAGACCGGCCTTCAGTTTTTCCTTAAGCCGATACGA
>Ga0181523_10004375_pt1 | contig 12215 bp, 10 predicted proteins | sample PEATcosm2014_Bin_43_FD_119752 | JGI IMG/M metagenome (GOLD analysis project Ga0181523, IMG submission 119752) | Peatland microbial communities from MTU Mesocosm Facility, Houghton, MI, USA - PEATcosm2014_Bin05_30_metaG | ecosystem: Environmental > Terrestrial > Soil > Wetlands > Peat | place... | reverse complement strand
GGGTCCGAATTTGTGCAGCGACAATTCGTTCATCGCGACCAGCACCTCCGGCTGCGAGATCAGCGGCGAGCCGATACGGTCATGCGACAGCATGACATGGCAGTGCGCGCTACCGCTGCGCATCTCCGGACCGTACGAGGGCAGCCAGCTCACTTCCATGTTCTCGCGCAACCCCATCTCTGCCAGCAGTTGACCCATCAGCAGAACGCCCTGTCCGCCAAAGCCGGCCATCTTCACCGTTAGATCACGGGTGTGATGATGGCGCCTGGGGATTACATCGATCGTCTGACCGTCCGCCACTTCCAGTGCTTCGGCAATGGTCTTGTGTGGGAATTTCGCATCCACGGGCAGCTCAGGTTTGCGATCGCGAAAGACGCCCAGGGGAAACGCTTTCATCAATGTTTCCCCAACCCACTTGCGGCAAACTACCGGGTCCATCTTCATGATCGTCGGGCACGGCGAGAGAAACTCGACCAGCGAGAAGCCGCCGCCATCCTTCTGGATCTGGAGCGCCTTCTTGACCGCCTTCTTCGCCTTCATGATGTTCTTCATGTCGTGGAGCGAGACCCGCTCGAGATAGGTTGGCGTTTCCAATGCGGCGAGGAGCTCACAGACATGGATGGGCAATCCCTCATTGTGGGAGCGACGCCCCCAGGGTGATGTGGTGCTCTTCTGGCCAACTAGAGTCGTCGGAGCCATCTGCCCGCCCGTCATCCCATAAATGGAGTTGTTCACGAAGAAGACGCAGATGTTCTCCCCGCGATTGGCGGCATGGATAATCTCCGCCGTTCCAATGGCCGCAAGATCGCCATCGCCCTGGTAGGCCATCACGATGGATTCGGGATTGGCGCGCTTGAGCGCCGTTGCCGCCGCCGGAGCGCGGCCATGCGCCACCTGCACGTTGCCGACGTCAAAGTAGTAATAGGCAAAAACCGAGCAACCGACCGGACTGACCAGAACGGCGCGGTCCTGAACGCCGAGTTCCGTCAGCGCTTCGGCAATCAGTTTGTGGACAACGCCGTGGCCGCAGCCCGGGCAGTAATGCGTCTGGTTCTGCATCTCGGCTTTGCGTTCATACTTGTCGTAGAACGCCGGCGATTTTTCATGAATTACCTGATAGCCTTCCACAAATTCTCCTTGGCCCTTATACGTGGGCTGCCATGCGCGCGAAAACCTGCGCCGTAATTTCTTCTGTCATGGGAACGTTGCCGCCGACGCGGCCGTAATATTCCACCGGAACGCTGCCATTGAGGGCCAGCTTCACGTCTTCCACCATCATTCCCGTACTCAGCTCAACCGCCAGCACCTGCTTCACGTGCTTGGCCGTCTCGCACAACTCGCGCGACGGAAATGGCCACAGCGTGATAGGACGGAACAGGCCGGCCTTCATGCCTTGAGAACGGAGCTGATCGACGGCCGAACGCAGCACCCGCGAAACGATGCCGAAGCCGACCAGCAGAATGTCGGCATCTTCGGTCAAGTAATTCTCGTAACGGCTCTCCAGCTCCTGAGCAAGCAAGTACTTACTCTCCAGCTTGCGCACATGAGCTTCCAGCGCGTCCGGTTCCAGCACGATGGAACTGATCATGTTTTTCCTGGACTCCGCCGTACCCTTCACCGCCCAATCTTTTTCCGGCGGAACGATGTCGCGCATCTTGATTTCAAGCGGCTCCATCATCTGGCCGACATAACCGTCCGTCATGATGACCGCGGGATTGCGATAGCGGTCGGCAAGCTCGAAGGCCAGCACGGTGAGATCGAACATCTCCTGCACCGAGGAAGGCGCCAGCACGAGATTGCGATAGCAGCCGTGGCCTCCGCCCTTCACTACACAGAAGTAGTCGCTCTGCTCGGGCGCGATGTTGCCCAGGCCCGGGCCCCCGCGCACTACATCGACGATGACGCCCGGCAACTCCGCGCCCGCCATGTAGGAGATACCCTCCTGCATCAGGCTCAGACCGGGGCCGGACGAAGCGCTCATTACGCGCTGGCCCGCCGAGGACGCGCCGTACACCATGTTGATGGCCGCCACTTCGCTCTCCGCCTGCAAAAAGGTACCGCCCACTTCTGGTATGAGAAGGGCGGCATATTCGGCGATCTCACTGGCCGGGGTGATCGGATATCCATAAAAGGCTTTGCATCCCGCCAGGACGGCGCCTTTCACGATGGCTACATTTCCCTTACAGAGTTGCCGCATGGGCCACCTCCTGTTCCGGCACGGGCGGAACAGCCGTTTTGGCCGGCGGAATCAGACGTTCCACGGTGATGGCGCCGGGCTCGGGGCAGCAGTAAAAACACGCGCCGCAACCGGTGCAGCCTTCGCCGGTGTATTGCGCCCCATGCACACCGTAATGGTTGAGTTCGGGCGCCAGTTCAAGACACTCAGGAGGACACGACTCTACGCACAAGCCGCATCCCTTGCATTCTTCTGTATCGATGATGACATTACCGCGCGGTTGCGATGACATTCTTACCCTCGCATTTCCACTTCGTATGCGTTGCGTTGAAACCAGCGTTGCTGTTCACAGTACTCATAGAGTTCGTTGTGAAACTTGGGATGAGCGATCTGGATGAGCGCCTCGGCGCGCTGGCGGATGGTGCGCCCATGCAGATAGGCGACACCGTATTCGGTGACCACGTAATGCACGTCGGCCCGCCCGGTCAGGACCCCTGATCCGTAGGCCAACCTGGGCACGATCCTCGAGATCGTCTCGCCCTTCGCGGTCGACGGCAGCGCGATGATCGGCTTGCCGTACTTGGAGCGCGCCGCTCCGCGGATGAAGTCCAACTGCCCGCCAAAGCCACTATAGAACTGCGATCCAATCGATTCAGCACAGACTTGCCCGGTCAAATCGACCTCGATCGCCGAGTTGATCGCCACCATGCGATCGTTCGCGGCAATACGGAAAGGATCGTTCGCGTAGGCCGAAGGATGAAATTCAAAGATGGGGTTCTCGTCAATGAAGTCGAACAGCTTCCGGGTGCCCAGCACGAAGCTCACAATGATCTTGCGTGGCTTCATGTTCTTGCGTTGCCCGTTGATGACCCCGGCCTCAATCAGAGGTATCACATTGTCAGAGATCATCTCCGTGTGCACGCCAAGGTCTCTGCGATCCATCAGGTTGGGCAGAATGGCATCGGGAATTGCACCAATCCCACACTGTAAGACAGCACCGTCTTCGATCAACGATGCCACGCGAACGCCAATTTGCTGAAAGACGAGATTGCTTGGGTGCGGCTTCATCTCGCATAGCGGCCGCGACAGCTCCACGATGGCGTCAATTTCGCTGACATGGATAAAGCTGTCCCCATAGGTGCGCGGCATCTGGGCATTTACCTGCGCCACCACGTGATTCGCATATTTCGCCGCCGTCAGCGTGCATTCCACGCCTACGCCAAAACTGCAGTAGCCGTGCGAATCGGGGGGCGAAACCTGGATGAAAGCCACGTCGATCGGCATCTCCCCGCTCTCGAATAGCGCTTCCACTTCGCTGAGGAAGATGGGAGTGTAGTCGGCGCGGCCATCGTTCACCGCTTCCCGGACATTTCCCCCGACGAAAAGCGCGTTGTGGCGAAAATGTTCCGCCATATCGGGTGCGCAATAGGGCGAGGTGCCGTAGGTCAACAGATGAATCACTTCAACGTTCTTTACATAGGGCGCACGCAGCATCAACGCTTCCACCAGCGCTTCCGGCTCGGCGCAGCCCGGGTGCACGTACACCCGCATTCCAGACTCGACGCAGTTTACGGCTTCGCGGGCGGTCACCAGCTTGCTGCGATATTGATCGATCCAAGACATGACACGGACCCTCTAGACGGTTACAGTTTCCGATTTCACTGAATACCCGGCCGTGGCGCGCTCGTGTCCCAGCGCGGCGTAATAGATGGCCAGATGGAAAAACTTATCGAGCATTTCCAGCAACTCGAGTTCACCAAAGATCTCAGCCGGCCGTTCCAGCTCGGCATGCTTCTGCATGTAGTCCCATAGGTTTTCGCGGACCAGGCAGATCATCCAGACCACTTGGCTTATGGGAACACCCTGGGCCGCACGCTGCGCGCCGACCTCCAGATAACGGTTCTCGATGTCGGCTTCGGTCTTGCCCAGCAGCCAATCACCCAAGTGACGGTAGACGTCATACACCTTCTCCGTCAGTTCGCTGTCCGGAACATTGGCATAAGCGGAACATTTGGCATCTTCGCGATAGCGGTGATGCAGGCTGCGAGCCAGTCCGTCGGAATGGTTTTCAATTAGCTTAACTAGGCGGTACGCGAGCAACATGGCTCACCTCGTTACCTCGGCCGAGGCTACATAAAGCAGGGTGCAGCTGATCGGCTCCGGCCCTCACTCTCTTACATTCAAGTGTCGCCTGTGAACGGCCAAACAGCCGTGACTCGAATCACCTGCAAAAGTGACGAAGGTCACTGGAGCCCGCTCTTCGCCATTCGCTTTTCGCCTTTAGCTTCTAGCCTTTAGCTCTTAGCTCTTAGCCGGCCGGGTGAGGCGGGGCTATTTCATTGGAGCCGATCTCGTCCGGCAAACGAACCCTCAACTCAGTAACTGGCAACTTGCTAAGGACTAAAGGCTAAGAGCCAAGAGCTTGAATCGAATAGCGGAAAACGAAAGGCGAAGAGCGAAACGCGGCTTCCATGACATTTGTCATCCCTATCCGCTGACAATCGGCACTACTACCACGGTTCTGCATGACCGATGATCGCTACCGTGCCGGAACCAAACAAAGCACGGGAGCAAACGATGTCCACAGCCATCTCACTCCGCCAAGTCCAAAATCGTGACTTGCCGGGAGCCTCAATCGCCGAATTGCCGCGCAGCGCCCCGGCCCAGCAGCCAGTGAGCGTTGCCAGAGCCCGCAACCTCAAGAAGAGCTACGGAAACGTCGTGGCCCTCGAAAATCTCAACCTGGACATTCATGCCGGCGAACTGCTGGCCCTGTTAGGACCGAACGGCGCGGGCAAGACGACGCTGGTGCGCATGCTGCTCGGGGTGGCGCGTCCTGACTCCGGCAACCTGTCGGTGTTTGGGGTCGATCCTTACCAGGGACAATTGCGAGGCCGCCTGGGCGCCATGCTGCAGGTGGGACGCGTGCCCGAGACGTTGAAGGTGCGCGAGCACATCGACCTGTTCTCGTCTTACTATCCAAACCCGCTGCCGCTACAGGAGACGTTCGAGATCGCCGGCCTCACCGAGATCAAAGACCGTCCCTACGGCGAGCTGTCAGGTGGGCAGAAGCAGCGGGTGCTGTTCGGCATCGCCATCTGCGGCAACCCCGATCTGTTGTTTCTTGATGAACCCACGGTCGGACTCGATGTGGAAGCGCGCCGCCTGATGTGGTCGCAGATTCGCAGCCTGATCGGACGCGGCAAAACGGTATTGCTGACGACCCATTATCTGAACGAGGCCGATGCCCTGGCCGATCGCATTCTGGTGCTGAACCAGGGCACGATCATCGCTGAAGGCACACCTGCCGAGATCAAAGCGCGGGCCATGGGCAAGCAGATTCGCTGCACCAGCCGGCTGACACTGGAAGAGGTTCGCCAGATTCAAGGCGTGTTGAGCGTGAAGGCCGACCGCAATGTCTTCGAGCTGCAAGTGAATGCCGCTGAGCCAGTGGTGCGCGAGCTGTTGCAGCGCGATAGCTGGCTTGCCGATCTGGAAGTCACCAACGCAGGGCTGGAAGAGGCGTTCCTGGCTCTGACCAAGAATCACAACACCGAATCGAAGGAGAACTGACATGGCCGCCACTACCTTCACAGTTGCCCTGGCTACACCTCGTCGTTCGCTGTCGCGTACCTTCTCGCTCTACGCGAAAGAGGCCAAGTACGAGCTGATCAACAAGACCCGCATTCCGATCTATGCCATCTCGACGGTTGTCTTCCCATTGATGTTCTATGTGCTCTTCGGCATCGTGCTGGGTCACGACAATCCCGTCAATCGCGGTGAGACCGCAACCTATGTCCTGGCAACCATGGGCTGCTTCGGTGTAATGGCTGTTGCGCTCTTCGGCTTCGGCGTCAGCCTGGCGATGGAGCGGGGCCAAGGCTGGCTCCAGGTAAAGCGGGCTTCGCCCATGCCTATCAGCGCATATTTCCTGGCCAAGCTGTTTGCCGCGGTGGTATTCAGCACCGTGATCATGCTGCTGCTGCTGACGGTGGGAATTCTGTTTGGTGGAGTCCACCTGCTCTTCGCAACGGCTGCCAAGTTGGTCGGCATCCTCGTCGCAGGTTCGATTCCGTTCAGCGCAATGGGATTGGCGATTGGCTACTTCGCCAAACCAAACTCGGCACCCGCCGTGGTCAACCTGGTCTACTTACCGATGTCGTTCTGCTCGGGATTGTGGATCCCGCTGTTCCTGTTGCCGCATGGACTACAGGTGCTGGCAACATTCTTGCCGCCATTTCACCTGGCGCAGTTGGCACTGAACACTGTCGGGCTGGCGCCGAATCCCACTCCGTCATGGGGACACGTCGAAGCCCTCGTTGCTTTCACCCTGATCTGCCTTGGTGTGGCTGCGTGGGGCTATCGCCGGGATGAAGGCAAGACGTATGGGTGAGAAAGGCCGCGGGTCGCGGTTGCTGTCAGCTTTCAGCCGCCAGCTTCAACGTTGAGTTCGGGCTGAAAGCTGATGGCTGATAGCTGACAGCTTCTGGCGAAGAGCGATTAGCAAGGAGTCACTTATGAAATGCCAAACTACGCAATGGATTCTCTGGGCGATTGCGATGATAGTGTTTCTGGTGCTGGCGTTGAGCGGCCGCACGAGGGACCTAGGGCTGGCGATCGCGGCTGTGGCCGTATTGTGGTACGTCATTGTGCCGGCACTCAGCTCTGGACGACAATAGCTCTGGGACGAGAATAGAGATGATGAATCGGCTGCGTGAAATCTGGTGGAAGATTTATCCCAGCGACGACCGCCATCGTTGGATGCCGGTGCTGTGGCTGCCGTTCATGATCTGGTTCTTCCTGGACCCACTGTGGAGGCATGCCGGGCCGCTGCTGTGGATCGGCAACACCATCTACGGCCTGGTGTTTATCTGGCTCTATCTGTATTCGTTTTCGCACCGCGATCCACTCAGGTCCTATGCCGTCGCCGCGATGTTTCTGATGGCGGCAGGATTAATACCTACACACAACGGCGCGGTCAGCTGCCTGCTTATTTTTGCGGTCGCAGCCGGTGCCTTCACCACCAGTCTCTTGCGGGCGCTTTTTCTCATTGCGATTGATCTGGTCCTGCTGGGTCTCTACGCCTATCATCTGCAACTACCTCTCGGTTTCTGGGGCTCGATGCTGATGCTGGTCGTACTGATCGGGCTGGCAAACCATTTCGGGGCGAAGTCGCACTGTGCCGAGGAAAAGCTGCGCCGGGCTGACGACGAAATCGAGCACCTCGCCAAGGTGGCCGAGCGCGAGCGAATTGCGCGTGACCTGCATGATCTGCTGGGCCACACGCTGTCGCTCATCACGCTGAAGGCCGAACTGGCGCGCAAACTTGTCGATCGCGATCCGCAGCGCGCCAAGCAAGAGATGTTGGACGTGGAGCACACCTCGCGCGCGGCGCTGGCCGATGTGCGCGAGGCCATTAGTGGCTACCGCGGCGAGGGTCTGGCTGCCGAGCTCGTCCGGGCGCGCAAGACGCTTGAGACCGCCGGCATAACCGTGGACTCCGAGTTCGCGGAGCTTCCTCTGACCCCAGCGCAGGAGACGGTATTAGCTTTGGCGCTGCGCGAGGCTGTCACCAACGTTGTGCGCCACGCGCAGGCCCGGCAGTGCAGCGTTCGCCTGCAACGGGAGGACAATCTCTGCACCCTGGAAATTGCCGACAACGGGCGCGGCGCTGACGCTCCCGAAGGTAACGGCCTGCGCGGCATGCGCGAACGCCTGGAAGCCATCGGCGGCTCACTGCAGCGCCAGTGTCAAGCCGGAACCCGCCTCGTCATTCATTTGCCACTCGCGCCTGCCGCCTCCGCTCTGCGAAACTGAGGACATGCCGGGTGGCAAGCACGACAAAATACGGGTTGTCATCGCCGAGGACCAGGCTATGGTTCTGGGCGCGCTCGCCGCGCTGCTGGAGATGGAAGACGACATCGAAGTCGTCGCCCGCGCCCGCAGCGGGGACGAGGCCTTGCGGGCGGTGCAGGAATCGCGACCCGACGTCTTCATCACTGACATCGAAATGCCTACGCTCACCGGACTAGAGGTCGCGGCCGAGCTGAAGCGCCGCAACGTTCCCGTCCGCGTCATCATCCTGACGACTTTCGCACGCGCCGGATATCTGCGACGCGCGCTCGATGCCGGCGCCTCGGGTTATCTGCTCAAGGACATGCCCGCCGAACAACTCGCCGACGCAGTACGTCGCGTGCGTCGAGGATTGCGCGTCATCGATCCCCAACTGGCCGCCGAAGCCTGGAGCGACGAGCCCGATCCGCTGACCGACCGCGAACGCCAGGTGTTGCGCCTGGCCGGCGAAGGCATGGCGACGCTCGATATTGCCAATGAGCTGAACTTGTCGGAAGGAACCGTCCGCAATTACTTGTCGGAAGCGATCAGCAAGCTCGGCGCCGCCAACCGCACCGAAGCAGCCAGACTTGCCCGGGCCAAGGGATGGCTTTAGATACTGGTCAGCAGTCGGCCTCGTTCGCCAGTCAATACCTGACAGCTACTCGAACAAATGTTCCTTCACGAGCTTTTGTCCCGCGAGCGCGGTGTAGCATCCCCAGAGCGCTAATCCAGCGATAAGAGAAAAAACGAAAATCGGCGCTCCGATGTACCAACTGGAAAAGTCGGTGGTGCTGGGAAGGCTGGAGAGCAGGTCGGCGGTGAACGCGCCAACCGCCAGGGCGATGAAGCCGAAGCGCAGTACAACAAAAGCTGCGATGCTGTAAATCGCAACCACGGCAGGCACCACCAGGAACAGATGATGTTCGCCGTAGGACTTGAGGACGGTCCAAGAAGCGACAAACGCCAGCACGGCCAGCCAAGGTTTGCGGAAGATCACCCGAAATACGAACATCAAAAAGAAGAAGATAAGCGTAGCCTGCACCGAAACCGCCGCGTGCGTGAGACAGCTACCCAGGACCATCCGCGGCCCGAGCAGGAAAGCGGTAGAGGGGAAATCAGGCTCGGCGCCTATGTGCTTCATTGCCAGGAATAAGACCGCGAGGATCAGGCTCCAACCAACGCCGAGAATGACTCCGAAAAGAACGTCGCGACCGACCAGAGGATCGCGAATGCGGCCAGCCATCAACCGCGTCCAGGAAATGATGGCATGCGGCCAGTGGCGGCGAATGTACGGTTCGATTGCCAGGTAAACAATATAAGAAACAACTCCAAGGAAGACTGCTCCGCTGGCGGCCAGTACGAAGAGTTCGAACGAGCCCACGCTGGGCACGAAGTGTGCGGTAAAGATCCACACTAACATCTGCAAGGCAACGATCAGCAGACCCAGGCGCAGTGCGCCGTGGGGATCGCTTTTCTGGCGCAGATAGTTACGGCGAGCCAGCCACACCGCCCCTGCGAACAGGACGAGCAGAAAGAGGACGAGAAGAACAACGGGCACTTTGGATCCTGGACCATCGGCTGACGGCATCCGGTCGGGCTTGGTCCAATCGCTGATCAACTGGAAGAAAACCGGCTTCCCGCCCCAGCTTGCGGCCTCAACCCGCAATGGCGTCGACGTGCCCGGCCAAACTCCTGTCCACGCGGCACGCTGGTCGGAAGCGCCCAGCGAGTTCCAGGTCGGCGTGGAGGAGTGAAATTGCGCCATGTCCAGCCCAGCCAACGAGAACAGCGTGTTCCAGTCGTAAGGCTGCGCCGAAGCGCGCGCGCCGTCCTTCTGCGGCGGCACGGCCGTGAAGCGCAAGAGCCGTCCCTGAGGATCGAGCGAAACATCCACCATGCCCGACAGAATGGGGGGCGGATCTTCAAGCGTAACGATGCCCGGAGTCAACAAGTTGCTTTTGATTTCGGTGGCGACTAGATAGTCAGGGCTTTGACGATGCCAGTAGGTCAGCAGTGCCGGGCGATTCGTGAGGACCTTGTTCCAGTCGGGATGTTCGCCCCCGGCGTGGTCGAGATGCTCGACGTAATCATCGTCGAAATAAAGCCCACTGACCGCGTCCGCCGGCGGCGTGGAATACCCGATTTGACGCAATATGTCGCGAGCACGTTGTGTCAGCACCTCGGGTGAGTAGGGGATTTCCATTCTGGCCAGCCCATCGGTTCGCGCGGTGAGCGCGTACAAAAGAGCCATTCCCACGAGCACAAATGCCAGCGACGCCAGCGCGATGCGGACGGGCAATCCAGCAGTCTCGCCGGCGGCGGCAACAACCTGCGGCGAAGGCGTTTCACCTGCAGCGAGCGCGGCAGCAAGAGGATCGCCGCCGGGCAGCGCAGCCGCAACCATCAGCGCCGAGGCGGGACGGTTCTCGGGCTCGGCTTCCAGGCAATGGAGGATGGCGCGCTCCACCGCGGGATCCATGTCGCGAACCAGCGTGGACGGGCGATTGGGCGTGCTGTCGCGTCGCACGCGAACAACATCTTCCAACGTTTTCCCATCGAAGGCGGCCTTGCCGGTAAACAGCTCGTAAAGCACCAAGCCCATCGAGTAGATGTCGCTGCGGGCGGTGACCTCCTTGCCCGCGATCTGCTCGGGAGCCATATAGGCCGGTGTGCCACTGCGCACGTCCTCAATCTCGTGCGCTACGCCGGCCAGGCCGAAGTCCATAATAAGGACCTCGCCCCGGCCATCGAGCATGATGTTCGATGGCTTCAGGTCGCGGTGCAACACGCCTTTGTCATGCGCCGCGGCCACGCCGGCACAGATCTTGCGTGCGATCTCGACGGCCTTGTCGGAGGGCAAACGGCCAATGCGGCGTAGCAACGATGCCAGATCTTCGCCGTCCACGTACTCCATGGAGAGAAAGACCTGGTTGTCGGCTTGCCCAATGTCGTACACGCGGCAAACGTTGGGATGCGAGATCCGGCGCGCGATGCGGACTTCATTGCGGAAGCGCTCCAGCGTATCCTCGTCCGTCATGGCTTCCGGCAGGAACTTCAGGGCGACCGGCTGGCCGAGGCTGAGATCGTCGGCACGAAAGACTTCGCCCATGCCTCCGCGGCCCAGCAGCGCGACGATGCGATAGCGCTCAGCCAGAACTCTGCCAGTCATGAAGCGACCTTCATTGCGGGACGCATGAGAGGACGGGCGTGATGAAGGAGGCCGTCTGACAGGTGTTGGAATCCGATGGTCAGAGGTAACGGTAGCGGCCATCGTCGGAGCTGCGGCGTCGGAAGATGCTGAGGAGATCTTCTTCAGCCGGCTTCCACACTGCGCGCAGAAAGGCGAATCGGCCAGGATCTCTGAACCACATGCCGGACATCGTTGCATTACGAATGGGCTCCCCGATAAAACTGTAGAGGTATATTACAGCGGCTGGGAGTGCCGGGGGAGACCGAATCTTTCTGTTTGGGGCAAACTGATTGTTAGTGCTCTGTAGCGAGGCTTCTGTTTTTATTTGACGCCGCCGGCTGGTATCTCTCTTGCACGCTTCAGCCTCGCCACCGTGCGATCCTGCCCCAGGTGTGCCATCACGGCGAACAAGCTGGGAGCAACTCCCTGACCCGTAAGCGTCACACGCGCGCCATTAATCAGAACACCGGCCTTGACATTTTTCCCCGCGGCGAAATCGCGTAACACCTGTTCTGTAGACGCCTCGGAAAACTCCGTTGCCGCCTCGTAGCGCAATGCCAGTTCCACCAGCATGGCGCGCACGGCATCATCCTTCAGGAATTTTTCTGTCGCGGCGGGATCGGCGCTGAAGTCGTCGCTGAAATATCCGCGGAACAATGTCGCGAAGTCTCTGAGGTTTCGCGCCCGCGGCTTGACCAGATCGACGGTCGCTTCCATCGCCAGGCGGCTGGTCTGGAATGGGATGAGATCGACCTTCTTCCACTCCCCTTCGATGAGCGGCAGCAACAGCGCGGCGGGCGTCGCGCGAATGTATTCGGTGTTGAACCAGTCGAGCTTGGAGCGGTCGAAGATCGCGTTCGACTTCTGGATGCCGCTCAGGTCGAAGAGATCAATCAGTTCGCGATCGTGCAAGATTTCCTGTGATGAATCCGGCGGAGTCCAACCCAGCAGCGCCAGAAAATTGCGGAAGGCCTCGGGGACAATTCCTTCTTCTTTATATGCGATGACGCTGGT
>Ga0181523_10004374_pt1 | contig 12216 bp, 8 predicted proteins | sample PEATcosm2014_Bin_43_FD_119752 | JGI IMG/M metagenome (GOLD analysis project Ga0181523, IMG submission 119752) | Peatland microbial communities from MTU Mesocosm Facility, Houghton, MI, USA - PEATcosm2014_Bin05_30_metaG | ecosystem: Environmental > Terrestrial > Soil > Wetlands > Peat | place... | reverse complement strand
GCAAAATAGTCGAGGAAGAAAAGCGGCTCGGCGCCTTGCACCACGAGGTCGTTCACCGACATCGCCACAAGATCGATGCCGATCGTGTCGTGACACGAGGTCTCGACGGCGATCTTGACCTTGGTGCCGACGCCATCGGTCGCCGCGACCAGGATGGGATCGGAGAAGCCGGCGGCCTTGAGATCGAACAGGCCGCCGAAGCCGCCGATCTCGGCGGCGGCGCCCGCACGCGCGGTCCGGCGCACCAGCGGCTTGATCAAATCCACCATGCGGTTGCCGGCATCGATATCGACGCCGGCAGCCGCGTAGCGCGCCTTGTCCACGGAACCACCAATCGGCAAATGACGCCTCCCCCGGCGGGGAGGCACTCCGCGGCGCCTCCTACGTCGGAATCGACGGGTGCGCAAGCGCGCGGGCGCCGCTATATAGGGAGGACAAGGACGACGCGCGAAGCCGGCATACGAGTTCGGTGCGAGCGCGCCGCGAGCCGGGGGCACGCGTTTGAGTATCCCAAACCTCATCACATTGGGACGCATTATCTTAGTGCCGATCGTGGTCTGGGCGATCATGTCGGAAGAAATGCGGGCCGCCTTCTTTCTTTTCCTGGCTGCCGGACTAAGCGACGCGGTCGACGGCTTCCTCGCCAAGCGCTTCCATATGGCGAGCGAGCTGGGCGCCTATCTCGACCCGCTCGCCGACAAGGCGCTGATTGTGTCGATCTACGTCGCGCTCGGCATCGCCGGCGCATTGCCGATCTCACTGGTCATTCTTGTGGTCTCGCGCGACATCATGATCATCAGCGGATTTATGCTGTCCTGGCTGGTGGGAAGGCCGATGCCGGTCAGGCCGCTGCCGGTCTCAAAATTGAACACGGTGGCGCAGATCCTGCTCGCCACGCTGGTGTTGGCCGAGCAGAGCTTCGGGTTCGATGCTATGCTCGCCTCGAAGATCGTGATCGGGCTGGTCGCCATCTTGACCTTGCTGTCGATCGCCTTCTATCTCGCCGAGTGGCTCCGTCATATGAACTCGTTCGGCGCCGGGCACTGATCGGTTAGGGCAGTGGGTTTGAAGTTCCCGCAATCCAGCGGCAAACTCACGCAAGAACTTCAAACCGGAAAGCCGTGCTGAGGATTGCGCCATGCGGTTCGAGCGGCACATCGTGTTCTGGATCGTCGCTCTCGCGGTCCTTGTCGGCCTGTTATGGCTCTTGCATCACATTCTCCTGCCCTTCGTGGTCGGGGCGGCCATTGCCTATCTGCTCGATCCGCTGGCCAACCGGCTCACCACGCGCGGTTTCAGCCGGCTGGTCGCCGCGCTGCTCATTCTCGGCGTCTTCGTCATCGCATTCGTGGGCGTGTTCCTCCTCATCGCGCCGGTGCTCGTAAACCAGCTTTCATCCTTTATCGATCACATCCCGGCCTACGTGCAGCGCTTGCAATCTCTGGCAACCGATCCGAGCCATCCGTGGCTGAAAGACCTTATCGGCAGCACAGCCGGCGGCGGCGAATCCGTCGGCGCTCTGGTGACCAAGTCCATCGGCTATCTGACGGAGGTCCTTCCCTCGTTGTTGACCAAGGGCGAGGCGATTCTCTCCGTCTTCTCGCTGCTCGTCATCACGCCGGTCGTGGCGTTCTACCTGCTCTGCGACTGGAACCGCGTAGTCGGCGCATTCGATGACCTGATCCCGCGACGGCAGCGCGACACCGTGCGGGGCCTCGCGCGTGAGATCAACAAGGCGCTGTCGGGCTATTTGCACGGCCAGCTCCTGGTATGCGCCATCCTCGGCGCCTATTATGCGATCGGATTGACGTTGGCGGGATTGAGTTTCGGGTTACTGATCGGCGCCGTTTCCGGATTGCTCACCTTTATTCCCTATGTCGGTTCGCTGACCGCGCTGGTGGTTTCGTCCGGCGTGGCGCTGGCGCAATTCTTTCCGGACTGGACGCGGATTCTGATTGTCGTCGGCGTTGTCCTGGTGGGTCAGTTCCTCGAAGGCAATGTGCTGTCGCCGAAGCTTGTCGGCGAGAGCGTCGGGCTGCATCCGCTTTGGTTGATCTTTGCGTTGCTCGCCGGCGGCTATCTGTTCGGCTTTGTCGGCCTCCTGCTCGCGATACCGCTTGCCGCCGCGGCCGGCGTGTTGACGCGGTTTGCCCTGCAGCGTTACCGGGCGAGCCCGCTCTATACCGGGAAACCGTCGACTTGAGCGCCATGCCCTCCCACCCGCGCCAGCTCGCGCTCGCGCTCGACCACGCCGAGAACTATGCCCGCGAGGATTTTTTGTCCGGACCGTGCAACGAGGGCGCGGTCCAGTTCATCGACTGCTGGCCGGATTGGCCCGCGAATGCCATTGCCCTGATCGGGCCTGAAGGATCCGGCAAGACGCATCTGGCGATGATCTGGGCGGCGGCGGCGGGTGCGCGGGTCATTGCCGCGCGATCGCTCGGCGAAACCGCGCTTCCGGCTGCGCTGGTGACCGGGGCATTGGTCGTCGAGGACGCTGCGGCGGCGGAGGATCGGGCGCTGTTTCATCTCATCAATCTCGCCCGCGAGGAAAACGCCTCACTGCTGCTCACCGCGATGACGGCGCCGGCAACTTGGCCCGCCGCCATCCCCGACCTCGTCTCGCGGCTGCGCGCCTTGCCGGTAGCGACGCTGCAGGCGCCGGACGATGCGATGCTGCGTGCGGTGATCGTCAAGCTCGCTACCGATCGCCAGCTTCCGCTTGACGAAAGCGTGGTGGGCTATCTGTCGACCCATATCGAGCGCTCGTTTGCCGCCGCACGCGCAGCGGTGATCGCGCTCGACAACGAGGCGCTACGGCAACGGCGCCCGGCCACGCGCGCGCTCGCGGCGGAGATATTTCGTGGTGAAGCCTCTCCGGGCGGATAGGCCGAGCGTTGCAATGACGATCTCGCCCAGCGCAGCGAAATCCTGCTTGCGCGGCGAGGTGCGCCGCCAGGCGAGCCCGATCGTGCGCGCCGGCTCGGGTTCGACAAAACGCAAAAGCTTGACCCGGCTGTCGCGAACCTCGACGGCGGCGGCGACTTCCGGCACCAGCGTCACCCCATAGCCGTTCGCGACCATCTGCATCACGGTCGCAAGCGAGGTGGCGCCGAGCGTGGCCGGCGCCTCGCCGCGCGCCGCCGCGCAGAAGGCCAGCGCCTGGTCGCGCAGGCAGTGTCCTTCCTCGAGGAGAATGAGCCGCCGCTGGTCGACATCCTCGGCCGCGACGCGGCCGTGCAGTGGATCGGTGGCCGGCAGCGCCAGCAGGAATCGATCGTCGAACAGCCGCAGGATCTCCACGTCGGCGCCGTCGGCCGGCAGCGCGAGCATCACGGCATCGAGATCGCCGCCGGCAAGTTCGCCGAGCAACATCTTGGTCTGGGTCTCGCGGACCTCCAGCCGCAGTTGCGGATAGGCCGTCTGCAGCCGCGGCAGCACGCGCGGCAAAATGTAGGGCGCCAGCGTCGGGATGATGCCGAGGCGCAGCTTGTCGCTGAGCACACCGCGGTGGCGGGCAAAGTCTACGAGATCGCGGGTGGCGGCGAGAATACGCTCGGCCCGTTGCGCGACTTCGACGCCGGTTTCGGTGAGCACGATCCCGCCCGGCCGCCGCTCCACCAGTTCGGCGCCGATCTCCCGCTCGAGCTCGCGCACCTGCATGGACAAAGCCGGTTGAGTGACCGCGCAATCCGCCGCCGCTCGCCCGAAATGCCGCTGATGGGCGAGCGCGGCAAAGTAACGAAGCTGACGCAAGGTGATCACGGCGATAATCTAATCTTATCGTATGCCACAGGCAATACGATTAGACCTGATCGCGGGGCAAGCCTAGAAACGTTACCCGAGTGTCCCCATCTGCACGTCAAAGCACGGAGGAACGAAAATGGCTAAAAATCCTACATTGACCACGAGCGCAGGCGCTCCTGTCGCCGATAACCAAAACTCCGTCACCGTCCGACGATCGCGCGCTTCTCCACGGTAGCCGGTGCACTCGGCGCTGCCGACGCCGAGCGCGATATGCGCGGCTTCGCTCTCTAGTTCTACACCGAGGAAGGCAACTGGGATCTCGTCGGCAACGACTCCCAGAAGTCATAATTGTTTCATGCGGAACAACTCGAAGAAAATTACAGAACACGATCGGAGACAGACATGGACGCAAAGACTGATGACAAGAGCGCGGGCAAGTGCCCGGTCGTGCACACGAGTGGCCGGTTGAACCGTGATTGGTGGCCGAACCAGCTGAACCTTCAGGTTCTCCACCAGCACTCCGCGCTGTGCGATCCGATGGGCGAGGCGTTCGACTACGCCAAGGAATTCAAGAGCCTCGACCTGAATGCTGTGATCAAGGACCTTCAGGCCTTGATGACGGACTCGCAGAATTGGTGGCCGGCCGACTTTGGCCACTACGGGCCGTTGTTCATCCGCATGGCGTGGCACAGCGCGGGCACGTACCGCATCGCCGACGGCCGCGGTGGCGCCGCCGCCGGTCAGCAGCGCTTCGCGCCCCTCAACAGCTGGCCGGACAACGCGAACCTCGACAAGGCGCGCCGGCTGCTGTGGCCGATCAAGCAGAAATACGGCCGGAAAATCTCCTGGGCTGACCTGATGATTCTCGCGGGCAACGTCGCCCTCGACTCGATGGGCTTCAAGACGTTCGGCTTCGGCGGCGGGCGCGCCGATGTCTGGGAGCCCGAAGAGCTCTACTGGGGTCCCGAGGGGACCTGGCTGGGGGACGAACGTTACAGCGGCGAACGCGAGCTTCAGAATCCGCTCGGCGCGGTGCAGATGGGCTTGATTTACGTCAATCCGGAAGGGCCGAACGGCAAGCCGGATCCGGTCGCGGCGGCCAGGGACATTCGCGAAACGTTCTTCCGCATGGCGATGAACGACGAGGAGACCGTCGCGCTGATTGCCGGCGGCCACACCTTCGGCAAGACCCACGGCGCCGGCGATCCGTCACTGCTCGGGCCGGAGCCGGAAGGCGCCTTCATCGAGGATCAGGGCCTCGGCTGGAAGAGCAAGCATGGCACGGGCTTCGGAGCCGACACCATCACCGGCGGTCCGGAAGTCACCTGGACGCAGACGCCGACGAAGTGGAGCAACCATTTCTTCGACAACCTGTTCAACAACGAATGGGAGCTGACCAAGAGCCCGGCCGGTGCGCAGCAGTGGAAGGCGAAAGGTGGCGCTGCCACGATCCCGGACGCCCACGACAAGTCGAAGAAGCATGTGCCGACCATGCTGACCACGGACCTCTCGCTGCGGTTCGACCCGGCCTACGAGAAGATCTCGCGGCGCTTCTACGAGCATCCGGACCAGTTCGCGGACGCGTTTGCCCGGGCGTGGTTCAAGCTTACGCACCGCGATATGGGCCCGATCGTGCGCTACCTCGGCCCGCTCGTTCCGAAGGAGACGCTGATATGGCAAGACCCGATCTCCGCGGTGAATCATCCGCTGATCGGGGAGCAGGATATTACGGCGCTGAAGGCAAAAATCCTTGCGTCCGGCCTGTCGGTGTCGCAACTGGTCTCGACCGCTTGGGCGTCGGCGTCGACGTTCCGCGGCTCCGACAAGCGTGGCGGAGCGAACGGCGCGCGCATTCGCCTCGCGCCGCAGAAGGATTGGGACGTCAATCAGCCGAAGCAGCTCGCGCCGGTGCTTGCGAAGCTCGAAGCGATCCAGAAGGAGGTCAACGCCTCGGCGTCCGGCGGCAAGAAAGTCTCGCTTGCCGACCTGATCGTTCTCGGCGGCAGCGCCGCGATCGAGAAGGCCGCGAAGGCGGCCGGGCACGACGTCAAGGTTCCCTTCACGCCCGGGCGCATGGACGCGTCGCAGGAGCAAACCGACGTCGAATCCTTCGCGCCGCTCCAACCGGTCGCTGACGGTTTCCGCAACTATCTCCGGGGCAAGCAGCTCATGGCGCCTGAGGAGGCATTGGTGGATCGGGCGCAATTGCTGACGCTGACGGCGCCTGAGATGACGGTTCTCGTCGGCGGCCTTCGCGTCCTGGACGCAAATGCCGGGCAGTCCAAACACGGCGTCTTCACCAAGCGGTCCGAGACGCTGACGAACGACTTCTTCGTGAACCTGCTCGACATGAGCACGCAATGGCAGGCGTGTGCTGGATCCGAAGGCGTGTTCGAGGGACGTGACCGGAAGACGAACGAGGTCAAGTGGACCGGCACGCGTGTCGACCTGATCTTCGGTTCGCACTCTCAGCTCCGGGCCCTCGTGGAAGTCTATGCGTGCGCGGACTCGAAGGAGAAGTTTGTGAAAGACTTCGTGGTGGCGTGGACCAAGGTGATGAACGCAGATCGCTTCGACCTTGCCTGATCTCAGCTGAACGGTCTTCCTTCGAGGGCTTCTGGAGCGCAGCCACAACCGAATATTTGGTGATTAGGACGGGTCGAGGCTACGCAAATCCAACGCAAGCATGCGGAACCATGAATAAGAAATCAGGGCGGTGTTTCAAAACAGCTTAAAACGCCGCCCTGACGCCAAGGCTCTCAGAAACGGCCGTGGAGTTTCCCGGCCTTTTTTGCAGGCGGTGTAAACACGCGCTAAGCGCCGCGCTTACGCTTTTGACTTCGGCAGCTTCTCCGCGATCCCGAGACTGTCGGCGCGGCGGCGCATCTCGGCCCAGATGTCGGCGGGGCCGATCCCGGCGCGGCGCCACAGCACGGCGAGATGGTAAAGCAGATCGGCGCTCTCGCGCACAATGGCCCGGTCATTGTGCTTGACGGCTGCGAGCGCGACCTCGCCCGCCTCCTCGATCACTTTTTGCGCGACCTTCCGGTTACTCGCTCCCAAGAGCCTCGCCGTGCGCGGATGGTTGTCCGGCGTGACCGCTTCGAGTGAGGCGTAAAGCCGCTCGAGCGCATTGCTGAGCGCGTCTCGGCTGCCTGCATCACCGGGCAAAGGCGAAGCTTCGGCCGGCGCGATGAGCACCGCGCGGGCTTCCGCCACAGCCAGCTCGTTGAGTTCTTCGTGGATCAGTTCGACCGGCAGAGCGCGCCGGCGGTCACCATTCAACCTTTTTGCGAGTCTTGCGACCATCGCTCACCTCCTTACCGCGCCCGCGGGTTCGGCGTGAGCATTGGCAAGAGATCGCTATCCGCGGTCTTTTGCCATCGCACAGCCGTCGATGCCGCGCGCGGCCGTGACGACCGACACCAAGCCTGGAGTGCCGGCCGCACCAGAGTTGGTACTGCCCATGGCTTAATTGCCGAGTTTAGAAGTCGTTCAGTTGCTTTTCTGACCGACGAGGGGCACATAGTCCTCCTTGCTCATGCCGTCAAGCATTAAAAGGTCGTAACTCTTTGATCTATCAGGGTGACAACGGCGAGCGCTGTGCGGTCGCCGGTCCCGCGCCAGGGAAGGCTTGACGGAGCGACGCGGCGCCGCCTTATCTCCGTGGTGGAAGTCATGGAATCGTTACCGGGGACAGCGAGGGTGAGGCTCGGGGACCAAGGAGTAGTCATGGCCGACCGCGGCCAAGCGACCGCTGTTGCGCTGGAATCCGGCCATGCGGTGCCGCTGGAGGCACCGCCGCGGCTCGCCGAACCGGCGGAGCGGCATGCTGCGTCGGCTCTGGCGTCCAGCCCAGACCGCTTCATCAACCGTGAGCTGTCGTGGCTCAATTTCAACCGCCGCGTCCTCGAAGAATCCGCCAATCGCGGACACCCGCTGCTGGAGCGATTGAAGTTCCTGTCGATCTCGGCGAACAACCTCGACGAGTTCTTCATGGTGCGTGTGGCCGGCCTGCGGGCCCAGGTGCGCGCCGGCATCGGTACGAAAAGCCCCGAGGGATTGACCCCATCCGAGCAGCTTGTGCGCATTGCCGAGGCCGTGGTGGTCCTTGTAGAAGACCAGCAGACGCAGTGGCGCGAGTTGCGCGCCGGACTTGCCCAAGCCGGCATCGTGCTGGTCGACGGTCCTGACGTTGCCAAGGCGGAGCGGGCCTGGCTCGAGGACCATTTTCTCGCCCATGTGTTCCCGTTGCTGACCCCGCTCGCCGTCGATCCGGCGCATCCGTTCCCGTTCATTCCCAATCTCGGCTTTTCGATCGCCCTGCAGCTGTCGCGCGCCAAGGACGGCAAGGCGATGAACGCGCTGATCCGCATGCCGAACCGCATAGAACGGTTCGTGCGGCTGCCGCAGGCCGGGGAGGGCGGCGAGGTGCGGCTGATCTCAATCGAGGCCGAGACCAGCCTTTTCATCGGCAAGTTGTTCCCGGGCTATGCGGTGAAGGGCGTGGGTGCCTTCCGCGTCATTCGCGATTCAGAGCTGGAAGTCCTCGAAGAGGCGGAAGATCTGGTGCGGCTGTTCGAAACCGCGCTCAAGCGTCGCCGCCGCGGCTTGGTGATCAGGCTCGACATCGAGGCGATGATGCCGGCGGAGTTGCAGCGGTTCGTGCTGCGCGCGCTCGGCGCTACGGACGACAGCGTGTTCAAGGTCGATGGCGTGCTGGCGCTCAACGAGATGGCGCAGATCGCCAGCCTCGACAGGCCGGACCTCGAATTCGTGCCCTATACGCCGCGCTATCCAGGCCGCATCCGTGACCATGGCGGCGATTGCTTCGCCGCGATCCGGCAGAAGGATCTCATCGTCCACCATCCCTACGAGTCGTTCGACGTGGTGGTGGATTTTCTCAATCAGGCGACGCGCGATCCGAATGTCGTCGCCATCAAGCAAACGCTCTACCGCACCTCGGCGGATTCGCCGATCGTCAAGACACTCGCGGAAGCCGCTGAAGCCGGCAAATCGGTCACCGCGGTCGTCGAGCTAAAGGCGCGGTTCGACGAGGAGGCCAATATCCGCTGGGCGCGCGATCTCGAACGCGCCGGCGTGCAGGTGGTGTACGGCTTCATCGAGCTCAAGACCCATGCCAAGCTTTCGCTGGTGGTCCGCCGCGAGGGTGCCGCACTTGCCTCCTATGTGCATGTCGGCACCGGCAATTATCACCCGGTGACGGCGCGCATCTATACCGATCTGTCGTTCTTCACCTCGGACCCCGCCATTGCCCGCGATGTCACGCGCGTGTTCAATTACGTCACCGGTTACGCGGAGCCCGCCGGGCTCGAGCGCATGGCGGTCTCGCCGCTGACTTTGCGCAAGCGCATCCACGCGCACATCGAAGAGGAGATCGCGCACGCCAAGGCCGGCCGTCCGGCTGCTATCTGGATGAAAATGAATGCGCTGGTCGATCCCGATATCATCGACGCGCTCTATCGCGCTTCGAGCGCGGGCGTGGCGATTGAACTGGTGGTGCGCGGCATCTGCTGCCTGCGGCCGGGGGTTCCGGGCCTGTCCGAGAACATCCGCGTCAAATCCATCGTCGGCCGCTTCCTCGAACACGGCCGCATCTGTTGCTTCGGCTCCGGTCACAGTTTGCCGCATCCGAAGGCTGCGCTTTATATCTCATCCGCCGACATCATGCCGCGCAACCTCGACCGTCGCGTCGAAGTTCTCTGCCCCATCCTCAATCCGACCGTGCACGAGCAGGTGCTCGATCAGATCATGGTGGCGAACTTCAAGGACAACCAGCAGAGCTGGCAGCTCCTGGCCGACGGCTCCTCGTCGCGCATAAAGCCGGGCGCGGGCGAGGAAAGCTTCAACGCCAATACCTACTTCATGACCAATCCAAGCTTGTCGGGACGCGGAAAGTCGCCGAAAGAGTCCATTCCCCGGTTGCGACACCGCTCGGAGCGGGCGTGAGCGAAGCCGGAACGCGTCACCGATTGCCCGGCGCTGAATTCAGAAAATGAGCCACGCCAAGATCGACGCCAAGGGACGCCTCGACGATGGTCCGCCGCTGGCCGTGATCGACATTGGCTCGAATTCCGTGCGGCTTGTCGTTTACGAGGGGCTGACCCGCAGCCCGACGCCGCTTTTCAACGAGAAGGCGTTATGCGGGCTTGGCCGCGAGGTGCAGTCCACTGGGTTGCTGGCCGCCGACGCGGTCGAGCAGGCCTTGGCCGCACTCAAGCGCTACCGCGCGCTATGTACGACCATCGGCGTGAAGCGAGTTTTGGCCATCGCCACCGCGGCCTGCCGCGACGCTAAGAACGGCCGCGCCTTCATCAAGCTCGCCGAGCGAATCATTAGGACCGAGATCGACGTGCTGTCGGGTGCGCGCGAGGCGGAGTTGACCGCGCTCGGCGTTATTTCCGGCGTGCATCAGGCGGACGGCGTTGTCGGCGACCTCGGCGGCGGCTCGCTCGAGCTGGTCAATGTCCGCGGTACGCGCGCGCGGCGCGGCTTGACCCGGCCGCTCGGCGGCCTGGCCTTGGCGGACATTTCGGCAAAATCGCTCAAGAAGGCGGAAAAGTTCGTCAAGAAAACGCTCGGTTCTTTACCGTTGCTCAGCGACTGCGAGGGTCGCAATTTTTACGCGGTCGGCGGCACCTGGCGGGCGCTGGCGCGGCTGCACATGTGGCAGACCGGATACCCGCTGCACGTGATGCACGGCTACGCTATTGCCGCCGATGACGCGCTCGAATTCGCCCGCCTGGTGCATCGGGTCAATCCCGAGACGCTCTCCAACATCGAAGTGGTGGCGAGCGCACGGCGGCCGTTGCTCTCCTATGCGGCGCTGGTGCTGGAACATATCGTGCGCATCGGCAGGCCGCGCCAAGTGATATTCTCCGCCCTCGGCGTGCGCGAGGGCTTGCTCTATTCGCTGCTCAAGCAGAAGGACAAGAAGAAGGATGCGCTCATCGAAGCGGCACGCGGGCTCAACCAATTGCGTTCGCGCTCGCCGCGCCACGGCGAAGAGCTGATCCTGTGGACCGACCGTTTCATGGCTTCCTCCGGCCTCAGTGAAACGGCCGAGGAACGCCGCCTTCGTCACGCCGCCTGCCTGTTGGCCGATATCGGCTGGCGTATGCATCCCGATTACCGCGGCGAGCAATCGCTCAATATCATCGCCCATGGCGGCTTCACCGCCATCGACCATCCCGGCCGCGCCTATCTGGCGCTCGCCGTATTCTACCGCCACGTCGGATTGGTGATGGACGACGAGCTGTCGCCGCGGCTGCGCGAGCTTGCTTCTACACGCGGCCTCGACCGCGCGCGTGTGCTCGGCGCGGCGCTGCGGCTCGCCTATGTCGTTTCCGCCGCCATGCCCGGCGTGCTGCCGCGGACGCCGCTCGCGGTCGAGCGACACCGGCTGGCACTGCGCCTGCCCGGCGGATTCGCGACGCTGTCCGGCGAACGGGTTTTGAGCCGGCAGCGTACGCTTGCGCGGCTCATCGGCCGCGAGCCGGTGATGCTGCTGGGTTAAGCCGACGCTATCCGCGCTCCACCGTCGCCACCCGGCCCATCTCGATCGCAAGTGCAAGCTTGCCGTGCTTGAGTGCAAGCGCCTTTTCGCCGAACAGCTCGCGACGCCAGCCGGCGAGCGCGGGGACGTCGGCGTCATCGTCGGCGGCGATGCGCTCGAGATCCTCGACCGTGGCGAGCACTTTGGCAGCGACGTGGTGGCGCTCCGAAATCATGCGCAACAGCACCTTGAGCAGCTCGACGACCGCGGCGCCGTTAGCCGATGACTGCAGCCGCACCGGGCGCGGCAATGTTTTTGGATCGCGCGCAAGCCCGCGCGCCACCGCGGCGACGATCGCCTCGCCCCAGCGCGAGCGTTCGAAGCCCTTGGGCAGCGAGCGCAGGCTCTTGAGCTTCTCGGTTGTCGTCGGCGCCTGCACGGCGATGTCGGCGATCACGTCGTCCTTGAGCACGCGGGAGCGCGGCACGTCCCGCGACTGCGCCTCGCGCTCGCGCCAGGCTGCGACCTCGATCAGCACGGCGAGCTCCTTGGGCTTGCGCACGCGCGTCTTCAGGCGCTGCCAGGCATTCTCCGGATCCATGCGGTAGGTGTCGGCAGACGTGAGCACGTGCATTTCCTCTTGCACCCAATCGACCCGGGCGCGCCGCCCGAGGTCGTCGACCAACGCCACATAGACATCCCGCAGATGCGTGACGTCGGAGATCGCGTAGGACAGCTGCGCTTCGGAGAGCGGCCGGCGCGTCCAATCGGTGAAGCGGTGGGATTTGTCGAGCGTGTCGCCGGTGATGCGCTGCACCAGCTGGTCATAGGAGATGGAATCGCCGTAGCCCAAAACCATGGCCGCGACTTGGGTGTCGAAGATGGGATAGGGAATAAGCTTGGCGCGGTGCCAGACGATCTCGATGTCCTGACGCGCGGCATGAAAGACTTTC
>Ga0181523_10004372_pt1 | contig 12218 bp, 12 predicted proteins | sample PEATcosm2014_Bin_43_FD_119752 | JGI IMG/M metagenome (GOLD analysis project Ga0181523, IMG submission 119752) | Peatland microbial communities from MTU Mesocosm Facility, Houghton, MI, USA - PEATcosm2014_Bin05_30_metaG | ecosystem: Environmental > Terrestrial > Soil > Wetlands > Peat | place... | reverse complement strand
TGGCCTGTAATGGCCGGACATGGTTGTATCGCGTGCGCGACCCCCGGCAACTGGGATGCAGCGTATCCGTTTTACAAGAGGATGCCTAAAGTTCCAGGTGCAGGAGTTATGGCCAATGCCGACAAGATCGGCCTCGGAGTGGCAGCTGTTGCATTGGCGGGCGTAGCAGCCCATGCAGCTATCAGAACGGCCACAAAAGGCAAAAATAAGGACTAATTAGGGAGGAGAAATAAGGATGGCTAAAATAGTCGTTGATCCTATGACAAGAATTGAAGGACACATGCGTGTCGAAGCCAAGGTTGAAGGTGGCAAGATAGCCGACGCCTGGGTCGCCGGCACTATGTGGCGAGGCCTGGAAGTCATGCTGAAGGGCAGGGACCCGCGGGACGCATGGACGTTCGTGTCCCGCATTTGCGGAGTCTGAACTACCGTTCACTCGACCAGCTCCGTGAGAGCTGTTGAAGCCGCACTCAACATAAACATCCCCGATAACGCAAGAATCATTCGTAATATCATCAACTGCGCACAGACCATTCAGGACCATGTGATCCATTTCTATCATCTCCACGCACTTGACTGGGTCGATGTGGTAAGCGCCCTCAAGGCCGACCCTGCAAAAACGGCGGCACTTGCATCATCATTGTCCGATTGGCCGAACAACAACTCCGTTGGTCACTTCAAGGATGTGGCTACGAAGTTGAAGACATTTGTCGAGAGCGGCCAGCTCGGCATATTCGCAAATGGATACTGGGGACACCCGGCGTATAAGCTTCCACCTGAAGCAAATCTGATGGCTGTGGCCCACTATCTCGAGGCACTTGACTTCCAGAGGGACTTTATCAAGATCCATGCACTTCTAGGCGGCAAAAACCCGCACCCGCAGTCCTATGTTGTGGGCGGCATGGCCATACCTGTCGATCCGAACAGCCAGAACGCACTCAATGCAGGCAGCATTGCCATGATGATGGGCCTCGCACAGAAGGCAAAGGATTTCGTATCGAAGGTATACATCCCTGACCTCCTCGCCATCGCATCTTTCTACAAGGATTGGGCGGCTATTGGTGGCGGAGTCGGTAATTACCTCTCCTATGGTGAATACCAGAATTCAAACGAGCCGAACACTGACAAGACTTGGTTCCCGAGGGGATATATCAAGAAGAAAGACCTAAGCAAAGTGCTTCCGGTCGATCACATGAAGATGACTGAAGAAGTATCCCGCGCTTGGTACAAATACAAGGGCGGCGACGAAAAACCCCTTCACCCGTGGGTTGGAGAGACAGATCCTAATTACACCGGCCCTAAGCCGCCTTATGAATCCCTCGATCTCGACAAAAAATATTCGTGGGTAAAGGCGATCAGGTATGACGGAGCGTCGGTTGAAGTTGGCCCGCTCGCTCGTATGCTCGTTAACTTTGCGGCAGGTCACAAGGAGACCAAGGAAGTCGTAATGATGGTTCTCAATAAGCTCGGCGTCGGGCCCGAAGCCCTCTTCTCCACCTTGGGCAGGACCGCCGCCAGAGGCATCGAGACCGCATTGGTTGTCGATAAAATGCCTGAATACATCGGCGATCTCGCTGCGAACATGAAAAAAGGCGATCTGAAGACTGCAAACACAGAAAAGTGGGAGCCTTCCACATGGCCGGCTGAAGCTAAGGGCTACGGATATCACGAAGCACCACGCGGCTCACTGTGCCACTGGATTGTTATTAAGGACGAGAAGATCGAGAACTATCAGTGCGTAGTTCCCGGCGGAGTAAATGCATCGCCCAGAGACGTCAAGGGACAGAGAGGTCCGGATGAAGAAGCCCTTATGGGAACTCCGATTGCCGATCCGAACAGGCCGCTGGAGATACAGAGGACGATCCATTCCTTCGATCCCTGTATGGCTTGCGCCATCCATGTTCTTGATGCATTCGGGAAAGAAGTCACAAGCATTAAATTAAGATAGGGAGGAGGCTGCCATGAGTCGAGTCTATGTTTGGGAGTTTCCTGTACGGGTGACGCACTGGCTGCTCGTCTTGAGCATCATCGTGCTGTCCGTAACGGGATTTTACATCGGCGCCCCTTTCCTTAACGGAGATGCCGACACGCTTATGATGGCGTACATGCGTTTCGTCCATTTTGTAGCTGCCTTCGTCTTTACCGTTTGTGTTGTAGTCAGAATGTACTGGTGGTTTGCGGGTAATAAGTATGCACGGCTCAACCAGTTCATTCCGACAACCAAAGAAAGGATCGAAAATACGGTATGTACGGGTATGTTCTACGCCTTCTGTAGGAAGGACCTGCCGCACGCCCCGGGACATACTGGGCTTGCCGGGCTATCGTATTTCTTCCTGTTTTGCCTTTACATCGTCGAGATCGTAACCGGATTTGCGATGTACAAGGAGGCCATGGGAGGCGGTGTGCTCTGGACTCTTATGGGCGGATGGTCTCTCAGCATCATGAGTGTTGCGTATCTGAGACTTATTCACCATTGTATTATGTGGGTAATCGGTCTTTTTGTGATCGCCCATGTTTACATCTCGTGGCACAACGACCTCATCGAGAGGAATGGCCTGATAAGTTCGATATTCAGCGGGTATAAAAATATGGAGGATGGTCACTAATTTGTCGACATTGCTTTTAGGACTTGGAAATGTCCTGATGAAAGACGAGAGGCTTGGGGTCCATGTGGTCAACACCATAAAGGAGAGGTATGACTGCCCTCCCGAACTGGAGATTATTGATGGTGGCACACTGGGCCTCGAACTCCTTCCTCTGTTTGAACAGTTCGACAGGGTCGTCATTGCCGACGCGGTGAATTTCGGCAGGGAGCCTGGTTATATCGGTGTACTCGAAGATGACCAGATCCCTGCCGTAATTTTTTCGAAGCTTTCTGTCCATCAGATTGGTCTCGCCGATCTCATTTCGGTTGCAAAGCTTAAAGGAGTAATGCCTTCCAAAATATGCGTGATAGGCATGCAGCCCTCTGCGATCGATTTTTCCCTCGGTCTTGAAATGTCGGACGTGGTTAATGCTAATATAGATAAAGCGATCGATGTGACGATCGACAAGCTGAAGGAGTTGAAGATCGAATGTGTCTTGCGGTCCCCTCAAAAGTAATCACTATTGACGAACTTCTTGCGACTGTAGATGTCTTCGGTGCCCGCAGGGAGGTTAGCCTTATGCTTCTGCCTGAACTGGCCCAGGTTGGCGATTATGTGCTCGTCCATGCCGGCTTTGCTATTCAGAAGATAGATGAAGCGGTTGCTCTCGACTCTATGAACCTTATCAGGGAATACGCTGAAGCCCTTGAGGACTATGAAGAGCATATGCCTGAGCAACCACGAAGCATTTTCGAAGCCTGATAAAGCCTTCCCGATCTACATGGCGTTTTGTTGATTTTCTTCCAGGGAGGAGTTGTGGTCAAAAACGACGGATGGATACGTGAGATGGCTAGGCAAGGTATGATCGAGCCCTTCAGCGATGCGCAGGTGCGCAAAGGGGTCATCTCATATGGTGTCAGTTCTTACGGCTACGATATGCGAATTGGCGATGAGTTCAAGATCTTTACAAACATCAATAGCACATTTATAGATCCCAAAAAATTCGATCCGTCGGGGTTTGTAGATTTTAAGGGTGACATCTGCATTATCCCTCCCAATTCATTCGTGCTTGCGACTTCTATCGAGTATTTCAGGATACCGAGGGACGTGCTAGTCATTTGTCTTGGCAAATCGACCTACGCTAGGTGCGGCATGGTAGTCAACGTGACACCGTTAGAGCCGGAGTGGGAGGGGCATGTGACGATCGAGATATCCAATACAACGCCGCTTCCTGCCAAGATTTACGCCAATGAAGGTATCGCGCAGCTAATCTTCCTGCAGGCTGCCGAGGTTTGCGAAACATCATATAAGGACAAGGCTGGGAAATACCAGGCCCAGAAGGGAATCACACTCCCGAAGTTATAACATGCTGTGGCCCCAATAAGAATATGTCGTGGAAAGATAAACTAATAATCGCACTTGATGTTTCGAATGCCGATAAGGCCTTAGGCATCGTTGATATGTTGGGCGACGACGTCAGTACTTACAAAGTTGGCTTCGAGTTATTCGTATCTTCCGGTCCTTCCATAGTAGAAAGGCTGCATGAAAAGGGTAAAAGAGTCTTTCTCGACCTTAAGTTTCATGATATTCCCAATACCGTCTCCAAGGCCGCTGTTGCAGCAGCGCGTCTCGGGGTATTCATGTTCAATCTTCATGCCTCCGGCGGCGGCGAGATGATGAAGCGTTGCAAGGACAAGGTCGATGAGGTTTGCTTGAAAGAAAATCTGATGAGACCGAAGATCATAAGCGTTACGGTACTCACCAGCCTCGACAGCGATGTGCTAAAGAACGAACTTTGCCTCCAGCATGGCGTTAAGGCCCAGGTTAAAAATCTCTCTACCCTGGCCCAGAAAGCGGGCCTCGATGGTGTCGTGGCCTCACCCCAGGAGATATCCATAATCAAGAATGCCTGCGGAAAGGATTTTCTCGTCGTGACTCCCGGCATCAGGCCTTCATGGGTGCCGCCTGACGACCAGCACAGGACGGCCACCCCTCAGGCAGCTTTGCGGGAAGGCGCGGATTTTATCGTCATGGGCCGCGGCGTTCTGCAGCACGAAGACCCCGTGAGGGCCCTTGAACTGATCTCCCTCGAAATCCTTACGGCATAGAGAAGCCGCTCTCCCTAATGATATCATTACGTCAGTGAGACATTCCAGCGTGGGTCGTAATAACTTTCACTACGGATGGATAATCGTCGCTGTCGGCACCCTATGTATTTTTGCATGCTTGGGGTTGGGGCGCTTTGCGCTCGGCATGCTGCTTCCGTCTATGGCCGCATCGCTTAATCTCAGTTACGCAGAGATGGGGTTTATCAGCACGGGTAATTTTGTGGGATATCTGGTCGCCGTGCTGATAAGCGGTTTTCTTGTAACGAAAATGGGCGCGCGGAAACTCATATTCATGGCCATGATCTTGATAGGTTCTACCATGATCTTGTCAGGGATGTCTCAGGGCTTTCTCTATCTTCTGGTAATTTATACTCTAACCGGCATCGGAAGCGGGGCCGCGAATGTGCCTATTATGGCACTCATAACTTCATGGTTCAACAGCAGTATGAGGGGGAGGGCTTCCGGCTTCGTCGTTATCGGAAGCGGGTTTGCCATTATACTTTCAGGCAAGCTCATCCCTTTCATTAATGGAATTTATCATGCGGATGGATGGAGAATCGGGTGGTATGTACTAGGATCTCTTGTGCTGGCAATCGCGTTCATTGCTTTGGCTCTTTTGAAAGACAGTCCTGGGGAAATAGGATTAAGACCGATCGGAAGCGGTACCTTCATGCCGTCGATTCAGCAAATTTGTAATACTGCAGCCGGCAAAAGCGTTTACAAGAGAGGCGTGCTTTATCATCTCGGTTCAATATACTTCCTCTTCGGCTTCACGTATGTTATCTATGCCACGTTCATAGTTACAACTCTTGTGAAAGAGAGGGGATTCCCCGAGTCAGTCGCAGGCAACTTTTGGGCTGTCCTTGGGTTTCTCAGTCTTTTCTCCGGCCCTGTCTTCGGATCTCTTTCGGATAAGTTCGGTCGAAAGACTGGTTTCGTAATCGTATTTTCTCTCCAGATGATAGCATACTTGCTCATAGCTTCTCAGCTATCGGGCATATTTCTTTATCTTTCTATCGGTCTCTTCGGAATTGCCGCCTGGAGCATCCCTTCCATAATGGCCGCCGCGGTGGGTGACTATGCGGGTCCTGAAAAAATGGCTAAGGCTTTCGGCCTCGTCACCTTCATATTCGGCTTTGGCCAGATTGCCGGTCCTGCCGTCGCCGGAACATTGGCGGAAATGAGAGGGAGTTTCACTCTAAGTTTTCTAATGGCCGCAGTATTTGCCGGGATAGCAATCATTTTTTCAATCTTTTTGAAGAAACCGTTGACGTCACAGAGACCCGTAAGATAGTTTCAGTCTCCCTGCAATCCCATGGATTTCATTGATATCCTATTCGGTTGCAATATGCATCGTGATTCAAATTTGCAACATTAATCTGATGAGCCTCTCCCACGCACGCAGTGCCCAAAATATCCGCAAATCATTAGTTCATGTTCCAGGGTTGTTTCATTTTTAATCAAAGTGCATGTACGGCAAAATCTGCCGCTGCATAAAGATCATGTAATATCAGCATTATACATAGTGGCATGGTAAATGCTTTACTGTATGAGTCAGCACAGATTCGGCTGGCGGGTGCTTTTAGGTGATAAAACATTTATTGTAACGGAGGAAAAAGGTATGAAGGGATTGTCAAAAAAGATCGAAAATATTTTTATGGCCATTACATTCGCAGAAGCCGGAGAGGTCGAAACAGCTAGGGAGTATATGCGTGAGGAAGAGAGGCCGAGACAGTTCGAGCGTGTCGTGAGTTCGATAAGGCCGAGACCGGAAATGAAGGCTCCCGGCGCAAGGAGAAGATAGGATCGTACTATAACGGAATTAAAGGTAACGGTTAATGAAATCCCGAAATGGAATTATGTCACCGCTTGTGACTTTTGCGGCTGGTAGGCAAGTGGCCGGCCGCCAACGAAACGATGAGTGAGGCGCAGGCGATCTAGGCCGACATCGCCAGTGCCGAGGCCGTGATTGCTGCTGTTGAGCGGACGGTAATTGGGAGGCATTGACACTCTGGTCAATATGCTGGCATTGCCGTCATCTACGACAATCCTCTCGAAGATTTAGATCGCCTATGGGCGGTGAATGTGCGCGCCGTTTTTGTCGCCACGCCGGCTGCAGCGAGGCACATGCCGGCGGCGTTTACGCCATGAGCAAGGCCGCGCTCACAGGGCGGGGCTCGCGATCTCGGTCCGCGTGGCATCGCGATTAACAACGTTCAGCCCAGTCCCGTGGAAATCGATATGAATCCCTCCACCACCGATTTTGCCGAGATGCTGCTGCAGGTCAGGCGCAGCACCGCTACACGGTATCGGCGGCGAGATCGCATCGCTTATGGCCTATCTGGCCAGCCCCGAGGCAGCCTGCGTAACAGGAGCTAGTCTGAGCATAAATGGAGGATTTACCACATGATGCCGCTCTTCACGGCAGACGTTTGACGCTTACTTTTACGAGTTTCGTGTAAAAGCGAATGATAATTATAGGGACAGCTGTTGCAATTATTCCACTGGATGTAAATGATGCCGTTGAAATTTAATCGGTAACACTAAATTCCTAAGAAGTGCCGAGTGGACTGGATCATCTGCATGGCAGAGTGCATATTTCTTTGCCGCTTTCGACATCCCATAACTTGACTGAATTATCCCAGCTTCCAGAGAGCGCAAGACGACCGTCGGGAGACAATGCCGCAGATGATACATAATTGGCATGTCCCTTAAATATTTGCACGTTGGCACCTGTAGATAAGTCCCATAATCGCAGTGTCAGGTCTTTCCCTCCTGCGGATAGCAAATACCTGCCGTCGCGGGATATCGCAAGAGATGTAACCCAGTAATCATGACCTGTCAACCTCTCAATCAATTTACCTGATGTTATGTCCCAGATTCCGATTGTATGGTCCCAGCTTCCGGAAATAGCGCGTTTGGTGTCAATCGAAAAGAGCACGGCACTTACCACGCTTGAGTGGTCATCGAAGAATCTGAGCTCCTTTCCTGTAGCGGTGTCCCAAAGTCTCATGGTCGTATCAGAGCTTCCTGTTAGCAGGTGACTACCGTCGTGTGAAAAGATGACGGAGGTAACAACATCATTATGGCCGATAAATGAGCGGACCTTGCTCCCTGATTTAATATCCCACAGTATGGCGATTCTGTCGGAGCCTCCCGAGACTATATTCTTTCCGTTCGGAGAAAAGGCGATTGCATTGACGGCAGCTGCGTGACCTTTGAATGTCTTGACCGGACGACCCTTTTCAATATCCCACATAATGATGGTTTTGTCCAGGCTCCCTGACAGGACGAACCTCCCGTCAGGGGAAAACGCAAGGCACGTGACATGGTCCATATGTCCTTTGAAGGTTGAAATCTCTTTGCCGGCTGGGACCTCCCATAGCTTGACGGACATATCCCAACCTCCTGATGCAGCTTTTTTACCATCGGGAGAAAAGGCCACTGCTGTTACCAGGTCTTCATGGGAGGTGGAAGTCGTAGTTATGATCTCAGGCCTTGCACAACTTGAACCCACAAAAATGGAAAGCAGAATGAATGAGATGAGTTTACCTAAGACCAGCGGCTTACACCCTGCCATCAGTCAACACCACCTGACATGCTGAGATAGGTGCTCATGATGTAATATAGTAATGTACCGTGATTGAAAATGTATAGTTCCGGGATACCCATGATCAACCTGTCTCCAAAAGAGTTTCTCGATGAGGTCAAGAAGGGGCGGATACCGCCTCTTTTCAGTGAGATGGCTTATGCCGATCCTTTCGCAGTCTATCAATCAATTGTAGAACGAAAGTATACTGTCTTTCTGGACAGTGCGAAAGGGACTTCGAAGATCGCGCGATATTCGTTTATAGCTACAGATCCTTATCTCATATTCCGTCTTAAAAACGGGGAGGTTGAGATCGAGGACCGGACCTGCGGACGCAGGACGGCTTCATATAGAGCCCCCCTGGAACGCATGCATGAACTAATAGCGGTCTACCCGCAGCAGCCTGACCCTGAATTGCCTCCTTTTCAAGGGGGCGCAATCGGTCTCTTTAGCTATGATTTTGCGCGATATATCGAAAAACTTCCTGAACATGCGATCGACGATCTGAGCATACCGGATGCCCATTTCCTTTTTTTCGATACTATTCTTGCTTTCGATCATCAGACGAGAAGGGCATGGATTATTTGTGCACCTGGAGCCAGTTCGACGGGACTTGGGTATCGGGATATTCGAGACATCGACTGGCCTGCTGCCTATGATGAGGCTGAAGCTAAAATTCTGAAACAGATTAACATGACAGTTACGACGACACTGGAACGCGATTGTGCTGCTTGCAGAATTCATCATCTTCGCATATCCGCGATTCAGCATGAAATGGCGAAAGAAAAGTATATGGGCATTGTAGAAAAGGCGAAGGAATATATCGCCGCTGGAGATATCTTTCAAGCGAACCTGTCACAGCGCATTTCCGCCGAAATAGGTACTGCAGATCCATGGAGAATCTATGAAGTTTTGCGCGAGGTAAACCCTTCTCCTTTTGCCGCGTATGCCGACTTCGGAGATTACCAGATTGCAAGCTCGTCGCCGGAGAGGCTTGTCGAGATGAGGGACGGCATCATCGAGACCAGACCCATCGCGGGGACGAGACCGAGGGGAAAGGATGTTGCAGAGGATACCCTGATGCGCTCTGAACTCCTTCTCAATGAGAAAGAAAGGGCCGAGCATATCATGCTTATTGATCTTGAAAGGAATGATATCGGTCGTGTGTCAAGGTACGGCACAGTTCTGGTCGATGAATTAATGATCACTGAGGATTATTCCCACGTGATCCATATAGTGTCAAACGTTAGGGGTTTTGTGAATGATGGTATGACGTGCCTCGATGTTGTCCGAGCGGCGTTCCCCGGAGGGACGATCACGGGTGTTCCAAAGGTGCGTTGCATGGAGATAATAGATGAGCTTGAGCCGGTGAGAAGAGGCCCCTATACTGGATCCCTTGGATACATTGGATTCTCAGGCAATATGGACCTCAACATCATTATACGGACCTTCGTTATCAAGGACGGTCGTGCCTATATTCAGGTCGGTGCGGGGATTGTGGCTGATTCCGATCCGGAACGAGAATACTATGAGACACTGAAAAAGGCTGAAGCCCTCGTGAAGACGCTGGATACATTTGTAAATTAAGGTACTAATTTTGAACAAAATTATTGTATATTAGAGCGTTATGAAAGTTTTGGTCGCCACTAATGCCCGTACTTCGGAGAAGGAGCTGCGGATGATCCTCGAAGCCGAAGGTCACGAATGTCTGATGGTGGATAAAAGCGATCAGACCATCGATACTATTTACCATGACACACCAGAGATGGTGATGCTTGATGTAGCCTTAGCTCGCCCCTCTGCCATTGAGATCCTTGCAAAGGTTAAGTCAGCCCCTTCGACATGGGACATTCCAGTTATCCTTATAGCCTCGAGTAAATCTGAGACCAAAATAGCAAAGTGTTATGAAATCGGTATGTATGACTATATTTCCAAACCCTTTTTCAAGGAAGAGATTGTTGCTAGGATTCGGAATATAGGATATGTTTGCGAAAAAATGAAGGAACTCGAAAAACTGCTTGTCAGGGATTATCTTACCGGTATATACAACCGCAAGTTTTTTATGGAGCGATTTGTTGAGGAGCTTGCTTGGGCCGCCAGATATCAGGAACCGCTGTCGTTCATCATACTCGACATCGATCACTTCAAGAAGATCAACGACACATACGGGCACAGCTGCGGCGATGAAGTGCTCAGGCAATTGGCGAAGACGCTCATATCAGCGTTGAGGGCCCATGACATCGTCGCGCGGTACGGTGGCGAGGAATTTGTCATACTGCTCTCCAACACCAGCGCGGATGACTCCCTTACGGTGGCTGAAAAGATCAGGGTCACAATCCAGGAGTGTGATTTTTATTGTCAGGAGAATACAGTCAAGCTTCCTGTGACCATCAGCGTCGGGGTGACATCGACGGACAGTGAATTCGATCTGCAACCCGACAGTCTGATCATCAGGGCCGATCAAGCACTATACGAAGCCAAGGCCGCTGGCAGGAACAAGGTAATGGCCTCTTCTGTAAAAGGCAGTATAAGGTTCAATGAAAGTTAACTTCCTTACTAGATTGAATACCTGGCTCTTCGTAATCCCCGTCATGTTAATCCTAGTCTTGTATTTCGCTATAGGCGTGTGGTTTTACATTTCGGGCGCTACATATGTTCTGAAAGATTTCCATTCTGCTCAGCTTGTGACCATGCTTTCCGACAAGAAAAACGCCATAGAACTATGGGTAGATGTCAGGAAGAAGGCCCTCGATGAAATCGCAAGGAGCAATGTAGTGGCGAACGGCATTCAGGTCATGATCAAAGGACAAGTTGCTAAAGACGAGAGTGCGGCGTCCGATGAGAAGGATAGAAAGTCCGATGCCGTCGGTGCCGAAGCCCGGCAGAGGATAGCCAAGTTTATGGAGGACTTTGGACAGTTCAGGGAGATATCGATTCTGTCTCCGGACGGAAAGATTATATGGAGTACCAACGAAGAGTCGGTCGGCCGGGAGTGGGCCGATCATGATATTATTAAAAAGGCGTCTTCCGGAAAGTCCGATCTCATTGCAGGCAGGACCGGTCCCGGAGCCAATTCTGAGAGCCTATTGTTTACAGCGCCTGTGATGACAGAAGGGCAGGAATTGCAGCCCTTGATAGTCGCAATTCCCAATCCTGCTGATCTGGCGACCTCTCTCAAAGTTGAGAAGGGTTTCTACGAGACCGGAAAAGTTTCGATCATTGACTCTGCAGGTAACGTCGTCGCTGCCAAGGATATAACCGAGGTAGGCACCATTCGGTACAATATCCGGCCTGGAAGCAGCGAAGAAGTTGGTTATCGTGACGGGCTTTACTATTCAGCCGCTCCCCTCAGGTCCGGTCAACTTAGGCTGATTGCTACGCTTGATGCCGTCGAGGCTGCAAAGCCACTGAGACCACTGATGACGGTTTATCTTGCATTTGCGGGACTGATTGTTCTGGTGATGTTGCTGCAGGGCTTTTTTGCTGCGCCCAGACTCATACAAAAGCCCTTGGCTAAGCTGCTTAAGGCTACCCAGTCCATTGCCGAAGAAGACCTGCGGGTGAATTTGAGAAAGGGATTTTCCGGCGAGTTGAAGACACTTGCCGATGGCTTCTCTCAGATGATAGTCGGTTTAAGCAGGAGAAGGACAATATCTGGCAGGGACTCTCATGGATCTGAAGGCGGTCGCGCTAAAGTTCAGATCTCGGACATCCTGTCGACAGAAATAAAGGCCAGGCTCGATGGCATTGCCGCTGGCCTCGAGAATGCCGGAGCGGATCTGTCAGGTCACGAAAAGGATATCGCCAGCGCAGCAACCGAGATAAAAGGTCTTGCAGCGACTATTGTGGACATGCATCAACTCCTCAGTCTTAGGCAAGATCCAGCTCGAATATCTAATAAAGAATTCAAGGTCTGCGAAATATTTACCGAGGTCG